>Ga0116170_10002166_pt1 | contig 19241 bp, 18 predicted proteins | sample AD_JPNHW1_MetaG_FD_89797 | JGI IMG/M metagenome (GOLD analysis project Ga0116170, IMG submission 89797) | Active sludge microbial communities of municipal wastewater-treating anaerobic digesters from Japan - AD_JPNHW1_MetaG | ecosystem: Engineered > Bioreactor > Anaerobic > Digestate | place...
AGACCTGGTCCTGTTGTCCTTCGGGTCATCCGAGAGGCATACCGGACATTCACAAGCTATAACAGGTACTCCCTGCGATGTCCCTGTACCAAGAAAAGTTATCTTAATCATTGCAATATATATTGCAAACCTAACCTAAAAAAGAGAGACAGACAATATCTGGGGTCATTTTACTCTTATGATTTCTCTTTTGTATCTTTACTTTCCTATGAAAGGCAATTTATATATGGTGCCGGTTACTCTTGGCGGAACCGGTTTTGAATCCACAATTTCTGCGGGTGTGCGCGAGATAACATGCGCGCTGAGACTCTTTGCAGTTGAAGATATTCGTACAGCAAGAAGATACCTGAGGCTTATTGACCGCAGCTTCCCTATTGACGAAACGCAGTTCTTCAGTATCGGGAAACATTCATCGGCCGATGAACTTAATCTCTTTTTTGAAAAGATCATCTCTGGGATTGATGCCGGTGTGATGAGTGAGGCTGGCATGCCGGGCATTGCCGATCCGGGTGCAACAATAGCGGCCGAGGCTCATTCAAGGGGAATAAAGGTTGTTCCACTTACCGGACCATCTTCAATAATGCTGGGATTGGCTGCATCAGGGTTTAACGGTCAGTCGTTTACCTTTAACGGTTATCTGCCCATTGCACCGGATGAAAGGTCAAGAGCAATCAGGGAACTGGAAAAAAGAGCACTGAACGGACAGACACAAATATTCATTGAGACGCCTTTCAGAAATGAGAAGATGCTTAATGAGATACTCAATTCATGCAAACACTCCACAAAGCTTTGCATTGCCTGTGATATTACAATGCCAGGCGAAACCATTATTACAAAGAGTGTTGCTGAATGGAAAAGCACAAAGCCTTCTCTGGCTGACAAACAGGTGGTGTTCTTCCTCGGGGTAACCGGTGTAAGATGAACATTCTAACGGATATCCCCGTAGAATGCGTAAATATTGAAATAGAAGTCGATTTTCTCTCCTCCCCTGGTTATAGCAGTTATAATATCGTAAGGCCTGTTATTATAGAAAGTATATCTGTGTCCTTCAACTTTATAGCCCGGATAGTTTTTTTTTAGCCATGTGTCTTCGGCCCTTATGCCTCTTTCAACTTTTCGTTCAAAGATTACAACTGCTGTTTCAAATGACAGGCCATCATTATCCGCTAAACGGATGCTTGAGTCCGTTAGCGGTACCTGAGGATATCTCCTGAACAGCGAACAAGAGCATGTAACCAGTGCAATCAACATGAAAATAAGTCCCCTTTTCATTTTTCCCGTTATTGTGCTTTTTCAATCCATAAGTCAGCAAATTCAATTTTACTCTCCTGCAGTGAAGTAAGCCTTAAAGGCTGCATCACCCCTGGAAAGTTTAATTGTGTCAGGTGAAGGGTAGATGACCCTGAATCTTGTTTCAGGTACCTGCCTGTCTCCCGACAGATAACTCTTCAGGAATCTGTTCTGAAGAGCAATTACTGAGTCAACTCCATGGTTCAGTCGTTCCACCCCAATATAGTTGCGGCTTAGCTGCTCCACATTTGCATTGGCATCCGTCCCGGCCTGGTCAGTCCTGGATCTTATCCAGGCAGAAAGGGTGCTGTCGCTGATATGGCTCACCTTTAACCCCATACTTTTCGAGTAGCTGGCATATTCTTTTCTGGTGAGCATCAAAGCAAGTGAATCCTTCGCTTTTTCAGCGTTAATGCAATAGTAAAAATCTACATTAAGTCCGGGTTTCTTTAAAAGTATGTCCGATATCACATCTATCGATTTCATGTTCACCTTATCAGGTTGAGCATCAAATAGCGGCAGATCTATTTCCTGCAGGGTGGATGGATCAACATTGTAACCGCCTGACAACAAGTTGAAAGGGGAAACAGCAGCTTTTACAAAGAGATTGCCAATGACGCGCAATACAATCCTGCCAAGGTTTTTAACCTTTACTTCATCTCCATGAGATTCAACAGGAGCTTTAAGGTCAATTATGCCATCCTTGTCTGAAAGCACACCTAATGCAAGCCTTAACGGAATGTTGTATTTTGCATCAGGCACTTTCGCCTTGTCGAGAGTGAATTTACGGAAATACAAAGAGTTGTTACTCTTCAGTGAGTTCTCCCTGAATTCATTCTCAGTCTTGAAATTCATTATGCCACCAGAGACTGGAAAACCAAAATAGTCTTTAAAATACGAATCCAGGTCTTTCATTCTGAACTGGCCAATTGAAAGAGATAAATCCATATCAGTCATATCAGAAGGATTTACAATAGCATCAGTGCTTAAGCTGCCTGTACCATTCAGCAGGGCTGTCAGGTGAAGTCTGAGTCTCTCCTTCAGTTTAGGGTCAGGAGTACTTGTAATCTCTATGTTTTCGATCGAATAGTTAAATGGGTATTTCAGTGTTTTATCTGAAAAATTCACCTTGCCGCCTGATATTTTAATTTCGTCAAAGCTAAAGCTACCCGACTCAGCTGATGCAGTGTCTGAAGCCGTCTGAGCAGTAGTATCCGGCTGTGATGGTTTCATTAATGCCGACCAGTTGTTTGTTGTGTCAACCAGTTCTACCAGAAATGCGGGATCAATCAGGTTTACATAATTCAGCTTTATCCTGTTATTGCTTAGCAGAATCGTGTCAATATCAACAGAAAGTTCCTTAAAGGAGCATATCCTCCTGCTTAATGTATCATCCAGGCTGAACCCGTATATATGATTGACACCTGAAACAAAGAGGTTCATTATATTCCTCATGCTGCCCTTAATAATAATATCGTTGGAGAGGTATCCGTGCAGGGCAGAAATATACATGCTGTTCTTAAGATATGGCTCAACTATGTTCAGGTTCAGACTGTCAAGCTTGAGATTTACCGCATACGTGCTGTCAGCCTGGTTAATGTCAAGGCTTGAGTAAAGCTCTCCGCCATCAATGAATTTGAAGTCAACGTCAAGATTTGTTGAGTCGCTGTTCCATGTAAATCCGGGAATATTCAAATCCAGTTTATCCATCGCAATGGTATGATTAAGCTGAAGATCAGTGTACCTTATGTATCCACCTGAAATAAGGATATTATTGATATTATATTTAACAGGTTTGGATGGTACTGTATCTTTTTTCACCTCAGAGGTATCAGGGGCTGTAAGGTCATCAAAATTGAATCCTGACCCATTCTGAAGAACCTGAACATATGGATCATCGAGAGAAATATATTTTACCAGAATTTCTGATTTAAGTAAAGGCATGTATTCAATATTTACCTTGAGTCTTTTGAACTTCAGAAATGCAGTACTGCCGTCAGCTTCGTACATCACAAGGTCGTGAATCCTCAGTGTTCCGGTAAAATAATTGATTCTTATTTTCCGGATATCCAGCTTCCTGCCAATAAGTTCGTGACTGTGCTTTGTAATATACCGGCAACCAACCCTTGGTGCCAGAAATAAAACAATTGAAAAAAACAGGATGATTCCAAGAATCACAATGTGCCAGTTCTTAAGTGAAGATAGTTTCATTATCGGGCAATTAATAAAGCAAAGATAAAAGGCTAACAGGAAAAAATAAAGGCATTTTAATTACAACCGTTCCTGTGTGTCAATTATTGTCTTCAGGACTCAAATCTGAAGCGATAAAATATATTCCATTTCTGACCATCATGTTTCAGAAGACAAAGTTCCTTTGCCCTGAATGAAGCACTGAACTCCCTCTCTTTAAACAGAGGCCATGTATTATTAAATCCCTGGCCGGTAAGGTATCTTGTTGTTAAAGTGACATGAGGATGTATATCATCCATCAGTTCAGCATCAGTGAATGTAAGTTCTGTGGCAAGTATCTTTTTGAGTCCTGCATGAAGATCAGTTATATGATTATGGTCTTTAACCCTGATAAAAATAACACGGGGAGCGAAGGCATCAAAACCTTCAAGTCCGACCTCAAATGGTTTCTGTCCTGATGAAAAATTTCTAAGTGATTTTATTATCTGAGGCTCCAGCCTGTCGGGTCTTTTAAAAGGTTTCTGAAGGGTGATATGCGCAGGAGACTTGAGTATACTTTTGGCTTCGGATAGTATTTTGACCTCTTCTTTTATCTCTCGTATCTCGTCTATCAGTTCCTGGTGAGGAACAAGAGCAATGAAATAGAGATTTTGTCGTTCTTTGGAAGGGTCTGAGTGTCCAGGATAATTTAAACGTTTTCGCACGACTGTCCTGTATGGCTTTTGATTCTAAGTTCTATCGCCTCTTTTATTGAAGATTCGATATCTCTCATATTGAATGGCTTCTGAAAATACCTGTCAATAAGCCGTTCATTATAGGCATTATTTATCTCTTCGGTAACATCATACCCTGATAATATAAAGCAGTCAACATTCTCTCTCTGCTCCTTAGCCAGTTTTATAAAATCAATGCCGTTCATTCCCGGCATTCTCATATCGCTTATAATTACAGATATGGATGGTGAATCCTTCAGTTTTTCAAGAGCATCATACCCTGATGGAGCTGTTATAACGTTAAATTTCTTGCTGAAATTAATTTCAAACAGCTTCAGGTTTATGGTTTCATCATCAACATAAAGCAGTGTAACATCTTTTTCCATACAGTTACAATTTTCCAGCAACTACTTAACTATTATTATATTACGGGAGACGCTCCCGATTAACTAAACAAATAAACTCTCACAAAAATATAACAAATATCTGAGACTTTTTCAATTGTTAATTACTGGTTGCTGTGTGTTAACTATCAAATCTAACTAATTATAAGGAAAACCTAAAGGAAACTGTTAAAAATAAGTGATAACCAGGAGTTGAAAATGCCTATTTATTATTTGCAACCAGCCCCGGAATTAATTGTGAATGTTCCATATAAAATTTATCATCAGCGTAAATAAACAGGCACGAGCCGTTTGAAATGGTATTTATTATTTTCTCTGCCAGTTCCTCCGGTAAAGCCGGGCACCCCCAACTTCTTCCAATCCTGCCATACCGGGTAACAAAAGACTGACAGACATAATCAGCTCCGTGTATTACAATTTCTCTCTCTCTTGCTTTGTCATTTATTCCTTTTTCAATTCCGTCGAGCTTTAGTGAGTAGCCATTTGCGCCATAATATGTCTCTGCGGTTATAAAAAAGCCCAGGCTGCTCTTCAATGAATTTTGCTCATTTGAAAATGATGCGGCGTAGAGGTCGCCTGAGTTTTTACCATGAGCAACAAGACAATTAAAAAGAAGCTTCTTGTTTTTCAGGTCAACAACAAAAAAGCGATTCTCAGAAGATGGTTTTGAGAAGTCTATTATTGTTAAAACATCTTTCTTTTTAAGATTATTTATCTGACGGTATCCTGTCAGTGCTTTCCTGAAAAGGTTGTAACTCATTACATCTTTCAGCTGGCACTCGTTCCATAGTTTATAATCGCCGTCAAAGCCCGCTTTTTTTTCTGCGTTTTGCTGAGTGCAGGCAAATGTCAGAAAGGCAAATGTCAGAAAGGCTGTAATTATTCTCATTCCTGTAATTCATACTCTGATGTAATTTCTACCAGAGCCGTTTTGATGCAAAGATATATTATTGTTTTTTCAGCAGGTATGGAAGAAGAAATTCAGACAGCGGAACAGGGTCATGAGTTCTGGCCCATTTTGAAGTTATCTCATATTGTACTTTCAGGCTGTCAAAGTTAAAAAACAAAAAGCTGCGGTCATAATCAGGCAGCCATACATAGGTGCGCGACACCAGGTCAGGCGCCTCTTTGGCATAGCTTTCCAGTCTGTTCAGTATTCCTTTTTTCAAAATATTATCCAGGTTAATATCCTGTCTGTCAAACAGCCCTCTGTCATTAATGCCCAGGTTTGCAAGCTCTTCACTCAAACGTGGAATACTATCATTCTGTCTGCTGATGATATAGACCCGCTTTACTCCTATGCCTCTCTTTTTCTCAAAATCGAGAAGAGCCCTGTAAGGAACATGATCATCACCTACTCCTCCATCAATGTAATCTGAATCGGGTATTGTCTTCACATTATTTATCCGAACCGGGGGAAAAACAATCGGGAAGGCCGAAGATGCCATCATTATATCAACCAGGTTAAGAGTAGTATCTGTCTCGGCATTTATCTTCCGGCTGCACATCCTGTAGACTGTCTTTTTTAATTCGGTCGGTTTTATCCTGACAAAGGAGATTTCTGTTGTTATAGGCAGATCACCAATGGTCTTATAACCAAGTCTTTTTTCAACTACCTGCTCCAGAAGGTTCCTGAAAGGCTGTGTATTAAGAGGCAATTTCTTATCGTCCTGGATATAGATATTTTCATTTCTGATATTGTACAAAATACCTTTGTATTCATACCAGCTCATTTTCCCGGTCAGTATTGCGTTCAGCATAACTGCATTGAGTGACCCTGAGCTTACTCCTGAAATAAATACCACATCATTAAGCATACCCCGTCTCTGCAATTCTTCAAGCAGTGCAGCTTCCTGTGGAATCCTGGCAGCCGCACCGGTCATGATTATTGCAGTACCATTACGCTCACTGAAATCCGGATGTATCTCTTTAGGATGCCGCTCTCCCCTGAAAACGAAGACGGAGATAACAGCTAAAGCAATTAAACAATAAAAGATGATGCGTCTTTTTCTTTTCATCTCAGTATCATTTTAAAACAAAGTTATAATCTTAACTGTTAACTCAATCAGCCAAAAAGACTAAAGCTTTGTTAAAAAATGAACACGCAATGAATTCACTCATTAAGGAGTTCACCGGTATCAATCTCAACTATACAATTGTCTCTTTTGTCGTAAAGTTTGGATCCGATAAAAAAGGCATCTGCCGAAACATTCAATGAAGCAACGGCGTTGCCGCTCTTATTTATCACAACGGTTCTTTTATGATTTCTCAGAAACAGGTAGTTCTTTGTTACATGATAACACACATATATATTATCAAACGGCAGAATATCAACAACATTAAGATCTCCGTTGAAAAGCAGCGTTTTGCCTGATCCGGTTAATACCGGATATTTTGTTGAGTCCGGACCGCAGAGAGGCTTATAAATTGTATCTGATTTGAAAAACACATTTTCATCCAGGAAATATTTCATTTCGCCAAGTTCTTTTACATCATAAGGTCTTGTTAAAAGTCTCTGTCCGTCATTTATGGAGTATTTCTCAATTTTATCCTTGAAAAGAAAAAATATTGCATCGCCCTTTGCCACATAGCTGGTGATTATGTCTTTACGATCTCCGGGAAAAGAGCAAAAGCCCTGTTCCCCGGTGGTTGAATTAAACATGCAGAAATAAGGAGTGCCATATTTAATTATTCGGTTTACCATTATAGCATAACCGTAATTAACCATGTACAGCAATGAGTCTTTTTCGAAAATGGAGGACTTGCTTGTTTTATCCCTCTCCAATGAGCTGATCCACTTTACATTCCCATAAAAGTCAGTCTTCAGAATTTTTTCCCTGGAAGCGAAATAGATATCCGGGTCATCCAATATCACATTTGAAGCAACCTCCCTTACAAGCCTGTATGTTTGTGCAAGTGTATGGATATATGTAAGTTCATTTGATGCAACCTCAGTCATATTATCAATTGCTGCCTGGGAATAGTTTTCTTCACCCGTTACGGTGTTAAAATCCCATCCTTTGCCATTTTTAAGGTTGACAGTATGCAAGCCTGAGGAGACAATAAGCAGTACCGAATCGCTCAGTCTGCAAGCATCATTCCAGCTGTAATCACGGTTTATATCCCTTTTCCATTTTATTTTTCCGGTGGAGAGGTCTATTCCTTCCATGGCATTTGCAAACTCAGGGGAAGAGGCATATTTATATCCCACCGCTGTGTTTTCTGAAGGAACCAGGTAATAGATGTGATCCTTTACTTTCCATTTGCGGTTTCCGTTTTCTATGTCGATCAGATATCTTTTACCTCCTTTTGTCACGAACGGAAGATTCCCTGATTGTTTAACTCTCCCGTTAAAATAATTCACTTTGATGGACCATTTCACGGTTTCTTCAGAAAAATTGTAAAGCGCAAGGCTGCCCTTATGTTTAAGATTTTCCCCGCTTTCGTTTATTCCCCTTAACTGAATTAAAAATGAATTCAGGGTAGTATCAACGTTGAACTGATGTACTCTTTCAGGAAATTGGTAGATCTTCGCCACCACAGGATTATCAGAATTATAGTTTTTCCCGGCTGGCCTGGTTTCTGTTTTTACATGAAATAATGTTTGGCCATAGCCTGAGACTGTAGCAGTGATGCTTATTAGCAGAACGGTTAAGATTTTCATTACTTAGGTGCAGATATTGAATTTTAAAAATATAAATAATAAGTTGCACCACCAAGTATGGCATGAATAAACATTTAAGGGCAAAGTGAAAGTATTGCTCAGAAAATTAGTCGGGAAGAATTTTGATCCTGTATACAATGACAGATCTCCCCGGGATGCGGTTGCCATCTCCCGGGACACCGTGAGCAAGGTAAGGCGGTATGATGAAAGTGTATTCGGATCCCCTGCGCATAAGTTTTATCCCCTCCAGCAGGCCGCTTTCCATGGTGCTGTAACCGAAACGGGTTGTACTGGGTCCGGTGGTTGAAGAGGAATAACAAAGTGTCCCGTCCAGGAGCCAGCAGTCATATTCAAAAGTAATCATGTCGCCATCTTTTATAAGTGGCCCGGTACCCGGGGATTTGACAGAGTACCACAGTCCGGTTGCAGTCTCAGTGGCTTCAATGCCTTTACGTTCACAATAATTTAATATGAGTTCCCTGTCTTTTGTGATAAGATACTTGTTTGTCTCAATCATATTGGCGCGATGCCCTCTTCCCCCTGACGACGTGTTATTATTGGACTGATTTCTGCAGGAAAAGAGTGAAAAAGTAAATACCACCAATATGATAAACAGGTTTTTCATGCCTCCATCTCATTTGCAGCCGTTTCAAGTTCGTCCCTGAACTCAGGTAGAATCTTTGTAAAGTGGTTTACCACAGTGGTAATTTTCCCAACCATCTCCCCTCCTGCAGCATTACGATGCCCGCCACCATTAAAGCATTTTCTTGAGAGCACATTGGCATTAAAATTTCCTTTTGAACGAAGAGACATCTTTACAAACCCACTTCTTTCAATAAACAATACCGAGAGAACAATGCCATGTATTGTAAGAAGCATATTTGCAAAGCCTTCGGTATCGCCTTTCTGGTGATTGTATTTCTCCAAATCTTCTTTTGTAAGCCATATATAGGCAGTATGGTATTCTGGCATTACCACCATTCGTTTATTGAGTGCATAGCCCTTAAGGAGCATTCTGTCTGCTGAGAAATTTGAAAAGATCCTGTTTACTATTTTCTCCTTGTCAACACCCTGGTCAAGCAGGTGGCCTACAGTGCGCATGGTATCTCCGTTGTACAGACCGTGTTGAAAATTACCTGTATCGGTAATAATACCAACATAAACAGCCTCTATAAAATCACCATCGGTAAACTCTTTCCCTTCCATTGAAGTAACCAGAAAATAAACCAGCTCGGAAGTTGAACTGCTATCAGTATCGGATAGGATTATGTCAGCAAAGTTATCAGGTTCAGGATGGTGATCAATTACAATCTTCCTGGCACCTGAAGCAGTGACAAGACTCTCCGCTTTGCCCATACGCGAAGGAGAGTTAAAGTCGACCATTATTATGAGATCCGCTCTATTTATAAGCTCAGTCCCCTTCTCCGGGTTATGATGAAAATCGACTATTTTGTCTGCATCCTTCATCCACATAAGGAATTTCTCCAGGGCATTGGGCGAAATCATATCCGCTTCTTTCCCCTGGGAGATTATCCACCTGCGCATTGAAAGCATAGCTCCGGCGGCATCACCATCAGGGTTGATGTGGCATATCAGAAGAATATGTTCTGCCGAGAGAATCAGCTTTTTTATTTCTTTTGTATATTTACCCAGATCTGTCACTTTTCTTGTTTTTAAAGTTGACAAAGTTAAGAAAAAAGAATCTTTATAAATGCCTAATCACTGAACGGTTAATTTGATTTAACATGTATAACGATTATACTTTTGCAATTATCAAACCCAACGCTATGCGAACGGGTAAGGCAGGCCCGATACTTGCCATGATAAATGAATCAGGATTCCAGATTGCGGCCATGAAGATGATAAGGCTTACCCGTGAACAGGCAGAGTCATTTTATGATATCCATCGTGGCAAAGGGTTCTTTAATGATCTCATTGACTTTATGATAAGCAGCCCTGTGATAGTAATGATTCTTAAACACGATGATGCCGTTGAAAAGTTCCGCCACCTGATTGGCAACACAGACCCTGCAAAAGCTGAACCGGGTACCATAAGGCACGAGTTTGCGGTAAGTATACAACAAAACTCGGTTCATGGCTCTGACTCACCCGAAAACGCCGCCCGTGAAGCAAACTTCTTTTTTTCAAGGGTTGAGGTATTCGGGATGGAATAGAGACCCCTCTCCCGGCCTCTCCCCTAAAGGGGCGAGGTGTATAAGCAAAAGGCGAAAGGCGAAAGGCGAAAGTTTAAAGTTAAAAAAGGTGCTCCTTTAAACTGGAGGATATTACGAACTCGTAAACTTTATGAACTTTTCTCTCTTCATACCGTTATCAAAATAAAAAACGAATAATGACATTGCCTGTTAAACCAGATTTTTCTGACAGAAAAACACTTGAAAAATATTCATCGGCATACACCCTCTCCGACATGGAGATATTTATTTTTCCTGAATTATTCTATCCACTTGTCATTGCAAACATCATGTCTCCGATTATATGGAAATGGAGGGATGATCCATGGTTCAGGGACATTGAAAAGAAGAACTTCACATATAAGGTGAACCGCATAAAACAGTACATAATTGACCACTATATTTTTAATCTTGACCTGGAAACCTGGGGCCTGACAGACAAAAAGACAGAACTGGCACGCTTCTCTGATTTTTTTGATACCAAGTTGCTGGCACAGTCCAATGCCCTTTTCGGTTACGAAGGCGATAAGTATTATTTTGATCTTGATATAAGAAAGCACTTCGGCCTGGATAAATATGACAGTGATATCATTCCTTACTGGAAAACAGAGACCGTTGAGGCTATGACAGCATTCACGCATAAGGAGCACTTCACCACCGGGGCCGGGGAGTGTGTAAGCCTGGCGGCACTGTATGCAGCTACAATGTTCATCGTGGGTCGTATACCTCTGGAAAAGATTTATCTGATGGCAACGCCACTTCACTCGCAGAACTTCATTGACGAGAAGGATGGCCTGATAACTAATAACAGGCGCATCATGACTAAAAACATGTGGTTTAATGGCACCTCTCTTTCTGAAAAAGCCAGACGTGCTGTGGAAAATGAAAAGATTACCATTGTGTCACATATTACAGGTTATATACATACAGTTTATGATGAGGCTACTATAGATCCTGTTCATTACCAGAACTTCTCCAGGAAAATCTCAGATTTTGTTGTCACAGAGCTTTCGCCTGAGGTCTTTATAAATTTCCTCAGGTTCAAGAAAGAATGTAAGTGCCTGTTCCAGTATAAATATTTAAAACAGGGCGTTCCCAAATATATCTCCCTTGAGAAGATGTTTGAATATGAACACACATCACGATTCAGTGTAAATGCGGAGATGCGAGAGAAGTTGCTGGAAGAGATTGACAGCGACGAGTTCTCAATAAGTCCGCTACCCGGGAAGATAATGCTTAATGACATGGAAGCCTTCCTGTCAAAGCGCAGAGGCATGCCTTTAAAGGAGATGGAACAGGATTATTTTAACGAATTCCATCCTGAACCTGAACGATGCAGTCACCGGATGTTCAATGAAATAAAGAAGTTCATTATTACAAAGCCTCAGCTGCCATCCATGAGTAAAAAATTCACCGCCGTGTCATACCCGGCTATTAATGTGTCAGACTCAAGGGAACAGATAATTGAGACAGTAAAGAGTGCCACAAACAGTTCAGAGGTGGCGTTGCTTACCATGTATGCTTACCGCGATATGGAATCTGCCGGGTGGTTGCCATTTATAAAAGCAGCAATTGAACGAAACCCCGTTTGCCACGCAGCATTTGCCGGCAGGGATTCTGATCATATTTTTTCAGTAATAAGTGCTTTTGAAAACATCTCCATATACGATTCAGGCCGCCTGGCACAACCGGATGAGGTATGGAATTTCCGCTGCGGAGATGGCATAGAGAAGGCGATTCTTATGGCCGATGCATTATTCTCTGTAAAACCTGATGCCGAAATTGCAATTGATATTCAGGATGAAAATGTAAACCTTACTTATGATGACAAAAACTATTCATTCACCAGCATCAAAGGCTACAGCAAAAAGTTTACCCTAAGAAAAAATCTTAACAGACTGGAATATAAGGAGGAAAAGTAGGCTCCAGAGTCAAATAGCTTATTGTTAATTGCTAATTGCTAATTGCTAATTAATGAATAACTATTTCCTTCACCGCATTTCCACCCGCCTCACGATTAAGACGCTCCCGGAGAGCATCGCGCAGCATCATAAGCTCATTCTTCACCACCGAAGATGTTATATGTACGTGAAGGATGCCGTTCTTAATATAAATTGAGGATGTCTTTGAAGAGATAGCTTTCCCGGTAAGCTTTGACCATGCATTGATTACCGCAGCCTCTCTCAGTTTTGGTCCGAGACGATACTCATTAACAAGATCATTAATGACTTCTCCCAGCGATTGTGTCTTATTCCTTCTCATTCTGACCGTTTTTGTTGTTGCGTATCTCTTCTTCAATACCATTCCTGCCTATCCTGTAAAGGCGGAAATCAACACCCGTATTATCCAGAATCCTGTGTATTCTCTCTTTATGTGTGTCAGTAATAAAAACCTGGCCAAAATCATCTGAGCCAACCAGGTTAATTATCTCTTCCACCCTTGTCTCATCAAATTTGTCGAAAATATCGTCCAGAAGCAATACAGGCGGAAAGCCGTTACGCCGGCTTATATATCCAAACTTTGCAAACTTTAAGGCTACAAGGAACGATTTCTGTTGTCCCTGTGAACCGGTTGTTCTTGCCGGGTGACCATTGATCTCAAAGACGAGGTCATCTCTGTGTATTCCGCATGTGGTATACTGTAATTCCATATCCCTGTTGCGGGAAGCCGAGAGTAATGTACGATAGTCCGGCTCTGACAGGTGAGAGCGGTATCGTATGGAAACACTTTCTGCACTTCTGGATATGCGTTCATAATAATCAGAGAACAGAGGTCTGAGGTTTTCCGTCAGTTCTTTACGTGCAGAATAAATTAGTTCAGCCAGGGGAACCATCTGCTCGTCATATAATTCCAGCAAAGAACCCGTATCGTACCTCCCTGTGCTCTCACGAAGGACCTTATTCCTTTGCATCAGAATCTTGTTATATCTCACATGTGCATCAAGGTATGCAGGATCATACTGGCTTATTATCATATTCAGAAATCGTCTTCGCTCTTCACCTCCCTCAGTGATAAGAGTGCTGTCGGCAGGTGACACCATTACCACGGGGTATTTACCAACATGATCTGAAAGTTTCTGATACTCCTTCCCGTTTCGTTTAAAGACCTTCTGCTTTTGCTTTTGAAATGCACAATGAAGCTCATCCGTCTCTCCTTCTTTCTCAAATTCACCCTTCATCATAAAATACTCCTCCCCATGCCTTATGCTGAGAGTGTCTGAGTTGTTGAAGAAGCTCTTCGTCAATGACAGATAATGAATTGCGTCAAGTATGTTTGTCTTTCCCACACCGTTGTTTCCTACAAAACAGTTGAAATGGGGTGAAAAGTCAAGGGCAACTGACTCATAATTCTTGAAGTTAGTGAGTTCTATATGCTTAAGGTGCATGGTTAAGAAGTGGAATAATGCAACAAAGTTAACAAAAGAATCATCAGCAGCAATCATAACAGGTACCGTGAGATGGTTCATGCAGACAGTTATTGATGATCATCTGTATTTTTTTAACTATTTTCATTAAAATATGCTTAAAAAAACTATTTTTGCGGAGTTAAAATTTTGACCAGAAATAGCATATAACAGATATGGCAAAGAAAAATGATGAAAACAAGGGTATCCAGAACATTGAGGTTACTCTGACAAAAACTGAACAATGGCTTGAAGATAATTATAAACCGCTTCTTTATGGTTTATCAGTTGTAATTATAATAGTTGGTCTTTTCTGGCTTGTTAAATTCATGGGCGACAAGAGAAGCAAGACAGCCCAGTCAGAAATGTTTGCTGCTGAACAGTATTTTGCTCAGGACTCAATGAAGCTTGCTCTTAATGGCGGTGGAAACAACCTTGGATTCCTTGATATCATTAAAACATATGGAAGAACAAAATCCGGTAAGCTTGCTCATTACTATGCAGGTGTATGCTACATGCATCTTGGAGAATACCAGAATGCGATAGACCATCTGAAAAAATATACTCTCAAGGACGAAGTACTTGCTCCTGAAGCAATAGCCCTGACGGGAGATGCATATGTGGAACTGGGACAGAAAGAAAAAGGCATCAACCTTTATCTTAAGGCAGCTGAGATGGCTGACAACAATTTTCATTCTCCACTTTACCTTATGAAAGCAGGTGAGATGTATGAGGTATCAGGTAATCTGAACAAGGCTCTCGAAGTATATAATAAGATTAAGGATCAGTATCCTGAAAGCACTGAAGGCAGAAGCATTGATAAGTATATTTCCCGCGTTAAAGTTCTGATTAAGTAATCTGTTAAGGAAAAATATTACACGCATCCGGATAATCCGGGTGCGTTTTTTATATAAAGAGTATTGATTATGGCAACAAGAGATCTTTCAAAGTACGATGCATCAGTTATACCTGATGCAAAAGAGATGCGTTTTGGAGTGGTTGTGGCTGACTGGAATGCAGAGGTGACTCACTCTCTCCTTAAAGGCTGCCTGGCAACACTAAAAAAACACGGTGTGAGTGATGATGATATAATCGTAAAACATGTTCCCGGAACCTTTGAACTCACATTAGGTGCCCAATGGATGGCTGAATATGAAGATCTTGACGGGGTCATCTGCCTGGGATGCGTAATACAGGGTGAGACACCCCATTTTACATATATATGTCAGGGTGTGACACAGGGTATAACACAGCTGAACCTGGATTATAATATTCCTTTCATCTTTGGCGTTCTTACCACTCTCGATCATAGCCAGGCTCTTGACCGTGCAGGAGGGATCCATGGCAATAAGGGTGATGAGGCAGCAGTTACTGCAATTCGCATGGCTGCGTTGCAGAAAGAGATGGAGGACTGAAATTTTACCTTCGGCACAATAACCGGTAAGGACAGGAAAGACATTTTCTTTCAAACTGAGTCATTGTGAAATGCTCATCTGCAGAAAATATTTTTGTAAGGACATCCTTTAGCCTTTCCTCATAATTATTCATCATTTCTGTATAACTCTGCAGGGAAAAAGGAGCCGGCTCAAACTCAGACATATTGACTGTGAGGTTGAAATCAGGTGATGATATCTTCTGCACCCAGTAGATAGCCGGAATATATACTCTCTCCGGATTTTCTTTACGAAGTGCATTGCAATAAAGAAGTGTTTGAAGGACAGCATCGCTCCTGCTTTCAGTTGTTTCATCAAACATCTTATCAAGTGATGTCCTGCCTTCCTTGGGTGTACCTGTCTTGTAATCCACAATCCTCATCGCATCAGAAACCGAATCGACCCTGTCAGCGATGCCACCAACCATAACCTTTTGTTTTCCAGCCGGGGTGTCAATATCAAACTGATTGCAGAACTGTTTCTCAAGGTGCAGCAATGCAACCCCATTTAAGGAACTGTCGAAAGCAATAACATCTTTGATATATCTTATGAGCACATCAACAATGATAATGCTCTTTCCTGACAGGAGACTTTCCTTACTCCAATGCATCTCGGAGGAGGCTTTTTCAATGGTCACGTTCCTGATCCTCTCCGTATCTGATGAAATAGTCTTTAATATTGCTGCATCAGCCACGGTTCCTATCAGGGGCCTGTATAGTTCTTCCATTGAGGCATGCAAAATATTGCCGAAATGCCTCTGATCTATCTCTTTCTCCAGTTTATCTTCCTCTCCTATACCACATACATATCTGTAGTAGAACCTCATTCTGCATGTAAGCCATGTGTTTATTGCACTTGGAGAAAATATCTTTTCCTTTCCATCCTCTGACGGACCGGTGTACCTGTTCAGCAGTGCCCTGGTATGTGCCTCGCTTTTCATAAGTGAGTCCGGAATCATCGTGCTCCTGCCAACCAATATGTGAAGGGTTCTGAACTCTGGCGCATATTGTGTTCCATATTTCATCTGGATAAGATACCGGCTCATTTCTCCTGTACTCATTCCCTGGGTGGTGGAGTTGTACATAAACCATCCCCTGGCAGGCCTTCTAAGTAAGCGGAAGAAATGGTACGAATAGATTGACTCATGTTCGTTTATTGTCGGCAGTCCGAAAGCTCTCCTGATGTTATATGGGATAAAAGTGTTTTCGTAGCTTTTATTTGGAAAGACGCCTTCATTGAGAGAGAGAAAAATCATGTTTTTAAATTCCAGTGCCCTTGTCTCAAGCACTCCCATTATCTGCAGTCCTTTCAGCGGTTCACCAGAGAAGGGTACAATGAGTCTCTTGAATACCCTGTCAATCAGTCTTATGCATGTGTCAATCTTTAAAGCAAAGTTATACTGCACAATAAGGTTGCACAGCTTCCCTCCCTCATTCATCGCCATTCTCATATACTCCCTGTCTATGCTCATAATACCACGGCCAGAGTCTACATTATAAGAGTTCTCATAAAGCAGGGTAAGTATCCTGAGCAGATATACAGGATATTCATTAGCGTTATCCGGTACGGAAAACAACTCACATTCCCGGATCCTTTCTGAAAGGAAATTTTTTTCTACCCTGATCATATTCCCGGAGACAATCTCTCCGGCCAGGGTCTCTGTCTCCTGTGTGGAGATTACGGCAAAATACTGATGACGGATTATTCCCAGGACATTTTCAGCCCGGAATGTCATCTCGCCATCATGCTTCGAGGCATATCTTGCCAGCATAAAAAGTTGCTTAAGGAATGAGTAGAGAGGCGTGTATTTAAATGGGTGTCCCATAGTAACATTCACCTCTTTTATTTCATCCGGAAGAGATGTCAGTACTGGTGCCAGCAACTTTTCATCTGCCAGTATGACCGCAGTGTCTGTTGCATCTTCCACTGATTCAAGACCTGCTTCGTGAAGGATCTCAGGCAGCATTTTTGCCTGAGCTGAGTCAGACGGAGTGTCTATGATTGTCCATCTTCCCCTGACGGTTGGCTCAGGAGCTTCTTCATAATGAGGCAGGTCATTGCCGAAGTTATGCAGATTCTCTCTTATGAATAGAGAAGCCTTATGGTCACGCTGTTTCATAAAGTCGTGATCATCATCCCAATAGAACTTTATCCGGCCCTTTCGTCTTATAAAGAGAAACAGCTCCTTTTCGCAGTTATTAAGTGCATTAAGTCCTGCAACATGATAAACTGTCCCGGCCGGTAACACTATTCCGTCGGCCATAGCTTTTTCTGCAACATCACGGCATACCATTCCCTCCCAGCCTTTTCCTGATGCCATTAGCTTTTCCCGGAATGATTTGTAGAGAGGGCCAAGTACCTGCCATACTGACCTGAAAGCCGCTCTTGCTTCGCTTCCTTTGTCAGCCGGGTTAAAGCTGGTCCAGAATCCTCTTATTATCTCAACCTGTTCTGCTGTCAATCCTCCGAATTTGCTGTCTATCTCCTTCAGATCGGAGATATTTGAGTAAATCTTTCCGGCATCAGCCAGCCACAGGTCTATATCATTAAAATCGGCAAGAATTGTCTCTCCCCAGCTCCAGAAGTCGTCAAAAGGCAATGGGTTGGTAACAGAAATGCAATATGAGCTGTAGAGTTCAAAAATCAGTGATTCACTCTCCGATTGTCTGAGAGATGAGAAGGACTCAAACAATTCGGTCACAGTGACCATTTTGGGTGACCACTGGGGCGTGTTGCTTAGTTGTGACAGGTGTCGGGCCAGGTATAGTCCAGCTCTGCGGCTTGGCAGAATCACCACCTGATTTTCCATATCACCTTTATGGTTGGTATACAGCGTTCGTGCTACTTTTTCAAGAAAATTCACTGCTTAAATATTTTGATTATAAAGCCTGCCCTGCCAGGTATCAAGCTCTTCCAGTTTTGCTTCAAACAACCTTAAAAATTCGTCCGTCCTCAGGTCCCATAGCCTCGGATCGGCAAGAGTACGTGGCGGTGCCTCACTGCTGATACGCTCAATCATAATGGAAGGATTAAACCTTTCAATAAATGAAACTACAAGATCAAGGTATTCGGAAGTGGAAAAAAGCCTGAAATTTTCCGGCGTGAGATTGTATTCCCCGGCCATAGCCGTCCCTTTAAATATCTGTAGCTGATGCAGCTTAACAGATTGAAGTGGCAGCTTTGAAATAACTGATGCACTGTTAATTATATCATCTCTTGTCTCACCCGGCAGACCCAGGATGAAATGAGCTCCTGTACGAATACCTCTCCCTGATGTCAGGGAAACCATCTTCGCAGCTGTTTCAAAGTCATGACCGCGGTTTACCCGCTTTAACGTCCTGTCATAAACCGATTCAATTCCATATTCAACAATAAGAAATTTCTCCTTATTTATTTCAGCAAGATAATCAAGAAGCTCTTCTGATACACAGTCGGGCCGGGTACCAATTACAAGTCCTTCTATGCCCGGATAAGCCAGCGCTTCAGAATACATTGCCTTAAGCTTGTCCAATCCGGCATAAGTGTTTGTATATGCCTGAAAGTATGCAAGGTACCTGTTAGCTCTTCTGTAACGACGTTTATGAAACGGAATGCCTTCATCAAGTTGCTGAGTAATGCTTTTTTCCGGTGAACAGTATGACGGATTGAACGCCTCGTTTGAACAATATGTGCAACCACCGGTTCCAAGAGTGCCGTCGCGGTTGGGACAGGTAAAACCTGCATCAAGACTAACTTTTTGTACCCTCTCACCGAAGTATGATGCAAACCAGGTCGAGAAAGCGTTATAACGCCTGGCGGAACCCCATATGTATTTTTCAATTAACAATTAACAATTAACAATAAATCCTAAACTTTAAACTTCAATAATATCCTTTCCAACGTACCAGAGATATGCCTTAACATTTACATATCCCATATCTTTTAAAAGGCGTTTATATTCACCTGCCTGGTA
>Ga0116170_10002167_pt1 | contig 19228 bp, 15 predicted proteins | sample AD_JPNHW1_MetaG_FD_89797 | JGI IMG/M metagenome (GOLD analysis project Ga0116170, IMG submission 89797) | Active sludge microbial communities of municipal wastewater-treating anaerobic digesters from Japan - AD_JPNHW1_MetaG | ecosystem: Engineered > Bioreactor > Anaerobic > Digestate | place...
ACAATTGCAGATCCAGCAGATGCAGGTGGTGCAAAGCTCCCTGATGTCCGGCGAGGACCCTGACCGACGCGTGTTCACCAATACGGTGGCCATTTCCGAACAGGGCGCCCAGCTGGTGCTGGAGCGGGTGGAGAGCTTCCGCCGCGCCCTCCGAGCCATTGTCCAGCAGGACCAGTCGCCCCAATCCCGGGTGCTCCAAATTTCCCTTTCCCTGATCCCCCTCCTGAAGAAGGCGTCCCGATGAATCCCTCCAAGCACAAGAAAACGCGAACACTGGCCCACGCAGTCGCGCTCGTTTCCCTCCTTGCCACCTTCATGGGCTGCCAATCGCGGGTGCTCGAGGGCGATGGGGAAGCGATGGAAGGCGGCTCCATGGACGAGACCTCCACCCTGGCCTTCCACCGCCGCGACGGTTCGCCCGCGGTGGGCGCCCGGGTGCAACTGTTCGGATCCGCCGACACCGGCGTGGAGCCCCGTGTGCAGGTGATCACCAACACCCAGGGCGGGGTGGATCTGCCTGCGCCGGAAAAGGGCTTCTACAACCTGGTGGTGCGCGGGCGCGACGGCGATGCCCTGTTCCAGGATTCCCTCTACTCCAACGGGTCCATCCTGTCGGTTGCTCCAGACACCCTGCGCCATACGGGCACTTTGACCGGGCGGATCCGCGTGCAGCCGCAGCATTCGCCGCGGATCGCCTGGATCCACGTGCTGGGCGCGGGGATCTGGTCGAATGTGGACGACTCCGGCAGGTTTGTACTGGAAGGCGTTCCCGCGGGCAAGTACACGGTGGCGGCCTACACCTTGGTGGACGGCTACACGCCCACCTTCGCCAAGGTGCAGACGATTTCCGACAGCACGGTGGACGCAGGCGACATTCAGTTGGTGTTCACCGGATTGCCTGTGGTGCGGAACCTGGAGGCGAGGTTCGATACCCTGGCCGGTCTGGTGCATTTGCGCTGGGATTCCATCCCCTTGCGCGAGAGCTGGCGCTACAACGTGTACCGCAACGACACCCTGATTGGGGAGACCACCGGATCGCTCTGGGCGGACGACATTTCCAGGCAATACGCGGCCAGCATTCCCGCCGAAGGTCGCCACACGTATCGGGTTGTGGTGGCCAATGCGGATACGCTGGGGCCCAAGTGGGAATCCATCGCCATGCGGGTGGTGAGTGCCTACTTGTACCAGGAGATCAAGATCGATTGGGAGCGGATGGGAGATCTTCCCTGGACTCCGGGACTGTTCAAGGTCGATTCCGTGGGCGGGGATCTGGTGGTGTGGAGGTCGGCGGAATTCGGCGAAATCCGCAAGGAATGGGATGTCCGCAACGTGCACCCGGGATGGATCGAGATGTGGATTTCCCGGGACGGTGGAACGTCCTGGGCCAAACAGGCGGATTCCTTGCCCTTGGGCGCGCTGCCCGAGCGCCATGACGGAAAGTGGTGGAGCATCCGCAGGGCGACGGGGCCGTTGATTCTGGACGAACGGACCATTTGGACGCGCAACGTCGGCTTGAAGTACGACACAGTCCAAGTGGTGAGTTCGGAGGATGGACTCCGCTGGCACGAGGTGGAAAAGCTTGCCGTACCCAAGGAAATGGTGTTCGGGACCTTCAGGTTCCAGGTCTGGCAGAACGATCTCTATCTGATCGGGAGTGGCCCCTTCGTGGGAATGACAACGGATTCCCAGTGGTGGGTGAGCGAGTATTTCACTGACCTTTCGCGATGGCGGTTCCGGAAGGATGCGACCTTCGAAGCCCAGGAGCTCACGCTTACCAACGGGAGTGGGTACCATCTGAGCCCGGCCTGGATCAAATGGAGCGCCAGCGCCGAATTGAAGGAGGTTTGTAGCGGAGGAAGATCGCTAACCATCTTCTACGACCCTGCCCTCTTCGGTTATGAATTCAGGACAGGAGCCTTCGCGAGTCCAAGGACGAAGGATTACGCGGCCGAATTGAAGAGGGATCAGGATGGATGGACGCTCCAGTCTGACCTCAAAGCATTGTCCATCGACGGGAGAGGATGGGTGGTGTTCGGGAGGAGGAATTCAATCAGTCTGGACACCACCTTAAGCATCCTCCACACGGTCTCGTGGCCTGGCGCATATGACGGAGCCTGGTCAGAGACTCGTCCCTACGGGATGCACGAGGAAATCCTATTCCGGGGAAGGATCCTGTCGTGGACCGAGGCGGGGATCTTCCGCGGAACCATCCGTCCACCCGTGGAGGATGGGGCGCGCGGTTCCTGGGTCAAGAAGACGGAAATTCCCGTCAAATTCTGAGCACAACCAGCCATCCAACGAACGGGGAGCCGGACCGGCTCCCCGTTTCGTGTTTTGGATCAGATCCCCGCGCCGGGCTCCTGGACTTCCACGAAGATGCCCCGGGTTTCCAGCAACGCCACCACGCGATCCACGGATTGGGCCACGGAAAGCTCGTGGGCGGGCAGTTCCAGGGTGGGCGCGGCGGAAGGTTCCCACGGTGCGCTCACCCCGGTGAACTCGGCGATCTTGCCGGAGCGGGCCCGCTCGTAGAGCCCCTTGGGGTCGCGCGCCTCGCAGGCTGCCAACGGCGTGGACACGAACACCTCGGCGAAGTCCCGATCGCCCACGATGGAGCGCACCAGGTCGCGGTCGGCCTGGGTAGGGGAGATGAACGTGGCCAGCACCAGGAAGCCGGTGTCGGCCAGGAGCTTGGCCGTCTCCGCCGCGCGGCGCAGGTTTTCCGAACGGGCTTGGGGCGAGAATCCCAGGTCGCGGTTCAGGCCGTGACGCAAATTGTCGCCGTCCAGCAGGAACACCTGTCGGTGGTCGTGGAAGAGGCGCTTTTCCAGGGCCTTGGCGATGGTGCTCTTGCCGCTTCCGGAAAGCCCCGTGAACCAGACCACGCCGCCGCGATGACCGTTGCGGATCTCGCGCGCCAGGCGTGTCACGTCGGATTCCGACCAGACCACGTCGGAGCTGGAATCCGGCTGGTCGGAAGCCACCATGCCCGCGGCCACGGTGGCGTTGGTTTCCGGGTCGATCAGGATGAACGCGCCGGTGCGGCGGAACTCCAGGTAGGGGTCCAGCAGGATGGGCTGGGCGGCGGAGATCCGCACGCGGCCGATGTCGTTGAGCCCCAGGTTGGCGGCGGGGATCTCGGAAAGCGTCCTGATGTCGGTGCGGTGCAGCACCCGCGTGATGCGGGCCCGCACGGTGCGCGAGCCCTGCTTCAAGAAGTACGGGCGGGTGAGGGCCAAGGGGCGCTCGTCCATCCACACCACCTGGGCATCCAGGTCGCGGCGCGTCTTGGGACCGGCACCGGCCTTCACCAGCACATCGCCGCGCGAAACGTCCACCTCGCGGTCCAGTGTGATGGTGAGGGACTTGGGGAAGGTGGCCTCGGGGAGGTCGCGGTCGTAGAAGTGCAGCGTCTTCACCACGGCCTTCTTGCCGGAGGGGACGATCTCGATCTCGTCGCCCACCTTCACGGATCCCGAGGCGATCTGGCCCGCGAACCCGCGGAAGGTGAGGTCCGGCCGGATCACGTACTGCACCGGGAACCGGAACGTCTCCGCCTGGATGTCGCTGGGGATGTCCACCGTCTCCAGGTGTTCGATCAGGGTGGGGCCCTGGTACCAGGGGGTGTTTTCCGATCGGGTCACCACGTTGTCGCCCAGAAGGGCGGAAAGCGGGATGAACAGGGGGGCCTGGATTCCCAGCTTGGCGGAAAGCTCCAGGTAATCGTGACGGATCTTGTCGAACACTTCGCGCGACCAGTCCACCAGGTCCATCTTGTTGACGGCCACCACGAAGCGCGGGATCCCCAGCATCGCCGAGATGGCGCTGTGGCGGCGGCTCTGCTCGAGAACCCCTTTTCGGGCGTCGATGAGGATGATCGCCAGATCCGCCGTGCTCGCGCCGGTGGCCATGTTGCGCGTGTACTGCTCGTGGCCGGGAGTGTCGGCGATGATGAACTTGCGCCGCGGCGTGGCGAAGTAGCGGTAGGCCACGTCGATGGTGATGCCCTGTTCGCGTTCGGCCCGCAGGCCGTCGGTGAGCAGGCTGAGGTCGATCCCGGTGGCCAGGCGCTGCTTGGAAGCGCTGGTGACGGCTTCCAGCTGGTCTTCGAAGATTCCCTTCGAATCGTAGAGCAGCCGGCCGATCAGGGTCGATTTCCCGTCGTCGACGGATCCCGCGGTGGAAAAGCGGAGCAGGTCCATCAGAAATATCCTTCCTTCTTGCGGTCTTCCATGGCCGCTTCCGAAGCCTTGTCGTCCACGCGCGAGCCGCGTTCCGTGACGCGGCTGGCCGCCGTTTCTGCCACGATGTCCCACGCGTCGGCGCAGGGGCTTTCCACGCAGCCGGTGCAGGTCATGTCGCCCACGGTGCGAAACCGCACCACGCGCCGTTCCACGGTTTCGCCGGGGCGGGCGTGGAGGAGTCCGGAGATGGGGATCCACTGCCCGCGCCACACCACCTCGCGTTCGTGCGCGTAGTAGATGCCGGGAATCTCCAGGTTTTCCTTGGCGATGTACATCCAGATGTCCAGCTCCGTCCAGTTGGAGATGGGAAACGCCCGGATGTGTTCGCCCAGGTGAACGCGGGCGTTGTAGAGGTTCCACAGCTCGGGACGCTGGTTCTTGGGGTCCCACTGGCCGTGCGTGTCGCGAAACGACAGGATCCGTTCCTTGGCGCGGGCCTTCTCCTCGTCGCGCCGCGCCCCTCCGAAGAGGGCGTCGAACTTGAACTCCTCGATGGCGCCCAGGAGCACCGGGATCTGCATGCGGTTTCGGGAGTCGTTCTCGCCGGCTTTCTCGGCGATCCGTCCGTCGTCGATCCAGTCCTGCACGCGGCGCACGATCAGCTTCTCGCCCAGTTCGGCGGCGCGGCGGTCGCGGAATTCGATCACCTCCGGGAAGTTGTGGCCGGTGTCCACATGGACCAGCGGGAACGGGAAGCGTCCCGGACGGAAGGCCTTCTCGGCCAGGCGCAGCATCACGATGCTGTCCTTGCCCCCGGAGAAGAGGAACGCGGGGCGCTCGAATTCGCCGGCGACCTCGCGGAAGATGTGGATGCTCTCCGCTTCCAGGGCCTCGAGGTGCCCGAGGTGGTCGTCGAGCGACTCGATGACGTGTCTGGTGCTCATGGGTGATCCTTCCCTTGCTTGACGGAAATCGTCCAAGTTGGCGTGGTGGTGTCGGAATGTCCGCGCCGATCCCTACATGTTCGTGTGGATCCCGCATTCGGTCTTGCCGCGGCCCTTCCACCGGCCCGATCGCTCGCCTTCGCCGACGTCGGCCTTCTCGGTGAGAGGGCGGTCCCCGATGCTGGGAAACCCCTGGTCGTGGAGGGGATTGTAGGGAATCCCCTTCGACAGCAGATAACCCCAGACCTCCTTGCGGGTCCAGGCGGCCAGTGGATTCACCTTGATCCGTCCACCGGCCAATTCCAGGATGGGCAGATCCTTGCGGTCGCCTCCCTGGTCGCGGCGACGGCCGGAGATCCAAGCCTTCGCGCCGGTCTCGCGCATCGCCCTGCGCAGGGGTTCCACCTTGGTCAGTTCCTGGTAGAGGTCCAGATCCCGGTCCCAGAGCGCCTCGCCGTGGGCGGCGGTGAATGCGGCTTCGGAGTCCAGTCCGGCGGGCCTGTACACCCGGAGGTCCAGGTCGTAGCGATCCGCAAGGACTCGGGCCAGGTTCAGGGTTTCCTGGAAATGGAACAGCGTGTCCACGAACAGGACTGGAGGGTGTCGTCCGATCTCGTGGAGAAGATCCAGGATCACCAGGCCGCTGGGCTGCCAGGCTGTGGTCAAGACCACGTCGGACAGGTTCTGGAAGGTCCACTCGAGGATGTCCCGGGGGTGCTTTCCCTCCAGGGAAACGGAAGCTGCGACGATGTCCATGGAAGGGGTTCCCGAAGGTTCAGATCTGGTATTCCAGGGCGTCCGGACGTCGACGCACCGCGTCGGCGTGGAGGTCGGCCAGGGTGGTTTGGCTGAGGATATGCTCGACCGCCTGACTACATCGATCCAGCAGGGAGTGGATGGCTTCTTCGTCGGGGGTGCCCTTGGCGGCGCGCTTGGGGGTGTCGCCCTCCAGTTGGCGGATGAGTTCGGAAAGCTGGATCTGGCGGGCTGGAACGGCCAGGATGTAGCCACCTTCCTTGCCGCGCTGACCGTGGATCCACCCCGAACCCTTCAAGACGATCGCGATCTGTTCCAGGAACTTGAACGGAAGGTTGTAGGTTTCGGCAATCTCCCGCAGTTGGATGGGGGATCGGGACGACTGGGCTCGTTCGGCCAGTGCCAGCAGGATCTGCATGGCGTACATGGTTTTGGTGGTGACCTTCATATGTGGATCAATATAAACCTACACTTCATACAGGGTCAATAGGAATTGTTAGTCCGTTTTTTCCTGGTGGCTGTTCAGCTCCTGTCCGGCCAAGCGGCATCGGAGGATCCTTGCGGAGACCTTCCGGTGCATTCGGTTCCCAGGATCATCCGTGCGGTGCGTCTGGAGGGGCTGAAGGTGACCAGGGAGTCGGTGGTCCGCGCGGAGATCCGGTCCAGGCCCTGCGCGGAGTTTCCCTCAGTCGAGCAGGATGTCCAGCGATTGAAGTCCCTGGGGATCTTCGCCTCGGTGGAGACCCGGTGGGACTCGGATACGCTGGTGTTCCAATTCCGCGAGCTTCCCTTGTTCCTGCCCGTGCCCAACGGACGCTCCAGCGACGAGGAAGGACTTTCGCTGGGGGCTGGAGTCAAGAGTCCCAATCTGATGGGAAGAGCGATCGCCGGCGAGGTCCTGTTCTTGGCGGGAAGTTCCCTGGAATACCAGGCGAGCTTCACCTCCTCCCGGCTGGGACAGGTCCCCCTGGGCTGGGAGTTGATGGCCGGGCGCACCGAACGCTGGGACGATGGTCGGGGATACAGGGAGTTGTCCCATTCCGGATTCGTGCGGCTGTGGGGCCCCACCGATCGCGCCTTGCGTGCGCTCGGAGAGGCGAAGATGGTGGATGTCCGGGCGGATCGCGATGGAGTCTGCCTTTCCGGTCGCGTCGAACGGATCCCCTCCTTGCGTGCCGGCATCATGGTGGATCTGCGCGACGACCCCGCCGACACCCGCGTGGGCCTGTACCAGGAACTGACCCTGGAGAAGACCGGATCGCCGTTGGGTGGGCCGGTGGATGCATGGCAGATTCTGTCAGATTCGCGCGCGTGGATCCCGCTTGGAACCCGATGGACGCTGCACCTGGCCAATCTCTACGAGGATCGCCGGGGAAAGACGGATCGGTGGCTGTCCTACGTGGTGGGAGGCGCCAACACCGCGCGCGGGCTTCCTGGAGCCTGGGCGGTGGCCCCTTCGGAGGATCTGGCCACCATCGAGGCCCGATGGCTCCTTCTTCCGGTCCGTCCGGTGACGGTCTGGGGGCAGAATCTGTATGGAGGGATCCAGGTCGTCGCCGGATCGGATGTGGCCACCGCCTGGGGGGAGGATCCGCGGGCCTCGGAAGCGGGTGTGTTCGCGGGAGTGGACGGAATCGTGCCCTTCGTGGAGCGGATCCGGTTGAACCTGGCCTGGAGCCCCGCCCAAGGCGGAGGCTTCGGATTCGTCTTCGGTTTGTTCGAGAAAACCCAAGCCCAGCGGTTTCGAATCCGCTGATGGAGATGCCTGCATGCGATTGGTGAAACCGTTCCTCCTGGCCGGTCTGGCGGCCCTGGCGATGTCCGGGTGCAAGCCCGATCGGCCCGATTGCCCGCCCCGCCCCTTGGTGGATTCCACGGGAGAAGCAGACCAGAGGGACCGTCTGGAGATCCAATGGTTGCGCATCCGGGGCGGATTGGATTCCGCCCAGCGCGATCCCGCGGTGCGCCTGCGTCTGGAGCGATCCGTCCACAGCCTGGATTCCTCTGCCCTTCGATACCGCGACTCCCTGGGCACGGTGCCCCGAGGGATCGGGTCGGTCTCCGGGTGCGTCGACTGGAACGCCACCCTGCGGGGAGACCGGGTGGATCGCCAGGGGCTCCTGACCGCCTGGACTCGATCGCTGGTGGATCCACGTGCGGTGGCCTTGGAATGGACGATTTTCGACACGACGGCGGATTCGTCGAGGGTCGCCGTGCTCTACCAGATTCCCGGCGACAACGGGGGAGTATTGGACTCGTTGCGCTTGCGTATCGGGGTGCGCGAGATCGTCCGCGAACGTTGATGGAGTCCCCGCTCCGATGGAAGAGGGGAGCTCAGCCGTCCAGGAACGGCGAGAACTCGCCTTTTCCCACCCGGCAGTCCGGGCATCTCCAGGAATCCGGATAGTCTTCCAGGGGAGTGTGCGGGGAAATGCCCTGCGTCGGGTCTCCCAAAGCCTCGTCGAGGATCCATCCGCAGACCATGCAGATCCATTTGCGGTGGCCGGGGGCGCCTGGGTGCGGACCGGGTTGGTTGGAGGAGTGGAACACGTGGAGAAGTTACCTTAGCAGATCCTTCAGGAAAGGTCGCGTCTGTGCTGAACGAACAGCAGAATCGAGAGAAGTCCGTAGCCGCGGCGATTTCGGTGGGATCCAACACCCTGCTGGTGGTGGGCAAGCTGGTGGCAGGGATCGCGATCGGTTCCGTGTCGGTGATCTCGGAGGCCATCCACAGCGCGGTGGACCTGCTGGCCGCCGTCATCGCATGGTTCGCCGTGCGCGCTTCCGGCCAGCCTGCGGACAAGGAACACCCCTACGGACACGGGAAATACGAGAACCTTTCCGGAGCCGTCGAGGGGGCCCTGATCTTCGTGGCCGCCATCTGGATCGTGTACGAGGCCATCCACAAGCTCCGCGTGGGAGGAGGGGTGGAAGAGCCCGGGTGGGGCATGCTCATCATGGGCATTTCCGCCACGGCCAACCTCGCCGTTTCCGCCAACCTGATGCGCGTGGGCAAGAAGACCGATTCCCTGGCCCTGATCGCCGACGCCATGCACCTGCGCACCGACGTATGGACTTCCGTGGGCGTGCTCGCCGGACTGGTGGTCATCTGGGGTGGCAAGTACATGTTCCCCGGCGTGAATCTCGCGTGGGTGGACCCCGTCTGCGCCATCGCCGTGGCGCTTCTGATCATCCATGCCGCCTACGAGCTCACCACCCAGGCCACGCGGGGGCTCCTGGATGAGGCCCTGCCGGAGGACGAGATCGATTTCATCCGCAAGACGGCCTTGGAACGGGGTGACATCCGCAGCCTGCACGACCTGAAGACCCGCAAGGCGGGTCCGGAGCGGATCATCGATGCGCACGTCGCGGTGGATTGGAACCTCACCGTCCTGGATGGACACAACCGCGGCAAGGCGTTCAAGCGGACCCTGCTGGACCACTGGGAACACTGCAACGTCAACATCCACGTCGATGCCTGCGACGGCGCGTGCGGTGCGCCATGCAAGTCCGGATGCCTTCTGAGCGAATCCGAACGGGAAGCCCGCCACGGCGCCTGGAAGGGCAAGCACCCGGAAGGCTGAGGGAATCCGGGGTCAGGATCCCGCCAGCAATCCTTCCAGCTCCGCTTCGTCGATCACCCTGACGCCCAGGGATTTCGCCTTCTCCAGCTTGGAGCCGGCTTCGGCACCGGCCAGGAGCAGACTGGTCTTCTTGCTGACGGAATCCGTCACCTTGGCCCCGGCCGCCTCCAGTCGCGACTTGATCTCGTCGCGGGGTCGGCTGAGGGTGCCTGTGATGACCACCACCCAACCGGTCAAGGGGCCCGTGGTGGTTTGTCGGATTTCGCTTGCGGGAGCGATCCCGAGCCGTTCCAATTCCGACATCAGGTTCCGGCCCCTCGTGGACCGGAAGAATTCCAGCACGCTGCGGGCGGCCGATGGGCCGATCTCGGAAGGCACATGGGCCAGGATGGCGTCCAGGGCGCCAATACGCTCCTTGAGCTGGGATTGTTCGGCCTTGGCGGCGGTCTTCGCTGCATCGTCGCGCAGACGATTTTCTTCCGTGCGTGCCCCCAAGGACTTGCGGCGGGTTTCCAGATCGGCGCGTTCCACGATCTGGGCGAGGAGCGGTGATTCCGACAGGCTCGACAGGTTCGTGTGGCAGGCCGCCAGCGCCTTGGACACGGATTCTCCCACCTCCTGGATGCCCAGCGAGTAGATCCAGCGGGCCAGCGGCGCGGTACGGGCCTTGCGCGCGGCATCCAGCAGCTTGGCGGCATTCTTCTCCCCGAACATCCTGGGTTCCGATTCCGTGCCCAGGTTCAACTGGCCCAAGGTGGAGGCTTCCAGCGAAAACACGTCCGTCACTTCGCGGACCAGACCACGACCGACCAGGGCGGAAGCGACGATGGCTCCCATCTCCTCGATGTCCAGCGCCTTGCGGCTCCCGAAGTGTTCCAATCGTCCCTCCACCTGCGGAGGGCAGGAGTCCGCGTTGGTGCAGGCCCACAGCTCGATCTCGCGGCCGTGTCCGTCCAGCCCCGTGCCCCGGTTCTCGATGGCCCCCTCGCATTCCGGACAGCGGTCCGGAAAGGCGAAGGGCGAGGAATCCCCTGGGCGACGGGAAATGTCGACTCCCACGACCTGGGGGATGATCTCGCCGGCCTTCTGCACCAGCACGGTGTCGCCGATGCGCGCGCCCAGCCGTTCCAGGTGCGAGCGGTTGTGGAGGCTCGCGCGGCTCACGGTGGTGCCGGCCAGTTGGACGGGAGCCAGCTCCGCCACCGGAGTGAGCGCGCCGGTGCGGCCCACCTGGATGGAGATCCCCAGCAGCTTGGTGGGCTTGCGTTCGGGAGGGAACTTGTAGGCGATGCCCCAGCGCGGGTGGTGCTCGGTGGATCCCAGTTCGGCGTGCAGCGAGGTGTCGTCGAGCTTCACCACCATGCCGTCGATCTCGTGGTCGAGTGTTTCGCGGCGGTCGAGGAAGCCGCGGCAGAGATCGTAGGCCTGTGCGATCCCGCGGACGCTTCGGATGTGCGGATGGACCTGGAACCCCATCGAACGCAGCCAAGCGAGGCGATCCGTCTGCGATGCGCCCAAGGCCATGGCGTGCTGGCCGGACGGCACGAAGTAGAGGAACGACCGGATCCCGGTTCCCGCCAACGTCGCGGGGTCCTTGCGCTTCATGAGACCCGCGCAGGCGTTGCGTGGATTGGCCAGGAGCTTTTCGCCGGATTCCGCCAGGTTGCGGTTGAGCGTCTCGAAGGCCGCGCGCGGCAGGTACAGCTCGCCGCGCACTTCGAATCGCGAACGCTCGGAGACGGTTTCCGGCGCCGCTCCCGAGGCCAGCACCTGCGCGGTCACCACGTCGCCGCGCACGCCGTCGCCGCGGGTGACGGCGCGGACCAGGCGGCCGTTCTCGTAGACCAGCGAAACCGACATTCCGTCGATCTTGGGTTCCACCACCAGCTCCAGCGAGTCGATGGACGTGCCCACGGCTTCGGCGGTCCGTTCGGCCCACGCTCGGAGCCGTCCCCACGCGGAGCCGTTCTCCCATCCGGTCTGCGATTGGACAGATTCCACGGCCTCGTCCAATCCTGTCTCGGGCAGGAATTCCGGGCGCGTCGCCGCCTTCTCCAGGGACAGCATGGGCTGGGCGTGGACCACCGTCTCGAATCCCGCGACGTGGTCGTCGCCCACCGAGCGGGTGTACCTGGCCGATTCCGGGATTCCTTCCCTGTCGCACAAGCGGTCGTATTCGGCACGGGCGAGGTCGTATTCGGCGTCGGCGACCTGGGGGATGGCGTCGCGGTAGTAGGCGAGGTCCCAGGCTTCCAGCTTCTGGGCCAGCGCTTCCAGCGGGGTCGGGGACGATGCGGTGGAAAACAGGTCGTTCATGGCCTGCAAAATAACCCACGGGAAGTGGATTCCTCCGCAGAGGGACTCACGTGGGCTAGTAGCTGGAAACGGTCTGCTGCGGGGTCGGAGCCTGATCGGCGGGCAACCATCGACGGAGGATCCGGCCCAGCTCCTGGGGATCGATGGGCTTGGGGAGAAGATCCATCATTCCCGCCTCAAGGCAGTTGCGAAGATGGTCTTCCTCGCCTTGCCGGGACAAGGCGATCACGCAGGCGGTGCGGTTGGGCCCCGGAGTCTCGCGCAACTTCCGCACCACGGCCAGGCCATCCAGCGCGGGCATCCTCGTGTCGAGGAGAACCAGATCGTAGGGATTCGTCAGCAAGGTCTCCAGGGCGTGGTTGCCATCATGGACGACGTCCGGGATGATGGAGAATTTACGGAGGATTCCCTCGGCGACCATCCGGTTGACCGCATTGTCCTCGGCCAGAAGCAGCTTCGCGTTGGGGAAATGCCAGTGGGCGGGGTGATGGTCCCGCGGCGCATCCGTGCTCGAAGCCGTCTGGAAGGGAATGTGGACCAGGAACTCGGAGCCCACCCCTTCGGCGCTCAGGACTTCGATGGATCCGCCCATCAAGGTCGCCAGTTGCTTGCTGATGGCCAATCCCAGGCCGGTTCCACCGAATCGGCGCGTGATGGAGGTGTCCAACTGGCAGAAATTCTGGAACAGGAAAGGGATCTTGTCGGCGGGGATGCCGATGCCCGTGTCCCGTACGCTGAATTCGATCGTCGCAGGGCCCTTCTCCTGCCGGTTCAGGTGGACTCCCAGCCTGGCACCTCCCGTCGAGGTGAACTTCAGCGCGTTCCCCACCAGGTTGGTCAGGATTTGACGCAACCGTCCCGGGTCGGCGTGGATCCTGTCCGGGAGGTCCGGATCCACATCCACCTGGAAGGTGAGGGACTTGGCGCGGGCCCGCAGTCCAAAATCCCTGGACAGTGGCTCCAGGAGTCCGCGCAGGCTGAAATCGACCGGGTCCAGGGAGAACTTTCCGGACTCGATCTTGGAAATGTCCAGTATGTCGTTGACGATCCCCAGAAGGGAATCCGCGCTCTGCCGCACCAGGGATGCGTATTCCCGCTGGGATGGGGACAGCGGTGTTCCCAGGAGGAGATCGATCATGCCGATGACTCCGTTCATGGGGGTGCGGATCTCGTGGCTCATGTTGGCCAGGAATTCGCTTTTGGCCTGGTTTGCGTTCTCGGCGATCCTGGCGAGTTCCTCGGAGCGTTCCCGGGCACGCTCCAGTTCCAGCATGTTCCGCTGGAAGGATTCCTGGATCCGCTTGCGTCTGGTGATGTCGGAGCAGGTCCCGATCACCAGCAACGGGCGTCCCTCCTCCGTCCACGAGACGAGTTTCCCTCGCAGGTGCACCCAGATCCAAGGCCCCTGCTTGTGGCGTATGCGGATCTCCGATTCGTAGAAGGAAACCTCTCCGGCAAGGTGCTGCTTCAGGGTGTCGTGCACGAAGCGTTGGTCCTGGGGATGGATCGAAGCATTCAGGTCCTCGAAGGTGAATCCCTGGAGCTCATCGATCGACCAGCCGAGGATTTCCGCCCAGCGCAGGTCGCACTCCACTCGGCCGCTGGGCACATTCCACTCCCAGGTGCCCGCCTGGGATGCATCCAGGATGGCTGCCAGACGCTCGCGCCTCTGGTCGATCTCCTGGCTTTCCTCGCGAAGCTTGGTGATGTCCGTGAAGGTGGTGGCCACGCCCAACGGCACCGTGCCCGCGTCGAGGAGGATCGGCTGGGAATCGATGGAAATCCAGGTCCGTCGGCCGCTGCCGGGGATGTCCACTCCCATGATCACCCCTTGGAGGGATTCCCCCGTGGCCAAGGTCCGCCTGGCCGGCATCCGGGAATGGGGAAAGATGGACCCGTCGGCCTGGACGGCCGACCAGCTCGAATCCTCCAAGGTCCGTCCCATCATTTCTTCCCGATCCAACCCCAAGATCCGTTCGGCGGCCGGGTTGCACGAAACGATCGTACCGGTTCCATCCATGACCACCAAGCCGACGGACATCGACTGCAGGATCGACAGGGCGAACTCCGGGTCGTTCCGGAGAGGAGCCGAAGTGGAAGAGGGTGGATTCCAGGGGGCCATGGAAAGGGATCGTACCATTCCATCGGAGGCGATCGCCTGGCGGGGATCTGGATATTTCATGGCACCCCGTCTTCCGTGGATTGGCTAAATTGGCAAGCCTTATGACCATGGACAGCAAGTACTCGCCGATCGACGTCGAAAAGAAATGGGAAGCCCTCCACCGCGGGAACGGTTCCTTCCGGCCCAAGGGGGATGGAAAGCCCTTCACGGTGGTGATTCCGCCACCCAACGTCACCGGCGCCCTGCACATGGGACACGCCTTGAACCAGACCATCCAGGACGTCCTTTGCCGCTTCGAGCGCCTGCGCGGCCGCCGCGTCCTGTGGCAGCCCGGCACCGACCACGCCGGCATCGCCACCCAGAACGTGGTGGAGCGCGCCCTGGCCAAGGAAGGCAAGAAGCGCCGTGAAATGGGGCGCGAAGCCTTCCTGGAGCAGGTATGGGCATGGAAGAACCAGTACGAGGCGCGTATCGTGAGCCAGGTCCAGCGCATGGGCAACTCCTGCGACTGGGACCGCTTGCGCTTCACCATGGACGAGGGATTGTCGCGTTCCGTGCGCGCCGCCTTCGTGCATCTGTACGAGAAGGGCCTGATCTACCGCGGCAAGTACATCGTCAACTGGTGTCCCAAGGACCGCACGGCCCTGTCCGACGACGAAGTCGAGACCAAGGACGGTGGTGAACCGGGACACCTGTGGCACCTGCGCTATCCGCTGGCCGACGGCACGTTCCTCACGGTGGCCACCACGCGCCCCGAGACCATGCTCGGCGACACGGCCGTGGCCGTGAATCCCAAGGACGAGCGCTACACCCACCTGGTGGGCAAGAAGATCAAGCTCCCGCTCACCGATCGCGAGATTCCCGTCATCGCCGACGACTTCGTCGAGATGGACTTCGGTACCGGTTGCGTGAAGGTCACTCCCGCCCACGACCTCACCGACTTCGGCGTGTACCAGCGCCACCCCGAGATCGGCTGCATCGACATCATGAACGAGGATGCCAGCCTCAACGACCAGGTTCCGGAACGGTTCCGGGGTCTGGACCGCTTCGAGGCGCGCAAGCGCGTCGTGGCCGAGTTCGAGGAACTGGGGCTGTTGGAAAAAATCGAAGACCGCATGACCCCGATCGGTCGCTCCTACCGTTCGGGCGAGCCCATCGAGTACCGTCTCTCCGACCAATGGTTCGTCGACCTCAAGCCCCTGGCCGAGAAGGCCTTGGCCAGCAACCGCGAAGGCCGCGTCCGTTTCGTGCCCGAGCGTTGGAACGACTACTACTGCAAGTGGCTGGAGAACGTGCGCCCCTGGTGCATCAGCCGGCAGCTGTGGTGGGGGCACCGCATCCCGGTGTGGTACGACGAGGACGGAGTCCCCGTGGCCGCGTTGGAAGAGCCCAAGGTCCATCCCAAGACCGGCAAGCGGATCGTGCGCCAGGACGACGACGTCCTGGACACCTGGTTCAGTTCCGGTCTGTGGCCGTTCTCCACCCTGGGTTGGCCCGGCGAGGCCGCCAAGGCGGGGACTCCGGTGGACAGCTGGATCCAGCCGGAAGTGAAGGGGCATTTCCCCACGGATGTGCTGGTCACCGACCGGGGCATCATCTTCTTCTGGGTAGCGCGCATGGTCATGATGGCGGGCGAGCTCACCGGCATGGAACCCTTCCACACGGTGTACATCCACGGCACCATCCTGGACGACAAGGGACGCAAGATGTCCAAGTCGCTGGGCAACGGCATCGATCCGTTGGAAATGGCCGACCAGTACGGTGCCGACGCGGTGCGGTTCTCGCTTCTGATCCTCTCCAGCGAAGGCCAGGACATCAAGCTGAGTCCCACCAAGTTCGAGATGGGGCGCAACTTCGCCAACAAGCTTTGGAACGCCACCCGCTTCGTGCTCCCGCACCTTGCCGGCGCGGACGCCAACGCCGAGGCTCTCGATCCCGCCGACCGCTGGATCCGCTCGCGGCTGGCCACGGTGACACGGAACGTCACGAAGTCGCTGGAGGCTTGCAAGTTCGCCGAAGCGGCCATGGAGCTGTACCACTTCGCCTGGGGCGATTTCTGCAGCTGGTACCTGGAACTTCGGAAGAACGAGATCCACGGGGAGGATTCCCCGGCCAAGAAGTCGGCGGTGGCCTCCTGCCGCATGGTCCTGGACAACCTCACGCGCCTTCTGCAGCCGTTCATGCCCGCTCTTTCCGAAGAACTGCGCGAGCACCTGGGGCTGGAGCAGGCGATCCTCTCCACCTGGCCGGTCTTCGCCGATGCCGAAGTGGACGAGGCCGCCGAGCGTTCCTTCGCCCGCCTGATCGCGGCGGTGGAGGGTGTGCGCTCGCTTCGTGGGCGCTACCAGATCGCTCCCAGCCGGATCCTTTCGGTTACGGTACGCTGCGAAGACCAGGAGGCCCTGTCCGACCTGGAAGGAAACCGGGCCGCTCTTGCGCGCTTGGCTGGCGCCGAACTTTCCCTGCAAGTGGGCGGGGACAAGCCCGCGTTCTCGGGGACGGAAATCACCAAGGGGATGCAGGTGCACGTGGCCTTGGAGGGAATCCTGGACAAGGCCGCGGAAATCGCGCGTCTTTCCAAGGAGCTGGCCGAGGCGGAGAAGTTCGTGGGAGCCATCCAGGGCAAGCTCGGGAACGAATCCTTCGTGTCGCGCGCCAAGCCCGAGGTGGTGGAAGCCGAACGCGAGAAGCTCGCCAACCAGGAGCATCGCGCCAAGCTCATCCGCGAGACGCTTGCGGATCTGGCCTGAGGGTATGCGCAGCTGATTCGCTGATTCGAGCGAGGGAGAAGCAGACGACCCGCTACCGGAGGTGAGCCGATGGGAGTCGTCCGCGTCGGGAGGTCGACCGGAGGCGAGTCGTCCGGTAAGGGGAGTATGCGCTCCCGCAGCCGAATCAGTCCAATTCGACGTCGTATCCTTCGCCGGCCTCGGCGATGGCCGCGAAGATGGCCGCTACGTTGGTTCGCGTCGGATCGTAGCTCAGGCGGACCTTGTGCGGAAGGACATCGTATGCTTCTATGCCAGGGAGGGTTTCGAGCACCCCTCGCAGGGTCCGGACATCCTCCTTCGACTGCATTCCTCCGATCCGGAGGTCCATCCTCAGCATGCGATCCGCCTTTCCGTACCGTACCAATGGGTTTTTGCCAGATGGAAAAGTAACCCTCGCCTCCAAACAAAAGCCCTTCCGCAGGCATTGGCCGCGGAAGGGCGATGGTCAGGTTTCCCCAATCGAGGAACCGTGGAATGGAATCAGGCGTCCCTGTTGTAGGTGGCGTCTCCGAAGGCGAGCATCGGGAGGAAGATGGGCGAAAGGACCACCAGGCCGATGCCGAAGCCCGCACCCTTGCCGAACTTGCGAGCCAGATCCATGCACAGCAGGATCGCCACGATGAAGTTCACGAACGGAACGAACATGAGGATGATCCACCAGGCGGGCCGACCCACCACCTCGAGGAAGACGAGGATGTTGTAGATGGGGACGATGGCGGCCCAGCCCGGCTTGCCGGCTTTGGTGAAGATCTTCCATTGGCTGGCGATCACCACCACCAGGATCACCGCGTAGATCGCGAACATGACCAGCATGCCAACCATGGAACCGGCGCTGCCGCCTTGGGACATGGCCATGGCGGCCTGGTTGGCCTGGAGGATGGAGTCCTGCATCTGTTGGGCGGCCTTCATGGCCGCGTCGATCTGGGCCTGGGCGTCCGCCTGTGCCGACTGGGCCGCTTGGTTGGCTTGCGCGACCGCCTGCGCTACGGTATCGGTCACGGCGTTCGTGGTCGTCGGAGGGGGCACGGGCGTCGTGGCGGCTTGGGTGGCGGCTTGGACGGCATTGGAAACGGGTTCGGCCATCCAAGGCTGCGGGTCGACGGGAGGGGTCTCGTTCATGCTGGGAACTTTCGGGATGGAGGTGGGAGCTTTGCTCTGGCGGGTCGGCATCGATCCGGTCGCGGAGGACGGAAAGCCGATACCGAAAGATGGAAGTTAGGAATTCCACAACTGCAGCAGGCGCCTGGAAAACCGTATGCGAGGGATTACACTTGCCATCGCGCCGGTTGGGCGGGGAGGATCCGAGGACATGATTCCGATCAACATCCAGGAACAATTGCTTCAGGATGCCTTGGAGGTGGCGTCGATCTCGCGGAACACCGTCCAACAGAAATTGGCGATCGGAGTCGGGATCTCCGTGAAGGGAACGCAGTTCGCCTTGCTCCTGCCCCAGGGGACCGCGCTCAAGCTGCCGCCCCAGGAACAGGAGCACCTTCTGCAGTTGCCGGGTTCCTGCCGCTACGAGATCCCGGGGGATCCCGCCCGTTCGATGGTGTGGGTGATCCTCCCGGAATCGCTCCTGGACCAGACACCCCACTACGCGTCCTGGGTGCGCAAGGCGTTCCAGTTCACCGATCGTGTCGTCCCCCAGGGGCGTCGGTTGCCTCCCAAGCCGGGACGGAAGCCGTCGCACGGACGCCGGCCTCGCTGAAACGCGACCGAACCGCGGCCTAGGCGCCCATCCGGGAGCGAGCGGCGCGGAACAGACGATCGCGCACGGCCAGTCCGATGCCGACCGGAGGGGGCAGAAGTGCCAGGATGCGCCCGCTTCCGGGACGATCCAGCCGTCGTAGCGCGGAAAACAATCCCACCGCCATGGACGCCGCCTGGCCCAGTTCCACGAACTCGAGACATGGAGCGTGGAATCGCTCGCCGGAGAGGATCGCGCATCCGCCGTCCAACTCCTCGGCGCGGCGGGTCAGGTCCGCGGGTGTTTCGAAGACCTCCACTCCCACGTGGGGGCTGTAGTGGCTTTCCAACATGCCAGGGGCTAGGGTGGCCACGGGAGGTCGGAAGCCATCCCAGGGAAGCGCTTGGTCCAGCTCGGCTTCGAGGGCTTCGCGAGGCAGTCCACCTGGCCGCAGGAGCCTTGCCGTGGGTGAACTTAGGTCGACGATGGTGGATTCCAGTCCCACCCGGCAAGGGCCGCCATCCAGGATCAGGTCCACTTCTTCGCCCAGGCCATCGCGCACGTGCTGGGCGGTGGTCGGGGAGACATATCCGAACGGGTTGGCCGAGGGGGCCGCGACGGGGAACTCCAATCCGGAAAGCAAGGCCAGGGCCAATGGCTGGTCGGGGACCCGAACCCCGACGGTGTCCAATCCGGATGTGACCAGATCGGGGACTCGAGGGGCTCCGTCCTGGTGCTCTCTCTTCAGGACCATGGTGAGCGGACCCGGCCAGAACCTCTCCGCCAAGCGAGTGGCGCGAGGATCCATCCGTGCCCAGCCTTCCACGGATGCCGCGTTTGCGAAATGGACGATCAATGGAT
>Ga0116170_10002170_pt1 | contig 19211 bp, 18 predicted proteins | sample AD_JPNHW1_MetaG_FD_89797 | JGI IMG/M metagenome (GOLD analysis project Ga0116170, IMG submission 89797) | Active sludge microbial communities of municipal wastewater-treating anaerobic digesters from Japan - AD_JPNHW1_MetaG | ecosystem: Engineered > Bioreactor > Anaerobic > Digestate | place...
AGCCCATACTCCTTGCACGCTTCGTTCGGGCAGAAGCAAAGCCCTAGATCGACCATTCTGACCCCCTCAAAGGTCAAGATAGGCCAGCTTGGCTCATTCGCAATGATTAGGTGACATCACCCGAACTGCCACCTGATCAGAAAAATCATGATCATCAAAGCTGACAGCAATATACTCAGTCTCTGAAAGAATCTCACCCATCACATCACCAAGCCGAGCTCCAAGACTATACCCTCCAAAACCAACAAACAACTCAAGCCCCTTTTCACCCGATCCATTCAAGGTAGCCGCCCACACCGGACCCAACATCCAGTGTCGAGTCCCTATTCAATCGTCCCGATTTTCCAGCCCCAGCTGGCTGCTGGTTCAGTTAACGGCTTTCGTCAGCTCGATCATTGTGAATGGCAGACTCAACATGGTGGTGTTATTTACAAATTAACCCCGACAAAAGGAGCCAAAGATGACGGACATGCTTGTTAAGTTATATGACATTCAGGATGCGCAAAACAGGAAAGTAATAGAAAGAGACGGAATATTTATTAAGCGAGCAATGGCTCTAGACAAACACCTGATTACCAAATATGTTCAAGAACACTTTAGTGATGTTTGCCCGGGATGGGTGGGAGAGTGTGAACTCGCCTTATCACAACAACCTACTACTTGTTACATTGCAGTTAAGGATAAAAAAATCATTGGTTTTTGTTGTTGGAATGGCACAGCAAAAGGCATGCTTGGTCCTTTAGGAGTAACCAAAGAATGGCGAGGTCGAGGCGTCGCCCGAGAACTTGTCACTTCAAGCCTTATGTCAATGAGAGAAGATGGATATGCCTATGCAGTTATTGGCTGGGTTAGTTCTGAATCCTTCTACTCGAAATTATGTGGTGCAATTTCAATCCCAGACTCACACCCTGGAGTTTATTCCAGACTTGTAAGCATTTAAATCAAACACCATAAACCCGTCGTTCAACTCGGACCCAACCGGCACGATCAAGTCCCACATCTCGCGGCTCTGATTCCTCTTCTCCGCTCAACATTCAGTCGCCGGCGGGGCCGGTTAACTGCTTCCGTTAGGCTCCTCGATGACTGAACCCGAACGAAAACTGGTTACACTTGATGATATTCAAACCCGTCATATCAACAATCACGGGAAACCGTATTTTGATTGGATACGTCATATCGTAACCCTCTCTACTGGCGCTTTAACAGCTCTGATTGCACTTCAAGGCCATTACCTTCCAAGGCACCCAAGAATTCCTTGGGCTCTTGCGGTCTGCTGGATTGGACTAGGATCCAGTATTGCTCTCGGTCTATTTGCTCTCCGGGCAGAATATTCCGTACCCCTGGCCGCAGCCCGTCGCATACAAGCCATGAGATTAGATTTCGGAGATACTGCGACATCTGAATTCCTTTCAAACAATAATTACTACCCAGCTCCAAAATCGCATTCCTGGGCTGTGCGGCTTTTGGTTATATCTTTTGTGATCGCGCTTTTATCACTTTGCGTGTTCGCTATTTTCAATTTAATCAGGCCGACAGCCTAACCAATCATTCACCCCAGACACGGCCTCTTAATAAATCCCGCGGTTCCGAATCTTCCAGCCGCTTTCCTGGCGGTAATTCACTTCGCCATCCACCGTCGCCCTGGCCGCTTGTGCCAGGGCTTCGAGTTGTTCATCACCGCCAGCAAAGAGAAGCTGGAGGCTGCAGGTCTCGCCAAGCGGAACCTGGAGATCCACGCCGCTACGGCCGCAGCCCAGGCGAAGGTCTTCCAGGAGGAAGCTGCTCGCTGCAGCGCGATCGCCAAGTCCTTTGAGAACGCAGCCGAACGGCTGGGCGACTTGATGGCCGAGCCCCTGAAGATCACAGGGAAGATCAAGACCGTGGCCGGCACGCTCTACACGCAAACCCGCAGCACATGGTCCTTTGACCTCAAGCCGGGCACCCAGTTCTTTGAACTGCCTGATGCGCTCTGGCGGCAGGCCGATCCCGAGCTGAACAAGACGGAGCTCAAGAAGCTGGCTGAGGCCGGGACGCTGCCGGAACAGATCCTCGCAGCGAAAGCCGATCGCACGTCCGTCTGCCTCAAAACCCCAACGACCAAGAAGGACAGCGAGGGGCAAGTCCCATGAGAACCCCCCTTGCCACCTTGTATAGACGCTGCCGGTTATCAGGAAGCGTGGCGCTCACTCCAAGGAAACCGGCAAGATCCAGAAGATCGTCCCCGGCGGGCTGGGCTCCAGCGCGCGCAACCTCAACGCCCAGTTGGTGCCAACGGTGGAAGCCCGCTGGGATGACGAGCTTCAGAAGTTCATCTGGGATAGCCGCCCGGATGAGTATTCCCAACGCTGTGGGCTCATGTGGGTGCCGCCGATCTGGATGGGCACGGCCGATGAGTTCCTGGCCACCGTTGAGAACGGCGATGAGGCCAAGCCTCAACCCCAAGCATCTATCAGCACTGAACCCCCTGCAGCATGGGTGGAAGCCATCACCACCTACAACGAGCTACTCTTGAGAGCTGGTGTCACTGCTGGTGGCGGTGCTGGGCACGACCTACACCCAGGCCGGTCGAGTCTCGCCCGCAGCCCTGTGCGCGGCCATCGGCGTCGGCGCTCTGGCCTGCGCGATCCTGGTGGCCAACAATCTGCGGGATATCCCCACCGATACGCTCGCGGGCAAGCGGACGCTGGCCGTGCGTCTGGGAGAGGCCCGCACCCGCGCCTTCTTTGCGGCCCTGATCGCCGTGGCGTGGCTCGCGGTGATCCCCATCCTTTGGGGCCACGCGTGGGCGGCGCTCGCCTTCCTGGCCCTGCCTCTTGCCATCGCCCCGCTGCGTATCGTCCTCAGCAGCGCCACGGGAAAGACCCTGCTGCCCGTGCTGCGGGCCACGGGGCGGCTCGAGCTGGTCTACGGCGTGCTGCTGGGCCTGGGCCTCGCCTTATCCTGATCTCGCCCCGACCGCACATGGAGCGCTTTTGGGGGAGGCCACGTCTCGTGGGACCATGGGGGCGGCAGGCTGCTCTGCCCTGAGGATGCTTCCATGGTTGATACCCGCGCTACCGATCCGCTGCATGGCGTCACGCTGGAGCAGATCCTGACGCGCCTGGTGGATCACTTCGGATGGGAGGAGCTGGGTCGGCGCATCGAGATCCGTTGCTTCAATCTGGATCCGAGCATCTCGTCCAGCCTCAAGTTCCTGCGCCGCACGCCCTGGGCGCGTCAGAAGGTCGAGCAGCTCTACCGGAGCCTGTGCTGAAGCGCTTTCAAATGGCCGTCGCGCCTTTCCCCAGGTGCATGGACATGGGGGTGTGGATCGAGTACCCCGCCGCCTGAATGGTCGCGGCCTGGCCTTCGTCGTCGGGCACCACGAAGGCCACGTCGCCGGGTTTGAGGATCGCTCCGTCGAGACCGATCAACACGGAACGGCCCTCGATCGTGTCGAGCTTGCCTTGAAGCAGGGAGAGGCTGTGGTTGGGCTTGAAGAGCATGGGGTCCTCGGGTGAGCTGCTTGAATTTGGTTCCTAGGCGCGTGGATTCGGGGTTTCCGCCAGGCGGATGCCCTCGGCTTCGATGGTGATGCGCCGGGCCTTGTAGAGCGAGCCGATGGTCTGTTTGAAGGCCTTCTTGCTGATGCCGAAACGCTCGGCGATGGCCTCCGGCGTGCTCTTGTCCGTCACGGGCAGGAAGCCGCCATGTCGTTTCAGGGCATCGAGCACGCGCTGGGAGAGGGCGTCGACCTTGGCGTATCCCGGCGGGGTGAGGGCGATATTCAACTTGTGATCCATGCGCAGCGCCTTGATGTAGCCATCCCGCATCTCGCCGCGCGTGAGGCGGCCGAAGATATCGCTTTCGTGGATCAGCCCCCAGAAGCGATGGTTGACGATGACGCGAACGCCAATATCGGTGCGGTCTCCGATCACCAGGGAGACTTTGTCGCCTTCCTGGAAGCCCTCGGCCTCGTCGCTCAGAAAATCATTCAGGCGGGTGGAGGCCGTGATCCAGCCGTCGTCATCGGCAAACAGCATGACCAGCACCTTCTGGCCTTCCTGGATCCGCGAGCGCAGCTCGTGCTTTACCTCTTTCCAGGGCAGGAAGAGATCGCTCGGCAGGCCCCAGGCCAGCAGGGCGCCGGCCCTGTTCGTGGACACGATCTTCAGGTTCGCCACCTCGCCGCGCTGAGCCAGGGGCTTTTGCGTGGTGGCGATCGGGTGGCCGTCCCCATCCAGGTAGACGAACACCTTCAATGTTTCGCCGATGGCACAGCCCCGGGGCACCTGCCGGAGCGGCAGCAGCAGTTCGCCGTTCAGGTCTCCATCCGGGCCTCCAGCCAGGATGGCCCCTTCCGGCATCAGGCGCAGGATCTTCAAATCGTTCAGGATGCCGAGGGTCGCCATGGATCCTCCAAAGGAAAAACCGCAACTTCAGGGTAGGCGCGTCTGGGGACCGCGGTGGATCAAGCGCAGGGCGTCCAGACGCAGCCGCGCTTCGCCGAGGTGTTGGGCCAGGGCTTCGTGCTGATGTCGGAGCAGGGCGATTTCCTCGTCGCGCACGCTGGGATTGACCTTCTGCAGATCGCACAGCCGCGCGATTTCGGGTTCCAGCTCGGCGTTCATGTCCTGGCGGGCCTGGGCGATGGAGCGCTCCAGCTTCAGGTCCGCTAGGCGCTGGGTTCGTTCGACCAGACGCGGGAGCAGGGTCTCGCGCAGCTCGGGCTGTTCGAGGAACGCCCGGCTTTCGGGGGCTTTCAGCAGCTTGGCCAGGGCGCGGGGCGGGAGGGTGTCTCCCACATCCTGGCCCCGATGGTTCACCATCACGCGCACGGGGGTGGGCGGCAGGAAGCGATCCGCGTGCAACGACGGGGGAGCCACGCACTCCAGCACGTAGATGGCCTCCAGATACAGGCCGGAAGCCTGATCGTCGGGCCAACTGGCGAAGCTGGTGCTGCCCGGGTCGGAACCCAGCAGCAGATCCAGCGCGCCGGTGATCAGCGGGTGATCCCAGGTCAGGAACTGCAGATCCTCGCGGGCCAGGGCGCGCGCGCGATCGCAGGTGACGGTAAGGCCATCGGGGCCCAGCCCCGGCAGTGCGTCCGCCAGCAGTTCCGTAGAACCGATGTGGTAGGTCCGGGGGGCGATCTCATCGACATCGATGAAAAAGAGCTCCAGCACGGCCAGCAGGAAATCCTCCAGGAGTCGCCGGTCGTCCTGCAGGCGGATCTCCTGGATGAGCTGGGCGGCCCGCTTTGGCCGGAAGGAGTTCCGCTCCAGCAGGCGGTCGCGCCCGCGTTCCAGGCGCGTGGCCACCTCGCTTCGGGCGGCCTGGGTTTCGGCGATCAGGGCTGTCATCGCCCGTTCCACTTCTTCCCGGTCCGTGGCGCATTCCTGGGCGAGGGCCATGAGTCGGGGCGCGAAGCGATCCAGCAGCTCGCGTCCGCCCTGCAGGTTTTCAGCAAAGGCATTGAGGCCCTCGTGGTACCAGCGCGCCAGGAGCGCCTGGGGAGAGCCCAGCACATAGGGCACGTGGATCTGGATATCCGCGCGCTGCCCGATGCGGTCGAGGCGGCCCATGCGCTGTTCAAGCAGGCCGGGATCCAGAGGCAGATCGAAAAGAACCAGGTGATGGGCGAACTGGAAGTTGCGCCCCTCACTGCCGATCTCCGAGCAGATCAGCAGCCGCGCGCCGTTGGGTTCGGCGAACCAAGCCGCGCCGCGATCCCGCTGGATCAGCGTCAGGCCTTCGTGGAAGACCGCCATCTTGACGGTGAGCTGTTGCTTTAGCGCGGCGGCGATGGCTTCGGCCTTGCGCCGGGTGCGGCAGATGAGCAGCACTTTCTCCTGGCCCAGCTCGTGGAGCTGGCCCGCCAGCCACGCGATGCGCGGATCCTGCGAGAAATCCGGACGGAAGCTGGTTTCCGCCTTCGCATCGGCGATCCATTCCTTGAGCAGGGTTTTGTTCAAGGGTTCTTGCGACGCCAGCGGGTAGAGGTGCGGGATGCGCTTGGGGAAGCCAGCCACCGTGGCGCGCGTATTGCGGAACATCACGCGCCCTGTGCCGTGCTGATCCAGCATCGCGTCGATCCAGGCTTGGCGGGCGGCGGGATCCCCTGCCTCCAGTTGCGATCGGATCTGCGCCTCCGGTTCCGAAAGGATGCGGGCCAGACGCGTGATTTCGAGGGCTTCCAGCGTGTGCCCGCCCTCCAGGCGTTCGGCGAGATCCGCCAGTTCCCGGTAGCTGTTCGATTCGCGCAGGAAGGCGTCGAGATCATGGAAGCGATCAGGATCCAGCAGGCGCAGGCGCGCAAAGTGGCTGGCCATCCCCAGCTGTTCCGGCGTGGCGGTGAGCAGCAGCAGTCCGGGGACGCGCTGTCCCAGGGCCTCCACCACCGCATAGGCTGCGCTGGCGCCCTCGGGCGACCAGGCCAGGTGATGGGCCTCGTCGACGATCACCAGATCCCATCCCGCCTCCAGGGCCTGCTGGCGCCGCTGGGGGTGCTCGGTGAACAGCCCCACCGGGCAGATCACCCGCTGATCCTCCAGAAAGGGATTGGCCTCGGTTGGACCGGCTTCGATGGCCGCGCATCTCGCTTCGTCGTAGATGCTGAACCAGAGATTGAAGCGGCGCAGGAGTTCCAGGAACCACTGGTGGATGAGGGATTCGGGCACCAGGATCAGGGCCCGCTGGGCGCGGCCGCTGAGCAGCAGGCGGTGCAGGATGAGGCCGGCCTCGATGGTCTTGCCCAGCCCCACTTCGTCTGCCAGCAGGACGCGAGGCGCGAGGCGCGCGCTGACTTCGGAGGCGATGCTGAGCTGGTGCGGAAGGAGATCGATCCGTCCGCCCTGGAACCCCCGGATGGGGGATTTCCGCTGGCGGCTTTGGTGTCTCAGGGCCGCGAACCGCAGATCGAAGACCTGCGGCGTGTCCGCCTGTCCCAGGCGAAAGCGATCCAGCGGGCCGCTGAAGCTGAGGGTGCCGCTCAGTTCGGTCTCGCACAGCTCCCGGTCCCCGCAGCGATAGTGCAGCAGGCCGTTTTGTTCGATTACGGCGTCGACGGTCAGCGGCTGGTTTCCCGCATCCCGCAGGCGTTCGCCCACCCGGAAGGCCACGCGCCGAAGCGGCGCGCCCTCCCGAACGTACTCGCGGGTCTCGCCGGAGGCGGGAAAGGTCACGCTTACCCGTCGGGCGCCGACGCCCTGAATGGTGCCGAGTCCAAGCTCGGGCTCCCGTTCGCTCACCCAGCGCTGGCCGGGGCTGTAGGGGGTGTTGTCATGAGAAGCAGGGGACAGAGATCGAGGGCGGCTGGGCGTGGCGATGGGAACATCCATGGAACGTGATGGCTCGGAGCGTGAGGCTTGAAACGTGATGGCTTGAACGTGTGGGGTGATGGAAACGCCCACCGATTGCCTATCGTCAGCCTAACGCAAGCCCGCGGGGGCATACGCCCCGCTTCCCCTTGCCTGGATTACTGATCGTCCTGGGACGCGCCTTCCGGGGCTTCCAGAGGTAAGGCCTCCGGCGATGCCTCTGGGGAATCCGTATTCGGATCCTTCACGAGCTTCTTCTGGCGTTTCTCTTCCTGCTTCTGCTGGCGCGCGAGATCGCGCTGCCGCTTGTCTCGCTGATAGTTCGGCTTGAACACATCCATCCTGGTATGAAAAGAGCCCACCACACAGAGGTGGTGGGCTGCATCAGCCTTGCGCTGTTCAGATCTTGGTGACGTTGGTCGCCTGGGGACCCTTCTGTCCCTGGCCCACTTCGAAGCTGACGCGCTGGTTCTCGTCGAGGGACTTGAAGCCCGACATCTGGATGGAGGTGTGATGAACGAAGAGATCCGCGCCGCCTCCATCAGGGGTGATGAAGCCGAAGCCCTTTTCAGCGTTGAACCACTTAACGGTGCCTTGTGCCATGTTGCTGACCTACATAATCTTGTCTCGATGTGTTGCGCTTGGAGCTTGTCGAGACGAAGACTGGCCCGGCGGAGAAGATCACACGTTGTGACTTCCACTTCTCATAACTTTGCGCTGAGTTCGGGGAAATAGCGAGCATTTCTTTCTGAAGGGCGAGATTTGTTGCGATGGGTTCCAGGACAGGTTCATGAGTTGCTGCTTGTTGGGATGTTTTTCAACGCGCCACCGATCCGACTAACCAAGTGCCATACTGGACGCAAACCCGTTCCGAGGTGCCGCCCGTGAAAATCCATCACCTTCTTTTGATCGCTGCCTTGCCCGTATGTTCTTCCGTCGCTCATGCACAGGTGAGCATCGGTATTGATATCCAACTGCCGATCGCGCCTCATCTCGTGGTGGTTCAGCCCGGCGTTCAGGTGGTGGAGGGGATTCCCGAGGAAGTCTTCTTTCGCGGTGGATGGTACTGGTGCCGCAGGCCGGACGGCTGGTACCGGGCCCGTAATCCGCGCGCCCGGTTCGCCTGGGTCCAGCCCCGCGCCGTGCCGCCTCCCTTGATGCGCATGCCCATGGGCCACTACCGGAACTGGCACCGCGAAGAGGCTCGGCGGGAAGAACATCGGGAACGCGCACATGACCGGCGCGAAGCCGAACGCCGCCGTGATGAGGACCGCAGACGCCAGGACGAAGAGCGTCGACGCAGGGACGAGGAACATCGACGCCAGGCTATGGATCGCGAACGTCAACGCCAGGATGTGGAGCGTCAGCGTCGGGACGCCGAACGCCAACGTCGAGATGATGAACGTCAGCGTCGAGGTGACGAGCATCGCCGTCAAGACGACGAACGCCGACGCCGTGACAACGAGCATCGGCGCTGATCTAGACAATCCCAAGGGATAATGCATTCGCAGCGTGGGCTGACCTCGGCCCCGCTGCTTTTACGCATGCGGCCAACCCGCCGCCCAGGGCGTCGAATCTCGCATGCGAGATCCATCCCGAACAAGCGAGATCACCTTGAAACTTCAGACGATCGCCTTGACGCTTCAAAAGCGACGAATCAACGGTCCCTTCAAGCGGGTCACGTTCATCGATCCCTATCCGGGCAAACGCCTTAGGGCTCCGTCATTTCTCGCGACCAACCTCCTCATGATCCTGGCGCTGCTCATCGCTGCCGGCGCTTTCGTCATCGGGGTGTTCGGCGCAACAACAGAGTTCTCGAACATGTTTGGCAATGAGTCCGTTGCAGTTTTCGGAGGCTTCGTTCATCGCCATGTCGGTCAGGCGGCGCAGCATTTCCAGACCGGCCGCATGGAAGTTCTGGTGAATTCGCTTTCGGCGATGTTCCTGTTGGTCATCCTCCTGATCGCAAGTATCAATTGGCTTTCCCGCCGACTCGTCGCCATGGACTGGAAGAAACGATGCAAGACGGCTCCAGCGCAACTCCTGGATTCCGAAATCCAGGAAATGCAGATCCTGAAAAAGGTTCCTGGTGGATCAGGCCACGATCATTACAAGTTGGAGTCCTGTCAGGTGTTGCGGATCAAGGTGGAATTCTCCCATCTGGGTCAAGCCTACGAAGCCACGCCCAGCGTCGTGAATCGACTGTCTCCGGGATCCGTTGGTATCCACTTCAAGACCAGGGAAGAATGCGAAGCACGGCTGGCCACTTACCACAACGCACTCGAAATCGAGTTCGATCCACACGCTCCCCTGGATTGCGAAATCAAGGGGGCCATCGATGAATTGCTCCATGCCAACACGTGGCCATGGTTGATCATCGGCGTTATTTCCGGAACACTTTTCGCGTTCTCCCGAATCGCCATCCATATTCTCAAACAATAATTGCCACGCGCCTTCCCATCCCTCCAGTTGGACCATAACTTGATCCATAGGCAGCGTGCCTCCCTGTTCTGCGTTCTCGACAAACACAGATTCCCAGGAAGCCTGCTGGCAACCTCATTACCTCGCAGATACGTGAAGAACCAAAAAACGTCCATCGCGAAGGGGGCGATGGACGTTTTTTGGGAAAGGTGACTGCTACTTGGCGAACACCGTGCGCGTGTCGTAGGTGGCGGTGTGCGTGGTCTCGTAGGCGGCGATCTCCTGCTCGAACTGCAGCAGGTAGCCCAACTCATCTACGCCTAGCAGCATGCAGCGCTTGGGGAAAGCGTCGACGGGGAAGGTCGTCGTCGTGCCATCGGGCAGTGTGAGCGTCTGGTTCTCGAGATCCACCTTCACCTTGGCGCCACTGCCGCTCGCCAGGAGCTTTTGGTGGACTTCGGCGCTGACCTTGATGGGCAGCAGGCCGTTCTTCAGGCTGTTGCCGTAGAAGATATCGGCAAACGAGGTCGAGACCACGGCGCGGAAACCGCCATCGGTCAGCGCCCAGGGCGCGTGCTCGCGGGAGCTGCCGCAGCCGAAGTTGTCGCCGGCGATCAGGACTTCCGCCCCCTGTGCGGCAGGCTGATTCAGTGGGAAATCGGCCTTGGCCGTGCCGTCCTTTTCGCAGCGCCAGTCGGCAAAGACATTCAGGCCCAGACCGGCCTTGGTGGTGGTCTTCAGGAAGCGCGCGGGGATGATCTGGTCCGTGTCGATGTTGTCCACGGGCAGCACGGCGATGGCGCTTTCAAAGGTCGTGAAAGGCTTCATGCGAACCTCCGGGGATCGGCCACGGCACCGGCGATGGCGCTGGCGGCGGCGGTGATGGGGCTGGCCAGCAGGGTGCGGCCGCCGGGGCCCATGCGGCCCTCGAAGTTGCGGTTGCTGGTGCCCACGCAGACTTGGCCGGGCTGCAGCATGTCACCGTTCATGGCCAGGCACATCGAGCATCCGGGCTCGCGCCACTCGGCGCCCGCCTCGGTGAAGATCTTGTCGAGGCCTTCAGCTTCGGCTTCCTTCTTCACCACTTCGCTGCCGGGCACGATCAGGGTGCGGGTCTTGGGGCTCACCTTGCGGCCCTTGAGGATGCTCGCGGCGGCGCGAAGATCCTCGATGCGGCCGTTGGTGCAGCTGCCCACGAAGACCACGTCCACGGGATGGCCGATGATGGGCTTGCCTGCTTCCATGCCCATGTAGGTCAGGGCCTTCACCAGACCGTCGCGCTCGACGCCGGCGGGCAGGCTGGCGGGGTCGGGAACGCTGCCGGTGACGGGAATGCCCATGGCGGGGTTGGTGCCGTAGGTGATCATGGGCTCGAGGCTGGAGCCATCGATGGTCACGTCCTTATCGAAGACCGCGCCCTCGTCGGTGACAAAGGTCTTCCACTTCGCCACGGCGGCGTCCCATTCCGAACCCTTGGGCGCAAACTGGCGGCCCTTCAGGTAGTCGAAGGTGACCTGATCCGGCGCGATGAGGCCTGCGCGGGCACCGGCTTCGATGCTCATGTTCGAGATCGTCATGCGGCCTTCCATGGACAGGCTGCGGATGGCTTCGCCGGTGTATTCGATGACGCAGCCGGTGCCGCCGCCCACGCCGATCTGGGCGATGAGAGCCAGGATGATGTCCTTGGCGGTGACGCCGGGCTTGAGCGTGCCCGTGACGTTCACGCGCAGGTTCTTGCTGCGGTGCTGCAGCAGGCACTGCGTGGCCATCACCATCTCCACCTGGCTGGTTCCAATCCCGAACGCGAGCACGCCGAATGCGCCGTGGGTGGCCGTGTGGCTATCGCCGCACACCAGCGTCATGCCGGGCTGGATGAGGCCCAGCTCGGGGCTGAACACGTGCACCACGCCGTTGTGGCCGGTGCCGGGCGTCATGAGGGGCACGCCGAATTCGGCGCAGTTCAGCTTCATCTGATCGATCTGCTTGGCGGCGATGGGATCAGCGATGGGCTTGCTGCGATCCGTCGTCGGGATGCTGTGATCGATGGTCATGATGTGGCGATCGGGGCGGCGGATCTTGAGGCCGCGCGCGCGCAGGCCGTCAAAAGCCTGGGGGCTGGTGACCTCGTGGGCCAATTGCAGATCCACGTAGAGCAGCGCAGGCTCGCCCTCGCGCTGGGCCACCACATGGGATTCCCAGATCTTGTCGTAGAGCGTTTTTTGGGTCATGGGCTGAATCCTTTTTTTACCACCAAGGGCACCAAGAAAAGATCAAAATCACCAAGGGCACCAAGAAAATCAAAAACAAGAAAATGTCTTTTTTCTTTTCTTGGTGGCCTTGGTGCCTCCTTCGTGCCCTTGGTGGTAGATCAGTTGTTTTTTACTTCTTCGCCAATTCCGCAGCCTTGGCGGCCACGGCGTCGCCGACGGAAGACGTGGTGCCCTTGCCGCCCAGCAGATCGGGCGTGGTGGGGCCGTTGGCGATGACGAAGTCTATGGCGTCGGTGATGACCTTGGCTTCCGCCTTCAGGCCGAAGCTCCAATCCAGCATGGCGGCGACGGAGCCGATGGTGCCCAGCGGATTGGCGATGCCCTTGCCGGCGATATCCGGCGCCGAGCCGTGGATGGGCTCGTAGAGGCCGGGCAGGGTGCCGTTGGCGCGGGGGGCGCCCAGAGAGCCGGAGGGCAGCAGGCCGATGGAGCCGCCGATGACCGCCGCCTCGTCGCTGATGATGTCGCCGAACAGGTTCTCGGTGAGGATCACGTCGAAGGCGCTGGGGCGCAGGATGAGCTGCATGGCGGCGTTATCCACGTAGAGGTGGTCCAGCTCGACATCGGGGTAGTCCTTGGCGATCTCCAGCACGATGGCGCGCCAGAGCTGGCTGGTCTCCAGAACATTGGCCTTGTCCACATTGGTGACCTTCTTGCGGCGCTTGCGGGCCAGTTCGAAGGCCATGCGCGTGATGCGCTCGATCTCTTCGTAGTTGTAGGTCATGGTGTTGAAGCCGTGGCGGGCCTTGCCCTCGCCTTCGATGCCGCGGGGCTGGCCGAAGTAGAGGCCACCGGTCAGTTCGCGCAGGATCAACAGATCGGTGCCGTTGATGCGGCTTTCCTTCAGGGGCGAGGCGCTGGCGAGCGCGGGATAGGCCTTCACCGGGCGCAGGTTGGCGAAGACGCCCATGGCCTTGCGGATGCCCAGCAGGCCCTTCTCGGGGCGCTTGTCGGAAGGCGCGTTGTCGTATTTCGGAGTGCCCACTGCGCCCATCAGCACCGCGTCGGCGGCGTTGGCGGCCTCGATGGTCGATTGAGTCAAAGGCTCGCCGGTGGCGTCCAGGCTGGCACCGCCGATGAGTCCTTCGCTGAGGTTCAGCTCATGGCCGAAAGCCGAGGTCACGACCTTGAGCACCTTGACGGCTTCAGCGGTGATTTCCACACCGATGCCATCGCCGGGAAGCACGAGAATATTGAGTTTCATGGTCACCTCAAGCTGAGAAACAGGCGGTTCGACATTGGCCTCGAGGGATCCAACTTAATCTCCCTTTGATCGTCTAGCCAATTCATAATACCTATTCACGTCATGCGCGTGACGCATGACACGCACGTTTTGGCACGCCGTGGATCTCCAACACCTCGAAACCTTCCTTGTCGTCTGCGAAGAGCAGAACCTCAGCCGCGCCGCCGTGCGGCTTTTTCGCACGCAGCCCGCCATCTCGCGGCAGATCCAGGCACTGGAAGAGCAGCTGGGCTTCCGCTTGCTGGAGCGGACCTCGCGCGGAGTCCAGCCGACAGAACATGGCGAGGAACTTAGGGTCCGCGCCACGCGGATCCTCGGCGAACTGCGCGGCCTGAAGGATATCGGCAGCGAGACGGAAGGCCCCAGCGGCGAGCTGGTGCTGGCGGCGTCGGATACGGTGGCCTGCCACTACCTTGCGCCCTTGCTGGGACGATTTGCCAAGAACTGTCCAAAAGTCCGCATTCGCATCGAGGAGGGCGTGACGCCGGGCATCGCGAATCTGGTGGAGCGCGGGGCCTGCGAGCTGGGTTTCGTGCTGCTGCCGTTGCGCAATCCCAAGCTGGAGCTCGAGCCCCTGCTGCACTACCACCATGTCGCGGTCTTCGCTCCCAGCCAGCTGCCGGTGGGTACGGAAAGCATCAGCGTCGGCGCGCTGTGTGCCATGCCGCTGGTTCTGCTCACGCGCGAATCGGCCACGCGCCGGGCCTTTGACGAGATGGTGGCATCCAAGGGGCTGCACCCCCGGCGGGTGCTGGAAGTCGGAAGCGTTTCGGTGCAGAAGGCCATGGTCCGCGCAGGCCTGGGGGCTGGCATTCTTCCCGACTACGCACTGGAGGCCGGGGATGGTTTGACAGCGCTGTCCATCCAAAGCGCGCACCGCAAGACCCTGGCGCTGTGTCATCAGCGGTCCCGTGAACTGAGCCTTCCCGCCCAGGCGCTCATCCATGTGTTGAGGCAGGACAGCCGCATCAAGGATTGAAGTTCGGGCCTTCTGCACAACCCGATTGTGGTCCGAATCGCAACCTCGTACCCTGGGGCCATGTTTACGAGAACACTTCCCCGACATCACATCTTGGCCGGCCTTGCGGCCTTGATGCTTTCCATCGTGGCGAATGCCCAGTCGACGGCACCATCGCCAGCAACTCGGCCGGCAGCCCAGCCCGCCGCCCAGGAAGGCGCGGCACATGCATCCCAGGGGGCTGTCGCGCCAGATGCCTTCGCGCAGATCAAGCGCCTGGGGCGCGGCACCAACATCCTGGGCTACGATCCGATCTGGTCCGATGCCTCGAAGGGCCGCTTCCAGGAAAAGCACTTCAAGCTTCTGGCTCAGGCGGGCTTTAACCATGTGCGCGTGGACCTGCAGGCCTTCGCCTTCATGGATCGCAACAACCAGCTTTCGCCCGCGTGGTTCAATCGCCTGGACTGGGTCGTGAAACACGCAAGGGCGAACGGCCTGGCCGTCATCATCGACCAGCACAACTTCGTGGAGATGGGCAACGAGGGGGCCGCGCTCTATCCCAAGCTCGTGGCCTTCTGGAAACAGGTGGCGCCGCATCTCAAGGATGCGTCCTCGGATGTGTTCTTCGAGATCCTCAACGAACCCAACGGAAAGGTGACGCCCGAGATCTGGAACCAGTACCTCGTTGAATGCCTGGGCATCATCCGTGAGACCAATCCCACGCGCACGGTGATCGTCGGTCCCGCCAACTGGAACGCCATTGGCTTTCTCGACAAGCTGCAGCTTCCCGAGAACGACCGGAACCTGATTGTGACGGTCCACTACTACGCGCCCATGGAGTTCACGCATCAGGGCGCCTACTGGGCGAAGGAATACACCAAGCTTTCGGGGATCACCTGGGGCACCGAGGCCGAGAAGCTGAAGGTCCTGGAGGACTTCAAGGTTGCGGATGCCTGGGGTCGTGCCCATCGCCGTCCGCTTTTCCTCGGCGAGTTTGGCGCTTATGACAAGGCCGCCATGCCCGATCGTGTGCGCTACACCGCCCACGTGGCCCGCACGGCCGAATCCCTGGGATGGGCCTGGTCCTACTGGCAGTTCGATTCGGACTTCATCCTTTACGACATCGACAAGGACCACTGGACCGAGCCGATCCTCAAGGCGCTCATCCCGTAACGATTCAGCGCTCGGCCACCAGTTCCATCAATTGCCTCCAGGCGGTCTCGGCATCTCGGCCGAGCCGCTGGAAGGCTTTGTCCATGAGCTTCCGCTGGGAATTGGATAGCGCCGATTCCAGCTTGGCGCCCTCGGTCGTCAGGCGCAGTTGCCGCACCCGGCGATCCACGGAAGAAATGCGGCTTTCCACCAGGTGCATTTCCAATAACTGGCGCAGCGGAGCGTTCAGCGCCTGCTTGCTGACGCCCAGGATGCCGAGCAGCCCGTTGACGGAAATATCGGAATTGCGCCCCACGAAGTAGAGGATGCGGTGGTGCACCCGCTGCAGGCCCTTGGCTTCCAGCGTGCGGTCGGGGCCGGCGGTGAAGGCGCGAAAGGCGAAGAAGAATAGCTCCAGCGCCTGGTTGAGTTCTTCCTCGCGAGATGGGTCCATGGCCTTGACCTTTATCACCACGTCCCGCAATATGGGTCAATAAAGTTGTCCTGGTCTAGGAGGTGGACCCATGGTTCCCGTCTTGTCTGAACGCATTTCCCGTCTCAAGCCATCGCCGGTGCGCGAGATCCTCGCCGCTGCCGCTGGAAGGGAGATCATCAGTCTGGCGGGGGGGCTTCCGGCCGAGGAGGCCATGCCGACGCCGAACGCGATGCCCGAAGGTTGGAAGCAGTACAGCCGCACCGAAGGCGAGGATCGCCTGAGGCAGAGGATCTCGGAGCATCTCGAAGCGAGAGGGGTGCACTGTCCGGCTTCTCGAGTGCTGATCACCAACGGCTCACAGCAGGGACTGGACCTCGCGGCCAAGCTGCTGGTGGATCCAGGCACATCCGTCCTGTGCGAATCTCCGACCTACATCTCGGCACTCCAGGTGTTCGGCCTCTTCGGGGCGCAGTTCGACGGGATCTCCATTGGGCATGCCGGACCGGACCCCGAATGGATTGGACAGCATGTGTCCAAAACCCAGGCGCGCGTCGCCTACCTGATTCCCAGTTTCCAGAATCCCACAGGCGCTCTGTGGAGCGATGAGGCGCGGGACGCCTTCGCGCAGGCGGTCGACGCCCGGAATGGAGAGGGCGACAGCCTGGTGTTGGTGGAGGACGATCCCTATGGAGAGATCGGGTTCGGTGTGACGCCACCGCGTCCCATCTGCGCCCGGCTGAAAAGAAGTCCGTGGATCCTGCTGGGGTCATTCTCCAAGTCCTATCTGCCGGGCATCCGGCTGGGTTGGCTGGCATGCTCGGAGGAGCTGTTCCCCTTCCTGGAGCGCCTGAAGCAGGCGGCGGATCTGCATTCCTCACGGCTCTCCCAGGCCCTGGCCCTCGCGGATCTGGAAGACCCGAACCGCCCCCAGCGCCTGGATGCACTACGTTCGCGCTACCGCGAAAAACGCGATGCCTTTGCCGATTCTCTGCATCGTCATTTCCCTGATGCGCGGTGGACGGCGCCCGACGGGGGGCTGTTCTTCTGGGCGCATCTGGCGCCCGGGCTGGATCTGCGTCCGATCGCACCCAGGGCCATGGCGGAAGGCGTTGCATTCCTGCCCGGCGAACACTGCTTTGCTTCCGATCCCGAACTCGGTTGGGCACGCCTGAACTTCAGCCATGCCTCGCCCGAACGCGCAGACGAAGGCCTGCGCCGCCTGGCGGGCGTGATTCAGCTGTCCAGCGCGGTCCGTACGCGCTGAAGCAGCGTGGCGGGCGTGAACGGCTTGTCGATCAGGTCCACGTTCTGGTTCAGTTCGCCCATATCGCTCAATACATCGTCCGTGTAGCCCGACATGAACAGCACCTTCAGTTCAGGCCTTTCATCGCACAGTTTCTCGGCCAGCTCCCGGCCATTCATGCCCGGCATCACCAGATCGGTGAGCAGCAGTTGGATGGTATGGGCTTCATCCACCGAGATGGCCTGCGCTTCGTATCCGCCGGAAGCCTCCAGCACGCGGTAGCCCGAGCGCTTCAGGCTCTGGCAGGCGAGGCGGCGAACCTGTTCATCGTCTTCCGCCAGCAGGATGGTCTCCTGGCATCTGGAGGCGCTGGTCATGGGCTGCGGGTTCTGCTCCAGGCAGTCCTGTGAGAGCGTGGCGCAGGGCAGATCCACATGGAAGGCGGTGCCGCGCCCTTCTTCGGTCGAGAAGGTGATGTGCCCATTGCTTTGGCGGACGATGCCGTAGACAGTGGAAAGCCCCAGTCCCGTGCCTTTGTCCTGGGTCTTGGTGGTGAAGAATGGATCGAAGATGTGGGGCTGGATGGAGGCGGGGATTCCCATGCCCGTGTCGTGGATGGTAAGACGCACGTAGTTTCCGGGGGTCACGTCGATGTGTGTGTGGGCGTAGGCTTCGTCCAGGCAGATCGCGCTGGTTTCGATGGTGAGTGTCCCGCCCTTGGGCATCGCGTCCCGCGCGTTCACCACCAGGTTCAATAGCACCTGTTCCATCTGGGTGGGATCCGCCTTGACCAGCAGTACCTTGGGGCAGGGAGCCATCACCAGCAGGATGTGCTCGCCGATGATCCGGCGAAGCATCTTTTCCATGGGAACCACGATTTCGTTGAGGTCCAGTTCCTGCGGCTTGAGCACCTGGCGGCGGCTGAAGGCCAGCAGGTGCCGCGTGAGGGCGCCCGCGCGGTCGCCCGCATCGCGGATCTCCCGGGCCATGGAGCAGGTCAGTTCGGGATCTTCCGGGGCCTCCAGCAGCAGTTCGCTGCATCCGATGATGGCGGTCAGAAGGTTGTTGAAGTCGTGGGCCACGCCGCCCGCCAGTTTGCCGATGGCCTCCATCTTCTGGGACTGACGAAGCTGTTCTTCCACATCCTTGCGCTCGGTAGTGTCCAGCACGTAGCCCTTGAGTTCGTTCAGGTGTCCGTCCGGGGTGAATTCGCCGATGATGTTGGCCAGGATGTGCAGGGGCCGACCATTGGTCCGCTCCAATTCGAATTCCCAGCCCAGGGCCTTGCCATCCGTCTTCAGGGTCGCCATGAGCTGGCTCACGGCCTTGGGGCTGCGGAAGAGGCCGAGCAGATTGAATCCCGGCGCGGCCTGGGGCGTGGAGAGGCCGATGATGCGCGCGAACGAGGGGTTGCATGCCAGCAGGCTGCCATTGGCATTGGCGATGAACGCGCCGGCCAGGTCTTCCTCGAAGAAGCGCCGGTAGCGGTCCTCGCTTTGCCGCAGGGCTTCTTCCCCCTGGCGGCGCTCGGCGATTTCGCGCTCCAGGCATTCGTTGGCCTGAAGCAGCTCGGCCGTGCGATGGGCGACCAGCTTTTCAAGCTCTGTCTTGTAGAGATTCAGCGCCTGCTCCACGCGGATGCGCTCCTGGATCTCTTCCTGCAGCACGCGGGTGCGCTCGGCCACCGTGTTCTTCAGGACGATCTGGCGCTTCCGGAGATAGCGCGTGCGGAGGTGGAACAGTTCCAGCACCGAACCCACGAGCGCCAGGCTCGAACCGACCATGAACCACGGGCTTTGCATCCACGAAACCGTCGAGGCCGCCTGGATGGCGCTTCTGCCCAGCCATACCGCGATCAAAGCCGTGTCCTCCCCGTCTCGAAGCTGATTTGGATGCCCCTACATTGGCAGAAAGGGTGCGAGGATGCGAACGGTTTCATGAACAATCATGTGTGATCTATATGTTGCATCACGAGTGTCCGGTTCCCTCTGAACCTCACCGCAGAATAGCTAAGCCCCGTGGGCATTTCTTCGCGCCGAAGCGTGGTGTCGATTTGAATCGGCGTTTGCACCCTCTGCCCAGGATGGTGTAGGGGGCGCCGATGAACTGGGGAAAGACGCTGTTCGCGCAATTGATGGCCTGGGTTCCGTGGACCACCTTTGACCGGATCGTGGCGCGACATGGCGGGAA
>Ga0116170_10002171_pt1 | contig 19206 bp, 9 predicted proteins | sample AD_JPNHW1_MetaG_FD_89797 | JGI IMG/M metagenome (GOLD analysis project Ga0116170, IMG submission 89797) | Active sludge microbial communities of municipal wastewater-treating anaerobic digesters from Japan - AD_JPNHW1_MetaG | ecosystem: Engineered > Bioreactor > Anaerobic > Digestate | place...
GACAACAGGGAAAGAGATGTTTTTTTCACAGGTGCTTTAAGCATCATCAGTGGTTGCCTTCCTAATGTTAGTGGTGTGTATGCACAGCAGACCATCTACCCCCATCTGTTTTGCTTTATCATTGCTCCGGCTGCCAGCGGTAAAGGGGCTTTGAAATTTTCAAAGATGCTTGCTGATAAGGAACATGCCAATATGCTACTGGTAAGCCGTGAAGCGGATAAAACCTATCAGGCAGAAATAAATGAGTTCCGCAATAAGCAACGATTCAAAAAAAAGGATGATGAAGTGGGCAATCCTCCTGAACAGCCTCCCTTCAAAGTACTCTTTATCCCTGCCAATGCCAGTTATGCTAAAATCCTTTGGCATATTGAACAGAATCAGGGTGATGGTATTATCTGTGAAACCGAAGCTGATACTATGGGCAATGTGTTAAAGCAGGAATGGGGTTCTTACTCAGATATGTTGCGCAAGGCATTCCACCATGAACGTTTGTCCAGTTCAAAAAAGACCAACAACGAGTATATTGAAGTCTACAACCCTCGTTTAGCTGTTGCCCTTTCAGGCACTCCCTCACAGGTGGTTGGACTTATTGCTTCTTCTGAGGATGGCTTATTCAGTCGTTTTGTATTCTATGCTTTTAAGGTGGAACCTGTCTGGCGGGATGTGTCCCCTTATGCCAGTAATATCAACCTTACTGACCATTTCGGGCATCTGTCAGAACAGGTAGTAACCCTTATCACGTTCCTGAAGCAGAACCCCACCGTTGTGGAGTTGTCTCGTTCACAATGGGACAGGTTAAACACTGCATGCGGGTTGTGGTTGCAGCAGGTAACTATCTTCAATGGAATTGATTCAGCCAGTATTGTAAAGCGTCTGGGTATTATTATGTATCGGATAGCTATGATCTTTACCGCACTGCGTAAATTTGAAAATGATGACACTTCTGCAGTGGCAACTTGCACCGATGAGGATTTTGATATTGCCATAACACTGGCACAGCTTTACCTCGACCACAGTGTTTTCATGTTCCACAACCTGCCCCGGCAGGATCAGTTGAACATCTTCAAGGGTGGCAGCAACAAACAGCATTTTTATGATGAGTTGCCAAAGCAGTTTAAAAGAGCAGAAGCCATTGAATTGGGTAAAAAGCATGGTATTGGTGAGCGGACTATCGACAACCTGTTAAAGAAACTATTGGGCAAGTACCTCAAACAGGAATCCTACGGAATATATTCCAAAAATTAATTTTACACCATTTTTACATCAGTTTTCATTTTGTAAAGATTGCAGACTCTGCAGGGTTTGCAATTTTTATTTTTATTACTTGTCATTCTTTTTTTCTGTATATATTTGCCTTTGGTTGACAAGCCACTAAAAGTATATTATATGCAATTTGGAAAACATATCAGAGAACTTAGAATACAAAGAAAACTACTACAAAAACATGTAGCTGCTGCACTGGATATTGATACTCCTATGTTAAGTAAAATTGAAAGAGGTGACAGGAAGGCAAGCAGGGCTCATGTGATATTGTTAGCGAAATTCTTTAAAATAAACGAGAATGAACTTCTTTCCCTCTGGCTGGGGGAAAAGGTATATGATGTGCTCAAAGGCGAAAAGGTGGCCTTTAAAGCAATGGATTTTGCAGAAGAAAAATTAAAAACAAAAAATAAAAAAAAGTGACCAGTTTTAACACTATACATGGTAGTCGCACTATGATGTTCTCTGAACTTGAGAAAGTCATGGATTTCTCTATAGACAATAATGATTTCGACGAGGCACTGAAAAGTAATGTGTTCGGAAAAAAATCTTCTGATGGTATAAAAAAGTCTGCAAACTACCTGAAACGGCTTTATGGTTTTGATCTCAGCTATGCACCCTTCATTGCTTTCAGGTATTTCTGGAAGAATGCAGAATCACACGACAGGCCACTGCTTGCATTTATCTATGCAATAAACCATGATGATCTGCTTGCCGAAAGCATCTATGTCCTGCATGATACAACTCCGGGTAATAAAGCTGCTGTAGAAGTATTTGATGCAAATATTGAAACATACCATCCCAATCAGTACTCTGTAAACACACGCAGGTCAATGGCTCAGAATGTTGCAAGTTCATGGAAACAGGCTGGTTTTATTGTGGGTAAAGTAAAGAATATCCGTACACAACCGGAGATTAGTTATTATGTTGCTTGTTTTGCTTTCCTGATGTCATACCTGAAAGGGAATAAAGGTGATTTTATCTGGAATAGTCTTGGGGTAAAAGCACTGTGTTTAAATGAAGCAAGGTTACGGGAATTAGCTGTTGAATGTGCTAAGAGAGATTTAATGCAGTACCAGTATGCTGGTAGTGTAACAGTCATTTCGTTTAATAATTTACTGAATAAAATAGGAATCAATGCTGTCTAAAATAGATCAACTGTTAGAAGCCTTTGAAAAGGTGGTAAAAGAACCCTGGGCATCCGCTTTATCTGGTCAGGAAAGAATTTGGTTTTTAGTATATGACCCGGCAGAACAAAGAAAAGTGGATTTACGTATGGGTGATTTTGAAACTGCAACAATAAGATCGGGTAAGAAATGGATGTCTGTTTCAATGAAAAAATGTTTCCCATCATGGATGGTAAACCATGAATACAAAGAGGGTTACTTTAAAAAACCGAATCATATTGTTGACCAGTTGGAGGCAGATTTTATTCCGTATGCTATTAAATTTTTAAAAGATGAACTCAGCAAATTAGAACAGGATCAGGACACGCTGGTTGCCATCAAAGATGTCACTGCCATGTTTGGCTTTGCCCGTTTATCTGAAATACTTAAAGGTTGCGACAAAGATTTTAAAGGTCGTTTACTGATATTCTTCCCCGGTGAATTTGAACATAACCATTACCGTTTGCTGGATGCCAGAGATGGTTGGGATTATTTAGCAAGGCCTATAACATTATAAATACACTTAAATGAAAAATAAAGAATTTTTTACCCTGAATCCTGAAGAAGTAAACCTCAAAAACGAGGGTGTAGCAAAAATCAGAGCCATCAACGAAAAAGAAGACCTCTCTATCGTGGAGTATGAATTAAAAACATTTGTCTGCGAAGGCGAATATTTAGTTGGCCTAAAGAAAATGCTTGAGAACTATGGAAATTGGCAAGAAACAAATAAAACTGATGTCCCCGCCTTTTGGGTAAGTGGTTTCTATGGAAGTGGTAAATCACATTTGGTTAAGATGGCCAGTTATCTGTGGGATGATTTTGATTTTGGTGGTGGTAAAACAGCTAGAAGCATTAAACCTTTACCTCAAGAAATTCAGGACCTCCTTGTTGAAATTGATCGTAAACAGAAAATTCAAGGAAGACTATCTATTGCAGGTACTCTGCGTGATTTCCCTTCAAAAGACATCCGTTACTCATTCCTTCAGTTACTCCTTAATTCATTAGGGCTGCCGCAACAATACCATCACTTTAAATTTGTGTATTGGGCAAAGAAAGAAGGTATCTATGATAATTTAAAAACATTGGTTGAGAGTTCAGGAAAAAATTTGTACAAGGAAATTGAAAATCTTTTCATGTCTGAAGTGCTGGCCAAAGCAATCCTTGAACTTAAACCGGAGCTTGCGCAGAATGTTGCCAAATTGTTAGATCTGATGGCAGCACAGTTCCCAAGAGTTGAAACCATTGGTCGGGAAGACTTTGTAAAAACAATCAGGGAAGAAATACTACCAATAACCTTTGGTGAAAAGTTACCTTGTACTATTATTGTTTTAGATGAAGTCCAGCAGTTTATTGGGCAAGATGGAAGTCTAGCTTTTGATGTACAACTATTGGCAGAAGACCTTTGTTCAAGATTCGATGGTAAGTTTATGTTAATAGGTACAGGCCAGAATGCATTAACAGATACCCCCAGTCTTCAAAGGTTGATGGCTCGTTTCAGGATTCCCATCCAGCTTTCAAATACCGATATTCAGACAGTGATCCGCAAAACCATTCTGGACAAGAAACCAACATCCATTAAACCTTTAACTACAAAATTAGAAGCATCATTAGGTGAAATATCACGCAACATGGAAGGTACAATATTTGGCTACCTTACCGAAGATAAAAGTACATTGGTTGCTGATTATCCGGTTCTCCCTTCTACACGTAAATTCTGGTATAAGGTTTTGCAGGTAGTGGATGTGGCTGGTACATCAGGTCAACTTCGTAATCAATTAAGGTTAATAGATGACAGCTTAAAAACCATAGCGGAAAAAGAAGAAGGTAATATTGTTCCGGCAGATTTCATTTTTACACAAACCCGTTCAGACCTTATACAGGCAGGTCTTCTGCTGAATGATACCAGTAATATTATACAGGGTAAAAAAGCAAAAGGTGGCGATTCTGAAATTGAAGGCAGGATTTTAAGTGCAGTATTTTTATTAGATCAGGTTACTTCAAATATTCCTGATACTGGTTTAAAATCAAATGAAAATGCTGTTGCTGACCTGTTAATAGATAATCTTAATGTAAACTCCGATACATTCCGCACCAAGGTAAAAGAACTCATTAAAAAACTGGTGGATGAAAAAGTGCTGATGCCCATCGGTGATGAATACAAGCTGCAAACCAAAATTGGTGCAGAATGGGAACAGGAATTTACTAAGCAATACATCAAACTGAATAATTCCGGTTATGATCAGATTCAAAGTTTGAGAAGAGAAAAAATTGTGACATTGTTTAAAGAAAAAACTCGTGCTATCAGTGTTACACAGGGTGTTTCTAAAATGGTACGTGATTTTGAATTATGGGATAAAGATACTCAGCCTAACACCGAACACAATTTGAATTTATGGATAAGAGATGGCTGGTTTGAAAATGAATCTACTGTTGAAAGTGAAATCCGTGCTGCTGGTAACAATGCACCATTGGCCTTTGCTTTTGTAAAGAAGTTCCGTGATCCTGAATTAAGAACAGAAATCATTAAATTTCTTGCAGCAGGTTTGGCAATAAATGCAATGGGCTTGCCATCCACACCCGAAGGTGAACAGGCAAAGAAAAGTATGGAAACTCGGCAGTCACAGGCTAAAGCAACTATACAGGAACTGATTGAAAAAATATCTGATGAAACAACGGTATTCCTTGCAGGTGGTAATAAAGTACAGCAGGGTACATTAAAAGAAAACATCCAGGAGGCATTAAATAGTATTGCATCACGACAATTTCCAGAATTTCAAAGCAAAGCAGATTTTATTGGCTGGGGTCAGGCGCTCACAAAAGCAGTAGGTGGCGATCCTGATGCACTGAAAGCAATAGGATATTCTGGCGATGTAGATAAGCACCCGGTTTCTATGGAGATATTAAGGTTTATGGGTAACTCCACAAAAAAAGGCAGTGAAATCCGTGTTCAGTTTATGAAATCACCTTATGGTTGGCCACAAGATGCAATAGACACAATGCTGGTAATGCTTACCAAAACTCAGAATATCACGCCCAATGAAACCGATCTGAAAGTGGCCAAAATCAATCAGGCTACTTTCAAAAAAGAAAAACATATTCTCAGTGCAAAAGATAAAATTGCTATCCGCAAACTCTTTCAGGATGCAGGTATAACTTGTCCTCCAAACAATGAAATTTTCCCATATTCTAACGAGTATCTTGAGAAACTGAAAAATCTTGCTTCTGAAATAAGTGGCGATGCACCAAGACCAGAGCCCATAAATATTGATTTTATCAAAGAAATAGAGAACAAGGAAGGGAATGAAAGGTTACTGGATATACTTCAGCAGAAAGATGATTTAAGTGCAAAATACAAAGATTGGACAGCCAAAGCAGAACTGGTAAGAAAACGTGAACCTCTTTGGGATTTACTGGTTGATTTATCAGGGCAGGCGCCTGATGATACAGATTTTGAAACACTCAAAGCAGAGATCAATGCAATACGGGAAAATCGTTTATTGCTTAATGAGCCTGACCTTATTCAACCGCTTTTAAATGCGATCACCCAAAAGTTACTGGAATTACTTAACCAAAAGAAACAGCAGTATAATACTTTGTATAATACATTAATGGCAGACCTGCAAGCAAACGAATATTTCAGTAAACTAACACAGGGGCAAAAGCTCATGATACTTACAAAACACCAGCTTCTTGCTAAACCCGAAATTAAAACACAAGATGCTACCGCTCTGTTAAACCAGTTACAAAAGGCTTCTCTATACACATGGGACACTAAAATAGCTGCACTTCCAGGTCAGTTTCAGGCAGCTCTGGAAGATGCTATTAAATTATCTGTTCCGAAAGCATTAACATACAATCTTCCTCGCACAACAATAAAGAATAAGGCAGAGATTGATGAATATGTTGAAAGAATTAAATCTGATTTAGAATCTCTTTTAGGTGAATCTGATTCAATAATATTAAAGTAATGGCAGTACTAACACCTCAACAAAGAACAGCGCTTGAAAAAGCAGTTATTGATGCCCGTAAGAAAGTAGAAGCAGGAGCATACAATGCCTTGCATAATATTGCCGTAGATCATCCTGAACCTTTTGCACACATGACACCGGAGCAGCGTACACTCCGTAATAATTTAAGAAGTAAAGCAAGGTTGTTAGGTGATGCGCTACCTGCCAATGGTGCTCAGCAAATAGATCATTTGGCTTACGAACTGGCCTATGAAAACTGGCACAAAATGCTCTTTGCAAAATTCCTTGAAGCAAATGGCTTGCTCATGCATTCCGATGGCGTGGCTGTTACTATGGCCGACTGTGAAGAGCTCGCAAAAGATGAAGGTTTTGCTGATAAATGGGATGCGGCTGCTACTTATGCCTCTAAAATGCTCCCTGCTATTTTCAGAGTGGATAACCCATTAATGCAAGTTACTTTTGCTACAGAAGATAAAATTAAACTTGAAGAATTAATTGATGGCATAGAAAAACCAATATTTACTGCTGATGATGCTTTAGGTTGGGTTTATCAATTTTGGCAAAGCGAAGCAAAAGCTGCAATTAATGCAAACAATGATAAAATTGATGGAGCAAAACTTCCAGCGGTTACACAATTATTCACAGAACCATACATGGTTCATTTTCTTATTGACAATACAATTGGGGCTTGGTGGGTAAGTCGCAACCCTGGTGTTAAACCTCCTTATAAATTTGAATACCTACGTATGCATAAGCCGGTCACTGAGCTTGTCGAAGTGCCGGCTGCTGGTAAATTTGAAGGATGGCCAGATGAAACAAAAGATATTACATCTCTTGATCCCTGCATGGGTTCAGGGCATTTTGTTGCTTCGCTGTTTACTGTTTTTGCAGCATTACGTATGCATGAAGAAGGTCTTAGCAAAGAAGAAGTAACAGATAAAGTAATTTCCGAAAACATTCATGGTCTTGAATTGGATGCCCGTTGTACACAGATTGCTGCCTTTAATTTGGCTCTAACTGCCTGGAAATTCTGCGGTCATTATAAAGAACTTCCTGAAATGAATTTAGCCTGTAGTGGTATTGCACCAAAGGGAAAAGTAGAAGACTGGGTGAAGTTAGTAGGTAAAGTTGATAGGGCTGATGATAAGCAACGTATGGAAAACGGCATGAAAATGTTGTATCAGCATTTTCAATTAGCACCAGAATTGGGCAGCCTGTTAGACCCCTCTACTATTAAAGCAGATATGTACACGGCCAGCTATGAAGAACTACAACCAGTGCTTAAGAAAGCATTGGAAAGTGAAGCTGATACGGAACAATTAGAACGCGGGGCTATGGCAGCTGGGATTGCAAAAACAGGTAAAATATTATCAAATAAATTCACATTAGTGCTAACCAATGTGCCTTTTCTTGGATTAAAAAAAATGGATTCAGTTTTATGTGATTATTGTACTAGGCACTTTCCAATTTCTAAGCATGATTTGGCATCAGTGTTTATTGAGAAATGTCTAAAATTCGCTAAAATATCAACCACTGCCGGTTTCGTTAGTCCACAAAGTATAACCTTTCTAGGAACATTCAAAGCATTGCGAAAATCAATTATCGAGTACAAAAAATTAAATATTGTTTGTAAACTTGGCACTAAAAGCTTTAGAGCTCCTATGTATGATTTCACAGTAGTGCTTTGGTCAATGTCGAATATAAAGCCAGATGAAAATTCATTTTTTTTAAGCCTTGATCTATCTAATTACATTTCTGCGGAAGAAAAGGAAAATAATATTGCTAATACAAAACAATTCCAATTAAACCAACTTAATCAGTTATTAAATCCTGACTACAGAATCACAAGTGAAGAGTTAAATAACTCTTTGGAGACTATTGGCAAATATGCTATTTCACCAAGAGGTGTTGTCAACGGAGATATTGAAAAATGGACCAGAATTCATCATGAAATTCAATTGCCTTTTGAATCATGGAAATATCTTCACAATGCTGTTACAAAAAATGAATTATATGCAGGTTGTCAAGAAATTATAGATTGGTCAACTAATGGTAAAGGAATGTTACGACCAGGTCTTGGAAATGAAGCATACAATCGCAAGGGAATTTCGGTTAGCAGAATGGCTTCACTTCCTTCAACACTTTATCTTGGATATTTGTATGATCAAAACACTTCCGTACTCGTACCTGAAGATCATTCCCTTATTCCTGCACTATGGGCGTTTTCTACATCATCAGATTTTAATGCATTAGTAAGGAAAATTGACCAAAAGGTAGGTGTAACACCAGCTACATTACTTAAAATACCATTTGATATTAATCACTGGCAAAAAGTTGCAGCCGTAAAATATCCCAATGGTCTTCCTATGCCAAACAGCGATGACCCTACTCAATGGTTGTTTCATGGGCACCCTGCAAAATCAGACAATCCGTTACAAGTATCAATGGCTCGATTGTTAGGTTATCGCTGGCCTGCTGAAAGTGATCCTGATATGGAGCTTTCAGATGAAACAAAACAACTAATTGAAACTATCAAAGAATTTGACCATTTTACAGATGATGATGGTATTTTCTGTATTCCATCTGTAAATGCTGAACAGGCTGGGGCTGAAAGTTTGCGTGATTATTTACAAGCAGTTTTTGCAACAGAATGGAATAACCAAACCATTACACAACTCCTGCAAAAAGAAGGTGCAAACTCTGCAAACCTGGAAACCTGGCTCCGTGATGAATTTTTCATACAACATTGTAAAGTTTTCCAAAACCGTCCTTTTATATGGCATATATGGGATGGGCGTAAAGATGGCTTCTCTGCCTTAGTTAACTATCACAAACTGGATAAAGAAAATCTGTCAAAACTCATTTACACTTATCTTGGTGACTGGATTCGTATGTGTGAAGCTAAGAAAAAAGCAGAAGAAAGTGGTGCAGAAGGTTTACTCAGTGCAGCACTCAAACTAAAAGAAAAACTGGAAGCAATTCTGAATGGAGAAAAACCTTATGACATTTTTGTCAGGTGGAAACCCATAGAACAGCAGCCTATCGGCTGGGAACCTGATTTGAATGATGGTGTAAGGTTAAACATCAGGCCATTTATCGAAGCAGATGTTTTGCGTAAAAAACCAAACATTAAATGGGGTGTAGACAGAGGCAAAAACCCTCCGGGCAGTCCCTGGGGCGAAATAAGAGATAACGATAAACATTTAAGTCTGGAAGAAAAGAGAAGTATAAAAAAAACTTAACAAAAAAATCACAGCTATGGAACAAGCTAAAATTCAGCAGATAAAAACTGCTTTTGAAGAGTTTAAAAAAACTGAATTATACGAACAACGTAAAAAACAGTCACGCATTACTCCAGTTTTCAGGGATATTATCAGCGAAACGTTAAAGAATGATCCCTTCAAAAATGAATATCTTACGGGATTTATTCAAATTTTTAAGTGGGGTTGCTCGGATGCTTGTTGGGATAGATACATTGAGCAAAATGTAAAAGACAAACAGGTTCGTGATAATCTTACCAACCAAGCAGTAGAAATAGATGAATATGGATATACTGCCCAGGGCAAAGCTTCTGTAAATAATTTATCAAAATCTCAACTTGTTTCGGTTAAAGAATTTCTACTCAAAGCTTTTAAAACAAATTCTGTCGCAGAAGCAAAGAAAATGGTACAGGATTTTGAAGAAAAAGATATTCCAATAGTTAAGCCGGGTATATATTCTCCCTGGCTTCATTATATCAATCCTCAATTATTCCCCGTTTTTAACAGCAAGCATTCAGAATTTGCCTTGTGGCTGTGCAATTCAGTTAATTATACTGATGCTGTTGAAAATTATAATTACCTTCTAACCATTTTGAATGAAAAAGACCACGGCATCTTTGATGCTTTTGTATATGCCTATGATGATTTCGGTGATGAAAAATCTGCTAAAAAATATGTAGAAGAATTATTGGAAAAAATACATGAAAAAACCGGTGAAATCTGGCGCTGTGCAACATCAGAGCAATGGGATAATTTTTCATCCGGGAATGTACTTTCAATAAATTACATGGATGCTAAAATCGATTATACTAAGGTTGACGATTATGGTGAGGGAAAAAAATCTATAAAAAGATGGGTTGAATTGTTGTCAATAGGAGATCTAATAATTGTTATGGATAAGTATTATTATTATGGCATTGCCATAGCAGAAAGTAAATATACATTTGAAAAACTTGATATTGATTTTGGTGATGGTTTAATATGGCCAAGTATAAATGTTAAATATTTACACAAACTTAATGAAGCAGTTGAACATGAAATGTTAATTACTTCGACAACTCCTGCCACTTTTTATGAACTTGAGGGATATAGCTTCAAGGAATATGATACATTTAAGTTTTTGTTAGAAAAATTCCCGGAAGCGATCAAAAGTATTGAAGATCATTTTGGCATCTCTAATGGCAGTGGTTCGGGCTCAGGGTTGGTAACAAAAGGAAAAGGTTTATATGCTGGAAAAAGTTCCTTACCTACATTGAATAGTATTTTATATGGACCTCCGGGTACGGGTAAAACTTTCCGTATAATCGAAATGATTGAACAAATAAGTAGTTCTCAAAACGACAAAAAAGATAAATTTAATATTACAGAATTTGTACGAGACTGTTCTTGGTGGGAAATAATGGCAATGGTTTTATGGGAAAAAGAAAAAGGATATGTTCCTGAACTTCAAAAGCACCCCTTAGTAATTGCAAAGTACCAGACCAGCACTATAAAAAGTTTACGTTCAAGAATTTGGACCACTCTGCAAATGCATACTGTGGAAGAATGTCCGCATGTAAAATATACCAATAGACTTGGTGAGCCACTATTTTTTAAAGAAAAAGACTCAACATGGCGAATAGCCGATAGAGCAGCTTTTGAACGATCCCATAAGGAATTGCTTGTAAATTTGAAAAAAGTCAGTAGTGCTTCACTTGTTGAAAAAAATGTAACTAGTTACGATTTCATCACATGTCATCAAAGTTTATCTTATGAAGATTTCATAGAAGGGATAAAGCCAATACCTCCTGATGATGAAGAAACATCAGAATTGCTTTACGATACAAGAAAAGGATTGTTTTATTTAGCCTGTGAAAAAGCAGCACAACTTGCCGGATACGAAGATTTATCAACATGCCTTAATGACAATAAAGAAAACAGAAAGAAGGTGTTTGGTGCTTCAATTAATGAAGGGAACGTATTTTATCTATTTCTTGATGAGATTAACAGATGTAATATTGCTGCTGTTTTTGGTGAGCTCATTACGCTAATTGAAAAAGACAAACGACTAGGAGCCGAAAATGAAATTGCTGATATTATTTTACCTTATTCACAAGATAAATTTGGCGTACCCTTAAATCTTTATGTAATAGGTACAATGAACACGGCAGACAGAAGCGTTGAGGCATTGGACACTGCATTAAGAAGACGCTTTTCATTTATTCCGATGTACCCGAAAGAGGCAGAGCTATCAAAGGATTGTGAAGGTATAGATTTATGTGATATGCTGACTAAGTTAAATAATAGATTGAAAATACTAAAGGACAATGATCATACTATTGGCCATGCTTGGTTATGGGATGTAAAGGATTTAAAATCTTTAATAAGCGTTTTTAAAGATAAAATAATCCCTCTTCTTCAGGAATTCTTTTACAACGACTTTGAAAAACTGGGGTTGGTTTTGGGTGATCGGTTTATTATTCAAGAAACAATAGTGGATGATAAAACCTTTGCGAAATTTAATGATTCAAAAGTATTAGCAAACCAGTATCGTAATAAAAAAACTTATCAGATTAAGTCCGCATCTCAATGGACTTCTGCTGACTTCATTTCAATTTATAAGAATACTGAAAATCAATAATGTTTAACCATCAAACCATACAAGTATTTGAATATGAATTTCTACTCATAGATGAGGCGAATGGTTTTGGTATTGAGCATTGGGAGAGGCTATGTGAATACAATGAAGAGTATGGTGGTGGTTTTTTTAGGCTAACTCACAATGGTGTTTGGTTTCAAAATTACGTTGGGGTTATTCAGGTTGGTAATTTAACAATAGAAATATTACCAAAAATTGGCAGAGTTGGTGAAGATCAAAAAGAAAAAACCGCTTGGCAGCAAGTATTAATTAACATGCTTCGTGAATGTAATTGGATGAGTGTATATGCCCACCAGAAAGCTTCTTTACATATCACGTTTAACAGCATTCTTGAGGCATATCTGGAATTATTCATTAAAGAGTGTGAGGATTTATTACATCAGGGTCTTATTAAGAAATACCGGCAGGACGAATGCAATATTACTTCATTAAAAGGGAAGCTCTTATTCTCAAAAAACATTCAAAATAATCTTGTACATAAAGAGAGATTTTACACAATCCATCAAGAGTATGATAATAATAACCTTTTTAACCAAATTCTCTATAAAGCATTAAAAATAATTCCCCAAGTTTCCAATAGCCCCTTATTAAAGGATAGAGTAAATAAATTGCTTATTGACTTCCCTGAATTATCAGATATTGCTGTAAATGAAAGGGTTTTTCAAAAAATAGTATTTGACAGAAAAACTTTTGCTTATCAAGAGGCTATAGAAATTGCCGCTATGCTTCTACTTAATTACAGACCTGATATAAGCTCTGGGCACAAGCACATTCTTGCAATTCTTTTTGATATGAATGATTTATGGGAAGAATACGTTTTCCGTCAGATTTCAAGATATTGCAACACAAACTGGGATGTCGTTCCGCAAGAATATAAAACTATTTGGCAAAGAGTTTCAAATCCTAAATCCAGCAAAGGTGTAAAACCAGATATTGTAATTATTAACGAGAATAAAAGGTTAATAGTTGATACAAAGTGGAAATTGCCAGAGGATGATATTCCGGCAGATGGTGACCTGAAACAAATGTTTATGTATAATGAATACTGGGAAGGAGCAAATGCTGTATTATTGTATCCCATGATTAAGGGTGAGGTAGTTTATGAACCAGGTCAATTCATTAATGGTGGAAGGGTTAAAGAGACTTCAACAGGGTATAGGCATCTCTGCGGAATAATGAAAGCAAGTGTTCTTGATAGTGAGAACAACCTTGCAATTAACTTTGGTGAAATAGTAAACAAGCGGATAAATAAAGAATTTTTTCAATGATGAGTCAAAGTATTTACGATAAAGTCATACAGGCTTTAAAACAGGCCGAAAACCACAACAGTCATGTAATGGTAAAACCGGAGGTTATCCTTTGGCCTGATCCTGAAAACCAATGGCTGGAAGTTATTTCTGTATTGCAGGATAATTTACCACAATTACTCATTTATGGTGATTATGATCCGTCCCGTAAACAAGGCCCTGCAATATGGTTAAAATGTATGGTGGCAAAAATGCTCCCGCAGGCAAACTGGGCTGCTGATGTTGTTCCTATCATCTACCTGCCGGGTGTTTCAAAAGCCGATTTGCGCAATGTAGAAAATGTAGTATTTAATTTTCAACCCTTGTTGGAGTATCAATACACAGGCGTTTTATTCATTCAGGAAAACGGCAGGGAATGGAGTATATTGGCATTTGTAGAGAATCCCATTAATGGTTTAGGAGTTAAAGTAGCAAAAGACAATGCAACTAAAGATGCATTAAAGAAAACCCTGCCTACTATCTTTCAGGATGCTTCTGTTTTTGCAGGTAAAAGTATAATTGATGCCGATTATCTGAATAACCAGCAGTTTCCTGATATTATCCCCAACATACTAAAATGGATGTGCAAGGGTGATTCATACCTCAATGATATGGAACAGGGAAAGAAAGACACATTCATCAATCTATGTAAATCACAATACGATTTTGAACCAGACCATAAAAACATAAAAGCCATTGCAGAAAAATTGGGTTCACAAAAAAACTCATGGAATTATGTATGGCAGTTCTATGCTTCAGCGCCTCGCAAATATGCGGAAATAGAAGACTTATTACGTCTGGCAAAACCTGCCGATTTAGGAACGGGAATTTTTGAACTGCCTGAAGAAAGCTGGCCACAGTTGAACGAACAACAGGAAGAATTATTAGGCAAAGCACTGGCCAAAGCAGCAAAGGCAGATACTCAGGAAGCATTATCACATCTAAATGAACTGGAGAAAAATCATGCTAAGCGTAGAGTATGGGTTTGGTATGAATTAGGCAAAGCTCCATTGGCGGATGCCTTGCAATATTTGGTTAAAATGGCTTCAAAATCTATGGAAACATATCCGTCTGGCTCAGTTGATGAATTAAAATCTTACTATACTTCTAATGGTTTTCATGTTGACCAGTTCATGCGTAAATCATTGGCAGCAGTCAAAAGCGATAAAGATAAAAAACTGGTAAAATCAATTATAAAACTTTTCTACACTCCCTGGCTGGTATCCGTCACTAACAAATTTCAAAAACTGATTGCAGCCGATTCCTCAGTTTTTACGGCTCAAACTCCCCTTACAGAAACTGAATCCTATGTTTTATTTGTTGATGCTTTCCGTTACGAATTAGCACAGGAATTTTGTCAGCGTCTTACAGATAACAAATGGAAAGTTATATTAGATGCAGGTTTCACAGCAATACCTTCACTCACTCCTACATCAAAACCCCATGCATCCCCTATCAATGATGCAGTTTCAACCCAAAGTAATATCAATGAGTTCCGTCCGTTTTTGAACAATGGTAAAGACCTTCAGACAGCAGCATTCAGAGAGGCATTAAAAGAAAAAGGGTATAAATACGTTTCCGGTGCTGATGATATTATTAGTGAAGATAAATACTGGCAAGAGATTGGAGATATTGACACCAAAGGTCATGAAGAACAAGCCGAAATGGTAAAACACATTGAAGAATTGTTTTACCAGGTACAGGAGGCATTGGATGTTGCTTTTGAAAAAGGGATTAAGCGTATAAAAATTGTTACGGATCATGGTTGGTTATTGCTGCCTGATGGCTTGCCCAAAACACAACTCAATGCAGGACTAACTGAAACCCGTTGGGGTCGCTGTGCTTTAATAAAAGAAGGTGCAACAGTAGATTTATTGCATTTACCTTGGCGCTGGAATCCTTCTATTTATATTGCTTATGCACCGGGTATTAATTTCTTTAAAGCAAATGAAGAATATGCTCATGGTGGTATTTCACTTCATGAATGTTTAGTTCCCACAATGATTATAGAAAATCCAAATGTTCATGATATTGTTGCTGAAATAAATTTTGTAAGATGGGTTAATCTGACATGTACTGTTCAGTCAACGGATGTTCCCGATGGATATACCATTGACATCCGCACTAAATACAATGATGAAAAAACCTCCATTGTATTATCAAAAAGCAAAGCACTTAAAAATAATTCTGTAACACTCATGGTTGATGATGCAGCAGAATCACAGGCTGCCACTATTGTGTTACTGGATGAGAATGAAAGAATACTGGATAAGAAACCCACCACCGTAGGTGGATAAAAATAGTTGAGTATGGAATTAGATAAAATTGACCAGATTGCAGCGAAAGCTTTTGAAGGTTTCATTGTAAGAAAAGACCTGCTTGAGCAGTTCCGCAAAACTTATCCTGTGCCTACTTATGTAATTGAATTTTTACTAGGCAGGTATTGTGCTACCACCAAAGAAGAAGAAATACAGGAAGGTCTGGAAATAGTAAAAAGGCAATTACAGGATCGTACAGTAAGAACTGGTGAAGAAGAATACTTCAAGTCAAAAGCAGAAAAGCAGGGCAAAGTAAAACTCATTGACATCATTACTGCAAAACTTGATGCTGCGTCAGGAACCTATGTTGCAACTTTGCCAAGTTTGCAACTTTCTAAAGTTCGCATATCAAGTGAAATGGTTTATGCCAATGACCGTATGCTCACGGGTGGTTTTTATGCCGAAGTGGAATTAGATTATGATGCTGCGATAGCACAGGAAAATAATGGCCGTCCTTTTGCCATAAGCAGTATAAGACCCATTCAGCTATCACAGCGCAATGTATTAGAAATACTTTATAAAGGCAGGGAACAGTTTACCCTGGAAGAATGGAAGGATTTCCTGATCCGCAGTGTTGGTATGGAACCATCCACACTCTCAGAAAAAGCAAAAAATGTTCTCTTTGCCCGTATGATTCCATTTGTGGAACGCAACTACAACCTGATTGAATTAGGCCCAAGAGGTACAGGGAAATCACATTTATATCAGCAAATTTCTCCCTATTCTCATTTAGTTTCCGGCGGAAAAGCTACGGTTGCAAAAATGTTTGTAAACAATGGCCCATCAGCAGAGAGAGGCCTTGTGTGGAAATATGATGTAGTTTGTTTTGATGAAGTATCTGGTGTGTCTTTCGATCAGAAAGATGGAGTTAACATTATGAAGGGGTACATGGAAAGCGGTGAATTTAGTCGTGGCAAAGAGCCTATCCGTGCCGATGGTGGTATTGTAATGGTAGGTAATTTTGAAGTGGATGTAGAGCATCAGCAACGGATAAGTCACTTATTTGGGCCACTTCCCAAAGAAATGAGAGATGATACTGCATTCATGGATCGTATCCATTCATTTATTCCTGGCTGGGATTTTCCAAAACTCAATAAAACATTTTTTACAGAACATTTTGGCTTGGTTAGTGATTTCCTTGCAGAATGTTGGACAAGGTTAAGAGACACCAGCCGCATATCTTCTGTATTGCCCCGCATTGATTTTGGTGGTGCTTTAAGTGGTCGTGATACAACGGCTGTAAATAAAACAATAAATGGTCTGTTAAAATTAATGCAGCCCAACCCTGAAACAAAAATCTCTGATGAATTATTGGAATGGTGTGTAAAAGTTGCATTGGAATATCGCAGAAGAGTAAAGGAGCAACAAAAACGTATTGGATCAGCAGAATTTAGAAATACTCATTTCAGTTACCGCATTGGTGAAGATGGAGTAGAAACATTTGTTACTACTCCCGAAATACATAGTGAAAACACCATCGGTGACGACCCATTATCACCAGGTCAGATATGGGGCTTAAATGCAGGTGGTCAGGAAGAAACTACTGGCTTATATAAAATTGAAATAAATTCTGGTCCCGGTTCTGGTGTAAAAATTCTGAATAAGCCAGCACCACCGCAGTTTCAGGAAAGTGTAAGATTTGCAGAACAAAATTTGTACAGCAAAAGCAAAGAATTAATTGGTGACAGAGATCCCCGTTCACATGAGTTTTCCATTCAGCTGAGAGCATTTGATGCCTCTAAAAGTGGTAATGGAATGGGCATGGCAGTTCTAATGGGCATGTGCAGTGCAGTATTAGAGAAAAACATAAAAGGTGGTCTTGTAATCGTTGGGCAATTAAGTTTAGGTGGCTCATTGGATTTGGTTTATAATGCTGTAAACCTTGCTGAAATTGCTGTTGAAAAAGGTGCATCAACATTATTGATTCCACTCAATGCCAGAAAGCAATTAAATGACCTCTCAGATGATATGATTACTAAAATCAATATCCAGTACTATACAGATTTAAGAGATTGTTTAATAAAAGCACTGTTAGATTAATTATATCCAACCGCACAATATAAATCTGAATTATACTATTTAGAATACACCCTAGTGCATCAAAAATCCCAGCCCTTCCCTTAAATAGAAACGGTCAGGGCTCGCGTGGTCTTTTTGCTACACGCCCCTACCATTGCTTAATTGCTTACCTTGTCATAAATTAAATAATTTAATAAGGTATTTTATTTTTTAAGGCAGCCGGGACAAAATGCTCTTAGCTCCCACATATTTTGCCCGTCTGCCATTCGCTATTTTGGTAGTTTTAGTATCGTTGGTATATTAACATAATAAGCATTATAAAACAGGCAGGCAAAGTCACAGGTTGTAAGGTAAACGATAGCTTCGCCGCTGGGTAGGCTGGACAGAGTAGCAGCCTGTCAGTTATAATGGTTATTATGTAAAATACCCGCACGTTCCGCCACCCACAAATTGCCTTCCCTGCACTAACCTTTGATATGATTCATGAGGGCTGTCATAGTTTTTGCCAAGCCCTATAGTTTCGGTTTCCCTACCTTAATAAAATCAGCAGGACAGCCCTTCCCGGACACAATTCCATAAGCAGCAATTATTTTTTTGCTAATGCATTATTATTCACCTCACCGTCAAAAAGGCATTATCAGTTCATTCATTACACCTGCATTCCATTCCGCTAACGCCTGCATTACACATGCGTTCCATTCCGGCAACGCTACATTTCATTACGGTTTCATTCATCTCACTCATAATTGCATTTGCACTCATTTCAGCAAATCCTTTTGCCGGTATTGCAGCTTATTCCATTGTGGCAACTTATGCTGTCCGCTGATTTTATGCCCTCTGCACACCGATACTCCAACAGCACGTGCACAAAACAATGCCAGCCCTCTACAGGGTTCTTTCCAACGCACCAATAATGTATTTATTTATTTTATTCCCAAGCTCTCCTACCTAATGTTTTTGTCATGCTTTTTGACTGCCAAGCTGCTACAAGCAAAGCTCCTTCACTTCGTTTAGCTCCACCTCGACAGTCCGCTGCGCTACCTGATCTCGGTTACGCTGCACTCAGTTCACTCGCTATACTTTCACAGCCGCACATAATAAAGCTGCTCCGTACCTTCGACAGCTATATTATCTTTTCCGTCACACAATCAAAAAGACACGCCAAAAACTCCTACACTGCCTCCACCCCCGCCCAACCACCCTTTAAAGACAAAGAGTATTGATCCTGTATGCCACAATGATTTTTCCATAAGTTCATTAATAAAACCTTATGCAAAGTTAAGCTGCCACC
>Ga0116170_10002177_pt1 | contig 19192 bp, 15 predicted proteins | sample AD_JPNHW1_MetaG_FD_89797 | JGI IMG/M metagenome (GOLD analysis project Ga0116170, IMG submission 89797) | Active sludge microbial communities of municipal wastewater-treating anaerobic digesters from Japan - AD_JPNHW1_MetaG | ecosystem: Engineered > Bioreactor > Anaerobic > Digestate | place...
GGCCGGGTTAACCACCCCCATATTGCCGCATACCGGTTCGATAATCAGACCGGCAATCTGGTCGGGGTGTTCTTTAAAACATGCAGCGAGGGCCGCGAGATCGTTAAATGGCACTACCAGAGTATTGCGGGCGATATCTTCAGGGATACCGGGGCAGCCTGGTATCGCGAGGGTTGCGACCCCTGAACCGGCTGAGACGAGCAGTGAATCGGCATGACCATGATAAGCACCATCGCATTTAATTATGAGCGGCCGCCCGGTGTAGCCACGGGCCAGGCGCACCGCCGACATGGTGGCTTCGGTGCCGCTGCTGACGAAGCGCATTCTGCTGATGACCGGGAACGCTTCGCGAATCAGTCTGGCAAGCTTCGTTTCGCCTTCGGTCGGCGCCCCAAAGCTTAAACCATCGGCAGCGACCCGGCAAACAGCAGCCACGACGTCAGGGTCAGCGTGACCGAGAATCATCGGCCCCCATGAGCCGACATAGTCGATGTATTCACGGCCCGTAAGATCATAAACCCGGCTGCCACGCGCCCGGCTGATAAAAACGGGCTGGCCGCCCACGGAGCCGAAGGCACGCACCGGGCTGTTGACACCCCCCGGAAAAACTTCGAGTGCTGCGTCGAGAGCCTTGCGGTTCACAGCTTTTCGGCCTCGAAATAGCGCATTGAAGTCTTCTTGAGTTCTTTTTCGGTGCGAAAAATTTTGAAGCCGTTGAATTTAAAACGTTCGCTGATCGAGGCGACAAGGTTACGTAAATCTTCTTCTGAACGGGCATGCATCATGGTGAAGAGATTATAGTTCCAGCCTTCGGGGCATTCACGTTCATAGCAATGCGATATTTCACGCAGCTCGCTGAGAGCCTCCCCTATTTCGTCGATGTGCTCAGGTGAGACATCCCAGGCGACCAGGGCGTTGGCGGCATGCCCAGCCTGTTCAGGCCTGATGGCGGCGCCGATTCTTCTGATAATGCCATCATCGCGGCATTTGCCGATGATTTCGATTACTTCTTCTTCACTGCAACCAACTTTGTTGGCTACACGCTTGAAGGGGCGGGTTTCGAGTTTGAAACCATCTTGAAGTTCACACAAAATCTGACGGGTTTTACTGTCCATGGGTTTCTCCTGGTCTGGCGGCGAACTAATCAAGATCAACTTTAACTTTGTAGAGCTTGCGGGAAGTGAAGACAAGAACATCTTCAACACCGGCCTGTTGTTTAATCGATGCGATAATTTCGTCGCGGCGTGCGGCAGAGGGGGCAATAACCGTGAACCACAGGTTCGGGCTGCCATCACGCAGGTAATTATGCGTCACTTCAGAAAACTGGTTAATTACGCCGGCGATGCGGTCGAGCTGATCGATTGGGGCCTGCATGGCGGCCAGGCAGCCAGAGTAACCAAGTTTGCGACTGTCGAAGAATGGGCCGATATAGCGGATAACCCCGGCTTCATACATTCTGGCGATTCGCGAAATAACCGAAACTTCGTCCATCCAGAGTTTATCACCGATGACTTTGTATGGCTCTGATTCGAGCGGAAAACGTCCCTGAAGCATTTGCAGTATTTCACGGTCTTTGTCGTCCATCAGGATTGTCCTTCCTTGGGTGTACAGTGATAGCCAGTACTGGCAAGCAGTCTGGAGGTCATTACAATATACTCAGGTTTGGTCTCTTTGACCAGCAGAAAACTTACAATTCGGGTCGGTCGCCATATAACTGCCATGAACAGCGTAAGCCCGCGCCCTGCAACCGCCGCATATTTTATTAAAACGGCAGACACCGCAAACTCCGGTGAATTTTTCGGGGGTACGCATATCTTTAAGCTGCTGGCTGCCGAGATAAATATCTTTCAGCGGGCGTTCGCGAATATTACCAACCACCAGATCGAAATAGCCACAGGGTTTGACATCACCCCGCCAGCTGACAAATACGAACCCATTCCCTGCCATGCAGCTGCGCCCGCGGCTGCCGGGTTCACGCCCCATTTCGCCCCTGATCATGGCATATTGCGGAGCGCAGGTGACCTTGACCGGGATTGGCCAGTCATCAGAGTTTTGGGCAACATAACGCAAAACCCGGTCGATTTCACTCTGCGAGAGTTCGACTTCAGAGCCACCGGTTGCGGCCCGGCCGGTCGGCACGATAAAAAACAGGTGCCAGGCGGCGGCCCCGAGGCTGACCACCCAGTCTTTAAGTTCTTCGAGTTGCTGAGAGTTGCCTGGCAGGACGGTAGTGTTGATCTGAAACGACATGCCATGCGCCCTGATTCTGGAAAAGGCCAGCAAGGCTTCTCGAAAAGCGCCGGGCACCCGCACAAAGCCATCATGGCCAGCCTCGTTACATGCATGCATGCTGAAGCTGAAATGTCGGATACCGGCGGCGGCGAGGCTGTCGAGTCGCGAATCGTTGAGCAGTCGCCCGTCGTTACACGAAACTACCGGGCGATGCCCGAGTTCGACCGCCCGGCTGGCTATTTCTTCGAGATCAGGCCGCAGCAGTGGTTCGCCGCCACTGAGAATGATCAGGGCCGGCCCGATTTCAGCAGCAGAAGCGAGCATCTGCACAGCTTCAGCTGTGGTGAGTTCATCAGGATCGCGTTGATCAACAGCGGCGGCCCGGCAATGCGGGCAGGCAAGCGGGCAAGCTCGGGTGGTTTCCCAGGCCAGAACCCGCAAGGCCTGCTGATCATCGGAGTTACCGTGTCTGATGGCATGTGGGTGGGTCATTGGCGCTCTTCTTTCAGCCAGGCGGCAACCTGCGGGGCAAAATAGGTGAGAATCAGGTCAGCACCAGCGCGGCGCATCGCCGTAAGAGTTTCAAAAACAACAGCCCGCTCGTCAACCCAGCCTTTTTCGGCGGCGGCCTTGATCATCGAATACTCGCCAGAAACCTGATAAACAGCAAGCGGACAGCTGAACTGCCCACGGGCGGTCTTGAGAATATCGAGATAGGCCAAACCTGGCTTGACCATCAGAATATCTGCACCCTCCTCAAGGTCGAGCTGCAATTCATGCATGGCGTCACGACCCACCGCGAAGTCCATCTGGTAGCCCCGGCGGTCACCATGCCCCGGTGCCGAACCGGCGGCTTCACGAAACGGGCCGTAAAATGAAGAGGCATATTTCGCCGAATAAGCCATGATCGGCAGATCGTGCCGGCCATGCTGGTCAAGAAGGTTTCTGATGGCAGCAACCCGGCCATCCATCATATCTGAGGGGGCAACCATATCGGCACCGGCTTCAACATGGGCAAGAGCCATGCGGGCCAGCACCGACAGCGAAGAGTCGTTATCGACCATGCCGTCTTCCCGGAGCATGCCGCAATGCCCGTGCGAAGTGTAGGCGCAGAGGCAAACATCAGTAATCAGATAAGCTTCGGGGCAGCGGCGACGAATATGGCGCAGGGCGCGGCAGACAATGCTGTCTGCATCACAGGCTCCATGGCCGTCATGGTCTTTAGCGGCGGGCACGCCAAAAATGATAAAGGCGGTAACCCCCTCGCGCATGGCTGCTTCGACCGGCTCGTGGCAGCGGTCAACCGGCCAGTGCTGCTGACCAGGCATGGCGCTGATCTCGTGAGGCTCAGCGAGGCCTTCAACTACAAACATCGGGTAAATCAACTGGTGAGCAGCGATGCTCACTTCACGGATCATGCGCCTGAGACGGGCGTCGATGCGAAGACGGCGGGGCCGGTGAACTGGAAAACTCATGGTCTGCTCCGAATGTGAATTTGCCAGCAGTGTACCATGCCCAGCCCGGAGCTTCAACCCTTCGAGTCAGTTATTCGTCAAGGTTTAATGCGTCGCTGTCGTAGCGCATCATCGGAATCAGCTCGTCGCCATCGTTTGAATCAGAACCTGAATCCATGCGGAGCATCTCGATTTCGGGCGCACCGGCATCATTGAGATTGCTGTAGCTCATCTGCATTTCTTCGCTATTCTGTTCGTCGGGCAACATCTCAAGATCATCGCCGCCGGCCGGCAGTTCGCCGCCCCGGGCCATGACGCTGCCTTCACTGCGGTTTTCGCCGCTGTCGCCAAAAAAGAAGTCAGAGCCGAGTTCTTTGGTAAGAATATTCATTTCGGGCTGCATCAGGCTGTTGTCTTCATCAGCAAAAGCGCCTTCGCTGTATAGAACCTGCGTTGAACCTTTTGCCACGGGCAATTTTGCACTGGCCGGGCGCTTCAGAGCTATAAAGCCTTCCCCGGAAGTGGCCGGCGAAGTTTGAGCACCTCTTGACGCCGGCGCGGCCATGGCCGCACCGATATCAACGCTCTCGCCTCCGACTGCTTTGCCGAGCAGAAACAACGGGAGTTTCTGGCTGCTGGCGCTCTGGGCGCGGCGTGATGCGTATTCATCGCGGCTTTCAAAATTTACGGCAGGCGGCAGGCTGCTGGCAGAAGAGCGTGCCACTCTGGCCATTTCAGTTCGCATCTGACCGATATCTTCTTTTACACGCAAGAACAGGCCGCTGACCTGATTTCTGGCATAGGTAGAAATCTGTTCAAGAGCTTTTTCGCCATTAGCTTCACTCTGATATTTCAAGGCTTCGGCAGCTTTGGCAATAAAGCCACCAGTGAGGTGGGTAAATTGCTGAGCCGTATTGCGCACTTGCGAATCGCCGATCGACACGGTATTTTCGACGCCTTTAACCGAATTGGCTACTGAATTGAGAGTTACATAGATTTTTTCGCGTGAGGGAGCCGGCAGATTAATGAGCGGAAACTGTTTGACCGCAAAGTGGTCAGAAAACCTGAGGGTTTCGCGCACCGTTTTCTTGATGCTTTCGAGGCCTGATGAGACCATCTCAGTGCTGCTCTGCACGTTGAGCAGCAAGCCCTTGAACGCTTCAGCATTCGACTGGTTCATGCGCATCATTTGCTTCGACATCTGCACCAGCAGATCAAGACCGGTTATCGAGAGCGATGGTATCAGTTCAAGTGTTTCGTAACCGGTCTGCGACATCTGCAGGGTTCTTTCAGCGCCGGCAAGGTATTTCTTAACCAGAAGTGTCTGGCTTAAGTTCGCCGCTCCGACCTTGTCGATGGTCTTATCGAGCGAGTCGAGGGTTTCCTGGCCTGGTGCGGTGACGACACGGTTCAGGTCTTGAATGCCCTGAGTCAATGAATCGTTAACCCGCATGATTTCTCTGACGGCGAGGGCTGAATTCTTGATACTTTCTTTGAACAGCTGGGTATCGATGATAAAAAGCTTCTGAAGGATATCTCGCACTGATGCATCGTTGTAGCGACTGCTTATTGCGCGGCAGGCCTTTTCGAGCTTAACTTTTGAACTTGAAAAATGCGACTGGGCAAACTGGTATGAATCAAGAGAGTTGCCGGTGATGTTGTTCTGCTCGAGATCGCCGCTGTTAACCCGCTCGACGACAACTGATTCAGAGCGCACCGCCCTGGTTTTGCCGGTTTTCTGGCTCAGCCAGTCAAGAGCACCTGCATCAGCTCTGCCGGCAGAAACTGCGGCAAAAAAAGCTGCAAGCAAAGCAACTTTGCCGGCCAGACCCATTTCCCGGAACTTTCGAGTTCCAGGCGCCTGCGACCTGAAGTCCTGACGATCTTTACAACCGGACATATTGCCTCCTGATTACGACACCTTTTTTATATCTATCGTCAAGGTCAGGAGATTTATGCAGAGCAAAAATGAGTTCAGGCAGAAATAAAAAAAACCACAGAAGCAATTCTGCGGTTCTCTGATCGAATCGGATCGGACGGGACTCGAACCCGCGGCCTCCGCCGTGACAGGGCGGCGTTCTAAACCGACTGAACTACCGATCCTGGTAGTATGTAAAAGGCACGCACTACGGCTGGCCTGTTGGGGAAGGCTCGGGTTTGATGAACCTTCGCAAAGGCGGCAATCGGATTTGAACCGATGAATAAAGGTTTTGCAGACCTTCGCCTTACCACTTGGCTATGCCGCCGGGCAAAACAAATGGCCAGGGTCGGAATCGAACCAACGACACACGGATTTTCAGTCCGTTGCTCTACCGACTGAGCTACCTGGCCTTTTAAAACAAACGGATCGGACGGGACTCGAACCCGCGGCCTCCGCCGTGACAGGGCGGCGTTCTAAACCGACTGAACTACCGATCCATTTCGGTGGGCGCTGACGGGTTCGAACCGCCGACCACCTGGGTGTAAACCAGGAGCTCTTCCAACTGAGCTAAGCGCCCTTGTCACGATGACCTGATGATACTATCATTATCGTCAACGGCTGTCAACAAAAAACTGCCTTTTTTTTTCGATCAGAAGGTAACAACCTTTTGTACCTGATTAATTGCATCAAGCAGGTCGAAATGGTTTGCCAGTTTACCGGCACGCAGCAAATTTTTAAGATCGAGTTTATCGAGCGCGTGGCCGGCAACCAGCACTCGCACGCCCAGGCGTTCAATTTTATTGATAGTCGGTAGAAGCGGGCTGCCATCGACGCAGGCTTTTACGGCGTTGTTCCAGAATACGAGGGTACGTGGCACCAGTTCGCTTTCTGAGAGGGTGATGAGAATATCGCGAAAGGAGCTTTTGCCGATCTCGTCGTTTTCACCTATATAGAGGCGGGTAAACATCATCAGGTAATTAGAAATTTTGGCGGAAGGTACCCAGACCCGCTTTTCAAAGTAAACACCCTCAAAATAACTGTGATCTAGTTCGCTACGCTGACTCAGAGGATTTATCCTTTGGTTGAATTAGGCACGCAGGTAATTATAACTCATTTTCGCCTGCAAACCAATATTAATTGAGTTCAACCGCATCATAAAAATGCACATTAAGGAGAGAGCCAGGCATTGATCCGCCGCCGTCGCCCCACTCTTTCTTAGCCACCCAGACCGCGAGCAATTCAGACTTCAAGATGGGGTAACAAAAAACGACAATGAACCCTGGTCACTTCATTGTGATTATTGAATCCTGCAAAAACAAAGCAGAACTGGTTCAACGCACCGGTATCTGGCGAGGCCTGTTTATGATCTACCCATGGGAGCTTTGTTCATGCAGTTTCAAGAGCAAACAGACGGAATATTGAAAGCATCCCGATTGTTAATATTTAACAGTAATGCTTGACACACCTGATTCCCTGTGCTAATGTTCTGGGCATACGGGGTGATGTCAGTACATGGTACAGGAACTCGCCTGCTGCAATGTAAATTTCAAGACGCCCTTCATTGGATTCTCGAAAGGAGACTTGCTCAAAATGATGAAACGTATCTCTGTTTTTCTGAGTGTTCTGTTACTTGTATCGGTAGCTTTTACAGCTACTGCCCAGGAAAAGGTGCTTCTTGAGTATAATCCCGCTCCCGGCACCACTGCCAAATACAAGATGAACATCCGCGGCAACACAATTGTCACTGCTTACAAGCGCGCTCAGAGAACCAATCTCGAAACCGCCATGACCATTGAGCAGAAGGTAACTGGCGTTGACAAAGACGGCAACATCGATATGGCTACCACCATTCTTGATGGCACCATCACTGTTAACAACACCCCGACAGTTCTGCCGAACCTTGGCCAGATCATCAGCGTGAAGATGGCCAAAGACGGCGAAATCATTTCCTCCAGCGGAATGGATCAGCAGGGTGGCAACTTCAACCAGATGCAGATCAAGTTCCCGAAGGAACAGGTCGGCGTTGGCAGCACCTGGAACTCAAACATCAAGCCGAATCCGCAGCTTCCGATCCCGATGGATGTTAAATACACCGTTATGGGTTTTGAAAAAGTTGGCGGCGAAGAATGTGTAAAACTTCAGTCAGAAGTCACCAGCGCCCAGGGTTCAGCCGGCAGCATCAACCTTGATGTTAAAGCCAATGGCAACATCTGGTTTGCCTACAAAAAAGGCATCATGATCAAGAATGAAGTAACTTCAAATATGGTAATGCTGATGGAAAACGATCTCGGTGGTGGCAAAAAAGAAACCATCGAAACCCGCATGAACCTCAGCCTGACCATGGGTCTGACAAAATAATTACTGGTACCCTTGACGCCGAGGCTATTGATTCTTATAATCTAAAGCAGATTAGTAACAGGTCTTTGAAAAACCTAAACGGAATCCAGTAGCGAAGCGTAAAACGGAACAAACCGCATTTGTTTCCGGTACTATAAATTACGAAACTGGAGCTCCGCTTTACCCGAAGCGGAGCTTCTTTTATACAACCCGATACTTTACCCGGTATCGACCTTACCTACCTACCCTTAACGTTCTCGTTCTCTTCTACCGTCCTGAGACGCAAGTCTCCAAATGTCCTGTCCTTGTCCCGACTCTCAACAGGAGGAACCATTTTATGAGGTTGAAACGCAGTCTCTTGAAGATGATGGCGACAACCTTGGCCGTTGTCATGTTATTGACAGCCTTTGGAACCAGTGCCAATGCAGGCCTGTTTACCAAGCTGAAAGAAACGGTTAAGAACAATCCTGTGAAAACAGCTCTCGCTGGTGTTGCAGCCGTAGGTGGCGCAGTTATTGCAGCTCCCTACATTGCCAGTGCAGTTGGTTTTGCATCAGGTAGTGTCGCAGGTATTATTGGTGGTGGAACCGCAGCCGTAGCAGGCGCAGGCGTTGGTCTGGCCGGCATTGGTGCTACAATCTGGGGTGGCCTGAGTGCCGCCGGCGGTTTTGTAACTGGTGCCATTGGTGCCCTTGGTGGCGCAATCGGCAGCGTATTTTCCGGAATCGCAGGCTTTATCGGTGGTATCATCGGCAGCCCGCTGTTCATTCCCGCTCTCTGCCTGGTTGGCGTTGCAGTGGTCGGCTACCTGCTCTGGAAGAAATACAAACGCCAGAATCAGACAATCGGCAACGGTGGCAATCTGCCCAGCGTCGCAGCCAGTGAAGTAACTGTAAACCCGAGCGTTGGTGCTCCCACAAGCTCAGTTCCCTCCATGGAAATCCCGGTAACCAGCTCTGTAGCAGCTCCTGAAGCAACCCCGTCTACCAGCGCGGCTGTTGAAGAAACTGTTGAAGCAGCTCCCGCCGCGAATGCATCGACTGAACTGAAAAGCGCTCATGCAGCTTACATCAAGGCCTATAACAAGTACATCAACATGGTTACCAACATCGGTGGTACCGAAAACCCCGACGAGGAACTCAGATCTAACCTGCTTCGCACTGACACTCAGACCGCTCTGACTGACTACCGTGAAGCATACAACAAATACATCACCCTCCTTCGCCAGAGTAATTCGAAGTAGCTGATGCACAAAAAACCCCGGGCCGAAAGGCCCGGGGATTTTTTTTGCCAAAATTTAACAGATCAGTCGCGAGTCAGATAAAAGCCATGCCAGTCGCCGTCGGTCTTTTCCTGAAGGTTGCTCCAGCCGTTGCGGGCAAAAGCCTGAATGACCTTTGGCGCATTCGTCGAGTTGACGCCCGAAAAAATGCCCCAGCCGCCCTTTTTTACCCATGGCGAAAAAACAGGCAGATATTCAAGAATCACTGGGGTGGTAATATTGGCAACGATGCCATCGGCCTCAATTTCAGGCTTATATTGGCCCAGATCGGCACAAATCATTTTCAGACGGTCAGAAATACCATTCAAAGCCGCATTTTTGCGCATATTTTCAACGGCGGCACCTTCGATTTCGATAGCCACGCCGCCCGCAGCGTCATGTTTCATCAGATAAAACGAGAGAATGCCGCTGCCCGCACCGAGATCAAGAAAAAACCGGCCGGCCGGGTCGATGCGCGTCATAAAATCAAGGCAAAGACGGGTAGTTTCATGGGTTCCGGTACCAAACGCCATGCCCGGGTCAATCAGAATCGTGGTCGAACCTGGCGCAGATTCGCAGGGCAGTGGCGGCTCCCAGGGGGGGCGCACCACGATGCTTCTGCCAACGCAGATCGGCTTGAAGTGCTCGCGAAAACCGGCCATCCAGTCCTGGTTGTCGCTGTATTCTTCGGTAGTCAGTGCCGCCGCTGGCAGCGAAAAATCAATCAGCCAGTCTTTAATCGCTGTCTCAATGGCCGCAACATCTTGTTCAACCGTTGAAGCGATAAAACTGACAACGGTTTCGCCGGTATAAACAAAATCAGTCTCGCCGGGGCCTTCATCGCGAATCTGCGGGCTCGAAAAAACGCCCACCCCAAAACGGTCAGCCAGACCGAGCAATTGTTCCTCATAATCAGACGAAATTTTTACATTAAACCTTCTCAGCACGATAATCAGCCTCGTTTCCGGATTTTGCCGATGCGACCATCGACTTTTTCGAGCATGGCCTTGTCGCCCTGGGCGATCTGGCGCAACTGGGCCAGAACAGCAAGTGCCTGGTCAAATTGCCCCAGCGCTTCGAGCGCCTCAGCCTTGCCAAGCATCGCAAATTTGTCTTTCGCGTCAAACTCTTCAAGCACCTGAACGAAAGTGCGCAAGGCCCGGTCGTTAAGACCGACTTCGAGAAACATGCGCCCGAGAACGTTGACGGCATAGACGTCTTCGGCCTCATAGTTCAATGAAAACATGAGGTTGTAGATGGCATTCGGAAAATCGCGGCGATCTTGATAGGCCTTGGCAAGGTTATAATAGGCAAAGGCGTAATCAGGCTGAATTTCAATGGCTTTCTTGAGATAATTGATACCGTCGTCATAGCGCCCCTGCATCACCAGCAGTTTCCCCATGTTGCTCAGAGTGAAGGCGTCTTCTGAATCAATATTGATGGCCATGGCAAAATGTTCTTCGGCCTCAGCCTGCAAGCCCTTATCCATGTAAATCATGCCAAGGTTTTTGAGAATCGAACACTTGTCAGCAGCAGTCGCCAGCGCTGAATTGAAATGTTCGCGCGCTTCTTCCATTGTTGAAGTCTCAAGACAGATGCGACCGATGTAGTAATGAGCGTCGCTGTTATTGGCATCAATCGACAGCACGCGGTTGAAGTGCCCCTGGGCAGCCGGATAATCGCATTTTTCGATGGCGGCACGCCCGAGCAACACCATTGCCTGCGCATTTTGCGCTTCTTTTTTAAGAATTTCACCAGAGAGTTTGACGGCTTCGGCAGACTCACCGAGTTCGAACATCACCGTAGCCAGACTCAGCTTGTTATAAAGATCAGAAGGGTTAACCTCAAGGGCCTTTTTGAGAATTTCGACGCAGTGGGCATAATCGCCCTTCATGCGGTAGGCGAGCGCCAGCGAATTGCGTGCGTAGCGGTCGGTCGGGTTCATTTTAACGGTCTGTTCGAGAGTCGAAATGGCCTTATCGATGTCGCCCTGCTCAAGATAGGTGTTGCCAAGAAGATAGTTGGTGTAAAGGTCTTCTTTCTTGACTTTCAACGAACCGTCAAGCAGTGCTCTGGCGCCTTCGAAATCACCTTTTTCTTTGAGCACCATCGCCAGCTTGTTCATGGTGTAAATATCGTTGGGTTTCAGCTTCAGTGCTTCTTCAAGATATTTCCGGGCATCATCAAGAAGGTTGAGCTTTAGTGCCTCGCTCCCTTTAGTGTAGGCTTCCTGAAAATCCATTTCTGACTCCTTCTCTGTCGCTGACTGTCTAGAATAAAAAAATAGTTACCATGGGCCTGGCTGCTTACATTTCGATATCGAGATCAGCCTTCAATGCAGTAAGAGATGCCACCACCTGGCGGCGCACCATCGGGTCTTTGTCTGACAGGGCATTGATCAGAGGCTCAACCCCCTGTGCCATGCCAAGCTTGCCTAGCGCGTAGGCAGCTGAGGCACGCATGTTGCTCTCAGAGTCTTTAATCATGCGTGACAGCAATTCAAAAACTTTCAGATCACCGTATTTGCCGAGGGCGATCAAAATGTTCGCCTTGACCCGGTTGTCCTGCTCGTCAACCAGCAGGTTGAGAAACTCATAAACTCGCTTGCCACCGATCGCTTCCATGGCTTCAACCGCATTGGCCTTGACCCGGCGATCACCCGAACGCAGTTTTTCGGTTAAAATGGCAATATGCTCTTCGCTGCCGACTTTGCCAAGCACCGCAATCGCCCGTGACAAAACCTTTGAATCGGTTTCTTCGTTGACGGCTTTTTCGGCAAAACTTCTGGCCTTTTCGGGGCTGATGCGCTCTACCACATCCATAACATGGTATCTGACTTCGGCATCACTGTCTTTGAACCATTCGGAAAGTCGCTCCGGGTCAGCTGACTCGATGCAGCTTTTAAGAATACGCAGAATCATGATTTTGGTCCAGGAGCTGGAGCCGGCAAAACCCTTAACCAGTTCTTCGGTTTCTTTGAAATTTCCGACGACAAAAGCGTTCATTCGGCCCTGCTCACCCGATAAAACCTCGAGTTCATCAAAGTTCACCACATCTTTGAGCAGCACATTAACTTCACGACTGGCGATGACTTCATCACTGTCTTGAACCCTCGCCAGAGTGCGGAAATCAGCAAAACCGTCACCGATAAGAGCAGTAGCATCAGTGTTTTCACCGAACTGGCCACGGATCATTTCCATGGCATGCATCGTCACCTTCGGCGCGAACGGCATATCCTGGCGGCGCCCGAGATCGCGGGCCAGCAGGCGGGCGGCATTCAAGGCCTTAAGCAACGAATCGTGCCGGTTGGGGAAATTAAAAAGAACAAGAACCCCGGAAGGAAACAACTGGGTCGTGATGTTCTGCCCAGGCTGCACAACCTTGCGCAAACAGTTTGAACATTCTTCGACCGCCGAAAAAATACGGCTGCCCTCGACTCGACTGATCGACTCGTCAATACCGCTGAAATAAAGAAAGAGCGAAACCGCAAACAGCTTTTCGCCATTCTTTTCGTGGCCAGAAAGGGCTTTCAGGGTGCGTTCAACGATGCTGCGGCTGACATACTGCTGCAAACCGCGGCCAATCATGTCGCGTTCTTTCATGCTCATGATCATGAAATTAAAAGCGTGCGCCATCTGCCCGAATTCATCGTTGCGCTCGATATAGATATTCTGGCGCAGATCACCCGCGGTAACTTGTTCCATGGCTCTGATAAACCAGGAAACTTCTTTGGAAATGCGCCTCGAAAGCAGGTGCATATAAAACATCAGCAACAGCAATGCAGCCAGAAACAGCAATACCAGACGATCACGAACTGCGGCCAGTGGCTCATAGCGACTGGCATTGCGCCAGCCAACTTTAATGGTGCCGAGACGATGCCGCCCGTTCATGATCGGAACCAGGGTTTCATACATATCCTGATCGTCAAGCCTGAAAACAACCGGTTGTTCGGTATTAAGACTGCGTTGATAATTCTGGTCGGTGGCAGCACTCGCCCCTGACTGGGTCGAATCAGAATGAAAAACCACCTGATCATCTTTGATTACTGCCAGATAGCCAAAATCTTCATTGGCCGAAAGCAGGCGCAAGGATTCTCTGAGGTCGTTGTCGTCGCTTGTTTCGATCAGCCGGCCAGCTGATGGGGCAAACATTTTCGCGGCGTATAGTGACTGTCTGACGAAGGTCTCGCGCCACTGACCGTCATACCAGCTCTGCAACGTGGCCCGCGAGGCCATGAACAGAATCAGAATGATCAGGGCTGAGCCGCCAAGCAGCGCATGCTGCAAATTTGAAGACTGATGGCGGCGAACGAACCAGGCGGCCGCCAGAGCCAGCATAATCAGAGAAAAAACCAGACCATTGCGAAAACGCACATGTGAAACCCGGGCTTCTTCAGCGGCTCTGAAAAACCCGACCCGCAGCACAACCTTGCGGCCGTTTCCGGTAATGATCGGCACTGAAGCTTCAATCAGCGAGGTAGTGCGTGAGGTGTCTTTAAAAGGGAGAAGCCTTAGATACGATGACTTAAGGGCCTCTTCTTCGATTTTTTCGAGAACGCCGACCGGCATGGCGTAGTTTTCGGAACGGGCGAGCAGAGCGCCGTCAGCCTGCTGAACCGCGGCGTAGGCAATGGCCTCTTCAGCCAGCAGATTCGACAGGCGCGGTGACAGGTCGATGCGGCGTTCGAGCGAATCGGCAATCTCGCGGGCCAGCATTTTAACCAGCATGACCCGGCGGTTTTCGAAACGCGCTTCGACTTCTTCGACGTCAGAGACGGTAAAATAGTAAGCAAAGCTGGTCAGCGAAAGAATTACAAAAAAAATCAGCGCTCTTTCAAGCAATCGGTTGTCGCGAAACATGGTCATAATTATTTTTGCCGACTCTCACGCATGGCCATGCGGATGAAATGAGCGGCGATCTCCGGGTCAAATTGTGAACCGCTGCAACGCTCGATTTCTTTCAGGGCCTCATCGAGAGTCATTGCCTTGCGATATGGGCGGTCAGTGGTCATGGCGTCAAATGTATCGACCACACTGACGACACGCGCCAGCAAGGGAATAGCCTCAGCCTTCAGGCCGTCAGGGTAACCCTTGCCGTCATAACGTTCGTGGTGGTGTCTGATGATCGGAACAATGGATTCAAGAAATTCAACTTTGCCAAGAATATGCAAACCGAGGTCGGGGTGCGATTTGATAATCTCGAATTCTTCATCATTCAGGCGGCCCGGCTTGTTAAGTATGCCTTCGGGGATGCCAATCTTGCCGATATCATGCAGCAAGCCGCCCAGTTTGATCTTTTCGATTTCTTCGCGGGCCAGGCCGATTTCTTCGGCGAGGCGGAGCGAAAGCTCGGTAACCCGTTCTGAATGGCCCCTGGTATAACTGTCTTTGGCATCAATGGCACTGGTCAGGGCCGACAGGGTATCGATATAGGCCCGTTGCAGGTTATTGAACAAATCAGCGTTCTGAATAACGAAGCCGACCTGGCTGCCAAGAATTTTCAGCAGATCGAGGTCTTCAGGGCGATACGAAAAATTGCCGCGCTTGTTGGCAACCTGCATTATGCCGAGAAGTTTATCGCGGGGCTTGAGCGGCATGGCAATCGTATCACGCAGAATCATGTCGGGTATCTTATGCATCTCGCCCAGCTTAAATTCACTGGCTTCGAGGTTGGCTATCATGCGGAATTTTTCATCGTGGCGCACCGCTTTGATGAGATCGGTATAACCGTCTTCTGAGCCAGGGGCGAAGGCCCGGTCACCGGTGCTGGTTAAAAGTCTGTAAAAATAGGGTTGCGCATCGTTTTCGCGCATCAGAAACAGGCTGGCCACGTCGCTCTCGGTACCGTCACTGGCGATGGCAAGAAACTTATCGACCAGTGACTGCATATCGATGTTTGAGACGATCTCACGGCCAAGAATGAAAACATTGCTGAGTACAAGCAGGCGTTTGAACATGCGCTCGTAAAGAATAGCGCTCTCAAGAGAAGCCGCGGCCTGCGAAGCGAGAGTCGGCAGAATTTCACAGATGTTGTCAGGGGCATCGGCAGTCAGTTTGAGACCAATAAGCCCGAGAATACGGTGGCGACGAACCAGGGGCAACAAAATAAAATCTTCGATAGTGATAATCGAGGTTTCTGATTCTTGCCAACGGGGGTATTCGGCCTTGAACTGCGCCCGAATTTTATCCATCTTTTCTTCAAGAATGACGTTGCTGATGCGAACATCGAGATCGGCAGGGTCTTTGCCGGCCAGAGAAAAAAAGGAAGATTCGGCCTTGCAGAGAATGAGTGCCTTCTTGAGAATGGCGCGCAGCAGTGAATCCAGCTCAATAAAAAAGCCGGTCTCATCCAGGGTGAGGAGTTCCTGGATCTGACGCTTCAGGACCTCGTTTTCACGTTGCAGAGACTCTTTATTGCAGCTGCCGCCCGACGGATTCATCCATGAGATATCAAACATAACGGCGATTCTACCATGTCAGAGAGATTATTACAATCATTCTTCTGCAACGATACGGCCGTCAATACGCAGGCTGACCGGGCCCGAAGCCGCCAAACCCGAAATGTAGTCTTTGACGACGTCACGCTGCTGGCGGCCTGGTTTGCGGTTCATACCGTTCTGCATGGGCAGAAAATTATCGCCGCCGTCAGCAAGAAAGTTATTGGTAACCACCTGGTATTGCCTGTCAGGGTCAAGTTCCTGATCGCCAACAGTCACGGATTTTAAGGTAAAATCCTGCGGGCTGCGATGGGTAAATGAGTATTTTAACCCGGAAACCTGAAGAACCCCGCGCTGGCGACTGGCTGCCAGTTTGAGCAGTTCAAGCAGATCGCGCCCGGCCAGGGTCATCTGCACGAGCTGATTATCGAAGGGCATCACCGTAAACAGGTCACCGAGAGTAAAGTCGCCGGCCTGAATGTTGCCCTGAATACCACCGCTGTTCTGCAGGGCGATCTCGGCGCCGGTCTCAGCACGCATCGCGTCTGTGATGAGATTGCCGATGCAACATTCGGAATTGTATGATTTGTTGTAGTCTTCGGCGAAACTGCCAATGAGAACATCGCGCTGGCTGGCCGTCTGGCGGGTCGCCTGTTCAACAATGGCTTCGACCTCAGGGTCTGAAGTAATTTCAGCATGATCGACCGGCAGGCGGCGACCGGCAATTCTCACGATGCTGACCGGAGACGGGGTTATCTCAAGGTCGAGCACATCTATTTCTTTGGTCTGGTTGTAGCCACTGACAGTGGTCACCACGATACCATCTTTGCGAAGGGGTGGCGGCGCTTCAATATCAAAATCAAGCAGTACACAGATATCTGGGGCCGCCGAGGCAATGGCACGCCATTCGGGCAGGGTAATGCGATCACGGCTGTATTGCGTCAGCAGAATAACAAGATCGACACCGGCCTGGCGAAGCGCTTTGACGCGCATGCCCAGCCCGGCATCAGGCTGAGCGAACTCAAGACCCGCAACGTTTTCACGCGAAGTGAGATTGGGGGTTGCCGGAGGCGTCAGACCCAGCAGACCGATCTTGAGGCCAAGGCCCGGGTTCAGGATCAGCTCAGGAGAAAGGAAAGCGGGGCTGCGCCCGCTGGCGGTTTCAGTAACATTAGAACTGACAAAGGCAAATTCGGCTTCTTCAGCCAGTTCGGCCAGACGCCGGCTGCCGTAGGTGAATTCAATATTACTGACCAGCATCGCCTCGATGCCGAGAGCATTCATGATTTTGACGACCGTTGAACCACGTGTAAAATAAGAGTCGGCAGTTCCGGAGATTTCGGTGCCGATCGAAAAAATATTATATGGTTCGCCCGAGAATGACGCCACCGTTTCTTTGATGACGGTGGCCATGCCCGCAGAACCGCCCATACGCCGCCCCTGATAAGGCTCAAAACGAGCCTTGAATGGCTGAGTACGGCCTCGGCCCATGCCGGTGAGCACCAGGTGGTAATTGCGATTCCGGCTTGGGTAAGCCAGCCAGAGAATGGTGACAATCAATGAAATCAGTGATGCAACAAGAAAAATCTGACCGAAACGAAGTTTCATAGCCTTCTCCTGACTCTCATTCTATGGCCGGCCCGATGCAAAGGCAACGATTTTTTTGCATTAAAAAAGGGCCGCCCATGACTGGGCGACCCTTTTATTTAAATCTGACTCAGAAACCGTCGATTTCGTTAAGTCTCTTTTCGTAGACTGCTTTTTCTGACTTTTCAGTGACGTGACCTGCACCATACTGCACGCCATCTTTAACTTTGCTTACTACATCATGAATAAGCTTGCGGCTTGCAGGATCAAGGTCTTTCATCTTGTGGGTGAAGAAGTTGAAATACTGACCGGCGTTGCCTTTGTTCTGCTGGAGATCCCAGACGATTACCTTGACCAGCAGGCGGGCATTGGCTTCGCGGGTGGCATAGGTAGAGTTCAGGTTGCTCTGAACATCCATGGAGTAGCTCATGCCAGTCTTGGCAGCTTTTTTGAAGCTGGTGATGTCGCCTGACTGTTTAACGATGTCGTTCATCAGCATGCCCATGGTTCTGAGGGAAATCTGTTCGTCTTTCTGTTCGGTCTGACCAGCCTGGCCAGCCTGACCTGCCTGACCTGCCTGGCCAGCGTCATCGGACTGTTCACCCTGGGAACCCTGACCGGCCTGACCTGCGTCATCGCCGGGCTGTTCGGGAGTGGTGGGAACATCATCACCGGGCTGTGTCGGGGCGGGGTTGTCGCCTTCGGGGAGTTCGGGGAGAACCGGATCTTCAGGAGCCGGGGCCGGAGCAGGATTTTCGGTTTCGCTACCGGGCATCGGAGCTGGTTCAGTCGGGGACGGAGCCGGTTCATCGCCTGGAGCAGGAGCCGGTTCTGAAGGAGTCGAACCAGTATCACCGCCGGGGAGACCGGGTTCATCGCCTACTGGAGGCAACGGATCTTGAGTCTGACCAGGTTCATTGCCCTGACCGGGGTTGTTACCCTGACCGGGGTTATTGCCCTGACCGGGGTTATTGTTGCCCGGTTTGCTTTCGTATTTTCTCCAGTGGCCTTTGATCCATTTGCCGTTCTTGTCATAGTGGCCACATACCCAGACGCGGTGTTTGCAGCCGAATACTTTCTGTTTCATCCAGACGCCGCTGTCTTTAACTGCGTTGTTGATCTTGGCGCCAGTTACTTTGATAGCTTTGCCGGTTTTGATGGCGGCATTCTTGATAGCCTTGCCAGTCTTTTTGACGGCAGTTTTGATGGCTTTGCCTGTTTTCTGGGCAGCGGTTTTGATGGCCTTGCCTGCCTTATGGACCGCTTTTTTGATAGCGTGCCCGACCTTGCAGAAGAAACCGGTTTTCTTCTTGCCAGAAGATTTACCGTAGCCTTTACCGGCGCTTACTTCAGCCGTAAACAACATACAGAACACAGTTACAAGAGCTAGTAATCTTGTCAAGGTCTTAGACATCTGTTCATGCCCTCCATCATAAAATAATACCTGATTATAACCACTGAATTGAAATTACGCAAGGGGTGTACCACCAGCAAATTTCTGTACAGTATAAAGCTTAGCGTATCAGCACACAAAATTCAACCAGATTTTCAGCAGTATTTCTGCCAGAAATCTGGCAGTCTCATGGCTCACCCATACCGGCGATGGCCTCGGCGCGATCTTTAAAACGGCCGGCGTAGAGAAAAACTCCGACCATTTCAAGAACCTTCGAAGCCATCTCGTTTAAACCGCAGAAAGCCAGTTCGCCCTGATGTTCATCGACTATTTTCTCGGTCATGGTCAGAAGCACTGCCACGGCAGGGCTTTCGAGCATGGTCACGCCCGAAAAATCAAAAAGGAAAAGTCGGCAACCATCGGCCAGGCTTTTGACGACTTCGGGGGTAAGAGATTCGGTCAGACCGGTCGTTAAAAAGCCAGAAAAGCCGACGATCTGTATATTTGCAGATTTGCTGAATTCGAGTGTAAATCTTTGTTTATTCAAGTTTCACCTTCAAAATTTAAATAA
>Ga0116170_10002179_pt1 | contig 19168 bp, 17 predicted proteins | sample AD_JPNHW1_MetaG_FD_89797 | JGI IMG/M metagenome (GOLD analysis project Ga0116170, IMG submission 89797) | Active sludge microbial communities of municipal wastewater-treating anaerobic digesters from Japan - AD_JPNHW1_MetaG | ecosystem: Engineered > Bioreactor > Anaerobic > Digestate | place...
CAAACCGTATCCGCAGCCGCCCCAAAACGTCTTCGCGCCCCTTTCGCTCGACATCGACGACGACGACCGGTGAGATTCTTTCGGCCGCCGTCCCACTATCTCTTGTCATGCGAAAGAGCATCTGTTTGGCAGCGGCCTGTCTTTTCACTCTCCTGCCCGCCTCCGGCGACCCGCCGGAAGCAATCTCCCAGGAACTCCAATTCACCGAACGCACTCTGGCCGACCTGCAGTCGCTGAAGACCGACGTCTCTGCCCTCCAAACCCGCCTCGACTCCCTCATCGCCGCTCTCAGCGAACGTAAGGGACAATTGCAGAACGCGAAACCGGCCCCGTTCGGCGGTGTCGCCGCGATCTCGACCGTTGCTGACCGGCCCGACTCTAAGCCACCAACCGTCCGGTGTGCCGCCCTCACCAAGGAAGGCGTCCGTTGCACACGCGCCGCTATCCCCGGTCAGCGCTACTGCAAACAACACGCACTAGCCAAGCAGAAGTAGCCCTCTTTACGCCGCCCTGCGCAAGATCCCCCAATAGGCGCTGGTACGTCCGACACCACCTCGAAGTGGTTGACTGCGAGATGCGCCAAAAGCCCCTGGATCAGCCGCTCAAAGAAAATTTCTATATTTGTATGTCACCATTCGTCGCCCGCGGGCCTCCAACCACTAACCCGCTCCCTGATTGCAGAGAAAAGGAGTAGAAACTACATGCGACGGGGAAAACTAACAAAGTCCCTTTGGAGGCATCAAACGGCGCTTCTGATAGCCGCGCTTCTCGTTCCGGCTTTTGCGGCCGGCGCGGACAAACGAAACGCAACGAAGGCAAACACCGCCAGTTCCCCATCAACCAGTTACCGCGTCATCGGATGGAATGACCTAGGCATGCACTGTGTCGATGGAAACGACTATTCAGTCTTCTCCATCCTCCCGCCGTACAACAACTTGCACGTCCAACTGGTCACGCCCGATGGCAAGCTGGTCAAGAGCCCAACCGGGCTGACTCTCACTTACAAGGCCGTCGCCGACCCCGACGGCTCCATCAACCGCACATCCATTGGCAAGACCAACTTCTGGGACTTCGTCCTGCCCCTCTTCGGCGTGAAACTCGCTCCGGACATGGGGCTTGCCGGCAAAGCTATGCCCGGTGTAGCCAACGTCCCCAGGGCACTCACTTGGGATACTACCAACCTTCAATGGAAGGCGGAGGGCATACCCATCACACCCTACCCGGATGGTGGTGGCGCCAAGAACTACTACCCTCTCATGCGCGTCGTTGCCAAGAACACCAGTGGTGGCACCCTTGGCACGACTGACGTTGTTCTGCCGGTGTCGGATGAAATGGATTGCCGCGGCTGTCACGCCACCGGCACCGAAGCCGCCGCTCGCCCGCCTTCGGGTTGGGTGACCGGCTACCCGGCGGAAAAGGACTACAAATTCAACATCCTTCGCCTCCACGATCCCAAACGCGACCCGGCCCCCTGGAAATCCTTACTCGCTCAAGTGGGCTACAACCCCGCCGGCCTGGAGGCCACCGCCAAGGGCGGCACCCCCGTCCTCTGCGCCAAGTGCCACCTGTCCAACGCCTTGCCCGGCACCGGCTTTGGAACCATCCAGCCGCTTACCCAGGCCATCCACGGCAAACACGCCATGGTGTTGGATCCCACCAACAACCAGATCCTGGACTCCGCCAACAACCGATCTGCCTGTTACCGCTGCCACCCCGGTTCTGAGACCAAGTGCCTCCGCGGCGCAATGGGCCACGCGACCGCCGCCGATGGCAGCAACCTGATGCAGTGCCAGAGTTGCCACGGCGGCATGAGCCAGGTCGCTTCGGCCACCCGCAAGGGCTGGCTTCAGGAGCCCTCCTGTGAGAACTGCCACACCGGCATCGCCACTCGGAATTCGGGAGCCATCCGCTTCCTGAACGCCTACGACGCCAATGGCTCGTGGCGACAACCCGCCGATAGCCGCTTCGCCTCAAACACCGGCAAGCTCTATCGCACCTCCGCCGGGCACGGCAAACTGCAATGCGAAGCCTGCCACGGCTCCACCCACGCCGAGTATCCCACTGACCACCGCAACGACAACCTCCAGAACAACGCCCTCCAGGGGCGCGCAGGCACGCTTTCTGAGTGCGGCGCCTGCCACGTGACGACGCCTTCGAACTACTCCGGAGGACCGCATGGCATGCACCCGGTCGGCGCGTTCTGGGTGGACAAGCACCATGACTATGCAGAAAGCCGCGGCGTGGGCGAATGCCAAGGCTGCCATGGCGTGGACTACCGCGGCACGGTACTGTCGCGCACCTTCACCGCCCGCACGTTCAGCCACGACGGCAAGAAGTGGGCCTTCGCTGCTGGAACCCAGATCGGCTGCTACAACTGCCACAACGGGCCCAAAGGCGGTGACTGATCAGCCGGCCCGCTGACTGACCGAATGGGATGACAAGCAAGCGCCATGCGGTTTGGTCCTGAGGACAGACCATCCGGATGGCGCTTTGGCTCCTTCGGGTATTCGGTTCAACTGCCTACGAAAGTCAAATCCCCTCACTAGCGCCTCCCCTGTCACGCGGCTGATACCCGCCATTGCTGAGGTGATGCACGCCCTCCAATCGAGAACTCAGACGGGTGCGTGCGCGAACCGTTGGCTGACAGGTCTCAGGTGCGGATTCTAGCCCGTCGAGGCGCCCCGCGCCTTCGGCAGGTTGAGGATTTGTTCGACCCGCTGGACGAGATCCTCCACGGCGAAAGGCTTGCCCATCAATGACACGCCAGCCTCTGTCCTGAGAAGGCCCGCTGCCTCGGCGTCCTCCGACGCTCCCGTCATGAAGACGACCGGTGTCTCGGGATACAGATACCTGACTTCGAGAGCAAGTTTCCCGCCACCCAAGCCGGGCAGCGTCAGATCGGTCACCAGCAGGTCCACGGAGGCGCGCCTCTGCTCCAATTCTTCCAGCGCCTCTTCGGCCGACCGGGCCTCGATCACCTCAAACCCACGGCGCCGCAGCCCCTTGGCCAACAACGCCCTTAACCCATCCTCGTCCTCCGTCAATAGGACGTTCCCGCGTTTCTCGGCAGAAGTCATGGGCTGAGCTACTTCGCCCGGCGGTTCAGCCGGCATTACGAGCACCAGCCGCGCCCCCCTGGCGCACTCTTCGACCCACGCCCGGCAGCCGGCCTCGATAAGCCGGCGCAACTGCTTCATCGGGCCAAATGCCGGATCATTGCCCACCTTGGGCCCGGCGAATGGGTCAAGCAGCGCCTCGGCTTCGGCTTCAGTCCTGCCATCGAATTCGAACCGGATTTCGGCCTCACCCTGCTCCGGGTGTCCTTCGGCTGTGAACTGGATTTCGCTGGAGACCTGCCTCACCGATTCCGCCAACGCCGTCACCTCGGACTCTTTCAACAGCACATGCGCTGGTTCGCCCAGCACCTCCGCCTCGTGGCCGGTCGCCCAAGCGCCTAGGTCGAATCCCCCTCCAGCGGCCGTTTCTCCCTCCTCTGGCATCGGGTTCAATTGCGCCGTCAACCGTCCCAGCCGCTCGGCCGCGTTCAGAATCTCTTGAATGTCGCCACGTCGGACATCGCTAGCCGGCAGACTGTCCATGATCTCGGTCGAATACCCGCCCACAATCATCAGCAGGTTGTTCGCAACATGCGCCACCCGAGCGGACAGCTTCCCGGCCGCCTCAATTCGCGCCATCAGCCGCGAGCTGCGTTCCGCCCGGACGTCGTCCTTGCGATCGATCGTCATCACCCGCACGCTTGCCGCGTCAGCTAATGCCATGTCCCGGCACTGCCGCACGTTCGCTTCGGCGTCGATTAGCCGGTAGTCGATTGACGCCTGCCAGTTCTCTTCGTCGCGGCGGTAGAACTCCAGGAACACGACCCGATCCCCGGGGTGGATGCGTGTTTCGGCCCAACTTTGCAGACTCTGCCACGATTCGGGCGGCAGCCCGAATTCCCGTTCGGCGTTCGCCGACTGGCATACCAGGCCTTCCGACTCGCGGTCGATCATCCAGAGTATTGCCCCACCCATCTCCGGCAATGCCCGGCCGACCGGTTCAGATTCTGGGATCTCTTCCACCGTCATCAGGACTTCGGACTCCACCAGATCCTGCCATCCGTGCGTGTGCTGAAGCACCACCCGCATCCGCCTGGGGCCCAGCGTGATATCGATGGACGACTGAGGCCGTTCGCCCATGAACAACTGCGCCAGCACCAGCTCTAATTTGGGATCCGGCAGCAGGTCGGCCACCCGGACGCGCGATAGATCCTCCCCAGTGAGTCCGAACCGTACCCTGAATTCGCGATTGACCGTCAGTAGCGACTGGTCTTCAGCCACAACCGCCACAGCCACCGGCAGCGCCGCAAACAGATCCTGATAGTACCGCCGCTCGCTTTCCACCAGAGCAAGCAGACGCGCTACCTCGGATGTCCTCCACTGGCTCGAATCGGATCTCTGCATCGGCTCAATCACTGCTGGCCGGGACAGTTCCCGCCCTGTCCAAGTCTGCGGCTTCTGCCGCCTTCCCGGCAATCCCTATTGTTCTAGTACGCGACCCAGTACCTCTGGTGTTATATGTTGGATGATCCTGCACGATTTTGAAAGGACTCATCTCATGGATCTGTTTTCTCTGAATGGCAAGGTCGCCGCGGTGGTCGGCGGTGGAGGCGTGCTGGCCGGCGAAATGGCAATGGGACTGGCCCGGGCCGGCGCCGATGTCGCGATTCTCGACTTCAACCTGGATGCGGCCAATGTCCGCGCTGGAGCAATCGACGAACTCGGCCGCCGCGCCCTCGGCGTCAAAGTTGACGCCACAAAGAAGACCGACCTCCAGGCCGCCCTGGACGCGATCGTTGCCAAGTTCGGCCGTGTCGATATCCTGCTCAATGCCGCAGGAATCAACTCCGGTACGCCCTTCCTCGAAATCACCGAGGAGGAATGGCACCGCATCATGGACGTCGACCTCAAGAGCGTCTTCCTTGCCTGCCAGGTCTTTGGCGCCTACATGACGCAGCCGGGCCGAGGCGGATCGATCATCAACATCTCTTCCGCCTCGTCAGATCCGCCGCTGTCGAAGGTGTTCACTTACTCGGTCGCCAAGGGTGGCGTGAACCAGGTAACCAAGTTCCTCGCCCGTGAGTGGGCCACCCAGGGCGTGCGGGTTAACGCGATCCTTCCCGGCTTTTTCCCAGCCGAGCAGAACCGCAAGCTCCTCACCGACGAACGGGTTTCCCAGATCATGGGCCATACGCCAATGAAGCGTTACGGCCAGTCTTCTGAACTGGTCGGCGCAGCCGTCTTCCTGGCTTCGGATGCCGCCTCCAGCTTCGTCACCGGGGCGATATTGCGCGTCGATGGCGGCTATGGCGCCATGACAATCTGACTGGATACACGCTGAAGCCAGCGATCAGGCCATGTAGCCGCCGCCGATGTAGTGCTGCAGTTGCTCGATGGTCTCTCTCTGGAGCGAAATCAGCGTCTTGATCATGTCGCCGCTTGAGATCACGCCCACTACCCGTCCGTCCTTGGTCACCGGCAGGTGACGGATGCGGCGCTCGCTCACCAGGCGCATGGCCTGTTCCAGCGTGAGATCGAGCGATGCCGTGATGACATCCGGCGTCATGATCTCGGCAACCTTCGTTTCACGCGAGGCGCGCCCTTGAAGGACCACCTTGCGCGTGTAGTCGCGCTCACTCAGGATTCCGGCGAGTTCATCGCCTTCCATGACGATGAGCGCGCCAACTCCCCGTTCCGACATGATTTTGATCGCCTCGAACACCGAGGCCGAGGGCGCGATCGAATACACGTCGTAGCCCTTCGTCTCAAGCAACGCGGCAAGAGTAATCTGACTCATGAGCCCCACTGACCTCCAGTCGGCGTCAGCCAGCAGCGATCCCGTCCGCCGCCGGCCCTTCAGGGCATTATAAGCGACTTGCACGCTCGTGCAACTACAATTGACGCTCGGCTATTTGCCGCGCATCAGCTCATCTGCCAGCAGAACCGCTGGCCGAATTCCGGCCACGTCGTGCACCCGGACCATGTGCGCTCCGGAAAGCACCGAAGCCATGGCCACGGCTACGGCCAGCGAGAATGTGGTCTCGCATGGCGGATCAGTGGCGAAGGGTTTGCCCGCCGGCGAAACCTGTAGCGGGAACCCTAACGCGGCGATACGGTCCAGCCGCGACAGCAGTTCGGTGTTCTGCTCCTTGCGCTTGCCCAGGCCGAAGCCAGGGTCGATGGCGATGTGGTCCTTCGGCACTCCGGCGCTGATCGCCCGGCCTGCCGAAGCGCTCAACTCGGCCACGGCCGCGCCCGACGGGTCCTTGATCTGGGGCTGTTTGCTCCACTGCTCAGGCGTCCCGCGCATGTGCTGCACGACCATTCCGGCATCGTGCTGGAGCACGATCTTGGCCAGCGCCGGCTCAATCGTCAGCCCGGTCGGATCTTTCAGAATCTCGACGTCCATCTCCAACGCCTGAGCGGCCACCGCGGCGTTGCAGGTCTCCACGCACACGGGCACTCCCAGCTTGCCCCGCAGACGTTTGAGCACCGGGATCAGCCGCCGTTTCTCCTCGGCTTCCGAAATCCGGGCGACGCCCGGCCGCCAGGACTGCGCCCCGATCTCGACAATATCAGCGTACTGTTCCGCCATCTCCATGGCACGAACATAGGCCAGTTCAGGTTCCTGGTAACGGCCCTCGTCCGCGGGCGAATCCGGCGTTACGTTCAGGATCCCCACGATCAGCGTCCGTTCGCCCAGATGGAGAACCTGTTTCTTGAATTTCCAGTCGATGAGTCTGCGTGGCACGGCACTTCCCATCTTCGCAGGTAAGCGAAGGCTATTCGTATCGAAGACACACAATCGGGTCCAATCTCGCCGCCCGATCGGCCGGCCAATACCCGAAAAACAGTCCTACCGCCCCTGATAGCCCAGTGCCCATTGCCATCCAGAAAACCGAGACCGACGCCGGAATCGACGGCATCGTCGCCCGCACCACCCACGCCACCACTGCCCCCAGCGCGATGCCAATCAGGCCGCCGGCAACGGTCAGCGTGACGGCCTCCAGGAGAAACTGGACGCGGATGTCGCTTGCCCTGGCCCCGATCGCCTTGCGGATGCCGATCTCGCGCGTTCTCTCGGTAACCGAGATCAGCATGATGTTCATTACGCCGATTCCGCCCACCAGCAGCCCGATCGAACTGATGACGGAGGTTAGAATCACGATCGCGCCGGTGAGCTGGTTCCAAAGATTGCTCAGGAAGTCCGACGAGATCAGTTCGAAGTCATTCTCCTTGTTTGGCGGCACCTTGCGGATGCGGCGCAGGGCTTCTTCCACTTGCTTCCGGCCCGTCTCGGCATCGACGCCTTTTCGAATGGTGAAGGCGATGAAGAGTTCCTTGACGTCGTGGTTGTGCTTGCGGAAATTCGACAGTGGAACCATGGCGAACTGGTCCACACCGGGTCCGCCCAGCAGTCCCGGCTCTGGAGCGAAGACGCCTATCACTTCATACGGCGTCCCATTTAGAAATATCGTCTTGCCCACCGGTTCGGCTGGCCCGAACAGCGACTCCGCTACCTCAGACCCAATCACGGTCACCGCTGCCGCCCGCGCCTCCTCCCCGTCCGAGTAGTTCCGCCCCCGCTCCAAGGCGAACATCGGCATCACGTCCATATATGCCGGCTCCGCCCCGCGTACAATCAGATTTTCCAGCCGCTTGCCCTGATGCCGCGCCTCGGCCGGCTGCCCGAAGAAACTCGCCCGCGTACCCATCACGGTCAACTGGTCCACGGCGGGCGCGAGTTCACGAATTTTCCGGCCGTCGTCGTACTCGAAATATCTCCGCAGCCTGATCTTCTCGGGCATCCGCATCGGGTCTGTCCCGGCGGGGAAGCGCATGACGTAGTAGGACCGCGAACCCATTTTCTCCACTTTGTCGGAGATGAACGTATTCAACCCGTCGATGATCGAGGCCACCGCAATCACGCTGGTGACTCCGATGACAATACCCAGCAGCGTCAACCCGCTCCGCACCTTGTGCGTTCGCAGCGTGTCCAGCGAGACTTTCAGGTTTTCACCAAACTCGGCCCAGGTCATCGCTAATCCGCCCTCAACGCTTCCACGGGGTCGAGCTTCGCTGCCCGGCTCGCGGGGTAGATGCCGAAGAACAACCCAATCGCCGAACTTAGCGCCAACCCCAGCACGGCCACCCTCGTCTCCACCGACGCTGGAAACGATGTGAATCTATTCAACAACTCCGCGCACACGAAGCCAAGCCCGATGCCCAGCGCGCCACCCACCAGGCATTGCAGTACGCTCTCCACGAGAAACTGCTTCATGATGTCGCCGCCGCGCGCGCCCACCGCCCGCCGGATGCCGATCTCCTTCGTACGCTCGGTTACGCTCACCAACATCACGTTCATGATGACGATGCCGCCCACCAGTGCCGAAATCGAACTCACCAGAATGAAGACGGCGAAAAACGCCCCGCTGATCTGGCCCCACAGTTGGATGTAGCTGTCCTTGGTCCCGATGAAGAAGTCGTCGTCCTGCAATGGGCGCAAATGCCGCCGCGCCCGCATGATCTGGCGCGCACGGTCCTGGGCACGTTCGAATCCAGACTTGTCGTTCGGCACTTTCACGTTCAATGTCAGACTGTAGCGCGCCCCTCGCATCTTCAGAAACGTATTGAGCGGGATGATGGCGAAATTGTCGGTGTCCTGCCCCAGCACCGCGCCGCCACGCTCCACCACGCCGATGACGGTGAACTCCTGATCTACTAGTTTGATTACCTTGCCGAGCGGATCCGCCTCGCCGAAGAACTTGTCGCGCAGCGTCGCCCCGATCACGCAAACGTGCGCCGCATGATCGTCCTCCGGCCCTGCCAGCGGACGGCCCAACTCGATCGTGCGCGTATCGATTTCGGCCATCGATGGCGTCTGACCCTGGATGTTCACGTCCAGTTGCTCCACGTCGCCCAGCCGCGCCCTTGCCGACATCGACCCCGAGGCGCCCGTGAGGACGCACTCCGCGCATTGTTCCCGCAGAGCGAGATAGTCCTCCATGTAGATCCGCTTATTCTTCAGCGCCTTCAGAATGACCTGGTAGTCTGTGACGGCGAATGGCATCCGGCCAATCTGGAAGACGTCAGCGCCGAGGTTGGCTACTTTCGTCTCGACATACAAGTTCGCCCCCTGGACGATGGTCACGACAGCAATCAGTGTGGCCACACCCATCGTGAGGCCCAGCATCGTGAGCGCAGCACGCAAGCGGTGGCTGCTCAGAGCATCCCTGCTTAACCGGAGCGTGTCACTGAAGGCCAGCACGGTGGTTTACTCGACGATGACACGCTTCCAGCGTTTGCCAGCGCGGACGAAGTAGCCGCCCGTCTCCAGCCTCTGCCCAGGACCCTGCACGTCCACTCTTGACTTGTCGCTCTCCCTGAAGATATCCACCGCGCCGGACTTCACCAACCGGTCGGCCTCGGTGCCCGACGAGGCCAGGCCGCTCAGGGCAAGGATCTTGCCCAGCCGCGGATCGCCGGCCGTGGCCGTCTCCAAATTCTCCGGGATGTGCCCCTGACTGATGTCCCGCAGCCAGGCTTCCTTGGCGGCCCGGCCGGCCTCCTCGCCGTGGAAGTCAGCGGCGATCCGTTCGCAGAGATCCAATTTGATATCGCGCGGGTTGCGGCCCGAGTCCTTCAGGGCCTTGATCTCAGTCAGAGTCAAGTCGGTCAAGAGCTCGAAGTAGCGCCACATGATATCGTCGCTGATCGACATCAGCTTCTTCACCATGACCTCGGGCGGCTCGTAGATTCCGACGTAGTTGCCCTTCGACTTCGACATCTTCTCGACGCCGTCCAGCCCTTCGAGAATCGGCACCGTGGCGACGATTTGCGGCTTCTGGCCGTAGTCGCGCTGCAAATCCCGCCCCACTAGTAGGTTGAACTTCTGATCCGTTCCGCCGAGTTCGATATCGCACTCCAGCGCGACTGAATCGTAACCCTGGGCAAGCGGATACAGCGTCTCGTGCATGGAAATCGGCGTACCTTCAGCAAGACGCTTCGAGAAGTCATCCCGTTCGAGAATTCTTGCGACAGTAAACCGCGATGCCAGGCGAATCACGTCCACCCAGTTCAGCCTATCGAACCACTCGCTGTTGAAGCGGACCTCGGTCTTGGCCGGGTCGAGGATCTTGAAGACCTGCTCTTTGTAGGTTTCGGCGTTGGCGCTGATCTCTTCGCGCGTCATCGGCGGCCGGGTGATGTTGCGGCCCGTGGGATCGCCGATCAGGCTGGTGATGTCGCCGACCAGGAAGATCACGGTATGGCCCATGTCCTGGAAATGCTTCATCTTGCGGATCAGGACGGTGTGGCCCAGATGAAGGTCAGGTGCCGTCGGATCGAAGCCGGTCTTGACACGCATCGGGCGGCCGGTCTGGTAGGACTCCTCCAACCGCTCCTTCAGATCCTCTTCGCGGATGATCTCGGCAAAGCCCTTCTTCAAGTATTCAAGCTGATATTCGACACTCGGAAACGTCACCCTTCCATTGTATGGGCCACACCCTGGCATCCGCGATATCCGCTGCTATCCCTACGCCATGAGTTGCCGCAAATGCCGCCCGGTGTACGACGCCTCGCAGCCGGCGACCTCTTCCGGCGTCCCAGCTACTACCAACCTTCCGCCCGCGTCGCCGCCCTCCGGACCGAGGTCGATCACGTGATCGGCGTGCCGGATCACTTCCAGGTTGTGCTCGATCACCAGCAAGCTGGCGCCATTGTGAATCAACCTTTCGAAGGCGTCCAGCAGCTTGGCGATGTCGTCGAAATGCAGGCCGGTGGTCGGCTCGTCGAACAGGTAGAGCACGCCCTTGTTGCTCGCCTGCGACAGGTGGCTGGCCAGCTTCAATCGCTGCGCCTCGCCGCCCGACAGCGTCGTGGCCGACTGCCCCAGCCGCAGGTAGCCAAGCCCGACATCTGCCAGCGGCTGTAGGCGCGTGATCAGCTTCGCCTGACCGGCGAAGAACGACAGCGCCTCGCGGATGGTCAGGTTCAACACCTCGTGGATATTGAGCCCGTTGTAGCGGACATCGAGGATCGACGATTTGTAGCGCGTCCCGCGGCATTCCTCGCAGATCAGTTCGACGTCAGCCAGGAACTGCATCTCCACCGTCACCGTGCCGTCGCCCTGGCACGTGTCGCAGCGGCCGCCAGCGATGTTGAAGGAAAAGTGGCCGGCCGTCAGCCCGCGCCGCGCGGCCTCCGGCGTCGATGCGAACAGGTCGCGGATGACGTCGAACGCCTTCGAATAGGTCACCGGATTCGACCGCGGCGTCCGGCCGATGGGCGACTGGTCCACCAGAACCAGTTCGCGGATCAGTTCGGCGCCAGACACCGAGCGGCACGTGGGCGGTTCCAGGCGGTGTCCCTCGCCGCCTTCCTCGTCCCGCGACAGGTCGCGCTGGTACCGCCCCTCCAGCGTTTTGTGGATCACTTCATGGACCAGCGTTGATTTGCCCGACCCCGATACGCCCGTCACGACCGTGAGCATGTCAAGCGGGATGCGCACGTCGATGTCCTTCAGATTGTGCGCCCGGCAGCCGTTGAACTCGACCACTCGGCGGCCCTTCACCTCGCGCCGGTGCGTCTTGATCGACGTCTTCAGTTCGCCCTTCAGGTAGCGCGAAGTTAGCGACGCGCTCTTCTTGCCGCCATTGCCCAGCAACTGCTTCAGGGTGCCTGCAAAGGTCACTTGGCCGCCGGCTTCGCCCGCTCCAGGCCCGATATCGACGATGTAGTCGGCGGCGCGCATCATATCGGCGTCGTGTTCCACCACCAGGATCGTGTTGCCCAGGTCGCGCAGTTCCTTCAGAATGCCGATCAGCCGGCCCGTGTCGCGCGGATGCAAGCCGATCGACGGTTCGTCGAGCACGTAGCAGGCGCCCACCAGCCGCGACCCCAGGCATGTCGCCAACTGAATCCGCTGCGCCTCGCCGCCCGACAGCGTCGATGACAAACGGTCCAGGGTCAGGTACGACAGCCCGACATCGTTCAGGAACTTCAGCCGCTGCCGGATTTCAACGAGCACCTTCTGGGCGATAGCCGCCTGCTCCGGTTCAAGCGCCAGGCCGTCGAAAAATGCGCCGGCATCGGCGATGTTCAGTGCGTTTACCTCGCCAATGGTCTTGCCGCCCAGCCGGATGTTGAGCGCTTCAGGCCTGAGCCGCGCCCCCAGGCAGGCAGGGCATTCGGTGTAGCCGCGGTAGCGGCTGAGGAAGACGCGCACGTGCACCTTGTACTTCTTCTTTTCGACCTCCTCGAAGAAGCGCCGCACCAGTTGCCTGACGAGTTGCCGTTCGGCTGGCGTGAGTTGAACATAGGGCACGTCTGTACGTACCCGGTCTTCGTTGGCGGCGGCGAAATCATCCGAGCCCCAGGCATACTGCGGCTTCTCCCAAGGATCGATTGCGCCTTCGTCTAGCGACTTCGATGGATCGGGCACGATCAGGCTCATGTCATAGTCCACCGTGTTGCCGAAGCCCTGGCAATTGGGGCAGGCGCCGTATGGATTGTTGAAGCTGAACAGCGACGGCTCGGGCGTCAGGAACTCGATGTTGCAGGTCTTGCAGGCGAAGCGCTCCGAGAACCGCAAGCTCACCGGTTCGGCTTCGCCGGCCTGCTCGAACAGCACCTCGCCAGCTTCGCGGTAACAGGTTTCCACCGTATCGACGATGCGCTGGCGCTCGCTCACCCGGACCACGAACCGGTCGGCCAGCACGTGAACAGGCCGCGTGAAATCGACATCGATCAGCGATTCCGGCGTGGAAAACTCGAAGATCCGCCCATCCTGGAACAGGCGGCCGAAGCCTCGCTTGCGCAGGTCGAAGAGATGGTCGCGAAGCTCCGCCGCGTTGCCCTCGTGGGTCGTTTTGATGGGGAACAAGGCGTACCAACGCGAGCCGTCGGGTTGCTGCATCATGCGGCGGGCGACGGGATCGACGGTGTCGCGCTCCACCTTCTCGCCGCAGCCGGGGCAGTACGTGTCGCCGGCGCGAGCATACAGAAGGCGCAGATAGTCGTAGATCTCGGTCGTCGTGCCGACGGTTGACCGCGGGTTACGGGTCGTATTCCTCTGGCGGATGGCGACCGGCGGCGAAAGGCCCAGGATCTCGTCAACGTCGGGTTTCTCCATCCGCTCAAGGAACTGGCGTGCGTAGGACGACAAGGATTCGACGTAGCGGCGCTGGCCCTCGGCATAGATCGTGTCGAAGACGAGAGACGACTTCCCCGATCCCGACAGGCCAGTGACGACGGTGAGCTTGTCGTGCGGCAGATCGAGCGAGATGCTCTTCAGGTTGTGGACCCGCGCGCCGCGGATCGTCAGGAAGTCGTCTTTCGGGGCCACGATTGTCGGATGTGTAAGAGGGGACGGGGAATCCACTAAGATTGTACCAATCCGTTTATGATCCCCCCGCGCGAGGCAAGGCGTCTGCTGATGGACTGGTTCCAATCCGCGCGGCGCGACCTGCCATGGCGCCGGACGCGCGACCCGTGGCGGATCCTGCTGAGCGAAGTCATGCTTCAGCAGACGCGCGTTTCGGTCGTGATCCCCTACTACGAGCGGTTCCTCGAACGATATCCAACGCCACAAGATCTTGCCGCTGCGCCTGAGTCCGAGTATCTGGCGATGTGGAGCGGCCTGGGCTACTATGCCCGCGCCCGCAACCTGCAGCGGGCGGCCAAGGCAATTGTCGAACGCGACCGGTTTCCGGCCAGCTACGAAGAGATCGCCACGCTGCCCGGCGTGGGCGACTACACGGCGGCGGCGGTGGCCAGCATCGCTTTCGGCGCCCCCCATGCCGTGCTGGACGGCAACGTGATCCGGGTGCTGGCGCGGTTCACGGCCGAGGCGCGCGACGTTCAGGTGCAGTCGGTGCGGGTGCGGTTAAAGGAGGAGGCGCAACAACTGCTTGATCCGTCAAAGCCCGGCGATTTCAACCAGGCGCTGATGGAACTCGGCGCGACGGTCTGTCTGCCGAAAAACCCACAGTGCCTGCTCTGTCCATGGCGGGAACTGTGCCAGGCGCGGGCGCTGGGCCGGGAAGGCGAACTGCCCATCAAAGGGCGGAAACGCGAGCCGGTGAAACTGCTGCTGACGCTGCTGGTGGCCGAACGCGAATCGGGCGGCAACCGGCAGGTGCTGCTGCGGCAACGCGGCGCCCACGAAACCCGGTTGCAGGGCTTCTGGGAATTGCCCGAGGAGCGCGACCTGCCACATGCGGTTCGCGGCGAGAGGCTGGGCGAATTCAAGCACTCGATTACGCGCCACGACTACACCATCGAAGTCTTCCAGGCGACGCTTTCCCGCGCCGGCCGAGGGCATCGCTGGGTGAACCGGGATGAACTGGACGCGTTGCCGCTGGCCACGACGGCGCGCAAGGCGCTGGCGCTGCAATCGGCCACGCATACCCCTTAGTCCGCGCTCGGGGTATCGACAAGCATCCGCCGCTGGCATATGCTGCGGACGAAGAGAAGTACATGACCCGCCTCAATGCGGGCGTGCTGGCTTGGGCGGTGGCCTGCCTGTCAGTGGCAGCCGCGGATCCGCCCACGGGGGTGCCCACCTACGATGAAGCCGGCGTCGTCCAGCTTGCCCGTCTTGCGCCCGGACCCGTGGCGCCAAATACCCTGATGTCGATCTTTGGCAAGGAACTGGCCTGGGTGACCACGGCCCGGCCCAATGAAGACGAGACCATCAACATCCTGCCCGTGCTGTTGTCGGGTACCGGCTTGACTGTGGCGGTGAATGGACTTGCCGCGCCGGTGGAAATGGTGTCGCCGGAACAGGTCAACTTCCTGATCCCGGCAACGCTCGAGCCGGGCAAGGCGGTGATCCGGCTGGTGATGAACGGGCGCGCCGGGCCAAAGGTGGAGTTGGAGGTGGTGGAAGCCGCGCCGGCGGTGTTCTGCCTGGAGCACGGAGTCGCGCTGGCGCGCCACGAGGAGACGTTCGAGTGGGTGGACAAGGCGCATCCGGCCAAGGCGGGTGAACTGCTCCGACTCTACGTTTCCGGACTGGGCCAGACCGAACCGGCACTGGGCTACCGGGAACTGCCACGTAAAGAGGCCGAGGTCCGGGTGCGGGATGAGGTGGTAGTGAGGATCGGGGGCGTGGAGTTGACCGGCGAGGCGCTGGGTTACGTTGGCGTAATGCCGGGCTTTCCGGGGATCTACGAGATCCGGTTCACGATGCCGGAAACCGAACAGGGCGACCCGGAGATCCGGGTTTGGGTGAAGGAACAGGGCAGCCAGGTGGGCGTCAGGCTGGTGACCGAGGAGGCGGAAGAGGTGCCGGAGCCGCCAGCGGAATCTCAACCAAACGAACTCAGATGATATTAACTTCTTTGTTTATAATTTGTTATGGACCAGGAAACCCTCTCGCAACAGCAGTGGGATGGGGGCTTTCCCCCACCCATTTTCACAGAAGTACATACGCCTAGGCCATCCAAGACCAGCCAATCCGCCGCTGACGTGGATTCGGGCGGTGAGCGTTGGGCCGGACAGACAGGCCGCAAGAAAGCGTTTCAAGCAGTGGCGTGCACCGAGTGGAGGTTGTTCCTGTAGTCAGAGCCTTGGGGGGAGCAGTTGGGCGCGCACGGGCCGACTACTTGGCGGTGGTTCTGTCTACGGAACAGCCGGGCCCACGGAGAGTCTCCGCGATGCGGCCTTCACGGCTGCGAGAGCGCGCGGCATGGTGAATCCGATCCCGGCACACTCATTTGACACCTGTCCGAGAATGGCTCGCTTTGAAGGTGTCGCCTGAACCTGCTCCCACAGGGCCTCCGGATCCGCCGTGTTGAGCTTTTCGGACTGGAAGCGGAAGCCGGCGGCCGCAACGAGCCAGTAGAGCTGATCGGCGCAATAGACGGCATGGTCCAACCGGCTCGTGCGCGCGACGCCGGCCCGATCGTCGTGCGCGCTGACGGCATGAACGATGGCTGAGCTGAAACCAAGGTCCCGCAGGATCTGCGCTCCGACCAGTCCGTGCCGGGAGAGATCGGCGGCAGTGGTTCCAATATCGATGTCATGCAGAAGGCCGGCGACATCCCATTCGTCCCTGTCGTCACCCTCCGCGGCGGCCAACTCGCGCATGATGGCTTCAACGGCAAGCGTGTGGTCCAAGTACTTGCTTTCCTGCACCTTCGACCGCAACGCGTCCCAGGCCCGCGCACGCGTCTCGCTGGAGGCAGCCGGGGCCACCGTGTCCTTTGGGGGTGCTGCAATTATCAGTGGCAGCACAACTGCGGGGAGGACAACCCGCCTGAAGATACGCCGCGGGAACCTCATCATTTGAGTGTAGACCGCGGCTTCCGAGGCGGGGTGATGTGCCTGGGAGATCTGAGAGGGTTGCCCGGAGGAAGGGCGAGCCAACTGTCGAAAACGGGTCGAGCACCTGCCTCACTGCGCTCGCGGTTGACGGACTTGGGGGTTGTGGCGGAGGCGACGCGGGTTTTGGGGTGGCGGGTAAGGGATTTCAGGTGGGCGAGGAGGGGTTTGAGGCGGACGGCGGGCGGGATGTGAGTGGGGAGGGCGGCGGTGCGGTCGGTTGTCAAGAGGGCGCGCTTCTGCTGTATCTGCTTCAATTGATTGAGGCTACGGAAGAGGAGTCGTTCGTGGGAGCCGCGGTAACGGGCCAGTTTTTCGCTGCGACCAAACGAACCGGGGGCGCCCAGGTCGATGTCGGTGAAGAGCTCCATTTCGCGGATCTTGTAGAGCTGCCAGGCGGCGAAAACGACCATGTCGAGGAGGGTGGATTCGATGGCGCCGGTCGGTTTGTACTCGTCGAGGTATTGCTGGCGGAGTGCTTCGTACTCGGCGCGGAGGGTGGGCGACACGGCGTTGTCGATCTTCTTGGCACGGAGACCGTGAGTGACGGCGTTAGCCGACGAGCGAGCTTTGTCGGCTGGGGTCTTGGGGCCGGTGGAGGAACGCACCCGCTCTCTGCGTTCGCGGTTGGCGGAAGTGGCGGTGGCGTCGGGTGGTTGGAGAGGGGGCTTGGCAGCCCCCGTTTCCAAACCTCTCCCCTGCATGGATTCGTGGTGAGGGGTTGGCAAGTGGGGGCCCGTTGAGGGGGACATCCAGGCCAAGATAATACACACTGTCCATTGGGAGTCCTCCTCGATTCGGTTTCTGAGCCAGCGTCACGCCGGTCTCAGCATTTTGCCGCAGGTGGACTCCTACTTATTCATTCAAACAGTCTGTAGTGCACCCTTGACGTACCCCTACCGTGTCTCAGTTTTGGGGTGCACTACAAGGTGACAAGCGTCCGGTCTGTCGAAGAGAAGGACGAGTGGGGGGCGGCGTACGGGCGATTCTACTTTCCCCCGGTCCTCCCATTGAAGGATTGCAATGATGACATTGGGTGCGGAGGGTTTCATGGAGCGCCGGCGATGCTGGTGATATTTGCGGATCTCTTCGTGAGCTTTGACGATGAATCGGTGGCTGGTGCGAAGTGGAAACCCTGATCTGGCCTCGCCCGGTTGAACCCGACCGAGATCCACGCACGGGAACTTAGGCTGCTGCTTCCTGCCGCTCCGAGAGCACGACCGGCGGCTGTGGCTTCAGATTGGGGTGAAGAAATTCGCTGGCTGGCCGATAGGAGAGTGTGGGCCGCATCGTGCTTGCACTGATGCTGCTTCCGGTCTGCGCTGCTCAGACTGGGGGAAACTGGCTGGAGCGCCAGAAAGCATCGCTCATGAAGCAACGCGCCAGCGTGGACAGCGTAGCAACCGCGGGCACACCGTTTGCAGCCAGCATCGAAAAGCAAAAGCACTCGACGGCGAGTCAACGAGACAGGGCAGTGCCGGTTTCGCACTGGGAGTGGAGCCCGGCGGCGAAATCGATTCTCGAGGTATCCCCGGTGACGATTGGGTGTATCCCGTCTGGGCTATCGACGTACGACGGGCTGATCGAGAAGCATGCGCGGCAGGCGGGATTGAACGCGGAACTGCTGCGGGCGGTGATCAGGAAGGAATCGGCATTTGACGCCTGCGCGGTAAGCCGGGCCGGAGCGAAAGGTTTGATGCAGTTGATGCCGGAGACGGTTGAGTATCTCGGCGTGGGCGACCCGTTTGACCCCGAGGAAAATGTGAGGGGCGGGAGCCGGTTTCTGAGATTCCTGCTCGACCGCTACGGGGGAGATGTGTCACTGGCGTTGGGTGCGTACAACGCCGGGCCTGGCCGCGTGGACAAGTTGGGCCGGGTGCCGGCGATTCCGGAGACGCAGGACTACGTCAAGTCGATACTGGGGGCGCTGAATGGCACGCCGGCGGTGGTTCCGTGACGCGCTACTTGGCCGGATAGGCCGGGTTGGCCTGCACTTCTCTCATCTGAGCGATGTGGCGCTGCGTGTGGGCGGCGATCATCAGGTAAACCTGGTAGCAGTCCATGGGCATGCCGCCGGCGTCGATCAGGTGGGCGCGGAGAGGGTCCATTGTGTCGCGGAGGTAGGCGATGTTGGCGTTGCGGGCTTTGTTGAACTCGGCCAACAGGGCCTCACGGGAAGTGAAGGCCATCTTCGGGACCAGCGGCGCAGGGGCTGTGGCCTTATGTGAACGGTCGGCAACGCCAGTGAGGATGGACTGGTCCTTGCCGGCGACGAGCTTGAGCTTTTCCGGATCGGCGGGTTTGGCAAGCGCGTCGGCGGCGAGTTTGGCCAGGAATGGCTCGCTCAGAGTGACGTGTTCGGCGATCTCGGCGATGGACCAGACCGCAAGCGCCGGTTTGAACTTGTACTGTGCCGGCGAGACCGAGGCGACCAGGTCGGTGACCGCTTTTCTGGTGGCGTGCAACTCGCTCATGGCGCGGTCCCGTTCGCCCTGGGCGAGCGTCTGGGCGGGCAGATAGGAGGTGGCGCAAAGCAGAGCGGCGGTGACGGCGAGCGGAAATCGGGCCATGCAGTCAAGATAGCACCCGGCCCAGCCTGGGCGGGACTCGGCTCAGAACAGATACTTCAGACCGAACTGAATCAACCGTGGGGCAACGGAAGTCTGGGTGATGACGCCGAAGCTGGCCGTGCCCAGGGCGGTCCCGGGGTTGGAGAACTGGGCCATGTTCAGCGCGTTGTAGAATTCGACACGAAACGCCAGTTCGGCGTCCTCGCGCAAGCCGCC
>Ga0116170_10002181_pt1 | contig 19143 bp, 18 predicted proteins | sample AD_JPNHW1_MetaG_FD_89797 | JGI IMG/M metagenome (GOLD analysis project Ga0116170, IMG submission 89797) | Active sludge microbial communities of municipal wastewater-treating anaerobic digesters from Japan - AD_JPNHW1_MetaG | ecosystem: Engineered > Bioreactor > Anaerobic > Digestate | place...
TGCGCGTGCCGACGCTGCTGCTGGCGACGCCGGCGCCCGATCCGGCGGCGGCGCAGGCGGCGATCCAGCGGGTGCTGGATGCGAGCAACGCGCGCTACAAGGCGGCGTTCGTTCTCCAGCCGGCGTCCGCGCCGGCGGCGACGCTCTACGTCCTGGCCAGCGCGGGCGGCAACGAGTGGGTGGACGAATTGGCGCTGGCGGATCGGCCGGCCTATGCGATCTTGGACGGCTGGCTGCTGGCGGCGAGCAATCTCGATGCGCTCCAGAAGCTGGCGCAGGCGGGTCCGGCGGCGGCGATGCCGGACTGGGCCGCGGCGCTGGACGAAACCGCCGCGACTGCGGTTTGGATCGATCTGGCGCGCACCGGCAAGTTGGCGCGCGACGCCATCGCCACCTGGTCCATGGCGCAGATGTTCCTCAACGGCGGCAGTTCCCAGGCCGCGCGCGAACGGCTGAACGAGGCCAAGGCGTGGATCGACGCCTTCGCGCCGCTGGGCATCGCGCGGGCGCGGCTCGGCCGGCGGAACGACCGCACCGAGCTGACGCTGGATTTGGGATTGTCCGCGTTGGCGGCGACGGAGTAGGATGCCCCGCACCATGAGCGACACGCTGGTCATCGTCCCGACCTACAACGAAAAAGAAAACGCCGAACCCATCGCGCAGGCGGTGCTGGCGGCCTGTCCCGAAGCGGATCTGCTGTTCGTGGACGACAACTCGCCGGACGGCACCGGCCAGTTGGCCGACCGGATGGCGGCCGAAAATCCGCGCGTCCACGTGATGCATCGGCAGCAGAAGCAGGGGCTGGGGCGGGCCTACGTCGCGGGCTTCCGCTGGGCGCTGGAGCGACCGGAATATCGCTTCGTCATGGAAATGGACGCCGATTTCTCGCACGATCCGAAGGCGGTGCCGCAGCTGCGCGCGACGGCGCAGAAGGCGGATCTGGTGCTGGGCTCGCGCTACGTCGGCGGCATTCGCGTGGTGAACTGGCCGCTGAACCGGCTGATCCTGAGCACGGGGGCGGCGCTCTACGTGCGCTTGATCACGGGCATGCCGTTCACCGACCCGACGGGCGGGTTCAAGTGTTTCCGCCGCGAGGTGCTGGCGGCGATCGATTTGGACAACATCCATGCCAGCGGCTATTCCTTCCAGATCGAAATGACGCACACGGCCTGGCATCTGGGCTTCCGGATCGTCGAATCGCCGATCACGTTCGAAGAACGTCGCGAGGGGCAGTCCAAGATGAGCGGCGGCATCATCAACGAAGCGTTGTGGATGGTCTGGAAGCTGCTGGCGCGGTGCGGATTCCGGCGCCGGCCGCGCGTCGTCCATCCGCAGAGCGTGGCGGCGGGGCCGGCGGCGGGATGAAGACGCTGCGCACGCTGGTCCACCTGCTGAGGGTGAAGCAGTGGACGAAGAACGCCGTGGTGTTCGCGGCCTTCGTCTTCGCCTTCGGCGACCAGCAGCAAAACCTGGCCGCGTGGGAATTGTGGAAGGTGTGTCTGGCGGCGCTGGCGTTTTCGCTGGTGTCGAGCGCGGTCTACGTGTTCAACGACCTGAAAGATGCGCCGCAGGATCGGTTGCATCCCATCAAGTGCCGCCGGCCGATCGCGTCGGGCGAAGCGGGGCCGGGGTTGGCGTGGGGAGTGGGTTTGGCGCTGCTGGCGGCGGGCATGGGCGGCGCTTGGCGGTTGGGACCGGAATTGCTGGCGGTGCTGGGGGCCTATCTCGCGCTGCAGATCGTCTACACGCTGGGGCTGAAGCGGCTGGCGCTGGTGGACGTGATCGTGATTTCGCTCGGCTTCGTGCTGCGGGCGCTGGCGGGGGCGGTGGTGATCCACGTCAAGATCAGTCCGTGGCTGCTGGTGTGCGCGATGATGCTGGCGCTGTTCCTGGGGCTGTGCAAGCGGCGGCACGAAAAGGTGAACTTGGCCGGGCTGGGCACGCGCGCGGCGCTGGACGGCTACGACGAGCGGCTGCTCGACCTGCTCATCGCCCTGACGGCGGCGGCTTCCTTGGTTTGCTATTCCATCTACACGCTCTGGCCCGAAACGGTCGCCAAGTTCGGAACGCCGTGGCTGGGCGCGACCATTCCGTTCGTCGTTTTCGGGCTGTTCCGCTACATGGATCTGGTGTATCGCCGGGATCAGGGCGATCGGCCCGAGCACATTCTGCTGACGGACGTTCCGTTGATGGCCGACGTGGCGCTCTATGGCCTGACGGTGCTGGGCGTGCTTTTGGCGCGCTAAAGCGTTTTCACGCGCCAGGGCCATTTTATTTGACGCCGCCGGGGCCGAAAAGGGAGACTGTCCCGCGATTGCGCACATGTTTTCCGTTAGGAAGGAGCCAACCATGAAAATCATTTCCAAGATCGACCACAACGTCCTTCGCCGGACCGTCCAGCGCGCCAAGGAACGGAACATCGTCCTGCCGACGTTCGCCCAGCAAAAGAATCCCAAGCTGATTTCGCCCAAGATCCAGGACCAGCTCAAGAAAATCGGGTTGCAGGACGTCAATCCGCTCAACCTCTTCCGCATCACCTGGAAGAACGACCCCAAGACCGGCGGCTTCGGCGAGGGCAACTGGCTGGAATTCCCGAAGGAAATCACGGGCGTGGACGCGCGGATCGTCGGCCTGATGGGCCGCTATTTCCCGACGGGCGCGCACAAGGTAGGCGCGGCCTACGGCTGTCTGGTGCCGCGGTTGGTGAGCGGCAACTTCGACCCGACGACGCAGAAAGCCGTCTGGCCTTCGACGGGCAACTACTGCCGCGGCGGCGCGTTCGACTGCGCCCTGCTGGCTTGCCCGGCCATCGCCATCCTGCCCGAAGGCATGAGCCAAGAGCGCTTCCAGTGGCTCAAGAGCATCAAGACCGACGAGATCATCGCCACGCCCGGCACCGAGTCGAACGTGAAGGAAATCTACGACATGTGCTGGCAGCTCCGGCGCGAGCGCGGCGACAAGATCGTGATCTTCAACCAGTTCGAGGAATTCGGCAACGCCATCTGGCACTACAACATGACCGGCGGCGTGATCCAGGAGATCTACGAGAACAACTTCAAGACGCACCACAGCCGCTTGGCGGGTTACGTCAGCGCGACGGGCTCGGCCGGCACGATCGCGGCGGGCGATTTCCTGCGCACGAAGCATCCGGGCCTCCGCGTGGTGGCCAGCGAGGCCCAGCAGTGTCCGACGCTGTACCAGTACGGTTTCGGCGCGCACCGCATCGAAGGCATCGGCGACAAGCACATTCCGTGGATCCACAACGTCCGCAACACCGACGCGATTTCCGCGGTGGACGACGAGCAGGTCATGCAGCTCCTGCGGCTGTTCAACGAAAAGGCCGGGCGCGACTACCTGAAGAAGCAGGGCGTGCGCGACGACGTGCTCGCCAAGCTGCCGGCCGCCGGCATTTCCGGCATCTGCAATCTGGTCAGCGCCATCTGGGCGGCGCGCTACTACGACATGGACGGGCGCGACGTCATTTTCCTGCCGCTGACGGACTCGATGGACCTGTACGCCTCGCGCCTCGCCGAAATGGCCGCGCAGCACGGGCCCTACAACGCCGACTTGGCGGCTCGCCACTACGGGCGCTTCCTCGAGGGCTGCAACCCGACCACCTTCCGCGAGCTGAACTACTTCGACCGGAAATCGCTGCACAACTTCAAGTACTTCACCTGGGTGGAGCAGCAGGGCAAGCACAGCGAAGACCTGCGCGCCATGTGGGACGAGGATTTCTGGAAGGGCGTGTTCGATCCGGCGCAGGTCGCCGAATGGGATCGCCTGATCGACGATTTCAACGCCGCCACCGGCGTGCTGAAAACCATGTAACAAGCAAGGAGAAAAGACAACATGAGTTCGAAACTGTACGCGGAAGCCAAGAAGCGCGAAGGCGCGATCGCCAACTTCCTGAAGGACGTCGCCAGCATCCCCTCCCTGAGCAGCCAGGAAGGCGACGTGGTCAAGTTCATGGCCGCGGCCATGAAGAAGATGGGCTACGACGAAGTCGTCATCGACGGCATGGGCAACCTGCTCGGCCGCATCGGCAACGGCCCGCGCGTGATCGCCTTCGACGGCCACTGCGACACCGTCGACGTGGGCGACATCACCCTGTGGAACAAGGTCAAGCCCTATCCGTCCATCATCAAGGACGGCAAGGTCTACGGCCGCGGCGTGACCGACCAGAAGGGCGGCGTGATCACCTCCATCTACGCCATGGCCATGCTGAAGGAACTCGGGATGGTGCCGAAGGAACTGACCATCTGGGTGGTCGCCAGCGTGCAGGAAGAGGATTGCGACGGCCTGTGCTGGCAGTACATCGTCAAGGAAGGCAAGCTGCGTCCCGAAGTCGTCGTCTCGACCGAGCCGACGAGCCTGCAGATCTACCACGGCCACCGCGGCCGCATGGAAATCGAGATCGAGACCAAGGGCGTCTCCTGCCACGGCTCGGCGCCGGAGCGCGGCGTCAACGCCGTCTACAAGATGGCCGGCATCATTCAGGACATCGAGAAGCTCAACGAGCGCCTGCCGATGATCAAGCCGCTGGGCAAGGGCACCGTGACCATCAGCCACATCCGTTCGACTTCGCCGAGCCTGTGCGCGGTGGCGGACAGCTGCACGATCCACCTCGACCGCCGCCTGACGACGGGCGAGAACGAGCAGACCAGCGTGGCCGAACTGAAGGCGCTGCCCAGCGTCCAGAAGGCCGGCGCGGAAGTCCGCGTGCTGGAATACTCCGTCCCGAGCTGGACGGGCCTGGTGTATCCCACCAAGAAGTACTATCCCACTTGGCACATCGAGGAAACCACCCCGCAGGTCACCAGCGCCGTCGCCGGCTACAAGGCCGCCCTCGGCGAAGACCCCGTGGTGTCCTACTGGGTGTTCAGCACCAACGGCGTGTCCATCTGCGGCATGTTCGGCATTCCGTGCATCGGCTTCGGCCCGGGCCACGAGAAGTTCGCGCATTTCCCGAACGAGGAAATCGACGTCGAGCACCTGACCCGCGCCACGGCCTTCTACGCCAGCTTCGCGATCGAATACGCGAAGACCCCCGTTCCGGCGAAGAAGTAATCCGCACCCCGGCGTGCGCGCAAACGCAAGGGAGCTCCGGCTCCCTTGCGTTTTTTCATGCGGCGCCGCGGTCGGATGCGACAAAAACGTCGTCCCGCGAAACCAAGGTCTTGCTTGACGCTCCGGCCCTTCTCTTGGCACACTGACCACCCTTGAAAAACGCGCCTTTTGGCCGGCCCCGAACGGGCTTGCGCTTGTGCCGTCCGGAAGACGAATTCGCAAACGACAAGGACGGAGGACCGCGCATGCTCGTCGAAAAGATCAACAACGAATACCGCTTCACCAGCCCCAGCGTCGATGGCGCTTTCGTGGTCAAGTTGACCCTCAAGGGCAAGGAAGAAAGCCTCAACACCATTTCGGTGGCCATGTCCGCCTCCTTCCCGCAGCGGAAGCTCAAACCGGGCACGATCCGCGCCTCCATCGGCGAAGAGCGCTGGAAGAACTTCATGCGCATGAAGAAGCTCAAGCTGGCCTCCATGTTCATCGAGCCGCACGGGAAGAACTTCATTCCGCACAATTTCTAGGATCCGCTCCGGATCCGGACCGTCAAAACACGAACCCCAAGGAAGAACCATGCTCTATCTGAATGAAAAAGACCTGCTGAAGATCGGCATCCGCTGGAACGAGACGATCGACAATCTCGAAAAGGCCGTCGCATGCCTGGACAAGAAGGACTATGCCCAGCCGGTGAAGCCCTACCTGCGCTACCGCGATCTGACGAACCGCATCATCGCCATGCCGGCGTTCGTCGGCGGCGACGTCAATCTCGCCGGCATCAAGTGGATCGCCAGCTTCCCGGGCAACATCGACCACGGCCTGCCGCGCGCGCACAGCGTCGTGGTGCTGAACCAGGCCGAGACCGGCGTGCCCGTCGCCGTCATCAACACGGCGCTGCTGAGCATCGTGCGCACGGCTTCCGTGTCGGGCATGATGATCCGCCACTTCCTCAAGGCCCGCCCGCTGCAAAAGGCGAACGTCGCCATCATGGGCTGGGGCCCGATCGGCCGCCGCCACTACGAGATGGTCTCCGAAATCATGAAGGGCCAGATCAACAAGATCTCCCTCTACGACATCCGCGGCGTCGATCCGAAGACGATCGCCGGCCCGGCCAAGGACAAGACCGTCGTGGTCAATTCCTGGCAGGAAGCCTATGCGGACGCGGACGTCTTCATCACCTGCACGGTGTCGAAGGCGCCGTACGTGGATCAGAAGCCGAAGGCCGGATCGCTGCAGCTCAATTGCTCCCTGCGCGACTACAAGACCAGCATCCTCGACCACACGAAGGCCATCATCGTGGACGATTGGGAGGAAGTTTGCCGCGAGAAGACCGACATCGAGATGATGCATCTCGAGCGCGGCCTGCAGGAGAAGGACACGAAGAACATCGCCGACGTGGTCTACCACAACGCGATGGCCGCCTGGCCGAAGGAGATGCCGATCATGTTCAACCCGATGGGCATGGCCGTCTTCGACATCGCGACCGGCCGCTACTTCATCGACAAGGCCAAGGCCCTGAAGGTCGGCCGGGAATTGGAATAAGGCGCGCATGGAACCGAGAAAGAAGATCTACGACAGCATGCTGGAGCTCATCGGGAACACCCCGATGGTCCGGCTCAACAAGATTCCCGCGGGCACGGGCTCCGAGATCCTGGTCAAGCTGGAGTACATGAATCCTTCGGGCAGCCTGAAGGACCGCATCGCGCTGGAGATGATCCGGGCCGCGGCGGCCCGGGGCGAACTGAAGCCCGGCGCCACCATCATCGAGTCGAGCACCGGCAACACCGGCTTCGCGCTCTCCAGCGTCGGCCGCATGCTGGGCTACAACGTCACCATCTATGAAACCATGCCCGGCAAGGCCGGCGCGGAAAAATCGAAGATGATGCGGAACGTCGGCGCGGAAGTGCGCCTGATGGAGCCCGAGGACATCGAGCACCTGAAGGAACGCAGCATCGCCGGCGCCGAAGTGGAACTGCCCGGCCGCCAGCTCTGCCTGGAGGACGAGACGAACCACCCCGGCAAGATCTGGTGGGCGCGCCAGTTCAGCAACGAGGACAACTGCAAGTCGCACTACGTCACCGCGCAGGAAATCCTCGAGCAGACCGACGGCAAGCTCGACGTCTTCGTCCAGTCCATCGGCACCGGCGGCAGCGTCGCCGGCATCGCGAAGGTCCTGAAAAAGGAAATTCCGAACCTGAAGGTCATCGGCATCCAGCCGGCGAGCTCCAAGGAACCGTGGCACGTGGGCATGGATTTTCCGTCCACGCCGATCAAGGGCGGCATCGTTTCGCAGATGCTCAAGGCGGACGGGCTGATCGACGAGCTGGTGATGGTGACCGACACCATCGCCCGCGAGATGACGCACCGCCTGTGGCTCGAGGAAGGCGTCTACTGCGGCGTGTCCTCCGGCGCGAACGTGCACTTCGCCCTCGAAGAGATCAAGAAGGCCAAGGGCAAGAAGCTGCGCGCGGTCACGCTGATGTGCGACCACATGAACCGCTACCTGACCGAAGAACGCTACGTGACCTAGTTTTCCGGACAGAACCCCTCGCGGCGGTTCGCCGCGCGGGGCACGGAAGAAGGTTTTCCGCATTGCGGAAAACCTTCTTTCTTTTTTTAGCCCCTCCACGGCCTTGCGCCGTGGGAGGCAAAGTTTGCTCCCCCACCGCACGAGGCGGTGGGGCCCGCCTCTCAATTTCCGGGACGATGCTTGGCCGTGAAGAGCAACACGGCGACGCTGCCGGGCGGGAAGCCCGGATCGGCGGCATAGCGCCGCAGGGCCAGGAACGGCGCCGCGGCCGACGCTTCGAGATCCAGCCCCGCCTCGCGCCCGAGCCTTTGCGCTTCGAGGAAATCGGCGTTCTTGAAATACATCGAGACTCCGTCCGTGGCCGCGAGCGTGGCAGCGACTTCGGGCGTGGTGACGTCGGAGGTGATGGAAAAGGCGACGTCTTCGGCGTAGGTGGCGCGGATCATGATGAATTTCGGGATGGCCGTGCCGCGCTCGCGCGCGAGTTGCTGGAAGCCGAGCAAAATGCCCGCGCAGCCGTCGCCGAAGCAGACGGGCAGGATCAGGAAATCGGGCGCGGCGCCGAGCGCCTCCACGATCTCGCGGGCGATGGCGGCATAGCCGCTTTTGCCCAGCTGCACCCGCTGGCCGCGGTCCTCGGGGGCGACGGAGAGGGGAAACCAGCCCTCCTTGATCTTCTCGTGCAGCGCCACCGTGCGGGCCTTCATGTCCGGCACGGTTTGAAGTTCGGCGCCGAGCTCACGCAGGGCATTGCGATAGACGGGCAGGATGTGCTGCGTGGCCAGGATCAGGCAGGGGATGCCGGCCGCCCGCGCCGCATGCGCGATGGCGAGGCCCTGGTTGCCGCTCGACGTCGCCACCACCTTGGTCGCGCCGGCCTGGATCGCTTCGGCGATGGCCGCCGGCCCCAGCCGGTCCTTGTAGGAACCCGTCGCCGAATGGATCTCGGGCTTGAGATAGACCCGGATGCCGAACTCCTGGGAAAGTTCGGGGCTGAACGTGGTGGGGCTGAGGGGAACGGTCATGGATGGCCTCGCGCAGCGGAATGGTTTCAAGGACGGAAAAATATGCGAATCGCACGGAAGATGGCAACCCCGGAAATCGCGCGGCGGCGCGGCGTCAGAAAAGGCGGCCGGCTTCGGCGGGACCGAGCCAGCGTTCGACGTAGGCTTGGACGTCGAATTTGCGGCGCAGGCCGTTGGCGTTCATGTAGCGGATCGTGCCGAACACGGGGCGTTCGGTCCAGGGGCGGTCGTGGCGGCCGAAGCACCAAGCCACGCCGACGCAGCCGTTGGGGTCGCATCCGTCCAGTTCGTATTTGTCGTTGAGGAAGAGGGCCGTTTCGAAGGCTTCCTCGGGGGTGCGGGACCATTCGAGGATCTTCTTGCCCCAGTACATGCGCATGTAGTTGTGCATCCGGCCCGAGCGGACCATTTCGGCTTGCGCGGCGTTCCAGCACGGATCGTGCGTGGCGCCGGCTTCCCATTGCGCGCGGGAGTAGACGAATTCGCGCTTGTCCTTGCGGTGCTGGTTCAGCGTCTTCAGCGCCCAGGCGGGGAGGGTGTCGTAGCGGTCGTAGCTGGGATTGAACCAGCAGGCGTTCAGGCTCAGCTCGCGGCGGACGATCAGTTGCTCGAGGAAGGCGTCGGTCGCGATGCGCGGCGCGTCGGATTCGGCGACGCGCAGGGCGATTTCGACGGGCGAGATCTGGCCGAAGTGCAGATAGGGGCTCAGGCCGGAACAGCCGTCGGCGACCGGATCGCTGGCCGCCTCGGCGTACTCGGCGAGGCGGTGCGCCACGAAGCGGTCGAGCAGCCGATGCGCGGCGGTTGCGCCGCCGACGGCCGCGGCGGCGGGCACGGAGCCGTCCACGCCCAAGCGGCGTCCCAGCGCATCGGGATCGGAAAGATCCTGCGAATTTTTCATGGGCCCCGCGAAAGGCACGGCGACCTTCGTCGGCTTGAGCGGCTGGAGGTATTCGCCGAGCAAGCGGTGGATTTTGGGCCGGATCGTGCGCGCCGCGAATTCGGCGTGGTCGGAAACGGCGGCGACCGGCAGGACGGCGTCGCCTTCGACGAGCACGACGGGGCACGCGAGACGCTTTGCGACGGCCGCGCGCCACGCGCGCTGCACGCGGAGGTAGCCGACGTCGCCGACGACCCAAGCCGCGCCTTGTGCAAGCGTGGGAATGATTTCCTCGGGCGGGCCGTGCCGGAGGCAGAAGCCGATGCCGCGCGCAGCGAGGCGTTTTTCGGTTTCGCGCAGGCCTTCGAGCATGAACCGGTAGTGCCGGCCGTTGGCGCCGGGAAACGCCGTCAGCGCGAAGCCGACGAGCACCGGCAGGCGCAAGGCGTTGGCCTGTTCGACGGCGAATTCCAGCGCGGGATTCCATTCCGCGCGTTGCGACTGCTGCATCCAATACAGGACGTATTTTCCCCGCGCCGGCGGGCGGTCGTCCGGGCGATGGATGCGGGCGGCAGGAATCATGGCCCATCTCTATCCCATTGTCGGGTCCGGCGCAAATCGGAATCCGCCCGGTTTGGCTGGGCGCAGTTGCGATTCGGCGTTTCGCCTGTTTCAAATCGAAAAGGACAGCCGCACGCTAAAGCGTGGACTACATGCAGGACCCGTTCGTAGTCCAGCCTTCAGGCTGGATTTTATTCCGGATTGATGAGCGTCCCTCCTGGGTTCGGAGTTCGGAAACAAAATGCATTTTGGACGGTTTGGGGCGTTGACGGAGGGGCGGGGCGCTCCCTACACTTTCACCGTCGGCAGACACGATTTGAGAATCCAACCCGGCAAGGAGAAACGCATGAGCACGACGGTCGGCGATTTGTTGAGGATCAAAGGCGCGAAAGTGGAGACCATCACGGCGGCGGAACCGCTGCTGGAGGCGATCCGGCGCATGAGCGAAAAGCACATCGGGTGCCTCGCGGTGGTGACCCAGACCGGCAAGCTGTCGGGCATCCTCTCCGAGCGCGACGTCCTGTGGAAGGTGATCGCCGCCGGGAAGTCGCCGAAAACGCATGCGGTCAAGGACGCCATGACGCCGTTGAAGCAGATGGACACGGTGACGCCCGCGCAGACGGTGGAGGAATGCATGGGGCTGATCTCGGGGCGGCGGCACCGCCATCTGCCGGTGCTGGAGGGCGGCAAGCTCGTGGGGATGATTTCCATCGGCGACGTGGTGAAGTTCTTGCTGGATGCCCAGCAATCGACGATCGACAGCTTGGAGAAATACATCACGGGCACGTTCTAGGAACGGCCCCGGAGGGCGCCGTCCATGTCCCCCAGCACTGCGCATGCGGTCCAGTCGGTCGTCGCCAAGTACGGCGGCGACGCAACGCGGCTGATGGACGTGCTGATCGACGTGCAGGACGAACTGGGCTGCCTGTCCCACGTGACCGCGGCGCGGATCGCAGACGTGCTGGGCATCCCGCAGGTGGACGTGGAGCAGACGACGTCTTTCTACCACTTCTTCGCGCGCGAGCCGCGCGGGAAATTCGCGGTCTACCTCAACGACAGCGTGGTGGCGGAATTCGCCGGCCGCGCGGAGGTGGCGGCGGCGTTCGCGGAAGCGGCGGGCTGCCGGTTCGGGGAGGTTTCGGCCGACGGCGTCGTCGGGTTGTTCCACACCGCGTGCATCGGAATGAGCGACCAGGAACCGGCGGCGCTGATCAATGGGCAGGTGTTTCCGGAGCTGACGCCGGCGACGGCGCGCGAGCTGGTCGCGGGCATGCGCGCCGGAAAGACGGTCGAAGAACTCAAGGGCGACCGCTGCGGCGACGGCCAGAACGCGCATCCGTTGATTCGGGCGCTGGTGCACAACCACGTCCGCCGACGCGGGGTCATGGTGTTCGACCATTATCAACCTGGCGAAGCGCTGGCCAAGGTGGTCCGGATGAGTTCCGGCGAGGTGATCGCGGCAGTCAAGGCCGCGAGCGTGCGCGGCCGCGGCGGGGCGGGGTTCCCGACGGGCATGAAGTGGGATTTCGCCCGGCGCGCGGCGAGCGACGTGAAGTACGTCTTCTGCAACGCGGACGAAGGCGAACCGGGCACCTTCAAGGACCGCGTCATCCTGACGGAACGGCCGCAGATGGTGATCGAGGGCATGGCGATCGCGGCCTACGCGGTCGGCGCGCGGCGGGGCGTGCTGTACGTGCGCAACGAGTACCGCTATTTGCGCGCCTATCTGGAGCACGTGCTGGCGGACCTGCGCGCGCAAGGGCTGCTGGGCACCGCGATCGGCGGGCTGGCGGGATTCGACTTCGACGTCAGTCTGCAGTTCGGCGCGGGGGCCTACGTGTGCGGCGAGGAATCGGCGCTGATCGAATCGGCCGAGGGCAAGCGCGGCGAACCGCGCGACCGCCCGCCGTTCCCGGTGGAAAAGGGCTACTTGCAGAAGCCGACGGTGGTCAACAACGTCGAGACGCTGTGCTCGGCGGTGCAGGTGCTGCTGAAGGGGCCGGAGTGGTACAACCGGCTCGGGACCGAGAAATCCAAGGGCACCAAGGTGCTGTGCGTGTCGGGCGACTGCGACCGGCCGGGCATCTACGAGGTGGAGTGGGGCTTTTCGGTCAACGACATCCTGAAGGAAGCCGGCGCGCGCGACGTGCAGGCGGTGCAGGTCGGCGGGCCGTCGGGCGCGTGCATCGGCCCGGACGAATTCAACCGCGTGCTGGCCTACGAGGATCTGGCGACCGGCGGCTCGTTCATCGTCGTCGGCCAGCACCGCGACCTGCTGAAAGACGTGGTGCTGAACTTCGCGCGGTTTTTCCGCGAGGAATCGTGCGGCTCGTGCGTGCCGTGCCGGGCGCTGACGGGCATGGCGCAGGTGGTGCTGGAGCGGATCGTCGCGGGCCAGGGCACGGCGGAAGACGTGGAGCGGCTGCGGGCCTGGCAGAAGATCATGCGCAACAACCGCTGCGGGCTGGGGCAGACGGCGCTGAATCCGATCGTCACCACGATCCAGAACTTCCGGCCGCTGTACGACGCGCGGCTGGCGCCGGGCGATCCGCGCTTCGTGCCGTCGTTCGACCTGGCGGCGGCGGTGCGGGACTACGACGCAGCGGTCGGGAAAGGCTAGGGAGGCGCGCCATGGCCAGCTTCGTCCGGTTCACGCTCGACGGCAAGACCTGCCTGGCGGAGGAAGGCGCGCAGCTGGTCGCGGCGGCGCGCGAGGCGGGGGTCTACGTTCCGACGCTGTGCAACTATCCGGGCATTCCGCCCAAGGGCGCGTGCCGGATCTGCACGGTGCTGGTCAACGGCATTCCGCAGACCGCCTGCACGACGAAGGTGGCCGAAGACATGAACGTGGCGACGAGCACGCCGGAGCTGGAAGCGTTCCGCAAGTCGGTCGTCGAGATCCTGTTCGCGGAAGGCAACCACCTGTGCCCCTCGTGCGAGCGCAGCGGCAACTGCGAGCTGCAGGCGCTGGCCTACCGCTACCGCGTGACGGTCTCGAGCTTTCCCTACCTGTTTCCCAAGCGCGACGTGGAGGCGTGGCACCCGAAGCTCGTCAAGGACCACAACCGCTGCATCCAATGCAAGCGTTGCATCCGCGGCATCCGCAACGCCGAGGGCCGCGCCATTTTCGCCTTCGGCAAGCGCGGCGACAAAGTCGTCATCAACATCGATCCGGACACTTCGAAGGACGTCGACGACGAACTGGCGCAACGCGCGATGGACATCTGCCCCGTCGGCGCGATCCTGCGCAAGGGCAAGGGCTTCGACGTGCCCATCGGGCGGCGCACCTACGACCGGGCGCCCATCGGCAGCGAGGTGCGGCCGTGAGCGCGAAAGCCCCCAGAAAGATCGTCGCGACGACGTCGCTGGCCGGCTGCTTCGGCTGCCACATGTCGCTGCTCGACGTCGACGAGCGGCTGCTCGACCTGATCGAGCTGGTTGAATTGCACAAGTCGCCGCTCGACGACCTCAAGACGTTCGCGAAGGAGTGCGACGTCGGCCTGATCGAAGGCGGCTGCTGCAACGACGAGAACGTGCACGTGCTGACGGAATTCCGCAAGCGCTGCAAGACGCTGGTGGCGTTCGGCGAGTGCGCGCTGATGGGTGGGCTGCCGGCGCTGCGCAACGTCCTGCCGCTGAAGGAATGTCTGGACGAAGCCTATCTGAACGGGCCGACGGTGGCCGACGCCAATCCGGGCAAGATCATTCCGCACGATCCCGACCTCCCGAAAATCCTGAACCGGGTCTATCCCTGCCACGAGGTGGTGAAAATCGACGTCTTTTTGCCCGGCTGCCCGCCGAGCGCGGACCTGATCTGGGACGCGCTGGTCGCGCTGGTGACCGGCCGGGAACTGGACCCGCAATACCGCAGCTTCAAATACGACTGAGACCGCCATGACCCGCAAAATCGTCATCGATCCCGTCACGCGCGTCGAAGGCCATGGCAAGGTCACGATCCAGCTCGACGACGCGGGCCAGGTGACGCAGAGCCGGCTGCACATCGTGGAGTTCCGGGGCTTCGAGCGGTTCGTGCAGGGGCGGCCGTACTGGGAGGCGCCGGTGCTGGTGCAGCGCCTGTGCGGCATCTGCCCGGTCAGCCACCACCTGGCCGCGGCCAAGGCGATGGACGTCGTCGTCGGCGCGGGAACGGGCGCGGGGCTGACGCCGACGGCGGAGAAAATCCGCCGGCTGATGCACTACGGGCAGATCTTCCAGTCGCACTCGCTCCACTTTTTCCATCTGGCCTCGCCCGACCTGCTGTTCGGCTACGACGCGGATCCCGCGACGCGCAACGTGATCGGCGTGGCGCTGGCGAACCGCGAGCTGGCCACGCAGGCGATCCTCATGCGCAAATACGGGCAGGAGGTCATCGCCGCCACCGCCGGCAAGAAGATCCACGGCACCGGCGCGATTCCCGGCGGCGTCAACAAGTGCCTCGCCGTCGAAGAACGCGACCGGCTGCTGAAGGGCGCCGGCGGACCGCTCAACGCCGACCAGATGATCGCGTGGGCGCAGGGCGCGCTGGCGTTTTTCAAGGACTACCACAAGAAGCACAAGGATTTCATCGACGGGTTCTCGAAGTTTCCGTCGAACCACCTGAGCCTCGTGCGCCAGGACGGCGCGCTCGATCTCTACCACGGCGTCCTGCGCGCCGTGGATGCGGAGGGCCGGCGGATTCTCGACGACGTCGACTGCCAAGACTATCTCCGGCACTTTCGCGAAGAAGTGAAGTCGTGGAGCTACATGAAGTTCCCGTACCTCAAGCAGCTGGGGCCGGAAAAGGGCTGGTACCGCGTCGGACCGCTCGCGCGGCTGAACGTCGCCGATTTCATTCCGACCCCGCTGGCGCAAGAGGAATTCGCGGCGTTCAAGGCGGCGACGAACGGCAAGCCCAACGACATGTGCCTGCATGCGCATTGGGCGCGGCTGATCGAAACGCTCCACGCCGCCGAAAACATGCGCGACCTGCTGCTGGATCCGGACGTTCTGGGGACCGATCTCGCGACGAAAGGCGCGCGCCAACCCGAAGGCGTCGGCATCATCGAAGCGCCGCGCGGCACGTTGTTCCACCACTACGCGGTGGGCGAAGACGACCTGATCACGATGGCCAACCTGATCGTCTCCACCACGAACAACAACGAACCCATGAACCGGGCGGTCGGTTGCGTCGCCCGCGCCCTGCTGACGGGCGCCAAGGAAATCACCGAAGGCATGCTCAACGCGGTCGAGGTGGCCATCCGCGCCTACGATCCGTGCCTGAGCTGCGCCACCCACGCCTACGGCCAGATGCCCCTCGAGGTCTCGCTCTTCGACTCCGAAGGCCAACTTGTTTCCAAGAAGAGAAAACCCGTTTAACGCAAAAGTCGCAAGAGACGCGAAAGTTCGCAAACGCCAACCCAATTATCTGCGTCTTCGCTTGCGTCCTCTTGCGCCGTTTGCGCCTCTTGCGTTGAATGGTTCTCGGTCCGAAAACTTGATCATTGGATATTGAACGTTGGATGTTGAGTCTCCATCTCTTCCGATCCTGATCTATGGCTGCGGCAACCCCGGCCGCCAGGACGACGGACTCGGGCCGGCGCTCGTCGCGGAGCTCGAAGCCTGGGCGCGGGCAGAGGGGGTCTCCGGCGTCGTTTTCGACTCCAACTACCAGCTCAACGTCGAGGACGCGCTGGCCGTGGCGGAAAGCCGCTCGGTCGTGTTCGTGGACGCCTCAAAGGAGGGGAAGGCGCCGTTCGAGTTTCGTCCGCTGGCGCCGCGGAAGGAAGCGGAGTTTTCGTCCCACGCCATGTCGCCGGAAACCGTGCTGGCGCTGGCGGACGAACTGTACGGCGCGCGGCCCCCGGCGTGGCTGCTGGCCATCCGGGGGGAATCTTGGGAGCCGAACGAACCGCCCACCGCCGCCGCGCTCGCCCACTTGGCCGCCGCACGCGAGTTTCTGCAGGTCTGGCTCCGAAACCAATTAGGCGTTGCCTTACATAGCCAGTCGGGTATCAATTAACATGTTTCGCGGCTGTGATTTGATGTTTTTTGACAATCTGAGACAGTCCCGCTGCTGTTGGGATGGACGGCGAAATGGTTGTGATTTGATGTTTTTTGACAATCTGAGACAGTTGAATCCCGTTATCCCGTTCATCCCATTCGTTGTGATTTGATGTTTTTTGACAATCTGAGACAGTCGATAATTTGAACCCAACGGGTCAGGCGAGTTGTGATTTGATGTTTTTTGACAATCTGAGACAGTTCCTAAAGGTGCGCCCCGCCGAGGGGGATGGTTGTGATTTGATGTTTTTTGACAATCTGAGACAGTTTCATCCTCCGCCCAGTCGCGCACGTCGGGGTTGTGATTTGATGTTTTTTGACAATCTGAGACAGTCGGAGTAAGCAAAGCAGAAGCACAGAAAAGGTTGTGATTTGATGTTTTTTGACAATCTGAGACAGTTCCGGGCCATGGACACCCCGCCGCCGCGCGGTTGTGATTTGATGTTTTTTGACAATCTGAGACAGTCCACAACTACCCCACCAGACCCCGGAAAATGTTGTGATTTGATGTTTTTTGACAATCTGAGACAGTCCTCTTCGTATTTCGGGTCGTATCCCCAGAGTTGTGATTTGATGTTTTTTGACAATCTGAGACAGTTTAGATCGGGCTTCGGCGGTCGAACAGTCGGTTGTGATTTGATGTTTTTTGACAATCTGAGACAGTGTTGCCTATGCCGACATCACCCACGGCTAGTTGTGATTTGATGTTTTTTGACAATCTGAGACAGTTGCTGTTTGGCCTTTGGTGGCCTACACGCGGTTGTGATTTGATGTTTTTTGACAATCTGAGACAGTTGCTTGCCCGTAGTGCGGCTAATGTGTGGGGTTGTGATTTGATGTTTTTTGACAATCTGAGACAGTTGGTTTCCGGCGCGTTTGCCAGATAGGCCGGTTGTGATTTGATGTTTTTTGACAATCTGAGACAGTCTTGTTCGTCGAGCGAGAGGACGGAACTTGTTGTGATTTGATGTTTTTTGACAATCTGAGACAGTAGGGAAAATCGTTGAGACCTTTCCACGGTAGTTGTGATTTGATGTTTTTTGACAATCTGAGACAGTCTCGCGTCTCGAAACATCAGAAACGTCGTGTTGTGATTTGATGTTTTTTGACAATCTGAGACAGTAATACGACGGATTCGCGAAGCACACGCCGTGTTGTGATTTGATGTTTTTTGACAATCTGAGACAGTCGTTTGTGTTTCCAAGCGCCTGTGTCCCGAGTTGTGATTTGATGTTTTTTGACAATCTGAGACAGTTGACCGGGCCGAATCCTGCGACGAAGTCCTGTTGTGATTTGATGTTTTTTGACAATCTGAGACAGTATTGATGTGGCAACATCTTTATTGACAGGTTGTTAGGCCGTTGGCGACGGCCATAATATTCGCCCTTACTGTTCAATTCGATCGGGCGGCGGCGGTTTTCAGAACAATTCCAGTTGAGCAGCGGGCTTCGGGGGCGGCGTTTGCTTGCGGCCCGTGATGGTTATCATGTCGCCGAACTGGCGGTCCGTGACCTTGACGACGGAAACGAGTCCCTCGGCCGGAACGGATTGACGTACGCGATTAACATGGACCGTGCCGGATTCATTGCTGGCACAATGCCGGATATAGACGGACCACTGCATCATGGTGAAGCCGTCCTTAATAAGATCCTTTCGGAATCGCGCGGCGGCTTTGCGGTGCTGTTTGGTTTCGGTGGGAAGATCGAATAGTACGTACAGCCACATCAGCGTGTACTGGCTCAAAGCTGTTACGGAGGGCATGGCGGCGGCAGCGTCGGGTAGGCGATGGTTTGTTCTTCCTTAAAAAAACAGCGTACCAGCGAGGCTGTCGTGCAAGAGAGGGCGTTCATCAGCGGTCGGCGAACGTTTTCTAGGTCGGCATCCACGGCCAAGACGCCCAGCAAGGCCGCTTTCATGTCGCGGGTGAGTTCCGGCGCATCTTCAGGAAACAGTTCCGGCTGGTTGAGAACGATGTCGTCGATGAACGGACGATAGGGCTCCATGATGTCATCGGCCAGGGCGAACGCATTGTACTGGTTGCAATGGTGGATGCCAGCGATGCAGGACAGTCCGGAGCCGACCAGTGCTCGGGCCGTGGCGGCGCGTAAAACGGCATAGCCGTAGTTCAGGGCGGGGTTGGGCATGCCGCCTTCGCGTGATCGTCGAAACCGGCCCTGTGAGTGGAACTCGAAATAATCCTTTGCGGCGACGGCTTCGCAATTGCCCGGGTCGCCGTTTTTTACCTGAGCGACGTAAAAACGCAATCTGTCTGCGCCGGGCTTGTTGCCGGCCGCAAGGCATGCGGCCTGGTTTTCGATTTTGGCGCAAACGGTTTGCCGCCAGAGCCGGCCTTTCAATGCCTCGGTTGCGGTGAATTGGGCCGCGACATGTTTTTGAGCAAGCGTGTGTCCGGCCATCGGCAGCAAGGTGGCCGCGGGCATGTGGGCGCTGTCGCAGAACGTGACGGAGGTGTTGTTCTCGGCCAACGCCTGCAGACAGTGGGTGGTCACCGTGATCTGAGTGCTCTCCACTATCACGAAGCCCAAATCCTCGATTGGGAAAACATGCCGCTGTTTTTCGCCTTCCTTTTCCGCTTCGTATACGAGCTGGTCGAGTTCGACGCGAAGATGGCCCCGCAAGGAGAAAAACAGCGTTCGTTTCAGCATGTCAGGCTCCGAAATGTGATTTTCCCGGCAAGATCCATGTCGAAGTGGATGCCCTCGAACAGGACGTGGATTGTGTAAACGGATGGACTTAACCGCAACAATTCATGGGGCGAGTCGAAATTTGGATGGGATTCGCCCTTGGGGCTCTTTCCAATGGATTTCAAATGAGCCGCCAAGTCCGTGCTGGCTCGTGCCTCGGCGTGATGGCAAAGCGTGATGCCGCCAGTTTGCGAATCGAATTTAACCGCTTTATACCACTAGTGTCCGGTTATAACTCAAACAACTGCATTTGGTTATGGTTTTGATTGTTTTGTTCCTGAAGCCCTGAATCCGCAAGCAGTTCCACGAGAGAGAGTTTCTCAAATGCATGTGTTTCCA
>Ga0116170_10002182_pt1 | contig 19142 bp, 17 predicted proteins | sample AD_JPNHW1_MetaG_FD_89797 | JGI IMG/M metagenome (GOLD analysis project Ga0116170, IMG submission 89797) | Active sludge microbial communities of municipal wastewater-treating anaerobic digesters from Japan - AD_JPNHW1_MetaG | ecosystem: Engineered > Bioreactor > Anaerobic > Digestate | place...
GAATCCTTTCAGGATTCTTTCGCACCCGAATCTTCCGGTGTTTGTCTTGGGTGTCCAGGTGCCGGACGGTGCCAGACTATTCAAATTTCAGTGAACCTTCTCACGAATTCGGGGGATGCACCCCCTCCTTTGGGGGTGAAAAGAAACCCCTTTGAGAAAACAGGGGCGCGTGGTAGATTTCAATTCCGTGAATGCCGCTCGGTGCCCGGAACGGTTTGTGAAGGACGATCACGATCGAGGGAGGTTTGCACGCCATGTTCAAAAACGTTCTGCTGGTGATTTTCGGCGCCGCCCTGCTGGTGGTGGCGACTCTGTTGGTCAGTAAAAGACTGGTGTGGAACGAGAAGCCGGGCAAGTGGACGGAAACCAATGAGGCCGTCGAAAAGTTGATGCGCATCCATGAACCCACGATTCTGAAGATGGGAGACAAGGAACTGCTCCATATCCCGACCAGCCATTTCACGGATAACAATATCAGTGTCTCGCACGAGTTTTATGTACTGGAGAACGGGAAGCTGCAACGATTGGAATTTGTGCAACAATAATGGCTCACTCTGAAGTAAAAGAATGCCGGAAGCCCTCTTCTCCCCCTTTTGACCTGGCTGTCGTCATGCCGGTCTATAACGAGGCCGGGTGTATTGAGAAGGTGATTCCGGAGTGGTTGACCGTCCTCGAGGCCACCGGCGCCCGGTTCCAGGTGATCGTACTCGACGACGGCTCGACCGACGCCACCGGCACGATTCTCGACCGGCTGGCGAATGCCACGCCCCGTCTTCATGTGGTCCACAAACCCAATTCCGGTCACGGCCCCTCCCTCGTACACGGTTACCGGTTGGCGGTGGCGCAGGCCGAGTGGGTGTTTCAGACGGACAGCGATGGCGAGATGCCGGCGGAGTGGTTTCCCGGTTTCTGGAACCAGCGCGCGGCCTGGGACGCTCTTTTCGGACACCGCGCCGGACGCAATCAGTCTCCGTTGCGTCGCCTGATTTCGCTCTCCGCCCGGACTTTTGTGCGGCTCTGTTTCGGTTCCGGTCCCGGCGACGCCAATGTGCCTTTCCGTCTCATGCGGGCCCGTTTTCTGGCGCCCCTTGTCCGGGTCTTGCCCGAAGACTACCGGGTCCCCAACCTGGCTTTATCCGGCCTGCTGGGCCGGATGGGGGCCCGTTGGACCGAAATCGGGGTGCCTTTCCGTGATCGGACGACGGGGGTTTCTTCGATCCGGCGGTTGCGATTGCTCCGGTTCGCGCTGCAGGCGGCGGGTCAGACCGTGGCGCTCGGCTGGCGCCTGAGGGGCCGGTCGTTTCAGCCGGAGGAAAACGAGCGAGTGGTGCAACCCCAATAAATTCTATGTTTTGCAGTATTACGGCGAGGCGGTTGAGAGGGGGGGATGATCGGAGGTCAGAAGGAAAAGATGAAAATTTGAAAAAAGTAGTGGATTTTTAGTGCGAAAATGTCTTTAATCCCATGTTCCACGGCTACCCTCAGAGGGGAAGCGGGTTGGAGAGAAGTGTCAAGTAAACTGTCTCGGCATGAGATAGAGAAGTTTTGGGAGGATTCAACGGTGCATAACCTGGTTCGTGAATTCGAAGCGGCCCGCGTGAGTGAAGACAAAAAGGTGAATTTTCGTCCGGGCGACACCGTCCGCGTTCACGTTCGCATTATTGAAGGCGGAAAAGAGCGCATTCAGGACTACGAAGGGGTGTGCATCCGTCGCCACGGGGGCGGATTGAGCGAGACTTTCACGGTGCGCCGCATTTCCTACGGCGTGGGCATGGAGCGTATTTTCCCGATGCAGTCGCCCCGCATCGCCGGCATTGACGTGGTGCGTCACGGGAAGGTGCGTCGTGCCAACCTGACGTACCTGCGCAGCCTGCGCGGCAAGAAGGCCCGTATTGTTGAGGACTTGCTGCGGACGCGCAAAAACGCCAAGGTGGCCGCTGAGGCTGCGGTGAACGCCAAGGCCGCTTTGAACGCCAAGGCCGCCGCTGCGGACGCTGCTGCCGCTCAGCCCGCCGAATAATCGCCGCTCACAAGGCGTTGGACACACGGAAGACCCGTTACCGATTCGGGACGGTCGTAAGCACACAGGCTTGCGACCGTCTCTTCATTTTTTTTCGCGCGGTCGGGGTTTCTCTCAAAGGGGGCAAGCCGAGGAAGCACGGGGACTGTCCCCGGACGGGGGACGGGGTACTTTCCTGGCGTCTTGTCCTTTCGGGATTCTCTTGATTCCCGCCCTCGTTTTCTGAAAAACAGGGACGGATCGTGATACGCCCGACTTTCCGCAGGGTGTTTTTCCGGGAACGTCAATTTCCCGATTGGCCTGCGGTTTTGTACCGCCGGCGTCCCCGCCGGCAAAGAGTTTCCGGCAGGAAGAATCAAAATTCATCGTCCCGTACCGCCGGCGTCCTCGCCGGCGAAGGGTTTCCTGTAGAAAGGATCAACCAGAAAACCGCAGTTGAACATCCCTGCCACGGTTTTCCTTTCAGGCGGGCGAGACGCCCGCCCTCCCAGAAATGCCCATTTTCAGGGGGAGAAAGCGGTTCCCGGGAGCGCCCATCTCCGGATTGGCGCAGTCAAATCCCTCCCCCCAAAGGTGAGGCAGCAAAACCGTTTTCGCGCCATGACACCAGAACAAAAGACTCGTTTTCGGTCCTCAACTGCGGTTTCCAGAATCAAAACTCATCGCCCTGTACCCTGTACAGCCAGCGTCCCAGCCCGCGAGTAAGAGGGACCCAAGAAGGAAAAGAAAGCCCCCATGGACCTCCTCACGCACCTCCTGACCGCCGCCCTCTGGACGGAGCCGATCATTGCCGCTTCCGGCATGGAAGCCGCCCGACCCCGCTGGCGATAGCGGGCGGCGGTTGCGTTGGGCGCGTCCCTGCCCGATCTGGACGGGTGCCTCGGCTGGGTCAGCCAGATCACCACCGGCGACTTTGCTCTCTATAACAAATACCATCGGGTGGTCACGCATTCGATCGGGGGGCTTCTTCTTGTCGCTCTTGCTTCGGCGCTTCTGGTCCGTCACTGGCCGGGGCGCTGGTTGTTGCCTTCGATGCGACGCCGTTGGTTGACCGACGCGCCGGGTGTTTCCCCGCCTCCTCTGGGTCCTCTGTTTCTTCTGGCGCTCTGGGCCGCCGTGTGGCACTTCGCCGGCGACGCCGTGACCGCCTGGGGGACTCTGCGTCCCTTCTGGCCCTTCTCGGACTGGAACGCTCAGTGGGCGCTCATGAATTCACTCGAGCCGACGATGCTGGGACTGACCCTGACGGCCTGGGCGGCGCAGCAGTTTCTGCTGGGAAAGGGGAGACGGCAGGGGGCGTGGACGATGGCCGGGTTCTGGCTCGCCGCCTGCGCGGTCTATGCCGTCTTTCGACCCCAGTTTCAGGCAATGCCTTATACGTAAAATTTCGAAAAGAAAATCATCCGGATTTACAGCATCCGGTTGACGCGCCGCGGCGGTTCCGCTACCCTGAGGCTGGGGTGACGAAGTCCGTTGTTGGATTCCATTCCAGGCTGTGGCCGGGACACGATTCTGCAGAGGTGGGTGGGGCGTTCCATGCTGACCAAACCTATTTCGGTTCGCCGGATTCTGGAAAAGAAGGGCGCCGAGTGGAAACTCGAGATGCTCACGTCCGAGGCCGGTCTCGACAACACGTTCTCGACCTCGGAACTCAACCGTCCGGGGTTGGCCCTGACCGGCTTTTATGAGGTCTTTTCCGCCGACCGCATCCAGATCCTCGGTCTGACCGAGATTTCCTACCTGCGTTCGCTTCAGGAAGTTGAGCGCCGTCGGCGCCTTGAGCGGATCTTCGAGTTCTACATCCCCTGTGTCATCATCACCACCTCGCTCGAAGCGCCCCCCGACATGATCGAGATCGCCGAAGCGAATCGTGTCCCCGTTTTGCGGACCCCGCTTCTCACCTCGAACTTCTCGGGACACCTGTCGCACTTTCTCGACCGGGAACTGGCCCCCTCGTGGGCCATCCACGGCGTCATGATGGACATCTTCGGTATGGGGGTCCTTATTCAGGGTCGCAGCGGTGTGGGCAAGAGCGAGTGCGCCCTCGAGCTCATCGAGCGCGGCCATCGCCTCGTGGCCGACGACATTGTCGTGCTGCGTCGGGTTGGCAACGAGCAACTGGTCGGCACCTGTTCCGAACGGTTGCGCTACCACATGGAACTGCGCGGGATCGGGATCATAGACATCGAAAGCCTCTACGGGGTCCGTTCGATCCGCAACGAGGAATCCGTTTCGCTCCTGATTCGCCTCGAACGGTGGGACCCCAAGAAGGATTACGAGCGGCTGGGGATCAAACAGCAGTTCACCAACCTCTTCGACTGTCCTGTGCCCGAGTACATCCTGCCGGTCGAACCGGGACGCAATATCAGTATCCTGGTCGAAGTGGCGGCGCTCATGCAGCGTTTGCGGAATCAGGGGATCAACCCGGCCACCCAGCTCAACGAGCAGATCATGGCCACCATGCGTTCGCAGCAGGCCCGTACGGTCTCGGTGGCGCCCGTGTCCAAGCCCATCGTGCGCTCGACCAGCGAGACGCTCAAGGCGATTCAGGCGATTCAGGCGGCCATCAGCGAATAGGTTGTGTCGGGCCAGTCTGACGCGATTTTCCCCGGGAGTGGGTCAGTTTGTCCCGGTTTTTTTGGCTCCCCGGGAATCGCTTCGCACCCGTTCATCCGAAAGAAAGCCCGGCTGAAACCGGCTTTGAGAAGGAGAAGGAGTCGGAGACACCCGCCTGAAGGCGGGTGCAAAAGAAGAGCCCGCTGAAGCGGGCTGAGGCGCCTTTTCAACACAACGACTTCTGGATTCTCCTGCGATTTCCGTCCGTTGGACAAGCAAAAACCTTGACATTGTATATCTCCTGTGGATAACTGAAACTATGGGCGTTGGCCGCGGAAGGGTTCAACGCGCATGCTGGTTATTATTCGTTAGTTTCGACGGCCCCCTGGAGTGGCGCCGGTTATCTTAAGAAGCAGAGGGAGAGGAACCATATTACAATGGCTGACCCTATGGTAATTGGGGGTCTGCTTGGAACAGGGATTGGTGGTACACTTGCAGGAATAGTCGTGGGTTGGATCCTGCAGAAGCGGATGGTGGATCGAAAACTGGGCGATGCCCAGACCAAGGCCGACCGGATTATCGAGGAAGCGCAAGAGACTGTCGAAGCGCAGATCAACCGTGTCACCCTCGAGGCCAAAGAAGAGGCGCGCCAGCAGCAAAAGCGCCTCGACCGTGAAATGACACGGCGCCGGGTGGAATTGGATCGGCTCGAACAGAAAATCCTCAAACGCGACGGGGTCCTCGATAAGAAACTCGAGACGGCCGAAAAGCGCGAGCAGGCGCTCACGCAGAAGGAAAACCGGCTCGACCAGATGAAGCGAGACCTGCAGCAACGGGCGGGAACGCTCGAAGACCAGGTGCAGGAAGTCATCCGACGGTGCGAAGAGGTCTCGGGCATGACGGCCGAACAGGCCAAACAGGTCCTGCTCGAAAGCCTCGAAACCGAACTCAAGCAGGATGCGGCAGGCATCATTCGCCGTGTTGAGAACGAAACGCGCGAAGCCAGTTCCAAAAAGGCGCGCCAGATCATCACGCTGGCGATCCAGAAATATGCGGCCGAGCAGGTGGGCGAGAGTACCATCTCGGTGGTCAACCTCCCCAGCGACGAAGTCAAGGGCCGCATCATTGGACGCGAAGGCCGCAATATCCGCACGCTTGAGGCCGTAACCGGGTGCAACTTCATCGTGGATGACACGCCCGAGGCGGTGGTGTTGTCCTGTTTCGATCCGCTGCGGCGCGAAATCGCGCGGCTGACCCTCGAAAAACTCCTCACCGACGGCCGAATCCACCCGGGACGCATCGAGGACATCTTTGCCAAGACGGAAAAGGAAGTCCAGGATGCCATTCGGGAACTCGGGGAACAGACGGCGTTCGACTTGGGAATCCATGGGTTGCACCCGGAACTGGTGCGCCTCGTGGGCCGCCTGAAGTACCGCACCAGCTACGGTCAAAACGTCCTGGGCCACTCGATTGAAGTGGCCAGCGTCGCCAAGATCATGGCCGCGGAACTCAACGTGGACTCCCAACTGGCCAAACGCGCCGGTCTGTTGCACGACATCGGCAAGGCGGTCAGCTACGAAATGGAGGGCACGCACGCCAACATCGGGGCCGAACTGGCCAAAAAGTACGGCGAAACGCCGGCAATAGTTCATGCCATTGCCGCGCACCATGCCGAAGAGGAACCGCGGACCATCGTCGCCGTTCTGGTTCAGGCCGCTGATGCGATTTCAGCCGCCCGGCCCGGCGCTCGCCGCGAGACGCTTGAGACCTACATCAAGCGCCTGAAGAACCTCGAGGCCATCGCCGACTCCTTCGACGGAGTCAGCAAAGCCTACGCCATCCAGGCCGGACGTGAGATCCGCATCCTGGTGGACCCCGACAAGGTGGACGACACCATGGCCGCCAGTCTGGCACGCGACATCACCAAAAAGGTCGAGGCGGAACTCGAATACCCCGGCCAGATCAAGGTGACGGTGCTGCGCGAAGTACGATCGGTGGAGTACGCGAAGTAATCATTTGTACATAGAAGTGGTTCTGCAAAATCTGAAACCCTGTTCAGACAGACCGGAAAAGAACGGCAACCCGTCCGCCCCCAAGGCGGACGGGTTGCCTGTTTTTCTCCGGTCTCAAGACTCCGAGACCAACTCGAAAACGTCTTCCACGGAAACCCCGAAAACGCGGGCGATGCGAATGCCCAGAACCAGCGACGGAGTGTATTTGCCCGATTCGATCGCAATAATGGTCTGCCGCGAGACGCCCGTCCGTTCGGCCAGGGCCTGCTGGGTCATTTCGTCATGGTCGAATCGCAGTCGTCGGATTCGATTGGACAACCCGTCCTTATTCGGCATGGCCGCCCCTCCGGTAGAGCACGATCGTGGTCAGCGACTGGACCAGATACACCAGAACGACCGCCGGGAACACGACGGCGGGCAGAGTCCCCGCTTGAAGATTCAGAGAGGTTTCCGTTCCCAGAATGAACATGGGAAGAAGCGCCGCCGCGATGAAAACCAGCCAGAAGATCGAAAAACTCACCAAGACCGCCTGCCGCGAAATCTCCCGGTCCCGTTCATCCGAAACCACAAGCCCCCGTTTCTCGTCCCGCCGCCCGATCAGGGGGGCTCCACCCGCCAGGCCGGTAAAACCGAACGCCGCCAGGGCCGCCGGTTGAAAGCCGATCAGGGCGACCGTTCCCCCATACAAAACCAACGTCAGAATCATCACGATCAAGACGAACCAGGCCCGCTGTTCCTGAATATGCATGGTGATTCCTTCTGAAAACCGCCGTTGAGGGCCGAAAACGAGTCTTTCGCTCTTGTGTTATGGCGCGAAAACGGTTTGGGCTCCCTCACCTTCCGGGTGAGGGATTTGACTACACCCATCAGGAGATGGGCGCTCCCGGGAACCGCTTTCTCCCCCCCAAAGTGGGCATTTCTGGGAGGGCGGGCGTCTCGCCCGCCTGAAAGGAAAGCCGTGGCTGGGATGTTCCACTGCGGTTTTCAGATTCCTCCTTTCCGAAGAAAATCTCAGTTTCAGCCCGAAATCAGGCTTCTGTTTGAAATGTAAAGCGGGCTCTTCATCATATCAAGTGAAATTGTCTTTGTGTTGTGTTTGCTTTCCATGCTTGAGGGGGGAGTTGGGGGGTGTCGGATTTCGATTTACAGGGTTGCCTCCGATCCCCTATGGTGCTTGGACCGCCGGGGTTCTGGGGACGGTGGGGGACGGAAAACTTCGAGTGACAGGAAGGATCGTGGGTCATGCGTTCAAGAAGCGGCAAGAGGGGAATGCGTTGCATTCTGGCAGGGTTGTGCGCGTTGTGGATGGCCTCGGGCGCCTGGGCGGCGGATGCGCCCGTGCTCAGCGACATTGTGCCGGGTGAGACCCTGCTCTACATCGAGACGCGCGACCTGAAGGGGCTCGACGAGGCGTGGCAGAAAACACCCTTCGCCAAGATGTGGGATGATCCGAAGTTTCAGGCCTTCCTGAAACCGAGTAAGTTGAAAGTCCAGGAAGCCCGCGCCGACTTCGAAAAAGAAATCGGGATGAAATGCGAGCAGTTCAAGCAGGTCTTTGAAGGGGAAGTGGCGGTCTTTCTCGGCGATGTGCAATTGCCCGGGGCGGGGGCGCCGTCGGGTGAGCCGGCCCTGAGTTGGGGTATGCTGGCGCGGGTACCGAAGCCGGAACGGCAGCAGGAGGTCAAGCGGATCATTGAGGAAAAGGTCATCGGTCCCTCGGTTCCCCAGAATGCCGAGCGTGCCTCGAACACCTTCAAGGGCGTCACGATCCACTCGGTCCAGTTTCACAAACCGGTTGAGCCTGCCCCTGTCAAAGCCCCTGCCAAAGCCTCGGCCACTGTGACTCCCACTGCGGTCCAGACGCCCGCAACCACGCAGACACAGGGGACGCTGGTGCGCTACGAGTACGCTTTCGCCGGTGACGTGTGCCTGCTGACGGAGGGGCCGCGGGATTTCATGAAGCAGGCGCTCACCAACTACTTCGACGCCAAAGAGGGGAAACCCGCCGCGGGCGCTCTGACCCCCACGGCCAACTACGCCAAGGCACGCGGTCTGCTCGGCGAGAAACAGGACGTCTCCGTCTATGCGAACGTCGAGCGCGCCCTTTCGATTTTCTTGAAGGTACCCGAGATGCAGATGTATCGTTCGCAGATTGCGGCGTTGGGCGCTCAGGAATTCGAATCGCTCTCGCTGGGGGGAAAATTCCGTCCCGACGGAGCGCTGGTGGTGAACTTCCTGCTCACCACCAAGCCGCAGCCGAAAGGGCTGGCGAGCCTCCTGGTACGAGAGAGTAAGAATCGCCAGGCCTCGCTTGAGATGACGCCCGGCAATGCCATCGCCTACCAGTCGTTTGAGTTCGACGTGGCGAACGCCTATACGCAACTGCGCAACATCGTGACGCAGGCCGCGCCGCAGTTTCTGCCGTTTGTGGACCTGTACGAGAACAGCCTCCAGCAGAAAACCGGCGTGAAGATCAGCACGGACATCCTGAGCCGGATCAAGGGCGAGATCGCCAGTTGTACCCTCCCGGCGGAGAAGACAGGGACAGCCGCCTCGAGCCTGGCCGACCTGTTCGACACGGTTTATTTCGTCGAGTTCACGGGCGAAGCGGGCGACCTGCCCGAGAAGATTTCCAAACTTGTCAGCGCTTTCCTCGAGGGCCAGACCAGCGTGCCGAAGATGGAAACTCTGCCGTTTGAGGGGACGAAGATTTATACGTTCAAGTCCGATCGCCTGGCCGGTCAGGCGGGGGCATCGGCGGGTGAAGCGACCGAGTTTTCCTTCGCCACGGTCAACTCGTTCCTGGTTTTCACGCCGCACGCAGAAACGTTGAAGAGCACGGTTCTACGTGCGAAGGGACAGGCCAAAACGCCGGGCCTCGCCAGCCGCGAGGACTACAAACGCATGTGTTCGCAACTCAAACCGGGGTACTCGGGGGTGGATTGGAGCGACAACAAGAAGGCCGTGAATTTGGCGCTCGAAAACTCCCAGGTGCTCGAAATCCTCAAAAGTCTGGATCTTTTCGACACGACCGCCCTGCCCCCGGCGGAGGACTTCGCCCGTTACCTCGACCAGTCCATCGGCGCCATTTATACCGGTCCCGACTACTTCCGCTACCAGAGCCTGACGACCAGCCCGAAATGATGTGGGGAGGCAATCTCAGTCTTTGGGGAATTGTCTGAGAGACTCGATAAACAGGGAATCAGGGAGACGAAGTGGACCGACGCATCGGGCGGGTGGAAGCGCGGCTCGGCACGTGCCCCGTATCGAACCACACCATTTAGCTATTGAAGAATGCAGGAGAATGGCGATCCTTTGGGGCAAGGGCTGTAATAATTCATCTCTGCATTCCGATTGCGTGTAAGGGCCTGATATCCCGCCGAACACAGGCATACGCGGCAATATGAAGAATCCGAAGCCTCAGCCGATTCTTCCACTCACCTTATTGTTTCCGAGCCATGATCAGACAGCTGGCGCCGAACGGGATTCTTTTCCCCGCTCGGATCCGGCGGGTTTCCCCCTCCAGTATCCACGCCAGCATCCGGGACGACAGGCCGGAATCGGTTCCATGTTCCTTCTCGCCACTCAGGACTCCGCCTTTCTTGCCACACACACTCAGACGCCAGGGCAGCGACCGCAGGAGAAAGATGGGTGGCACAAGCGCCGAAAAAAACCAGGACGCATACTCCACGGAAAACATCGGACTCAACAGCCGTTTCAGATCCACCAGACGATACCGCCGGAAATGTCCCGCCTGATCGTCACTCGGTGACCAGAGCCACGACCAGGCGGGGACCGTCAGGCACAGGAGCCCGCCCGGACACAACACCCGGTGGAGATCCCGAAGAAATCCGGCATCGTCCTCGATATGCTCCAGCACATCGAACAGCCCGATCGCGGGAACCGACTCCGGTTCGAAACCCACCCCCTGCAGCGTGCCGCACACCACATGGGGAATCTGCCGCCGGACATGCCCGTTCCACGCCCCCTGCACGCCCGGTTCCAGCAGGATCGCCGGAAAACCCTCGTCCAGCAGACGCTTCGTGACATACCCGTTTCCCCCGCCCACATCCAGAATCGGGCCGTCGGGCGGGAAACGCCGGAAGAGTTCGGCAATGCAGTCGTTGCGGTGGCGGAACCAGAAGGACGAATCCTCCAGACGGAAACACCGTTCATTTCCGTCCTCCGGGTAGGAGAGCGCCGGGGAAGCGGAGGCCTGCCAGATTCCCTCCGGATTCAATCGCAGGTTTCCGGTTCTTTTCAACAAATCGGTCTCGCGCAACGGCATCTGCGACTCCAGGAAACGAAAAAATACGGTTCGAGTTCCCCTCTCGACCGAACATTCGGCAATTGAAATTCTCGGGATCAGAAGGCCGTGAAGGCATGGATCGCCGCGATGATCCGCTCCAGATCCGCCTCCGTCAGATCGTTGAACATGGGAAGCCGGACCACCCGGTCGCTCACCCAGTCGGTTACGGGACACTCGGCGGGACGTGCGGCGTATTGTTGCCCGGCCGGAGAACGGTGGAGCGGGAGGTAGTGGAAGACCGCAAAAATTCCCCGTTCTTTCAGGTGGGCAATGAACCGCTGCCGGACCTCGAGCGACGGCATCACGAGATAGAACATGTGGTAGTTCTGTTCGCAATGCGGCGGGCTGAACGGCAGACCGACCTCGTGTTCGGCCGCCCAGGGCTGAAGGCCGCAGGCATAGGTGTCCCACACGCGTTTTCGCGACGCCTGAATGGAGGTACGGATTTCCAACTGAGCGAATAAAAAGGCGGCCAGGATGTCCGAGGGCAGATAACTCGACCCCTTGTCCACCCAGGTGTATTTGTCCACCTGACCCCGGAAGAAACGGCTGCGGTTGGTCCCCTTCTCGCGTACGATTTCCGCCCGCTCGATATATGTCTCGTCGTTGATAAACAGCGCCCCCCCTTCCCCGCACGTGAAGTTCTTGGTTTCGTGGAAGCTCTGCGTCGCCAGACACCCGAATGTCCCCAGATGCCGGCCCTTGTATTTGGCCAGAATCGCATGGGCGTTGTCCTCCACCACCGCGACCCCATGACGCGCGGCAATTTCCTGGATGGCGTCCATCTCGCACCCCACCCCCGCGTAATGCACCGGCACGATCGCCTTGGTCCGGGGGGTGATGAGCGCCTCAATCTGCGTTTCGTCCATATTCAACGTGTCGCGCCGAATGTCGCAGAAAGCCAGTCGCGCGCCGAACATCGCAAAGGCGTTGGCGGTTGAAACGAACGTGAAACTGGGTACGATGATCTCATCACCCGGTCCGATATCGAGCAGGAGCGCCGCCATCTCGAGCGCATCGGTGCAGGAGGAGGTCAGCAACGCCTTGCGCACGCCCAGTTCTTCCTCCAGCAGGGCCTGACATTTCTTGGTGAAAGGCCCATCGCCGGAAATATGCCCGTTCAGAATGGCCTGCGCGACATAAACCAGTTCCTTGCCTCCCAGGCAGGCGCGGTTGAATGGTATAAGGATTGAACTCAAGCCCTTAAGACTCCCTTCTGTAAATTGAGCGAACTGAAAGGTTCTGTCGAGAAAGAGATTGCTTACATTTTAACTTTGTTAACTAATCTTATTTAGCAGAAAGCACATTACACACTATAATTCCTATTCACGGGGCACATCCTTGCTTTTTTAGTCTTCCCAAAATTTAAACTGATCTAGTCCAATTGATAAGGCCGGGTTGAATGGTACTGTTCCGTATTCCACATCTTCGAAACGGAATTGTCCTTCTTTCATCTGGGACTTCTTTATCGCCAATTTGCGGATTGTATCAATCAGAAGAATCGCTCCATTGCAAAAGATGCGATGTATAAAATCAGCCTCACTTTCATCCATTTTCTTTGAGACGCAAACTTGCGAGACGATCGGACCGGAATCCACGCCTGCGTCCACAAGATGAACGGTGACTCCGGAAAACAAGGTAGAGGACTCCCAAGCGCGCGACAAGGCGTGACACCCAGGGAACATCGGAAGAAGGGCTGGATGCAAATTGAATATTTTCCCGGGATACGCCTGAAGCAACGTATCACTGATCAATCTGTCAAATGTTAAAAAAAGAGTGTTCACCTCTTGTGCCTTGAAAAAATTTACAACTTTTTCTTCGAATTCTTTCCGGGGCGTTTTCTCCTTGGTTGGGAAAACAGATGTGGGGATGGCAGTATTTTCTGCAAAATATTGCGCCGCACCACATTCGCGATCCGCAACTACCGCTACCAGTTGCGCGCCCATCAAAAGGTTCATGTTTCTATATACGGCCTTAGCAAAACCACCATTGCCACTTACGAGGAAAGCAAAACGCATCGTCGGGAGAAAGAAGGGATCTGGATTCATAAAGCCTCCAGGAAATTATAGGTTTTCAATACGACCTCTAACTAATTAAATTTTATATATATCATCGTTTCAATAAATGCATATGCTGAAAAATGGTAGGGCGATCGATGCATATTGCACGCACTCATGGTCATCAATGGCATTCCATATGAATGCCCCTTTCAAGGGGAGTGTATTCGCAGCGCTTATCGTTGTGTAACCGTATCCCACAGAGCGAGCTCCCACGTTTACCCATACTCAGACAGTTACGCCTATCAATCGTGGCCAGAAATTGATCCTATTGTTTTCCATAAATGCGCCTTACTGTCGTATACGGACGAGGTTTTACTTCCGAAAACACTTTGGCCAGATAGACCCCCAGCACTCCCTGCGCGGATAGAATCAATCCACACATAATCCACACGGACGCGATCACGCTGGTCCACCCGCTCAACACCCAGTTGGGGTGCAACAGGCGGAACACCACCAGATAACCCGCATAGAGAAAACCCAGTAGTGAAATGAAGAGTCCGAGTCCAAAAACAATATACAATGGGTAATTACTGAAACCTGTAATGGCATTGAAAAAAAGGGAGAATCTTCGCCTGAGTGTATAAGCAGAACTTCCTTTGGACCCTTTCGTCACAACTTCCGCTTCCTGCTTGAATCCGGTAATACACCACAACCCAAGCAGAAATATCTCGCGGTCACGATGTTGCACAAGGGCCTGAACATAACGCTTCGTCATGAGTCGGGCCGTCAACACATTTTCGGGGATCTTAACCGGGGAAATCGCATTGAGAAGACAGTAGAACAGGGAGCCTGAAATCCGCTCGAACCAATTCCCCTTCCGCGAAGGTTGAACACCATAGACCACATCGAGGTCTGGATCGGCCTCCAGACGGTTCCACCAGCCCGCCACGATCTCGGGCGGTTCCTCGAGATCGCAATCAATCAGGAAAACCCGTTCGCCCCGCGCTTCCGAGAGACCGGTCATGATGGCCTTGTGGTGCCCGAAGTTGCGCGACAGATCCACCACGAGGACATGCGGATCTTTCTCGGTCAGGCCGACGGCTACTTGCAGGCTATTGTCCGGCGAGCCGTCGTTTACCAGAATGATCTCGTAATCCTCCTGAACGAGTTGACGCGTGACAAGAGAAACGCGGCGATGGAACTCGTTCACATAGGCCGCAGACTGGTAAAGAGTGGTGACAATGGAAAGTTTCATGCTTGAACGTACCTCATATACCGGGGAGATTCTTTCCCGCAATTGAACAGAAGATCCAGAATTGTGACGCCATGCACGAATTCGCCCCACAGTTGGGGATATTCCGAGTAACCGGTGTAATCGAACCAGGTCAATTGAATGCCGCGTTCGGCAAAAAGATGCGCCTCAATATAGTCTTGGGCCGCAGGACCGGAAATGTATTCGCTCGCTCCTGCCTGAACGCACAAGTCCACCAGGCGTTCGGTTTTCCCTTCAATCAAACGGTAGTCCCACGAATTGACGATCCGGGAGGTAATACCCAGATAGGCACAAACCTTTTCAATCAACTCGCGGTTGAGCGCCGTCAGGAAAGAATGGGAACAGTGCCGATAGAACGGTTCGAACAACGCCGCGATTTCTTCAAAATGTGGAGCTCGGCGGTAATTCAAGGTCAGCGCTTTCCAGTGCGCCTGCGCCCAGTCGGTTCCGTCTATTTCCGTTTCCCGGATGGTCTGGTAATATTTTCCCTTTACCTTGACCGGCACCGTGATCCACTGCCTTCCCTGGGGCGTCTTGATCTGGTTGCGATTACGCCAATCGCGCCGGGTGTACTGCATGTCATCATACAGGATAAACTCGTCCACACGGGCGATCAGATCGAAATACCCTTTCCAGGGGAGGTAATTGGACTGAAGGATAGCAACCCGTTTACCCGACATTCAACTCTCCGAGATGTCACCGTCCGATTTTTGTCACTTTTCAGGGTCACGACGCCCCATAAATGTCCCTTGCAAGGTTTGTTCCAAGGCAAACTCTTCTCGCAACCGCGTCAGGTATTGGCGGTACGGACACTCCGGCTGGGATTGCAGACAACGGTCCAAACCCGCCAGATCAATAAACCCCATGCGCAGCGCCACTTCCTCGGGGCAGCCGATCTTGACGCTCTGCCGTTCCTCGATGATCCGGATAAAATTCTCCGCGTCAAGCAGGCTGGTGGGCAGGCCCGTGTCGAACCACGCCACGCCCCGGCTGATCAACCCCACCTGCAGCGTTCCGGCGTTCAGGTAATGTTCCATCACGCTTGTGATCTCAAGCTCGCCGCGCGCCGAGGGTTTCACGCTCTCCGCCACCGCCACGACCTCTTCGTCGAAGGCGTACAGGCCCGGAATTGCGTAGTTGGACTTGGGTTCTTTCGGTTTTTCCTCGACCGAAAGGGCGCGTCCGTCCGGCGCCACTTCGATCACGCCGTAGCGGTTCGGGTCCTTGACCGGGTAGCCGAAGACCAACCCGCCGGACTCGAAGTCCCGGAAGCGTTCCGGGATGTTGGTCTGGCCGTAGAAAATATTGTCGCCCAGAATCAGCGAGACCGGCTGACCCGCGATGAAATCGCGCCCGATCGTGAACGCCTGTGCCAGCCCGGCGGGGTGCTCCTGCGCCGCGTAAGTAAAACGCATCCCCCACTGTTCGCCGGTCCCGAGCAACTGCCGGTAACTCGGAACCCACTCGGGGTTGCTGATGATCAGCACGTCGTGGATGCCGCACAGCATCAGAGTCGTGAGGGGGTAATAGATCATCGGCTTGTCGTACACGTGCAGCAGTTGTTTGCTGGTCATCTGCGTGATCGGGTACATCCGCGACCCCAATCCCCCCGCCAGCACGATCCCCTTGGTCAGTTTTCCTGGCATTTCTCCGTCCCCCGCGGCCCAAACCCCCGACAGGGGGACAAGGATCCGAAACCGATTTCCGATCATGAGAATCAACCGGTAATACCTGCCCTTGAAAATACAAAGCTTCATGAGGAAAGTCAAGCCGACTGATACCGCGCGCCCTCCCCTGCAGAAAGAGATTTGCAGAAAGAGATTGCGCCTCCGCCCGGTGAAACTGGTAAGATGGAAGAGGAATGAGGCGGTTGACGTCCCACCGGGGAGGGGAAAGCGCCGCCGGTCAAGGAAGGATTGGCATGTCTCACCTCTTTGAAACCCTCCAGACCACCACGTGGGGAATTCTCAAGACCACTTACGCGCTCTGGTTGCAAATGGGGATCTATCTGGTTTTCGGTTTTGCCGTCGCCGGCGTCCTGAGCCGGTTCCTGAAGAGCGAAACGATCGCGCGCCACCTCGGGGGCAACACCTTCGCTTCCGTCTGGAAGGCCGCGATTCTCGGTGTTCCGCTTCCCCTCTGTTCCTGCGGCGTGTTACCGGTGGGACTCTCGCTCCTCCGGCGCGGCGCCAGCCGGGGCGCCACTACGGCGTTTCTCATTTCAACCCCTGAGACCGGCGTGGACAGCATCGTGGTCACCTACGGCATGCTGGGGCCCCTGGGACCGGTTTTCGCAATCGTGCGCCCCATCGCCGCGTTTCTCAACGGCCTGCTGGGCGGGGGCGTGGTCTCCTGGCTCGACCACCGCGACGCGCACAAGGCCACAGCAACCTCCGGCTCTCCCTCCGGGGGCGCTCCGGCGCCCCATGCCGATCTTTGTGGATCAGGCGGATCGTGCTGTGGCGAAGCGCCCTCCTCTTCCGAACACGCCTCATTCTGGCAGCACCTGAAAGGCGCATTTCATTACGGCTTCCTCTACTTCCCGCGCGAAATCGTCAAGTGGCTCCTCATTGGCCTTGTCGCCGCGGGGGTCATTGCTTACTTTCTGCCCGCCGATCAGCGGGCGCTGGCGCAGTATCTCGGGACCGGCCTGATGCCCATGGTCGTGATGGCGCTGGTGGGCATCCCCCTCTACATCTGCGCCACCGCGTCGGTGCCGTTCGTAGCCGTACTGCTGGGCGCCGGCCTCAGTCCGGGCGCGGCGCTGGTCTTCCTCATGTGCGGCCCGGCCACCAACTCGGCGGCCCTCGTCATGCTCTGGAAAATGCTCGGCCCCCGGACCGTCTGCGTGTATCTGGCCTCCATTGTCGTGACGAGTTTCTCCTGCGGGTTCCTGCTCGACGCCTACTTCGCCGCGGCGGGGGGCGTTCCTCCGATTGACGTGCTGCACCACCACGACCTGCTCAGCGTCTGGCACATCGCGGGGGCTGTGGGGTTGTTGTTGATTGTGGCTGCGGCTCTCTGGCAAAATTTCCAGGCCCGATATGCCAAAGCGCCGGATGCGCCGGACGAAAACCTCCTGCGGGAAGCGGGGTTAACACCCGAGGCAACCGTTCCCGCAGCGCGGCGCCTGCGGGTGTCCGGCATGACATGCGAACACTGCGCCCTGCACGTCCGTCAGGCGGCGGAGTCAGTCGCCGGGGTCGAGACCGCCCGCGTCAACCTTCAACAGAAAACCCTCACCGTCACCGGGTCGTACTACGACCTTGCCACCCTCATTCGCGTCGTGGCCCAGGCCGGCTACGAGGCCCGCGAGGAAGAATAGTAACAGTTGGACTGAAAACCCGACTCCATTCTGTCAATCGAAAGGCGGAATTCCATGTTCGAGGAAAACTCCGGTTCCCAGATTTCTGTTTGCCATTCTGCGCTCAGAACCGTTGCCCTGTCCCTTCTTTACACGCTGTTTCTGTCCGGCTCGCTCCTTTCCGCCCAGGACGCCTCTCCCACCACCCACACTCTCGTCCTGCAGGGCATCAGCGATCTCTCCGCCGCCGTTCTGCTCCCGTCGGGGCAACTGCTGGTGGGGGACGACGAGACGAACCTGTTGCGCGTCTATGACCCGGCGGGCGGGGTTCCCCTCGCCACGGTGGACGTGAACGATTTCCTCGGGATTCTCCCGCAAAAGAAGGACGAACTCGACCTCGAAGCCGCCGCGCAGGTCGGCAGCCGGGTCTATTGGATCACCTCGCACGGCCGCAACAAGGACGGCAAGGAACGCCCCGACCGCTACCGCTTTTTTGTCACCGAAGTGAACACGGCGCCCGGTAGCGCGCCCACCATTCGTCCTGTGGGAACCCCCTGCAAGACTTTTGTCCAGCAATTGGTGAAGACCCCGTTTGCCCAGCCGATGGGGCTGGACAAGGCCACGCGGCTCGGTGAGAAGTTGAAAAAGGAAGAACGCGAACGCCTGGCTCCCAAGGTGGAGGGTCTCAACATCGAGGGGATGGCCGCCTCCGCCGATGGGAAAACCCTCTATGTCGGCCTGCGCAATCCCCTCCCGGTTGACACGGACGGGCGTCCCAAGGCGCTCGTGGTGACGGTTCTCAACGCCGCCGATGTCATGGACCGTGGCATGGCCATTCAGTTCGGCGAGCCCCTCCTGTGGGACCTCGACGGGCTGGGCATCCGCAGCATGGAGTACGCCCCCGCGCACCGGGCCATTCTGATCGTGGCGGGTTCCACCGGCGCCAAAGCGAAGAAACCGTTCGAACTCTTCCGCTGGAGTGGCGTTCCCGGTGAGGCGCCTGTCCGGATGCCGATCGCGGAGAAACTCCCGAAGAAATTCACGCCGGAATCCATTGCCCCCGCGCTGGAGGGGCCGCGCGTTCTGCTCCTCAGCGACGATGGCACCCGCCTTGTCTCCGTGCGGGGCGCACAGGACTGCCAGGAAGGCGCTCTGCTGCCGGGCGATAAGTGCGAAAACAAGAATCTGCTCGATCAGAACGCGAAGACCTGTCGGGGTCTCTGGATCACGCCTCAAATCGTCCCCTGACAAAAGGCGGCCTGTCGGAATTCCATCCCTGCGTTCCGCCAGACAAGAGAATCCAAGAGTTCTGACACAGCGTAACAGAACCCCGCTTCATTGCTCCGGCAGGGACAAAAGTCAAGTGTTTCGGAGAGATCTTGGCCGATCTAGGTTTGGCTATTCTCTCTCAAGAATGGCCCGAAGTGGCAAACAGAGAGATTCCTCTCTATCTGTCCTCTGAAGTTGGCCTGCTTGAGCAGGCTATTCTTTGCCCCCCGCTTCAGCAGGGGGGAAGGTGGGATTTGCTCCATTGCCTGAAGCGCGCTTCAGCGCGGCTTCCCTGGAGTCGCTTCACGCCCGGTCATCCGAAAGAAAGCCCGGCTGAAGCCGGCTTTGAAAAGGAGAAGGAGTCGGAAACACCCCGCCTGAAGGCGGGTGCAAAGAAGA
>Ga0116170_10002185_pt1 | contig 19118 bp, 17 predicted proteins | sample AD_JPNHW1_MetaG_FD_89797 | JGI IMG/M metagenome (GOLD analysis project Ga0116170, IMG submission 89797) | Active sludge microbial communities of municipal wastewater-treating anaerobic digesters from Japan - AD_JPNHW1_MetaG | ecosystem: Engineered > Bioreactor > Anaerobic > Digestate | place...
GCGTCTACGGCTATGCCAATGTAGAAGATGCCATCCGCGCCGGCGAGGCCCTCCGAGAGTGCGAGAAGCTGGCTATCCTCCCCTACGTCCCTGCCGCCCTCCGAACCGAGCCGGCCCTGGAGCTGCCGGAGTTTGAGACCGCCGGCCCCAAGGGCGTGCTGGTCCATCCCTTCAGCTCGAAAGAGCCCCAGCAGGCAGATGTCTATGTGCTGGGCAGCGCTGCGGCGCTTGGCAATCCCAGAGACCTGGTGGCGGCGCTGGTGAGCGTCCGGGAGAAGATCGCTCCCGACTCAGCCCTCTACGCCCCCGCCCTAGCCACCCCTGCCAACCTGGCCCTGCTGATCTACCTGGGCGTCGACCTGGTGGACGGGACGCGCATGCTGGCCGACGGCCTGCTGGGCCGCTACCACACCAGAGATGGCTGCTGGCCGGCGTCCGAAATGCGTGAGCCGCCCTGCCGCTGCCCTCACTGCCAGAAGTTAGCTGAAGCGCAGGCTGAGGCAGCCGGCGAACAGGCCGATGGAAACGCCGCCGGGCGGGCAGGATCTTTTTCGCAATCTCATCGCACCGACCTGATCGCCTCCCACAACCTCCTCAAGCTCGAGGAGGAGCTTTTATCCGTCCGCCAGGCCATTCGCTCCGAGAGCATGAGGGAGTATGTTGAGCGACAGGTCCGGGTGGCCCCGGATCAAACGACCTCCCTGCGGCTGCTGGACGCCGAGCACTCCTACCTGGAGAAAAGGACGCCCGTCTTGCGACGCAGCACATTTTTTGCCAATTGCGCTGAATCGCTGCACAGGGTGGAGGTCACCCGCTTCGCGGAGAGGGTGATCAGCAGATACACTGCTCCCAGGAGCGATGTGCTGCTCCTCCTGCCCTGCTCGGCTAAAAAGCCCTACAGCCTCTCCCGTTCTCACAAGCTGTTCTCCGAAGCAGTGGGTGGCCGCCGCCGCTACCTGCATGAGCTGATACTCACCTCGCCGCTGGCCCTGGTGCCGCGAGAGCTGGAGGAGGCCTACCCCGCCGCCAGCTACGACGTCCCGGTCACCGGCCGCTGGGACAGAGAGGAGAGGGCGTGGCTGGTCGGCTGCCTGGAGGCCTACCTCAAGAAGAACAGCTACGGGAGAATTGTGGCCCACCTGGATGGGGAACTGGAGGAGGCTGTCAGGGAGAGCGGCCTGGATGCAATCTTCACCGGCGGCGGCACCAACGGACCGGCTCTGACCCGCCTGGGCCTGGCTCTGGCCGAGGCCTGCCGGGATGCGGTGAAGCTTCCTGACCTGCGGCTGCTGCGCTACCGGGCCCATGCCGACTTCTACTTCGGAGAGGGCGCAGGCGACCTTCTGCTGGCGGGAAAGATCACAGTTAGGGGCCGGGAGATCCAGGACGAAAAGAAGAGGCCCCTGGCGGCATCGACGCCAAACGGCATGATCGCCCTCTCCCTGGCGGGAGCGGCCCGTCTGGAGCCGCTGGGAAGATACATGGTCAGGATCGGCGACTTCCTGCCCAAAGGATCACTGCTCGCGCCCGGCGTGGTGGAGGCCGACGAGCAGATCCGCCCCGGAGACGAAGTGATAGTGGTAGGCGAGAAGGCCTTCGGCGTGGGCCGGGCCAAAATGTCCGGCTGGGAGATGGTCCGCTCCCGGCGGGGCCTGGCTGTGGAGATCAGGCATATCAAAGGGAGATAGGTCATGGGAGATAGATCAAGGGAGATGAGAATATGAGAGGAATGAGGGAGAGAAGAAAAGGCATCTCCTATGAGCCCATCGAAGAATTCTTCCCCAATATCGGCGATGACATGGTCAATAAGATGACTGATGCAATCTCCGAAGCCTGGGATACCATGCTCGGTTTCTGCGCGGTATGTCCCACCCGATGCATCAGCGAGAAGGACGTATTCTGCACCATGTTCGATGACAAACACCTATTTGATTGATAGAACCGTTGCCGAATTATTAAAGAAATTAATAATAAATTTAAAGAGGTGAAGTGTACGGATCTGATCGACGAGATGAAGGCCCATTTGCCCATTGCCGCCTATGCCAACCGGGATTTGAGCAAAGTCTTGATGGCGAATGGATTTGAGGTAACACCGGAAAGGGAATTGAAGATCATTGCATCTTCAGGTCGAAGGGCCTGAGGCCGAGAAGATCATTGAGATAGATGTCCGATGGCAAAGATGCAGGCAAGAGAGGCAGAAGCCTTCGCCAGACTGTGCAGTTCTATATGGTCGACTTCCAGACCCCGCTGGGAAGGGCCATAGACATATCCATCATACTCCTCAACCTCCTGGCTGTGGCCCTCTTTGTGGCCAGCACCTACCCCATGCCCGCCGCCCAGAGGGAGACGCTCTGGAGCCTGGAGAAGGCAGTGGTGGCTGTCTTCATCATCGAGTACCTCCTCAGGCTCTACGGCGCTCCGGACAGGTGGGAGCATGCCAAAGACATCTACAGCATCATAGACCTGGCGGCCATAATGCCCACCCTCATCCTCACCACCTTTGCCGCATTGGCCGCTCATCCTGCATCCCTCTTGACCCACGACATCAGATTCGTGCAGACGCTGAGGGTGCTGGCAACGCTGCGCATATTCAGATTCCTGCGCTTCATTGCCAGAGATCACCTGCTCTTCGGCCTGATCAGCCAGGGGATGCTCAACGTCGCCCGACTGGTGCTGAGCATACTGATAATCTTCTTCGTCTACTCCGGCCTGTTTTACTTTGTGGAAAGCCCCATAAACCCCAAAGTCAGCAACTTCGCCGACGCCTTCTACTTCACAGTGGTCGCCGTCTCCACCGTCGGCTTCGGTGACATTGTGCCTGTGACTGCCGCCGGCCGTATGGTCACCGTGGCCATGATAATCTCAGGCATCATCATAATCCCCTTCCAGGCGGCCAGGATCTTCCGGGCGTGGCTTTTCGCCTCAGGCGAAAAAAGCGCCAGGATCTGCGCCCGCTGCGGCCTGGACAGGCACGACAGAGACGCCGGATTCTGCAAGAGATGCGGGGAGAGCCTGCCGGAAAAATGATCGAGCCGGAGGGGGATGGTGATGTGAATGAGGAGGGGATGAGGATGGGGATAGAGTAGGGCGAACTGTGAAAACCCAGGGCGGCCTCAACTCTGCTTGACCCTCGATCCGCCCGGCGGCAAAAACTGCACGATCTGGTCAACAGAACCTATGGACTTGAGAAATGCCCGATCCTCCACCACTTCCCCGAATTGCCGATAGATCCTCTTGGCCAGGTCGTCGGCATTGTACTCACCGGGCTCGATCTGCACAACCGGATCGGCCCTGGGCAGCACTGCCGAAACCGGGCCGCCGATGAGCAGGCCCTCCGATATGCCCAGGGCCAGGCCGAGAGAAGTGTCCTTGAAATAGCGGCGCTCGCCTCTGATGACGAAAGCGCCCTTCTTGAGAAACTCGCCGCTCTCCGGAGTCTTGCTGACCTGATCGCCCCGGACCAGGTAGCAATCGGCGGCAGCGAGCCCCCCCTTCCAGATGGAGGAGTAGCTGACTGCGAATTGCGCTGCCTCGGAGAGGGTGCTCTCCGGCACAATCTCGCCCTCGGTCTTGATCACCGTAAGGGGCGCTCCAGGGGCGTCGGTGTGCATGGCAAAGTCCCGCCTTTCCAAATATTTAGTATAGATCTCCTCGTTGCTGTCCGCGTCGCGCCCACCCAGCACCAGAAATCCGTCCGAGGAGTAAAACCACCTGAAGCGCTCGTACCACTTGGGCTTTCTCCGCCTGGGTACTGCCGAGGGTCGGCTCTTTCTTGGAGCCGATTTGCCGGCCTTAAGCTCCTCTGTGATCTGGAGGGCCTCGCGCGCCCCGGCGGCCTTCCTGGCCATCTCTTTGGCCTTTTCGTAGTACCTCTGGGCGTTCTGGGGGACGGTGAGCGCGGCATGAAGCTCCAGCTCCTCGCCCTCCACGAGGGCCCGCATCTCTCCCTGGCCGTCTAAAGAGAGAATTGATTTGGCTGAGGGGAGGTCCGAACCGCTGATCCTCTCCCAGATCTCATTGTAGGAGAAGCCCTTGCCGTGAGCCCCGGCAACGACATTCAGTATCTTGTCCACGCTGCCGTACAGTTGGTAGACCAGCTCGCCCCTGGCGATGAGCGCCTTCTCCTGGGCCTCGAACTCGGCCAGCGCCCGTCTCTGCAGCTCGATCCTCCTGTCCAGGGGGTCCTGCCTGGCTTCCGCTGCCGCCTCCTTCTCCACAAAGAAGGCATCCACCGCCTCGCTGAATGTGGCATAGCGCTTGACCGGCAGCCCATCGTAAACCCTGAGGGGCCGGGATAGCACATCCACCGGCTCGCCGCCATCCGAGGAGAGGACGATATGCGGGTCGAGAGTATCATCCAAAAATACCTGCCGCAGGGCCTGGTGGACCCTCTCCACCTCAGAGGCATCCAGTTCGGCGGCTGGCCTGTTCTTGGCCACGCCCGCCACCAGGCAGACCTCCTCACCATAGGTTCCGCCCATGTTCAGGCCCCGAACCAGGGAGCGCACCAGGTCCTGGCCGGCGGAGGATAGCCAGGCGGAGAGGTCTTGCAGAGATATGGTGCGCGGGTCGAGCTGGCCGGGATGGAAGAGGTACTTCTCGCCGGCGGCCATCCTGCTGCCCCGGTAGACCATTTTTTTGAGCATGGAGAGGATCTGGCGGTTCTCGTCGAGCAGCACCATGCTGCCCTTGGGAAACAGCTCGATCACCAGATAGTGGCGGGCCCCGGAGCGCTCCACGACGATCTCCAGCACTCGGTCAAAGTCGTGCTGGAGGATCTGCACAATCCTGCCGCCGGAGAGGCGATTTCTGAGCATGGTGGGAAACTGGGGGGGCGTCTTGGAGGCGGGCCTCTGCCCTTTAGTGATGTTGATCCTCTTGCCGGCCACGAGCAGGAGGTCGAGCCTTCCCTCCGCCGGGGACTGGACGGACAGCCATATCTTATCCGAGGACTGCTGATAGGCTTTGCCCATAAAGCCGCCCAGGATTCTGTCCGACAGCTCTGCTGCCATGGCCGCGACATCCACATTGCTCATCGCCTTCTTCATGAGAGGGCTATCTGGTGGATCAATCGATAAATAGTTGCGGATGGCATAGTGAGATGGAAAGTGGCAGAAGAGATGGCGATAGAGATGGCGGTGGAGATGGCCGAAGAGAAAGCTGATGAGAATGCTGATGAAAAGGAGAGGCGCTTTTTGGCGGATCTGATGCTCATCCGCCTGGCCAGGTGGCTGCGGCTGCTGGGGCAGGATGTGGCCCTCCCGGCAGGGCGGAGGGACGAGGACCTCATGCGCCAGGCAGAGCAGGAGGGGAGGACGGTCATCACCAGGGACAAAAGGCTGTGCCTGGCCTGCCGGCGTGCAGGCATGCCTTGCCTGCTCATCCGCTCATCGGACATTTCCTGTCAACTCAAGGAGATGGCGGAGACGGGAGTGCCTCTGCGGCTTGACCCCAGGAGGTGCACAGTGTGCAACGGCCTCTTGGAGGAGGTCGAGCCCCAGCCGGAGCAGAGATGGCAGTGCCGGGAGTGCAGGAAGCTCTACTGGCAGGGCGGGCACTGGAAGGGAATAAAAAAGAGGCTGGAGGAGCTGTACCCGCCGTGAAGCCATCCCTTAAATCAATATAACCAACCGACAAAGTTAATAATTAATAATCATATATATTGGGGCCAAGGGTGAAAACTGATGCCAGACGGAGTACCCCAGCAAGTTCATAGAGAAAGGCAGATGAATTGGGGAATAAAATTGGAAGATCTACTGGCAGTTTTGATTCTATTGATCATGACGCTGGGGATCGCAGCCTATCTTCAATTCATTATCACAAGCGGCCTGAATAATGCGGCATACATCAGCCAATGGCGCATTTTCCCTTGATAGAACTTGCTGGACAAAAAAATGAATTATTGGAGACCTCAGCACGTCAGAGCAGGATATCTGAAGGGAACCTTATCTGCCTGGTGTAGCGCCTCTGGGCCTCCAAACGCACCCCACCCTTTGCCATGGGATCGGCCTGTGCAGGTATGCCGAAGGAGATGCCGGTGAGCGCCTCCACCTGGGCTACAGGCACCTGCCAGGTCTTGTATTCGTCATCGAAGAACTCCATGCTCTCAATATAATTCTTCTGGCTTCGCAGATATGCCGTGGCTCGAAGCTTGCCGTTCTTGTTGACGAAGGCCACGACCTTCCAGAAGTCCGCCGGCAATTGGTACTTCACACGATAAGGCATATCGTCTTCCCGGAAGACGGGGCCGGTGAAGACGGAGATGCGGGCATCGGCATTTTCTGCCGTATTGATGACGAAATTTTCAACCTCCAGCCAGTCATGCTGATTGAGCCGGGAATGCTGGGGCGAGCAGTTGGTGTAGTGGAATGTATCCTCTCCGGCCTGGACGGCAACGTTTCCCCAACACGGATCCAGCCTGCGCACAAGATGTCCCTTGTCAAGCGGATTATTGTTGTATAGCTCAGGCCCGGCCTGGAACTGCTTATCAAGGCGGGGATCAAAATACCATTTATCAGCGTCGCGTTTTACCGGCACCAGTGTCCGTCCATCGATATTCACGGCGGTAAAGAAAGCCAGTTTGCGCTCGGCGTTCATGACGACGGAGAAATGGTGATAGGTCAATTCTTCGCCCCCGTCCCTGAGTCTTGCCACTTTGGACCGGAGGCGTTCCGCCAGCGCGGGAATCGGAAGTTTGTTTTCATTTCCCAGAAACGCCGCATCATAGCCCCTGGCAGAATTGAAATGCTCAATTGCTAGTTCGCTGGCATCCGCGAGGCCTCCCGATGGAGTAGGCGAGACCACGATGCCGATGCCCTGGGAACCGGTCTTCGGGCTTCTCAGCCTGATCAGCGCCTCCTCCGCCATCCGGTCACCGGCTTTGCGCGCCTCCAGATCCTGGAAGATGCGGCTGACCCGCACACCCTCGTTGGCCGCCCAGGCGATGGTGCTGGGATGGTCCACTCCTTCCCGATAGGGCTGGCCGTCCACTCTGAGGATCTTCCCCTTGGCATCCGTCTTGGGCACGCCGCTGTGATGCAATGAGACCACCAGCCACTGGTCGTTGAAGACCGGCGATCCGGATGAACCGGGCTGGGTGTCGGTCAGGTAATGCAGCCAGTCATCGAAGACCTCAATGACCTCATTCTCCCTCAGGCAGCACTGCTTGAGGCCGCCCTCCGGATGCTGAATGATGGAGACATATTCTCCGCGGACAATCTTGCCGGACTCCTCCAGGAGAGGCAGCATACCGAAGTTGGAGAGGGGGGTGCCGTCACCGGCCTTTGCGGCTACTGCTACCAGTGTGTAGTCGAGATCCGGGCTGGTGACAAATAGATCGCCCGGCAGCAGGTCAAATGTCCGGGATGCTTTGCGGCGTGATGATGCATCCTCCTCAAAATCAAACTCCGCAAAGCTTTTCACTGCCAATTCCGGGCGTTCCAGTACGTGATTGTTGGTGAGCAGCAGATTGGGACCTACCAGAAATCCGGTTCCGTATCCTTCCGTTCGGCCATAAGTGTTTATGATCTGGATCCTGCATACAGGTCGCGACGCCAGAAGGCCCAGCTCAAGGTAGTTTATTCCTACGAGGTCGCTTTTGCCCATGATCCTCTCCAAAGCCAGGCCGTCGGAGGGTTCGATAAAGTTCAAGCGCCTTGCCGTCGGCTTTACCTCTTTCCCGGCAGCCGATCTGGCGGCTAGCCGGCCGTAGAACCTTTCAGAGGCCCTGCGCTGCTGTTCGGCTTGCAATGTCTTATTTACCATACGTTAGACACCTCTATTTAAATCTGCAATACTGAAAGACAAAACTTACATTCGACAGTGCCCTCAGTTACCTTGAGTATTTCTATACCCCACCAATACTATTTAAATTTTATACCTTATTGAATTTTTTTTAATAAAAATTCTTAAAAATTTTATTTATGTTTCATAATATCTATATAGTTCCGTCCCAACCGAAAACTGTATATCCTAATGATTAGATAGGTATATTGTCGCAAGATAAGGCTGCAACCGATTAAGCTCCCAAAGGTGCGCCTCGCGTCACAGCGAAGTATTCGGCCAAATTGAGGTCGTCCGGGTCTCAAGCGTCTTATGTGATTGCGGCAAGAATAGAATGTGTGCTGGCGATGGGAGAGCAGGCATTTCATCTCCGATGACGTGCCCCCGTAAGAAGGGCGCTGTGTCAAGATTCCAGTGCTGCCTCGCGTCGCCTGTGTGATGGCACAGGGCGGGATCAAGGCCGCCACTACGGTGGATGGCTCCCAGGAGATGGACGCTCGCGGATCAGCGTTTGACTCGCCTCAAACATCACTTTCTCATTTCTCAACTAATGATAGATTTATATCGACAATATACGTATGAGATTCTGAAATGTCAATGCTGATGGGACTGGCGATAACTGCAGTTGGAGTTGCAGTGATCGGAAAGGTATTGTTGGGGGGCCTTTGGCAATCGACGAAATCCGCCGGAGGCCGCCGTGGGTCCAGAGTAATCGAAATCGATGAATACGAAGTTGTCGACGAGTCGCAGGATCGACCATCATCGGGCCGCACGATCCGGATCGATGACGGCGATATTTGAGCGGATACGGGATTGGTTCGCTTCTGTTTTTAGATGGGCAATGTGCCGATACATTCTTAGCTTTGGTACACCATAGTAAACCGCATGAGCGCTTCCGATAAGGCGATTCCTATCCCGGCCACAGTCTCGATAGGAGCTAAAATCACCTCCTGGCAGGCCAGGCAAATCAGAGAGTTGATCGATGCAGGAGCATTTATCAACGAATCGGACTTCGTCAGAGATGCTATCCGGCACAGGCTAGCGGAAATAAAGGTTATCAAATGCCGGGATATCGACTACGAAACCGCAAAGAAAGAGGTGGAAGGCTACTTCAAGCATCATGGCGAGGCATTTCCTGACGAAGCTGCTGAGGACCTGGAACTGGACTTCGACCTGGTGATGAAAATCAGCGAAGAGCTCCGGAAAGAGGGGACGCTGGAGGAGGCCTGATGGACTACTATGAAATTGGAGATGCTATACATGGGTCCAAAATCTATGTAGAAGCCAGGAAGATGGTAGGATATAGAATCATTGTAAAGACGGGAAGACATAAAGCCCAGAGTGTAACACTAATTGAAAATGCAAAGGCAGTAATTGTTAAGAAATTGAAATATTCAGCAAAGAAATCAAGCAAAATTCAAGAATAAAGATTCACAAAACTCGAGGCTAATCCGATCTTGGCCTTCTCTCCGCTCCACTCCTCGCATCTCTCTCCGCTCCTCTGCTCGCCCCTAAACTCGCTCCTCCCCTCGCTCCTCTCCCTCCGATCAGGCAGCTCCGCCCTTCTCCTATGAGATCGCCCCGGCCCGCCGCCTTCAATCCCTCCCTCACCAGCTCGTAGTTCTCCGGCTCACGATAGCGCAGCATGGCTCTTTGGATCCTCTTCTCCCGATCTTTGGGAACATGCACCGGCTGGAGGGTGAAGGGGTCCAGGCCAGTGTAGTACATGGCCGTGGAGACGGTCATGGGCGTGGGGGTGAAGTCCTGCACCTGCTCGGTGTACATGTGATGGTCCCTCAGGTATTCGGCCAGCTCCGCCATATCCTGGAGAGTGCAGCCGGGATGGCCGGACATGAGGTAGGGCAGGATGTACTGCTCCTTTCCCGCCGCCCGGCTGGCGGAAGCGAACCTCTCCCGGAAGGAGTCCAGCACCTCCCTGGGGGGCTTGTTCATACACTCCGTCACCATGCGGGAGATGTGCTCCGGAGCGATCTTGAGGTGGCCGGAGACGTGATGGCGACAGAGCTGGTCCAGGTAGAGGGAGCAGCAGGCTTCATCGGCCAGCAGCAGGTCGTGCCTGATCCCTGAGCCTATGAAGACCCGGCGGACTCCCGGAATCCTCAGCAGAGCCCGCAGCAGCCTAACCTGCCGGCTGTGGTCCTTGTCAAGGCTGTGGCAGTCCGCCCGGCAGAGCTTATCGGCGCAGGCCCCCAGACCCGTCCAGCGGGGGCAGGACATGCCGTACATGTTGGCCGTCGGCCCGCCCACGTCCTGAATGATGCCCTTGAAGCCCGGCATCTCCGCCAGCCGCGCCGCCTCTCGCAGGATGGACGCCTCGCTCCTGCTCTGCACAATTCGGCCCTGGTGGTGGGTCAGGGCGCAAAAAGAGCAGGATCCGAAGCATCCCCGGTGGCTGGTGATGGAAAAGCGCACCGGCTCCAGTGCCGGGACGGGCTGGCGATAGGAGGGGTGAGCCTGCCGTGCGTAGTCCAGTTCGTAGACTCTGTCCAGCTCCTCTGTGGAGAGCGGCTTTGCGGGGGGATTTTGCACGATCACCGTCTTGGGGTGGGGCTGGACCACTGCCCGGCCCCGGAAGGGGTCCTGCTCGCCGTAGTGCAGGGCAAAGGCCCTGGCGTACTCCCTTTTATCCCGGCTAACCGCCTCAAAGCCGGGAATAATCAGGCATCCGGACCTGCGGTCCTGCTCCGGGGCGGCCTTCAAGCCATTGGCAAGATCCGCCTGCGCGCTCCCACCTCTCCACAGGGCCACCGGCTCTTTGACAGTTGTGCCGGGCACATCCTGGATCTCGCCTATTCTCTCGCCCTTCTCCAGCCGCAGGGCGAGCTGCCGGATGGGGCGCTCGCCCATGCCGTAGACGATCAGGTCCGCCGGGGCATCGGCCAGAATGGAACGGCGGACGGAGTTTGACCAGTAGTCGTAGTGGGCAAAGCGCCTCAGGCTGGCTTCGATCCCTCCCAGGATGACCGGCACCCCCGGAAAGAGGCTGTGCACCCGGTCGGCGTAGACAATGGCCGCCCGGTCGGGCCGCAGGAGGGCGCCGCCCGGCGAGTAGACATCACTGCTCCGCCTTTTGAGGTTGGGTGTGAAGTTATTGACCATGGAGTCGACGTTACCTGAGGAGACGCCGAAGAAGAGGCGGGGGCGGCCCAAGCGCTGGAAATCCTCCGCCTGCCGCCAGTTTGGCTGGGCGACTATCCCCACGCTGTAGCCGGCATCCCAGAGCACCCGGCCCATGACCGCAGCCGCAAAGCTGGGATGGTCCACGTAGGCGTCTCCGCTGATGAGGACCACGTCGAACTGATCTATGCCCAGCTCTTTTGCCTCGGCCAGGGACATGGGAAGAAATGGGGGCTGATCCATCATTTGCATTCAAAAGGGCGGGCGGAGATAAAGGCTTTCCGAGACGATGGGAAAAACGGCGGACGATCATCTCTGTGGTTTTGTTCAGTAGCAATAGGCTTGATCTTCAGCTACTTACTAGCTAAACCACAGAGGCGCAGAGACACAGAGGACTCACAGAGACGAACGTGTCCATAATCCACAGCGAAGATACAACCACTTTATCTCCAGCATCCTCTCCGCCCGGAAGGCGAGGAGGTCGTGCAATTCACAATTTTCCAGCTCGGCGATGAAATTGCCAGCCTCATCATTGGGCGGGACTCCGCGGCGGCCAGGAAATCGGCGGGCTTGCCGTCGGCGTAAAACTGCTGCCGGACTTGGGCGGTTGCGCTTGTCCGCGGGGGTGGCTTCATGTCTGTATCGAGAATGGCGCAGAGGCATTAAGCGAAAGGGCGAAGGGCAAATATCACTCTATTGACGAAGTATTTGGATGAGTTTTAGGGCCGTTTTCTCCTCCAGCCTTTGTCGCCAGAAGAAATGAAGAAACGTATAAATTATAAAATTACGTGCTCAGGCGTTATTCCCTTGATGATATCCTGAGGCATCCGGAGGATGAGGCATCGATTGGCATAATTTTATGCAAGGGAAAGAAATTTGAGGCCCAAGGATATTCTTCGCAGATGACTATGGCCCGCCCCTTCTCCATCCGCATCTTTTGTCCTGACGGAAATCCAGTAGGCCTGCGTATATTGTCCAAGTCCAACTGGACCGGCTGCGGATTGGTGTGCCCACGATCCATCCTACCTGCGGTAAAAAGCAGGAAGGAGTTCTCCCAGCCAGGAGTTTATGTCCTTGTAGGCCCTCCGGAGGACGGAGAACTGCCCAAGATATACGTTGGAGAAGGTGACCCGGTGGGCCCAAGGTTAGAGAGCCCGGAGGCTGCCCTTCTCCTGGCCGAGGATGACGCCCTAGATTCTGAGCAATGAGCACGGGATTCCTGGGATCCGCGGCCAAGGCTCGCGTGGGGTACCGCCTAGCGCGCAGCAAGCCGGCAGCCGGGAGAGATCCCGGGAGCTTGGACAGGCGGCAGATACCCGGATGCCTTGCAGGCGATAAAGAGGTCCTATTTGGGCGCTGGAGATATTGGACACGCTGGCCTACTTTTTGCCCTAACCCACTTCTTGCAATTATGTATCTGCAGCCTTGTCATTGATTACCTGCAATGCAATCTCGTTTCTGCGAGTGAATGGTGGTGTCCAGGGATCGTTATACTGCATCAATAACGGCTCTCCCTCTGTTGAGATCCCCCGAACTTCCAGCGTCTTGCTCAATAGCTCCAGATTCTTTTCATAATTCCCCCCGGTCATGTAGCCGGAGAATCTTATGGTGGCCAGCTTTCTTGGTTCAATCACCTGGATCTTAACTTTGCTTGATGAAGGCTTGGGAATGCTCTGGATATCGAACCTCTCCGGCATTATAAACGCCATGAATTGACCGGATTCATTATTCATTGTCACAACAGGCGCAGTCATCTCGATCTTTTCCCCACCGGCGGAGTCATTTTCGGACTTTTGCGGTGCTGGCATAACCACTGGTGCCGTCATCTCGATCTTTTCGCCTCTTTGGTTGTCTCCAGAGATGTATCTGAACAATGGGCTAAAGGCATCGTTCTGATTCTCTGCAACTGTGGTGGCCCAGATCTCCTCGGGATAGACCCTGATTTCTACTCCATTCTCTAAGGTTTCCAGAACCTGGTAACTGGCTTCAGGTACCGACATGGAAATATACACCCCATAAAGTGTCCATATGAATAATAGCAAAATAAGGATGAGCCCAACCTGAATCGGCCAAGATAATTTCATGAAAATACCTCGGGTCCCCATAGACGCAACAATGAGATATGGTCAGTTCTTATGATTTATAGCTTTTCAGCCGACCAAAAGAGATTTGATTTCTAATCCAAGAAAATCTGAAAACCAGCGAGGGTCCACACATCCCCGACCTGAAATGTAGGGGTATTCGTGACCCCCCGCACGCCTGATTGTAATCAGAAAAAATCAAGCATTCTTCTCCTTCTCCCCGCTCCACGCCCCGTCCTTTCTCAGCCAGGCATCCATATCCGCAGCCGCGATCTTGCCCGCCCCCATGGCCGAGATCACTGTGGCCCCGCCTGAGGTGATGTCTCCGCCGGCCCACACGCCCTGCATCGTCGTCCGGCAGCGTTCGTCCACCACCAGCGTGCCCCACTTGGTGGTCTTCAGCTCCGGCGTGCTGGAAGCGATGAGCGGATTGGGGACGGTGCCCACGGCGATCACCACCGTGTCCACCTCCACCATGTGCTCCGAGCCCTTCTTGGTCCTGGGGCTCCTCCGCCCGGAGGCGTCCGGCTCGCCCAGCTCCATGTCGACCACTTCCATGCTCCTCACCATGCCCCGGTCGTCTCCCAAAAAGCGGGTGGGGTTGGTCAAAAAGTCGAATATCACGCCCTCCTCCATGGCGTTTTCCACCTCCTCCAGCCGGGCCGGCATCTCCTCGCGGGAGCGGCGGTAGACCACGTGCACCTCGTCTGCCCCCAGACGCAGGGCAGAGCGGGCGGCGTCCATGGCCACATTGCCTCCGCCCACCACGGCCACCCTCTTTCCCTTCTTGATGGGCGTGTCGTACTCCGGGAATTTGTAGGCCTTCATCAGATTGACGCGGGTCAGGTACTCATTGGCCGAATAGACGCCGCTCAGGTTCTCGCCGGGCACACCCAAAAAGCGCGGCGCTCCGGCTCCGATGCCCAGGAACACGGCATCATATCCGCCCTCCAGGAGTTCCCTGAGCTGCACCTGCCGGCCCACCACCGAGTCCAGCTCCAGCTTTGCCCCCAGGCTCTTGACGTATTCGATCTCCCAGCGAACTATGGACTTGGGCAGCCTGAACTCCGGAATGCCGTAGACCAGGACGCCGCCCCCGTCATGCAGCGCCTCGAATATGGTGACGTCATGCCCGAACCTCGCCAGGTCCGCGGCTACCGTGAGGCCGGCTGGACCGGAGCCCACCACGGCAGCCCGCTTTCCTGAGGACAGGGCAACCTCGCATCGGGGGCACTTCTCCTGGCTTCTCTCCCAGTCAGCCACATAGCGCTCCAGCCGACCGATGGCCACAGGCGCTCCCTTCTTGCCCAGAACGCAGCGGTCCTCACACTGCACCTCCTGGGGACAGACCCGGCCGCAGATGCCGGGCAGGCTGTTCTTCCTCTTCAAAGATGCCACAGCCTCCTGCATGTCGCCCTCCCGCATGGCCTTGATGAAGGACGGGATCTCGACGCCCACTGGACAGCCCTCCACGCACTTGGGCTTCTTGCACTGAATGCACCTTGACGCCTCTTCTGCTGCCTGCTGGGAAGTATAGCCTAAAGCGACCTCCTGAAAATTGTGTCTCCTCTTCTCTGCAGTCTGCTTGGGCATATCCACCCGGTTGTAATTCATCTTGCTTGACATCTTACCTGCACCCAACCTGCACCGCGCCTTCCGCCTGAGATTTTCCGCTAGATCAATCCTGATCTATTAATAAGATTTTCCTTGGGATGGATGAGGGCATCAGAGCGATGGAGCAACTCTTTCCCAGGAGCAGCCCCTCTTCTTCAGGTACTCGGCCATCTGAGATTCCGATCTCCCCAACGACCAGAGGTGGGATCCGTTCAGGCAGAACATGGGCCGGTATTGATACTTTCTTTCCGAGAGCACGAAGGGATCCGCCGGCGTCAGATCGGCAGGCACCTCATCCAGGGTGGACTCCATCAGACACCACCTCCCGGACTCGTTCTGGTAGACGGCCCAGGCATGGCCGAACTCCCCGTCCGGAGTGCTCACGCTTCCCAGAACGACGCGCACGCAGTGCTCCGATATGCCGCTGGCCAAAAGAAGTGTGGCCAGCAGAAATGATGCGTCCTCGCAGTCTCCTTTATGCAGGGTGAGCGTCTCCTCCGGAAAGAGCCACAGGTCGTCCACTCCGAAGGTGGTCTTGTCTGTGATATACTGCACCGACCGGGCCACATAATCCCAGATCTTCCAGGCCCGCAGGTCAAACGTCCCCGCCGCCCGGGCGGAGGGCAGGTCGATCTCCTGCAAGGCCCTGATTATGACCTCGCTCTTGTCCGAAGAGAGCCAGGCCCGAATGTCGGTGGGAATGAAGAGGCCCGCGCTGCCCACGACCGCCCTTTTGTCCCACATGATCGTATCCCGGACAATTGCATCCCCCGACCAGTTGAAGCTTGTCGCCATTGCCATCACCAAATCAATCATAATAATTTTAATTAGTTATATTTAAAAGTTTGGCTTTGCAGGATGAGAGAATTGGATCACACTTCCATAAAACAGCAAAAACGATACCGTAGCCGGATCAAGTCTATGACCCTAAGATTTCATTCATACTGCTGAACTTCAAATAGCTTTAATAACTTGCTAAAATAATCTCAGATAAATAACATTAAATAGTTTCAATCCGAACTGTTCCTGATTTATAATCATGGATTATTATAGAGGTAATTAGATGGTTGATAAGACTAGCGATAGATCGGTCGACCCCGCCAGCCGGGAGATGCTGGAAGTCTGCCGCAAGGCCGGCCTGGAGACCGCCTGGGATCGTTTTGAAAAGCAGCAGCCTCAATGCGGCTTTGGAGAGCTGGGGCTTTGCTGCCGAAACTGCAACATGGGCCCCTGCCGCATCGATCCCTTCGGCGAAGGAGCCGTCAAGGGCGTCTGCGGGGCGACAGCCGATATAATCGTGGCCCGGAATCTTCTGAGGATGATTGCCGCCGGAGCCGCCGCTCACTCCGACCACGGCAGAGGAGTAGCCCATACCTTCAAACTCATGTCCGAGGGCAAAGCCCCCAGCTACCAGGTCAAGGACAGTGCCAAGATGGAGAGGCTCATGAAGGAGTACGGCGTGGATAGCCAGATGGCCCTCGCCGATGCCGTCCTGGCGGAGTTCGGCAAACAGGATGGGCCCATTCAGTTCACCCGCCGCGCTCCGGCCCAAAGGGTCGAGCTGTGGAAGAAGCTCGGCATCGATCCCCGCGGCATCGATCGGGAGATTGTGGAGATCATGCATAGAACTCACGTGGGCGTAGACAACGACTACGTCCACCTCATATTGCAGGGTTTGCGCGCCAGCCTGGCGGACGGCTGGGGCGGCTCCATGATCGCCACGGAGCTACAGGATGTCATGTTCGGCACTCCGTCGCCCGCGTTCTCGGAGGCCAATCTGGGTGTTCTGGAGCCCAATCAGGTCAATATCATAGTCCATGGCCATGAGCCCCTGCTCTCGGAGATGGTTGTGGCGGCAGCCGCAGATCCGGAGATGGCGGAGCTGGCCAAAAAGCAGGGCGCTGTGGGCATCAACGTCGCCGGAATGTGCTGCACCGGAAACGAAGTGCTCATGCGCCACGGCGTTCCCGTTGCCGGCAACTTTTTGCAGCAGGAGCTGGCGGTGGCCACCGGCGCTGTGGAGGCCATGGTGGTGGACATACAGTGCGTCATGCCCGCCCTGGGAGCCCTCTCTGGGTGCTTCCATACCAAATTCATCTCCACTTCTCCCAAAGCCATGTTCCCCGGAGCCACGCACATGGAGTTCCATGAAGAGACGGCGATGCAGACTGCCAGGGAGATAGTGAAGACGGCAATAGCCAATTATCAGAACAGAAATCCCCTGAAGGTCCATATACCCAATGAAAAGGCCAAATGCATGGTGGGCTTTTCTGTGGAGAGCATCCTGGCCGCCCTGGGAGGCAGCCTCGATCCCCTGCTGGGGGCCATCAAGAGCGGTGCCGTGCGGGGCATCGGAGCCGTGGTCGGCTGCAACAATCCCAAGGTGCAGCACGACTACGGGCACCTCAACCTGGTCAGAGAGCTGATCAAGAACAATGTGCTGGTGGTCAGCACCGGCTGCAATGCCCTGGCCTGCGCCAAGGCCGGGCTGCTCCTTCCGGAGGCAGCGGAGATGGCCGGCGAAGGCCTCAAGGGCGTCTGCAAGGCCCTGGGAATTCCCCCCGTGCTGCACATGGGCTCCTGCGTGGACATCTCCCGCATACTCGTCGCCGCCGCAGCCATTGCCAATGCCCTGGGGGTGGACATCAGCGACCTGCCCGCTGCCGCAGCCGCGCCAGAGTGGATGAGCGAAAAGGCCGTCTCCATTGGAGCTTACGTTGTTGCCTCCGGAGTGTTTACAGTGCTGGGCACTGTGCCTCCCGTGCTGGGCAGCTCCGCCGTAGCATCGCTGCTCACCTGCGGAGCCGAAGACGCCGTGGGGGCTACATTTGCCGTGGAGCCGGATCCCTTCAAGGCCGCCGCCCTCATGATCGACCGCATCGACAGCCAGAGAAGGAAGCTGGGGCTGTAGCTCGCTTTAAGGTGCAGAATTGCATGAATGATATTTGGGGAGGACAAAAAGCATGAAAGAGGTATTCGTGCGCCTGGACCGCTGCCAGGGCTGCAAGTCCTGTGAGATGGCCTGCGCCGTGGAGCATTCGGCCAGCAAAAACATTTTTGCAGCAGTCTCGGAGAAGCCGAGGCCCGTGCGCCGCATCTACGTGGAGATGGCTGAGGGAGAGAAGGTCCCTCTCGTCTGCCGGCACTGCGAGGATGCGCCCTGCGTCGCTGTCTGCCGTACGGGAGCCATGACCCAGGACCCGCTGACCGGAATTGTGGAGAGGAGTGAAGAGAACTGCGTCGGCTGCTGGATGTGCGCCATGGTCTGCCCCTATGGAGTTATAGGCCGGCATACTGAGGTGAGGAAGGCGGTCAAATGCGACCGCTGCAAGAGCCTGGATGTTCCGGCCTGCGTAGCCGCCTGCCCCACAGGAGCATTGATCTTTGCCACCCAGAGGGAGTTTGTGGAGATGATGCGAAAGGAGGCTGCCGCACGCATAGCCCGCGAGGCCAGGGGGCTGGCCAGGGCGTAAACTTTTTTATTTATCGCATTTGCTTTTCATTACAGTTCTTCAGCTCCCTCCACGGAATGGAATCTCCTTTCATGTGCGGCAATGGCATCCATTACGAGGTCTCTGTATGCGGAAGTCGGGGGCTTTTTCAGGCCTATCGTCAGAAGGTCCCGGACAACATCGCTCTTGCTGCGGCCGGAGGCCAGTATGCGATTCTCTATAGCCTCCAAAACATCATCATCCACCAGTACAGATAATTGTTTCATCTTCGTAGCAGCGCGGAAATCCCATCCTTTAGGGTGGGGATGAGCGCGTGCCTACACCTCCGAAAAGTATAATTCATCTAATCACCAACATATATGAGATGCTTAGGATGATAACATTTAAGCTTAGGTTGACCGACCAAGATTGTAAGTCTCTCCTGGATACGATGAGAGCTTATTCCAAAGTCTTCTCTATATCCGCAAAATGGGGATTCGAGAATCAATCTTGGAATAAGGTCGATAACCACAATGCAACCTACAAGCATATTCGTCAAAGCATTCCCGATCTTCCTTCCTCTCTGGTGCAAGGAGCTAGAGATTGCGCCTGCGAAGCTCTGAAAGCGGTCAAATGTAAAACCGTCCCGGAACGAAAGCCACTCTCTGCGATGCGATATAATCAGAGAGTTATCACGGTGAACCTCGTTTCCGGAATTGCGACAATTGCAAGCATTGCAGGTAGAATCAAGGCATCTTTCTTCGTACCACCGTATTGCAGAGATTACCTTGGTTGGGCTATCAAGTCCTCTGCGATCTCTTATGATCGCAGAAATAAGGTGTTCTATCTGCATGTATCCCTTGAGCACAACGACCCTGAGAAGGTCGCGAATCTCAGAGTTCTTGGAATAGATCGCGGAATAGTAAATATTGCTGTCTGCTCGGATAACACGTTTTACAGCTCTAAGAAGATTAAAAATAGGCGTGCTTGTTATGCCTACCTTCGTAAAGAGTTGCAGTCCAAAGGCACCAGATCGGCCAAACGCAAGCTTAAGCGTTTGTCTGGTAAGGAA
>Ga0116170_10002187_pt1 | contig 19105 bp, 14 predicted proteins | sample AD_JPNHW1_MetaG_FD_89797 | JGI IMG/M metagenome (GOLD analysis project Ga0116170, IMG submission 89797) | Active sludge microbial communities of municipal wastewater-treating anaerobic digesters from Japan - AD_JPNHW1_MetaG | ecosystem: Engineered > Bioreactor > Anaerobic > Digestate | place...
AAATGCCAAAACTGGGTGGCCGGGATGTACATCAGGTAGACCAGCGCGGCGCCAACCAGGCCCAACACCATCACGGATCGACGTCCGAACTGGTCCACCAAACCACCGGCCAGCAGGGAGGAGAGCAGGCTGGAGGCGGAGTTGAGAGCCATCAGGCTTGTGACGGCTGCCAGCGGCAGGGCCAGCTTCTCGCTGGCAAAAATCATGATAAACGGCCAAATCATGGTCGTCCCGGTGGAGGAAATCATCAGGCCGGTAAAAACCAGCCAAAACTGGCTGGAATAAGCATCCCGGGTTGGGTCTTTTGCGCGCATGAGCGCAATTATACAATTCCGGGTTATTTCAGTGTGGATATTGCCCTCCCATTCACGGAAGAATTCTCGAAGCGTGAACCCGGATGGCAACTTACCGGTGGGGTCAGGCCGGGAAGCCCGGGATACCCGCGTGAAAAGCAAAACACCCTCCATCCAGGAGGGTGTTCGCTACCGGGTAAAAATTCTTTTGGTTTGGGGGAAGGGGTCCCGCTTAATTGGAGGACTTCAACTGGCGGCGCAGCCAGCTGGCAGCCGGGCGTTCATGCTGGCGCACCACCAAAACCGAACAGGACGAACCGCGGCGGACGCGGTCGACAAGGTTGCCAAAGATGGGTTCGTCCATCCGGTCGCCTTCGTAGGAACCGATGATGACCAAATCGTAATCACGCTGATGCACTTCATCGATAATCGCGTTGGCAGCGTCGTCCCCACGGGTGATGTGCATCCCGACATCGCCAGGGATATTGCCGAGCTCGGTCATAACGACCTCCTGCAGGAAGGCCATCTGGTCCTCGTAGGCGTCTTCTTCAATCTCATTGGGGACGACCCGCAGGTAATCCACGTGGCCGTCATTCACGCTGGCAAGGTTTTCGGCCAGGCGCACCGCCATTTTACTGTGGTATCCACCCCCAACCGGCACGAGGATATCTTCCAGCTGGCTAATACCCCGGTCGTAAAGCACGGCAAAATTGACCACGCCACCCTTGGAGAGGCGTTGGATCATAGCCTCAAACTCCGGCTGTTCCTCTTTATTTTCTGGCCACTTGAACATGACCATGCGGACGTTGTTCTCGTTGCGGATTTCTTCAATAATTCCATCTGCCTGCGTATCCGCGTTCACAGTTTTGGAGTACAGCGGGACGTTGCGTTTGACCGCATAGTGGATGAACTTTTCCAACAAGTACTGGCGGGTGCGGCTGATTTCCTGCCTGCCCTGCTCATTTTCGGTTTCCTGTTCGCGGATTACCTGCAGCAGGCACAGGTTGGTATCGGGCTTTGCCTCGGCCACGCTGGCCGCGAGCTGGACGACGTTATCCAATTGGGCACGTTGGTCCACAGGCACCAACAGGCGGTAACGGCCTGGCGATAGGCTGCGGGTGTGTTCTGACTTCCAGGCTTCCACGCCGATACGGCCATAATAATACATGGAGAAGAGCGCCAGCACACCCACTGTGAATAGGAGCGCCTTCCATTCGGAAAAGACAATCACAATCAGGCAGGTGAGCGAGGCCAGCAGTGGCGTGAGCGGGAAGAGAGGTACCTTGTAGGGGCGGTGGATGTAGGGGTACTTCTTGCGCAGGCGAATCATAGCCATGTTTGAAAGGAAGAGCACAAACAGGTAACCCGCAGAGGTGATATAGCTCAGGAAGTTGACCGCGCCAATGGCAGTCACCAGGATTGAGACGACGCCAATCATGATAATCGCGAAGAAAGGCACCCGCACGCGGTTCAGCCGGGAGAGCATGGTGGGCCAGGCTCCGTCACGGCTGAGGGTGAAGCTCTCGCGCGTAGCGGAAAGCATGGAGGAATTGATGGAAGTCAGCGCGCCAACCATGCCGGCAATGGCAATGATGGTGACCCCCAGGCCTGGGAAGAAAACCTTGATGGTGTCTGACAGGGCGGTCTCAGAGCCGGCCAACTGCTGCCAGGGGGTGGTACCCAGGGCCACCGTGACCGTGAGGGAGTAGACGATTGTGATGAGCGCCAGGCTGACCATGATGGCGATGGGGATGTTCTTGGAGGGATTGCGAATTTCCTCGGCATCATCCGCGATGACTTCAAAGCCGACATACGCGGCATAAATCAGCGCGATAGTGCGCATGATGATGGCCAGATTGGGGAAGAAACCGCTTGATTCAAACATCCTGCCGTTGGGGAACAGCGTCTGCGGATGGAAGCCGTTCGGCATGGTAAAGCCGGCGATGATATAGACCGCGAAGGCGAAGAGCAGGATGGCGCCCAGCACCATCTGGAAGTTACCGACCTTGGTGACACCCAGGATGTTCAGGATGACGAAGACGATAATGGCAGCGATGGCCACCGGTACAATCGGGATCGCCGGGAAGAACACGGAGAGTGAGTAGGCGAACCCAACGGCCGAAAGGGCGGTGTAAAACGTGCTGGAAATGCAGTCCATCGAGCCCACCAGGAAGGCAATCAGGCCTTTGCCCCAGGCCTCACGGACGTAGGTCATGGCGCCGCCGGTTTCGGGGTAGGTGGTGGCAAGTTCGCAGTAGTTAAAGGCAATGCTGAAGCTGAGAATGCCGCCGATGACGATGGCCAAAATGGTGGCTGGCCCCGCGACCGCAGCCGCGTGACCGGTGAGAACGAAGATGCCGGAACCCAAGGTCCCCGCTGTTCCAAGCATGATAACCTGGAGCAAGTTTAGCTGACGTTTGAGAGTACGCTTTGCCATATTGCCGACCAATCTTTGTGATTGCTTCTTTTGTAGTGTGTTGTTGTGTGATTTCGCGAGCGCGATCAAGGTCCCATTATATCCCTGAAAGGCGGGGTTGGAAGAGGGCAAAGTGGACCAGGTAAGGCGGGTTCGGCTTTTGGGTAACAGGGAGGAGAAAAGTAATATATGATAAGATTTTGAAGGAAAATACAATATTAATCAAAACGGATGGATTGAAAGGAACAATAAGTACGCGATGGCAAGAAGAAAACTTAGGCGACAGCTAAACCTGCTGCAGGTCATCATGCTCGGCACCGCCGGCACAATCGCGGCGGAAATTTTTGTTCTCACCGGGCACGCGGCCGGAATTGCCGGACCCGAGGCAGTGTTGGCGCTCGTTTTGGGCGGCGTGTTGACCCTGAGCATCGCGTTGAATTACTGTGAGCTGGCCACCACCTACCCTGTCACCGGAGGGGCGATGACCTATGTGGGGGAGGGCTTTGGCAAAGGCTTGCTGATGTTCCTGGTGGGCTCTTTGGACGCGCTCTCCAGCACGTTTTATGCCGCCCTCTCAGCCGTTGGCTTTGCCATTTCGCTCAGCGTTTTCGTCCGGGGTTTGCCGATTGTGCCGACCGCCATAGCGGTCATCGTGGTGGTCAGCCTTATTCAAATGCGGGGGATAACCAACGTCGGCAACCTGCAGGTGGTATTGGGTGGGTTCCTGTTGCTGGTTTTTGGCTACTTTATCATCCGCGGTATGACGGACCCGAATGGTTTCAGCATGCAGACTTACCTTTCGGGACGGGTGGTATTTGAGAATCAGAGCGTGTGGGCGCACTTGGGGCGTATGCTCACGGCCATCGCCCTTACTTATAATGCCTACGTTGGGTTTGAGGTCATCGCGGATGACGCCGAGGAAATCACCAAGCCCAACCGCAACATCCCGCTGGGGATTTTGATGAGCTTGTTGTTCACCGCGATTATCTACTCCATGGTCTCGTTGGTGACCATCGGAACAGTGCCTTTCAGCCAGCTGGCCAATTCCACGACCGCACTTACTGACGCCGCCTCCCGCTTCTGGCCCACCTATGGCGTGCCCATCATGGGGGCCGCGGGTATCGTGGCCACGCTGACCTCGGTCAACTCGGCCATGCTTTCGGCTACGCGGGAAGCGTTTACGCTGAGCAGGGACCGGATTTGGCCGCGGCCATTTTCACGCCTGAGCCAGTGGCGCACGCCGTATATGGCCATCATTTTCATCGGGCTTGTCAGCGCGTTGGTCGCGGCGATTGGACTGGTGGATTTTTTGAGCTTTATCTCCAGCGCGGGCTACATGTTCGTGCTGTTTTGGGCGACGCTGGCCATGCCACGTCTGCGCAGGATGCACCCCGACCTGGAGCGACCCTTCAAGGTGCCGCTCTATCCCCTGACTGTGTACCTGGCGGCAGGTTCAGGGTTGATCATCATTGCTTTTGCCAACCCACGCGCTCTGCTCTTTTTGGGCGTGGTGTTGGTGGTGCTTAGCGTGGTGTATTTCATCTCGCAACGCTACCGCGCGCATGTTGAGTTGCGCAACCGGCTGGAGCTGGAAGAGGGCGGCGGCCGTGTGTTGGTGGCCACCAAGCGCGCCAACACAGCGGTTGGGCTCGTGAAGCTGGCTTCCCAATTGGTGCAAAACGAGGAGGATACCGGCATTTGCCTGTTCAGCGTGCTGAAGAGCCCGGTGAATCTCTCGGCAGAGCAGGTGCCCGCTTTGGTAGCGGAGCAAAAGGAAACACAGAAGAAGATGCTGGAAGAGGTTTTGCCAATTGCCAGCAAACGCAATGTGCCGGTGTATACCAAGCACAAGCTGGCGTTGCGCGTGGAAGAAGGTATTTTTTCCGAACTGAACCGCCACAAGGACGTGAGGCTGGTGCTGCTGGGATACCCCAAGGACCACTCCAAGGCCGTGATGCCCCACAACATTTTGAAGGAAGTAATGATGACCGCGGAACGGGATGTGGCTGTTTTGCGCGACCGCAACCTGCCGGAGGAAATCCAGCGGGTGCTGGTGCCGGTGGGGCGCGGGCCAAACGCGCGGTTGGCCCTGCAAATCGCCATGGAGCTGACGCGGGCCGGTAATGGCCATGTGACTGCTTTGCGCCTGTTGACTGAAGAGGTGGACGAGGAAAGGCTGGAAGACGAAACGCTTCAGCTGACCGAAACTGCCGAGGAAGAGCTGCTGGAAATGCCTGAAAACCTGGAAATCAAGGTGTTGGTGGTGGAATCCGTGGCGGACGGCATCCTGCGCGAAGCACAAGAGGGCCAGTATGACCTGCTCATCATGGGAGCGGGCGAGGAAGTACTCTCCCCCGACAGAATGCTTGGCAAGCTGAACGACTACCTGATTGAAGAAGTACCTTGCTCCATGCTGGTGGTGCGCCGTTACCAGGGCGTTGGCCGGCTGTGGTTGAGCAAGCAAATCAAGCGCATTGAAGAAAACCAGGAAAAGGAACGATTGACCTCCGCGGCCTGATGGACTGCCGGGCCCAAGTAAATTTATGGAAAAGATAACTTACAGAATTAACCCGGAATGGCAGCTTGAGCTGCCGGAGGACTACCAAAAGCGCAAGGAAGGGGACCACCTGGTCTTTTGGACCACAGGCGTCACCTTGCTGACCACCGTGTTTGCTTACAGTGGTGAGAGAAACCGCGAGATTTTACTGGCCAACCTGCGAGCGAAGGCCGAAGCTGAACAGCTCAAGACAATTGAGGATGTATCCGGCTCCCTGGTGCGGTTCGGGTTTTTGCAAACTGAGACGATTGAGCCCGAGTTGGAGAGGCTGGCGTTGCATGCCTTCACCACGGCGCCCTATGGCTGCCTGCAGACCTCTTTTTATTTTGACCGGCCGGAAGATTTGCGTGCCGCGCTGGAGGTTTGGAAATCGGTCAGCTGGCAGGAAAGCGCGGCGTAAGGGGACAAACCCACCTGCCTCGTTGCGGCCGGGTTTGATGCCAAGCCGACGGCAACCCAAGAACAAGCCCACCTGGGGCATGGGTGATTGGGTGGGGATGGCAGGTGTTCCGTGTGAAAACTGCCCCATTTTAGGGCGCAAAATAATCGCGGCGTGACGTTCTCAGTCCGACGCGCCCCTGGTTGAAGTTGAAAAGGCGGCGTTACTTCTTGCTTTTCTTGTCTTTCTTGCCGTCTTTTTCCTTCTTGTGGTCCTTGTCCTTCTTATCTTTCTTGTCTTTTGCCATCTCATCCTCGATTTCTTTGGCATGGTCGCTTTCCGGATCCCAAAAGCCAATCAGGTCAGCGTTGGTTGAAGGGTCCAATTCGGACCAGTGATGGATGTCGAGATTAAGATAAGCCAGCGCGCCGGTTGGGAGGGCGTCCACATGCCCATCCAGGTGCTGTAGGAGAGCTTCGAGACCGGGGTTGTGAGCCACGACCAAAACACGTTCCAGTTTGTCGTCCAGGGTTTTCAGCGTTTCAAAGAAAACCGGGGGTTCCGCCATGTAGAAGGCTGGCACGTCCTGGATATCATGCTTGTAGCCACATTTTTTGGCCACAATATCCGCGGTTCGCCTGGCGCGCACGGCGGGAGAAGAAAGAATCAGCTGGGGAACCAACTCATTTTCCTTGAGGATGACGCCCATGGCAGCGGCGGCCAACTCGCCTCGATTTTTTAAGGGACGCAGCTCGTCTTTCAGCGACTTGTCCTTCCAGCTGGATTTGGCATGGCGCATCAATAATAGCGTTTTGGACATTGGCACTCCTTGGGTCTCATCGGCAATTGCACTGTTGGAATGATATCACAACATGGAACAGACGGACATTAAAACCAGGTCACGTCATAGGTTCCCCGGGGAACTGCCCTCGAAGGGAGATCGCATTTTACAGGTTCTATTGACAAACGATAAGGGTATCTGTAGAATATGACCGTTTGGTCACAAACCAACCCAAAAGGAATTTTATGCCCAGAGAAACATTTAAACGTCTCCCGGAAACAAAACGGGCCGCCATTGAGCGGGCGGCCATTGAGGAATTTGCCAACAGCCCCTATCGCAACGCCTCCATCAATACCATTGTCGACAAGGCAGGCATCGCCAAGGGGTCACTGTACCAGTATTTCAAGGACAAACGCGATCTCTACGGATACATCCTGTCCATCGTTCAGCAGAAGAAAAAGGTCCTGGCAGCCAGCCTGACACCCCCCAGCAACAGCATGGACACGTTTGCCTACCTACGCTGGATGGCGCAACTGGATTTACTCTTCAGGCTGCGTGAGCCGGAATTGGCCAACATTGAACAATACGCCTTCCTGGAAGCGCCCCTGCGGGAGGGCGAGGACCCGGAAACTGGCGAGCGCGTGATGGGTGACACCCGCTTTCAGGATTTCTTGACACAGGGCATCCTGCATGATGACATCGCCACCTGGGTGGATACCGGCCTGGCGGCTTACATCCTGGGCGTGATTATCAACCTGGTGGGGCCTTACCTGATTGCCCGGCTTGGCAAGGACGCCGAAAGTCTGAAAGATGGCAGCGCGGACATCCTTTACGAGCCGCACACCCAGGCTTTGCTGGATAACCTGTTGGATGTGATTGAGGCCGGCATCGCCCGGGACCCGCAAATCCGGAAAGATTACTATTCAAAGTGAAAAAAAAGAGCGCGAAAGCGCTCTTTTTTGATAACAAATAAGGTATATGTCTACGTTTACTCCGGGAGCCCCAGGGAGGATTGTTCCACGCCGAGGCAGACGCCCACCTGGTAGGCCCCGCGAATCCAGCCGTGGTCCATTGGGATGGGTTTGCTGCGGCCGGCGATTTCTTGCAGCAAGACGCTATCCATCGCGCCGTTTTTACGGCAGGCCATGCGACCAAATTCGCCACGTGACACCATTAAGGCGCTCCACTCAGCCAGTTGGGTGGCCAGAAGGCGGTCAGCGGAAGTTGGGGTGCCACCCCGGACAAGCGAGCCGAGGATGGTGATGCGCGTATCCAGCCCAGTGGCTTCCTCGAGCCGGCGGGCGAGCAGGAGGGTTTGGGCGGAATAATTGCCTTCAATGCGTTCCAGCTCTTTTTCCTCTTCTTCAGCAGTTTGGGACTTCTTGCGAGCGGCGAAGGACATGAATTCGACCAGCTCGCGGGAACGGGCACGTTCAGCAACTGCCACGAGCGAGAATTTGCGGCCGACTTGTTTTCGCTTCAGGATGGCCTGGATAACAACATCGTATTCGTAGGGGATTTCAGGGATGAGGATGACATCCGCGCCGGCTGCCAGACCCGCACCGAGCGTCAGCCAGCCAGCGGCGTTGCCGATGAGTTCAACCAGCATAATGCGATGGGTGGCGGTGGCGGTGGTGTGGAGGCGGTCGATGGCCTGGGTGGCAATTTCACGGGCGCTATCGTACCCGATGGCTTTGTCGGTGCCGGGGATGTCATTATCCGCAGCCTTTGGCATGGTGACGATGTTTAGCCCCTGCTGGCTGAGCAGATAGGCCGCGTTTTGGGCACGTTTGTCGCCGATGACCACCAGGGCGTCCAGGTTATGGCGGTGATATGTATCCACGGCCTGCTGTGTGAGATTGGCGGGGCCGGAAGGAGAGGGCATTGCCTGGGGCATGTTGAGGCTGGTGCCCAGGATGGTGCCGCCGAGGGTCAGGATGCCCGAAAGGGCGGCCTCGGCGCTGAGGTCGGTGGCATGGTCTTCCACAAGGCCTTCATAGCCATCCCGAAAGCCAATAACTTCCATGTTGAAACTGCCCTGGGCGGCCTTACCGAAGCCGCGGATGGCGGCGTTGACGCCGGGGCTATCGCTGCCGGCGGTTAAGATTCCGACTTTCGTTGCCATGTTATCCTCACTTTATCCAATGGTTGTGCTAATTATAGCTTGAAAGAGAGGCGGCTTGGGTGGCATTCCCACCCTAGGCCGGAGCGAGGGTGCTTGGGAAACAAAAAACGCCCTTAAGGGCGTTTTTTGTGCCGAGTCACGGACTCGGACCGTGGACCCTGCGATTTTCAGTCGCATGCTCTACCAACTGAGCTAACTCGGCAGTGAGGTGCAATTCTAACCTTGAGCACGGGAAGTGTCAAGCCTAAAGGCGGGCCGCTTACCGCACTGGCAAACATTCCGGGTGCCAAACAAGCTCCTGTTGGGAGGGGTTAATCTTTTGGCAGGGGTTTGACCTCCAGCGGGGTGTCATCATCGGGCAGCGGCTCAAAGGGTTCGGCTTCCAGTGTCTCCACATCCACGGGCGGCTCTGTTGTTTTTAGTGGCCGTGTGGGCAGGCTTTCGCGCATGCGCCGGATGGCTACCTCTTCGACCGCGCTATCTTCAACGATTTCCTCTTCCACTTCAGCGTTCGCATGCGCTGGAAGCGCGCTAACCTGGGCAATCAGCTCCTGGTAAAACGCGACCGCGCGTCCCGCGTTTTCAATGGAAAGACGTTCATTCACTCCATGAACAGTTTTCACGTCTTCCTCCGACAGAAAGAAGGGTGAGAAGCGGTAGACGTTGTCGCAAATGCCGGTGTAATAGCGGGCGTCGGTGGCGCCGTTCATCATGAAGGGGGCGACCTTGGCGCCAGGGAAGGCTGCCAAAACCAGGTTGGCGAGTAGCTCAAACTGGGGTGAGTCCACGTTTGAGATGGGGGAGGGCTCCCAAACGTGCGTGTCCTCCACCAGCGTGCTGGCGTGGGCGGGGAGCACCTGCAAGGCTTCATCCCCCACCAGGTCGGTGACCCTCTGGAAGACATTGCGGGAGGTTTCTCCGGGGAGGATGCGAATGTTGAGGAGCGCTTCGGCTTCTGCCGGCAGAACGTTCACGGCACTGCCAGCATGGATGACCGTCGGGGCAACCGTGGTGCGGGTGAGGGCGTTGGAGGCGGCCTTGGCCGCGAAGCGCTTTTTGACCGCGCCGCCAAACAGCCAGGTGTTGGCCAGGGCCAGACGCTGGGTGAAGGGCAATTCATCACCGAGGAAACTCATCATAAACTGGGCCATCTCCAGGTCCTGCGGGAAGGGATTGTTTTCCAGGGTGGCAATGGCCAGGCTGAGGGCGCCGATGGCGGTCGTTTCGCCAGGTGTGGAGGCATGGCCGCCGGCCACCTTGGCCTTCAGCTTGAGGTCCATGTGGCCTTTTTCAGACACGCCAATCAGCCCCACGGGCACATCCACACCAGGAACGCTGCCTTGCACCACGGAACCACCTTCGTCAAGCAGGAAGGAAAGCTTCACCCCGCGCTGTGTCAACGCGCGGGCGATTTCTTTGGCGCCGTTGGCCCCGGAGACTTCCTCATCGTGGCCAAAGCCCAGGTAAACCGTGCGTTTTGGTGCAAAGCCAAGGCGCAACAAGCGGTCCACGGCTTCCAGCAGGCAGACGAGTGTGCCTTTGCAATCGAGCGTGCCACGCCCCCAGACGTAACCATCCGCGACAACGCCGGAGAAGGGTGGATGCGTCCAACCCGCGCCGTCCTGCTCATCGGCCGGGACCACATCCTGGTGGGCGGTGAAGGCCACGGGGTCGAGGGTGTCGTCAGTTCCGCGCCAGGTGTAGAGCAAGGCATGGCCGTTGACGAGTTCACGGTGAAGGTGCTGTTCAATCTCCGGGTAGAGGGTGCTAACCAGGTTGCGCATGCCTTCAAAGGGGATTGGATTAATCTTTTCCGGGTCGGAATTGGAAACGGTGCGCAGTTGCACAGCCAGGCCAATCCGCTCGGCCACACTTTGGCCATCCACAATATCCAGCTCGATGACATCAGGCTGGTCAAGCGTGATGGGATAGGCATTCGTCCGGAAAAGCAAGATAGCGACCAGGGCCAGGATCAAAACGCCCAACCCAATCAGAATCAGTGTCAATGGGTCCATAAAACCTCCGATATGCATCAGGTATGAGCCTATTGTAACGGAAAACCGGCCCGGATAACAACCGCGCGCCCGGATGGCACTGGCTGTGGGATTTGGGAGGGGCGGGGAACCAGGAAAACCACGCGTCTGGATGAAATCTTAATAATTGCCTGATAAGATTAGTGTTGGAGTACAAAATGAGCGATACCATCCTCGTGGTTGATGACCAGGCAAACGTGCGTACGCTGCTGACTGATTACATGAAAGGCCAGGGCTATCGCGTGGTTAGTGCGGGGGATGGCCAGACCGCGTTGTTTGTCGCACGGCATGAGCACCCGGACGTCATCCTGCTGGACATCATGATGCCCGGGATGGATGGGTACCAGTTCTTACGGGCGTATCGCAAGGAAAGCCAGACGCCAGTCATCGTCATCACCGCCCGTGATGAGGAGACGGATGCTGTGCTGGGGCTTGAGCTGGGCGCGGATGATTACGTCATCAAGCCCTTCCGGATGCGGGAACTGGCCGCGCGGGTGCGGGCGGTGCTGAGGCGGAAGGAAGCCGCGGCGGGTCCTGCCGAACAGGCACGGGTGGGTGATATTTTGCTGGATAAGAGCCGGCACGAGGTACGCGTAGGTGAGAAACTTGTGGCGTTGACCCCACTTGAATTTGACCTGCTCAGCGCGCTGATGCGCAGCCCGGGCCGGGTGTATACCCGCGCTGAACTGGTGGATACCTTGATGGACAGCGGTTTCGCGGGGCTGGAATCTACCCTGAATGTGCACATGCGCAACCTGCGCCTGAAAATTGAGCAAGACCCGTCCAACCCAAGATACCTGGAGACCGTGTTCGGGGTGGGATACAGGATAAGAAAGCAGGAGAGCGCGTGAAGACATCGCTGAACGTAAAGCTGGCCCTGGCACTCATCGCCGTAGCGGTGTTGACCGGGCTGGTGCTTTCCCTGGTTTTTCGCAGCAATTATGCCAACCGCTTTGACCAATTCGTGCTGGACCAGCAGTCAGCGACTGCGCTGGAATTGTTGACCCAATACTATACAGAAAATGGCAGCTGGCAGGGGATTGAAGAGGCACTGAACCAAAGTGGCTACGCGGCCACACATGGGGACGCGACCGCGGGCAAGGGACGAGGGCAGGGGGGCAATAATACCGGAAACAACCCCGTCACCGGTCAGCCGATGGCTGGGATGATGGCGGGAATGGGCCGCCGGCTGTTTGGGCTGGCCAACGCGGACGGGGTTTTGCTTGTGTCCGCGGTGGAAAGCGAAGCTGTGGGCACCAAGCTCTCCGCGGCCGAGGTAAGCCGGGGTGTCCCCATCGTGGTGGATGGCCAAGCCGTTGGAACGCTACTGATGGCGGACAAGGTGACGGTTTATAACGCCGCTGAGCAAGTGTTCATCCAGAAGACAAACGCCAGCATTTTGGTCGCGATGCTCGCTGCAATCGCGCTGGCTGGGCTCATCGGGGTGCTATTTGCCCGAACGCTCACCAAGCCCCTGCGGACCTTGACGACTGCCACCCAGCGGATGGCGGAAGGCCGGCCACATGAAGCGGTTGAAGTGAAAACCGGGGATGAGCTACAGGAATTGGCAGAGGCTTTTAATCACCTCTCTGAAAAGGCTGAACGCAGCGACCGGCTGCGCAAACAAATGACAGCGGATATCGCCCATGACCTGCGCACGCCCATGACGGTGTTGGCGGGCTACATGGAGTCCATGCGCGATGGGGACCTGCAACCCACACCGGAGCGGTTTGACCTGATGCTGGGGGAAATCGACCACCTCACCGACATGGTTGCGGACCTCAAGCTGCTCTCGCAATCAGACGCGGGGGAACTCAAGCTGGAAAAGCAGGCGCTCGACCCGGGCAGCCTGTGCGCGGAGGCGGTTTCTTTGTTCGAATTCCAGGCAAAAAAGAAGGGCGTACGCCTGGCGTGCGAGGTGCTGCCAGGGACGCGGCAGCTTTCAGGTGATTACGCGCGGCTGTTGCGCGTTTTGCAGAACTTGTTGGCCAACGCGCTGCGCTACACCCCAGCAGGGGGCGAGGTGAAGGTCACTTGCGGTCCAGCAGGTGTGGCGGACCGGTGCGCGGGGGAGAACTGGACGCGAGTCGAAGTGCGTGACAGCGGGTCCGGAATTGCTGCAGAGGACTTGCCGCTGATATTTGAACGCTTCCAACGCGGCGACCCCAGCCGGCACATGGATGAAAGCCAGAGCGGATTGGGGCTGGCGATTGTCAAGGCGCTGGTGGAGGCGCACGGGGGCAAAGCGCGAGCGGAGTCCACGGCAGGCGAAGGTACCAGGATTATCCTGTGCCTGCCCAACGCATAGTTTGGGGTGGCCGGAACCGCTTTAGCGCCAAATGAACGGTACTGAGGCCCGGAATGGGGAAAATCATCCAAGGCGCATACCAAAAATATACAGCATCTAAACAAAATCTAAATTAGGACCTGTTTTAATACACACAACGAAAGCACACTGGCTTTCGAAATAGAAACAGGAGTAAAAACTATGAAAAGAAAAATATTGATGCTTGTTGTGGTGCTTGGATTGCTTGTCGCTGGCGGAGCCGCGGCGGCGGTGGGAATCACAGTGGCAAATAAAGTTTCAGCAGCTTCATCCGCGGTTGCCGCTACCAAAGGCGGAAATGGATGGGGATGGGAAGCAGGTGTTGATAATGAGAGCCTGGCCTCCGCGCTGGGGATTACCAGCGAAGAGCTGACAGCCGCGCAGACTGCCGCGCACGAGAAGGCTATCGACAAGGCCGTGGAATTGGGTCTCATTACCGAAACCCAGGCAGAAGACTTGAAATCCGACACTAATTTTGGAATGCGTGGGCTCCAGGGGCTTATCTCCCAGGATGACCTCGCGCAGATTGACACCCAGGCCTTGCTGGCCGAGGAATTGGGCATCAGCACGGATGAACTCACAGCCGCTGTTGCCAGCGCGAAACAGGCAGAACTGGACGCCATGGTTGCCGAAGGCACTCTGACCCAGGAAGAAGCTGACCTAATTGCCGCGCAGCAGGCTTTGGGCGCCTCAACCTCCTTTGGCGATGACGTGAAGGCTGGCATCAAGACCGCCCTGGAAAACGCTGTTGCGGCGGGCACCATTACCCAGGCCCAGTACGAAACCATTTGGGCGAAAGTGGAAAGCGCGAATTTTGGCAACTTCCTGCCCGGTTTTGGCCGTGGAATGCCTGGCATGCTGGGCGAGGGCATGATGGGCCGTTTCGGCGGCATGATGGGCGGCGGGCACGGACGGGGCGGTTTTGGAAACGGTCCTGATACCGACGACGACGCGGGCACCGACACGGGTAACTAATTCAGATTAACCTATTCCGGGGCGGCGAGAGCCGCCCCAATTCTTTTTCGCGGTTATGGGGGTGGAGATACCCGCGCAAAAAGGATACTCCCGCAGGATGGGCGACGTGCAAAGCTCACGCTCCCACAACAGACGATCCTGGTTCACTCTGGGAATGACTGGCCTGAAGGAGGGGTTATCAGGCGCGGTTTGACAGGGATGGCGAGTGGTATACTTTCGCGCAGGATGGAAACCATGGACAAACAAAAGAGAAATGTCATCATCTTTATCATCATCGCGGTTCTGCTGGTCTGCCTGGTGGGGGCAGCCCTGCTTGTTGGGGCGGGCGTATTCCTATACCGGCGATACGCGACCCAGGCCCAAACCCAGGCAGTAGTATCCACGGCCAGCCCGGTTGAACCAGGCAGCCAGTTGGAAACTGAGATGAACCAGATTGAAGCGCAAGTGAGCCAGGAGCGCGGGCTGAGCCTGCCCGGGCCGATCGAACGCGACTTTTTGACATCTGACCAATTGGCACAGACCGTTTCGGAGGAATTCTTCAAAGATTACACGCCAGAAGAAGCCGTCCAGGACGCGCGCAGCCTCTACCTGCTGGGCCTGCTGCCGAAGGATTTTGACCTGCTGACGTTTTATAAGCAACTCTACAGCGAACAAATTGCCGGGTACTACGATAATGAAGAGCAGGCCATGTACGTTGTGAGCGACAGCGCGTTTTCGGGGGTGGAACGCAGTACATATGCGCACGAATTTATCCACGCCCTGCAGGACGCGACCTTTGATTTTGAAAATGGCATGCGTTACTCTGACGAGGAATGCAAGCACGATAGCGAACGGTGCGCCGCGCTGCAAGCCGTGATTGAAGGCGACGCGGTGGTGGGTGAAAACACCTGGCTCACAAATGACGCCACCCAGCAGGACATCATTGACCTGCAGAAGTTTTACAGCAATTATCAAAGCCCTGTTTTTGATGCCGCGCCGGACTTCATGCAACAGGATATGAGCTTTCCTTACCAGCAGGGGGCGGAATTCGTCCAAACCCTGTACGACCAGGGGGGCTACGAGGCGGTGAACCGCGCTTTTCTGGAACAGCAACCTGCTTCAACCGAACAGATTATGCACCCCGCGCGCTATCCCAATGACAAGCCCATGCAGGTGGAGCTACCCGACCTGGTCGATGCGCTCGGAAGCGGCTGGTCCGAGGTGGAAAAAGACGTGATTGGCGAGTGGTACACCTATCTCATCCTGGGGCATGGGGACCAGAGCAACTGGCGGATGCAGGACAGCCTGGCAAAGGCCGCGGCCGAGGGCTGGGGCGGGGATGCCTATACCATTCTCAGCAACGACCGGACTGGGGAATATGCGTTTGCCTGCCGTTATGTTTGGGATTCCACGGTGGAGTCGAACGAGGCCTTCCAGGCCTTTGACCAATACCTCACCCTGCGGTTTGGGAAGGTGGACAAACTTGGCATGCGTTCTGCCAACGGGCTTTACAGCATCGCAACTCAGAACGATGATGGCTCAATCACCTGGCTGGTGGCCGAAACGCCTGATACATTGCTAACATTGAGCGGTGCTTTCGGGCAGTAAGGCAGGCGCGCATGAGGAGGGAGAAGGACCATATTAGGGCAGCGCTGGACCGGTCACGCGTGCGGGCGGTGCTCTTTGATGTGGATGGGACCCTCTCCGATAGCGATGACCGCATGGTCGACACCATCCGGGGCTGGATTGAGCCACTGCGCGGGATTTTCGGCGAGGAAAAGCTGCACCGTTTCGCGCGGTGGGTGGTAAAAAAGGGTGAAGGGCCGGGCAACTTTGTGCTGGAAACCGCGGACAGGCTGGGAATTGACCCACTCTTTGCCAAGTTCCTGGACAAACGCGCCCGCGCGGACGAACCGATGGCTTCCATCCTGGATTACCCGGTGATTCAAGGTGTTCACGACATGCTGGCGAGGTTGAGCGGACAATATGAACTGGGGGTGGTATCCGCGCGGAACGAACTCACCACCCGCTTGTTTTTAAGGCTGAACGCGCTGGAAAAGTACTTCCCCGTGGTGGTCACCTCGCAAACCTGCACACACACCAAGCCTTTCCCCGATCCGCTGTACTTCGCGGCCAAACAATTGGGGGTGAAGGTGAACGAGTGTTTGATGGTGGGGGATACGGTGATTGACGTGCGCGCCGCGCTGGCGGCCAAGTCGCAATCGGTTTCGGTGCTATGTGGATTTGGGACTGAAGCCGAGCTCATCAAGGCCGGGACGCACGCTCTCCTGAAAAGCACGGGCGATTTGGCCGACTTGCTGATGGGCGGGAGCGCGTAGGGCAATTTTCAATATTCAGCAAAAATCAGAAGGCGCTTTAGGGGAAACTTGACGCACAGACAGCGGCTGTTTTGCTGCCGATAACTTTCTGTTCGCGTTAAGAGAGTGGTTGGGCGGAGGTTTGCTCCGCGTCGGTCTTTAGCCGGCCACCGGGGAGCTGGTCATCCAGGGTGGCGACGTGCCTGTTCAGGAAGCCAAACACTCCGATGAGGAGGCACATCGCGCCCGCGACCAGGTACCAAGCCTGGATGCCGAGGCGATCGGCGATAGGCGCGGCGAAAAGCATGCCGATTGGCGCGGCGGCGGTGGAGAGACTGCCCGTGATGGTGAAGATGCGCCCCTGCATTTCAGGCGGGATAAGGGTTTGCATCAGCGCGCCAAGGGGACCATTGGCCAGGGCGTTGGTCAGGCCAACCAGTCCGAGGAAGATGAGCGCAGTCCAGAAAGCCTGTTGGTTGACGAGGCCAAGGAAGATGATTCCGACGCCCATACCCAGGATGCCTGCCAGGGAGGTGCTGATTTTGCGCCTGAAACCGCCCCAAACCCCCAGCAGCAACCCGCCGGCCACCACACCGATACCAAAGGCGGAATCGGTCCATGCCAGTTCCCTGGCGCCCAGCCCGAAATGCTTGGTGACCAGAAGGGGTAGCAGGGTGAACGCAGGTGTGGCCAGCATGTTTATCAGGCTGGCGCTAATCATCAACATCAGGATGCCGGGCCAGCCGGCTACATAACGTAAGCCGGTTCTGACATCCGTGAGGATTTGCCTGGGGGTGGTGGCGCTGGCCTGGTCATCACGCGCTGGCTGAGGGACTGTGACCAGGAACAGCAGGAGGGCAATGGCGAGCGCGGCCGTCACGATATCCACGGCTAAAACCCCCTGCATGGGGAGGACCTCCAGCAGTAGCGCGCCCGCGGGCGGGGAGACAATGTTAATCACACCGTAGAGCGCCTGGTTGATGCCGCTGAGGCGCGAGAAATGCTCCTTGGGCACCATGAGCGAGGTGGAGGCGGACATGGCCGGCCCCTGGAAAGTGCCGCTGAGCGAGCGAATGAAAAGGACAACGTAAATATGCCAGGTCTCAATCCAGCCGCCGGCAAACAGGACCACCAGGCCGAGCGTGGCAAGCGTGACACCCAGGTCGGAGAAAATCATCGTGCGTTTACGGTTCCAGCGGTCCACAAGGGCGCCAGCAAAAGGACCGATGAGCACGCCAGGGATGAGGGCGACGAAGGTGGCAGTGGCGAGCACGCCCGCAGAGCCTGTTTTTTCCGTCAGGTACCAAACCAGTGCAAACTGGACGAGCGCGCTGCCCAAAAGCGAAACCGCCTGGCCTATCCACATGGGCAGGTAATTACGGAGCCATTTTTCAGGCATAACGGGGTTGGCAACAGGCGGGTTGGTTTCCATGGGCGGCTTCCTAAAGAGGCAGGGTTTTCCATTATACCCTTGTCCTTCGCGCAAAACGGTTTCGGGGCCTGGAAAACGGCTTGTTTTGATGACGCGGTGCTGGACCCTATGGCAAGCAAGTTGTGATCCATGCCAACCGGCTGTCTGCCTAATCAAAAATTCATGCCATCTAAACCTAATCTAAATGATTGGCACGTAGAATTTTGACAAGAAACGATAAGGAGCAACAATGAAGACAATCTTGAAGAAATTACTGGTCATCTCGGGCATCCTGGCTTTTATGTCCGCGGCCCTCATCTCAACACCCATACAGGCAGCTTATGATGCCGGGCAGCGCGGACCGGGCAACGGTCAGGTTGGGAATGGAAACCGTGGCGTGACCCCAGGCTACCAATACACTGCCCAGAACCCCCTGACGGAAATTGAGGCGGCTGGTTTGCAGAACGCCATCCGCGAGGAATATGTGGCTCTCAACACCTACCAGGCCGTGCTGGATGAGCTCGGACAGGTCTACCCGTTCTCCCGCATAGTACTTTCGGAAGCGCAGCATGTGGCCGCGCTCACGCGTGTGGCAGAGCGGTACGGCGTGGCTGTGCCAATAAACAATGGAGAGGTATTTCCATACACGTACGCCAGTTTGAGCCAAGCCTGCCAGATGGGTGTGGCATTGGAGACAGACGACGCAGCTTTGTACGACGAACTGCTGGCAGATGTTACCAACCCCGCGTTAATCCGGGTGTACACCCAACTGCAGGCTGCTTCATTAAACAACCACCTGGTTGCCTTTGAGAACTGCAAATAAGCCAAATATAGTAACAACAAGAGCCCCAATTTAGGGCTCCTGTTGTTTTAACCACGAGGAGACTGCATGACCATCGCCACAAAACTCGCCAAAAAGCGCCGTTCGAAAACCAATATTTACCGGCCTTATGTACAGGCATTCTTTTTTGTCCTCATCGCGTTTATCTCGATCAACCACAGCCTTGCAGAGGCAGGCAAAGGGATTAGCTGGCTTTCGTCTGCCTCCCTGCATGCCCTATGTCCTTTTGGCGGAGTCGTCACGCTGTACCAATTCTTCACTTCGGGCACGCTGGTACAGAAAGTCCATGACTCCTCGCTGGTGTTGATGGTCATCGGTTTTGTGATGGCAATCATCGCGGGACCCATTTTTTGTGGCTGGGTGTGTCCAATGGGCACCTTCCAGGAGTGGATTGGCAAGCTGGGGAAAAGAATTTTCGGGAAAAGATACAACCACATGGTCCCGGAAAAGTGGGATAAGCGGCTGCGCTACCTGCGATACCTGGTGGCCATTTGGGTGGTGTATATGACCGCGCGCTCGCTGAGCCTGGTGTTCGCGAACGTGGACCCATACTTCGCGCTGTTCAATTTTTGGTCAAGCGAAGTCGCGCTGGGTGGGCTTGTGGTGCTGGGCGTGACGATGTTGCTCTCCCTGGTGGTTGAGCGCCCGTGGTGCAAATATGCCTGCCCGTA
>Ga0116170_10002188_pt1 | contig 19103 bp, 19 predicted proteins | sample AD_JPNHW1_MetaG_FD_89797 | JGI IMG/M metagenome (GOLD analysis project Ga0116170, IMG submission 89797) | Active sludge microbial communities of municipal wastewater-treating anaerobic digesters from Japan - AD_JPNHW1_MetaG | ecosystem: Engineered > Bioreactor > Anaerobic > Digestate | place...
CCCAGAAACATCTGACCCATAAGGAATACATTTTTTGTCCATTTTTACCTCCCTACTTTTCGGTTGTTTTTTTGCCCGATCCTGAATTTGAACCGGATGACTGTTTTGAATTCTGATTTTTCGTACCGGATGACTGTGCTCTTGAAGTGAAACTACCTTTTTCAACTTTGCCACCACCTTTTTTAGCTTCGGACGATTGAATTCTCGATGCCGCTTCAGGGGTCATTTTTTTACAACTTCCCATAGAATCCTCCAAACTGAAATTTCTAAAAACATCTCGTTTTGGAAACAAACAGGCTGCTTTATAAACATCGTTTTATATGCGTCAAGGGCATTATGCTGTTTTTTCTGAAAATATTATAGAGCTTGCATAAAAATTCACTCAATCCAAAATGCAGAACAAAGCAAAGCTGGTTTGCTCAACTGATGTTTACTACATTATTAAAAATGAAATAGAGCCGCTCTACGAATTAAACAGGTGTTTACTCGCAAATTCCGGGTTGCTGGTGACATTGATGCCGAGTTTCCTGAGTCCTACTTCGTCGCCGGGGGTGGGCATGTTCAACTCCTCGTTTTAAATTATAGGTCTATACCAGAATTTGAATCGCCATTCAGTACCATTTTTCGAATTTTGTGTCAATGATATGGATTGGAAAAATGCTTAGATTTTTCTGTTTAGCGTGATTGAAGTAAAAGCAGTGAAATTATTCTTTTGCTGATTTTTTCCAGTATTCCCAGTCAGATTTTGTCATGTCTTTTACAACACTTGCAATTGCTCCCGCCCAGTAATTCCTGTATCCGAATCCGCCGGCTTTTCCTTTAACATAGGCCGTAAAAAACAGTTTTTTAGAATCTGTATCGAAGAAGGTGACATAAAAATAGGCCGCTTCTTCAAATTTATTCATCTGGTCTGCAATTAAAACCATTCCGACACTGCCTTTTGCCGCAGAAGAACTGTATCCTTTAACCATTTCTGCAACAATATTCAGATCTAACGGTTTTGTTGCGGTTATTGCCTTCATATCTTTCGTATCGGCGCTTTTATTTGCAGCAAGAACACTCGTAAAGTCATAGCTGACCTTCTTCCCGCCTGTAGCTTTCTCAAAATTGAACTTTTTCTGTTCGTTCATCACAACTTCATTAATGGAATTGAAATAGGTGTCTCTTATAAAATCAAGAGACATACTGCTTCCTGAAACATTACCGTGATCACCAATCAGTTTGACATGGGAATAATCAACTCCGAAAAAAACTAAACTGTTAGCAGAAAAAACCATTTCATAACCGGCTTTTGAACCTTTCAAATCAATCGTGCACCTGGGTTTCTCACCTGCAAAAAGTGAAAAACAGACTGCCATCAGAAGGATAAAAGTAATTTTTTTCAAGCGTTACCTCCAGTTTGATAAAATAAAGATGAACTAAAAAATTAACAGGCTGAATATAATATTTTGCAATATGAATGTCAAATGCTTCGACCTCTAATCGATCAGACTGCACCCGCAACCATTGGAATTTTTATTAGTATCTGAGCTTTCTTCATCATTTAATTTGTCAACATCAGCTGCATCAGAATCATTATTAACACTATCATCTGAATCGGAAACCGGATCGTCATCATTGCAACCGACACAAGTACCTCCGCACATTTCGGGTTTAGGAGACGGACATTCAGTATCAGTAACACATTTTGCCGGCTTTAATCTCAAAGGATAAGGATCATTTGTATTATAACCATCTGAATTACTTGAATCTTTGATATTTGCCATATTTTCAAATACATAATCTTTTGCTGTTCCGATTTTGGGCTTAACCTTATATCTTATGAGAACTGTATCGGTGCATGTCCAGTCACTTTCGTCACAACTCACCATTTTTGAACTTACTTTATAACCTGTTCCTGAAAGTGGAAAAACATTGTCGGCTTTATCAGGAATTAATTTCCAGTCATCATAAACATCCATCTCAGCAACATAATGAGTCGCCATTTCTGTGGATCCGGGAATATATTCAAGCTGAGGATCAAGTTCGTCTGTCACAACAACATCTTCAGCATCCTCATTTCCCCAGTTTTGAACTTTGATAAAATAATAAAACTCTCTTGCGCTGGTTACAGTTTCGCAATAATAATACGGTTCTTTGCCATCGTCATTTGAAGGGCACGCACAGAAATGTTTTTCACGGTCATACGGAAAATTGAACTTCGATTTTGTCGTATCACTTGCTTCAGGAGGAATATTAAAGTCAGTTCCCATAAATTTGTTGTCAGTTGAAACAACCATAAAATTGGTAAATATCTCATCCTGATTCACAGAAAATTCTATTTTCATTTCTGTGTCACCTTTTTTAAGCTGTTCCTGAAGATTCTCGTTTGATTCAGAATCAAGGATAAACGAATCGACATCAATCCCGAAATTGATACCTTTACCGTCAACACCTGAAACACATTGAATTTTATCAGATTCCGCAGTGTCCGGACTCCAGTTAGCAACAGATGATACCGAATTAAACACCTCGACGAAAGTTCCCATGATAGGATTGCAGATATTATTAAGTCTGAATTTACTCGCAGATCCTTGACCCTGAAGAAGAATCCCTTCAGGAGGAAGATTGCTGTCACTGAGCTTCGAATCACCTTCAGCGATCATTGTTGTAATATAGACGACAGGCCATTCAGGCAACTTAAATCCGGTTACTTCAGCAACAGATTTATCACCATGAACAAAAGAAAGTCCATTGTAAAAATATACCCTTTTCGGTCTTATATTCTTCGAACGGTACACAAGAAACACAGCCCATGAACTCACCATTGTGGTTCTGCAGCGGTAAAAGTCATGCTCTGTGCAATCAAGATCGCTGAATGTATAGTCACCGTAATAAACCTTCTCTTCCGATTTTTCAGCTTTTGCATTTTCCTCGTATATTTTGACAAAAAAATCAGTAATATCAGTTCGATAAGTGAAATACCCGAGTTCCTGATCTGAAAGAACCTGTCCAGATTCCGTTTCTGAGCAGCCAGTTATCACATCACTGGTGAACTTCAGACTCTCAAATTCAAATGAGTTTTCATCAGTCAGCAGTTTTCCAGTTTCTCCGACAGTTACAACCTGCTCATAACTTACCGGATTCTCTGAACTTTGAGTGAATTTCAGCTTGACGCTGTTATCAGTCGGTTCATCAAGTTTTTCAGGATCGACCGCACCCATCCAGATCAGATAAGCCTTTTCAATTAGTGCATCTTCCGGAATATGAAAGTCAGTCAAAGTAAACACGCTTTCATTCAGACAGGTATCACCCTGCGGATTATCAGGATCATCGTCAAGCATTGTGATCTGATCGTCAATGTTGGAGTTGAACATTACAAAGAAATCCTGCCCGCCGTCTTCCCAGCTCATAACAGGCTCACCACCGATCATTTTCCCGATAATCTCAGCATTTACCACTGAAAAAGAAATCATACAAATCAGAATTGCCAGAATTTTCTTTCCGTTCATAAAATCCTCCGTACTCGAATAAAAACTGAATATAATCACTTCCCGCAAAACAGCGAATAAACCGGGATCAGGTGGATTCCATCAATTTCTGAATACTCTTCTCCCAGATAAAAAAGATAACATTTCACCTCTTTTTCAGACTGTCTTGCGAATTCTCTGAGGTTTGTAATGTCCTTACTGGAAGGTGTTTTTACTGATTTTATCTCAATTGCATGCAGAATGTTTTCAGACTCAAACACGAGATCGATCTCGCGTCCGGCGGAACTTTTGTAATAATAGAACTGATCTGTTTTTATAAATCCGAGTTTCCGTCTTTTTTCAAGTTCAGAAATGACAAAGTTCTCAAGAAGCTGTCCGTCACTCAGCCTTTGATTGAAAGACTCAATTATTCCGTTATCGGCAAAATATGTCTTTGCGGCTTTTATATATCTTTTCGCCGGACCGTACTGATATCCGTAAAGTTTGAAAGCAAGCTCGGACTGATATAAAGTGTTAAGATATTTTTTTGTTGTCGGAACACTCAGCGAAGATTCTCTCGCAAAATTGCTCACCTCAAGATGTGACCCGATAGATCGGCAGATATTTGCAAAAATTGCATACAGTCCTTCAACATTTTCAAGGTTGGAAAGCTGCATGACATCTCTGATAAAATATGTGTTTCTGTAATTTACAAGAAGTTCCTTTTTAGCATCTTTTTCATCAAGTGTGATTATCTCCGGAAACTGTCCGTAAGTTAAAGCCTCTTCAAAGTTTCGCATACCGTTCTTTATTATCAGAACATCAGCTTTTTCACCGAATATAGAGTGTTTCGGGTTTGAGATTTCTTCTCCCCAGCATGCTGTCGGCATTGAATAGATATTGATTCTGCCTGCGAGAGTTTCAGCCGCCGAATCAAGAAGCCCCAGAGAGCTTGACCCTGTCATAATGATGTGTGCATTTTCGTTATCTATTGCATATTTTACGGCTATCGTAAGCTTTGGAGCTCTTTGAATTTCATCAATAATACAGTGATTTCCAAGACTTTGAACAAAACCTTTCGGATCGCGCAAAGCCCAGTCATAAAAATCAAGATCATCGAGCGTCGCATATTTGTAATCCGGAAAACTGTTTTTCAGAAAAGTTGTCTTCCCGCTTCTTCTGGGTCCAATGATCAGAGCGCTTTTGTTTGTATCAATATCCATCCACCTGTTAAACATCTTTCACCTCCAAAATGGTCACACTTTCATTTTAGCGTGGTTAAACTGAAAGTCAACTTTCATTTTAGCGTGGTTAAAGTGAAAATCAGCCGTTCGGGATTTTATTTATTCTTTTCGGAGAATTCTCTGCCGGCAGTAAGTGCGGCGATGTTTGCTTTGATTATTTCTTCGCCTTTGCTGGCGAAAATATTCTCGACTCCTTTTTTCATGATGTTGAAATCAAGATCGATAAAAACACTTGCAGCACCGGCAAGAACCATGTTCATCCCTTTGAGATTATTAAGATCTCTGGCGATTTTGTCACCGTCGATCGCAATGTGTCTGGGAAGTTTCTTTATCTCAGCCATTACTGCTTCAATATCAGGATAATTATCAATATTCACAACTGGAACTGTGTTTGTAACAAGCCATCCGTCATGATGCAAGTATGGAAGATACCTGAGAGATTCCATTGGTTCGACACTGATGATAAGATCAGCTTTTCCTTTCTGAACAAGGTCACTGTAAATCGGTCTGTCAGATATTCTCAAATGGCTCTGAACATCACCGCCTCTCTGGCTCATTCCGTGAACTTCAGCCTGTTTGAGATAAAGTCCGCTTTCAACAGCCGCATAACCCAGAACAGTAGCGATCGAGAGAATGCCCTGTCCGCCGACACCTGCAAGAATAATATCACATTTCATTGGGGCACCTCCTTATTTTTTTGCATCCTTGGTTTTTCTTCTGAGAGTCTGCATACATTCTCTTGTCGGAATAATGATCGAAACTCCTTTATAATCCAGCTCTTCGTTTATTATCTTCACAAATTCCTCGTGATTTTTCCTTACCGGATTAACTATCCTGATGTGATCGGGATGAACGCCGAGACCTTTTACAATGCTGGTAAGTCTTCCAAGTGCATGGGAATCCTGACCACCGGTCATGCCTGTTGTCGAATTGTCACCGATAAAAACAACTATATTCGAATTTTCAATGACAGCATCAAGAAGTCCAGTCATTCCGCTGTGGCAGAAAGTCGAATCTCCGATCACAGCAACAGCCGGGAACATGCCTGCATCGGAAGCTCCCTTTGCCATTGTAATGCTTGCACCCATATCAACACAGCTGTTTATTGCTTCAAAAGGAGGAAGTGCGCCAAGTGTGTAACAGCCAATATCAGCAAAAACATGTCCGTCACCATATTTTGCCTTAATAGTTGCATTGAGCGCATTGTACATATCTGCATGTCCGCAACCAGTACAAAGTTTGGGAGGTCTGGAAGCTACAATTGAAGGCACCGGATTTCCTTCTATATCTTTAAGTCCGAGTGATCTTGCCACTATATTCGGATCCAGCTCTCCGTCTCTGGGAAGCTCTCCTGTAATACGCCCTTTCACTCTCACATCCCGATCAAGAAGACCTCTGAGATCCTCTTCCACCATGGGCATACCGTCTTCAAGCACCAGTATTTCTTTACATTCGTCGACAAGCTTTTTTATCATTTTTTTCGGTGCCGGATACTGGGAAAGTTTTACAACCGGATAAGGACAGTTACCATCAAAATTCTCCATCAGATAATTGAAACCTATACCACACGCAATAATTCCAAGCGATTTGTCACTTCCTTCAAAATATTTATTCCAGCCCGAATTTTCGGATTCTTCAAGAAGTTTTTTCTGAGTTTCAAGAACTCCTTTATATCTTCTTCTTGCAATTGCCGGAAGAAGAACAAACTGCCTCTTATCTTCAGGAAGTTTCAACTCATTCTGAGGCATCGGCTCTCTGACTTCCACCCCTGCCCTTGAATGTGCAAGACGGGTAGTCACTCTCATCATTACAGGAGTTTTATATTTTTCAGAAATGTCATAGCCGTAAAAAGTCATATCATAAGCTTCCTGCTGATTTGACGGCTCAAGAATAGGAATAAAAGCAAACTTTGAAAGTATTCTTGAATCCTGCTCATCCTGAGAAGAGTGCATGCTCGGATCATCTGCAACAGTGACGATACATCCGCCGTTAGCACCGGTGATCCCTGAATTGACGAACGGGTCCATCGCAACATTAAGACCGACATGCTTCATCATCGACATTGTTCTTTTACCTGCATAGCTCATACCCAGAGCACTTTCAACAGCAGTCTTTTCATTTGCAGACCAGCACCTGTGAATGTTTCTTGCAGCCGCCAGCTTTGAATGCTGGACATATTCCATTATTTCAGTTGACGGAGTTCCCGGATATGCATAAAAACCCGAAGCACCCGCATCCATCGCACCCTGAGCAATAGCCTCATCACCCATAAGCAGCATTTTTTTCTTACTCACAACAACCTCCAGTTATCTTTAATATCAATATTCTTCAGGAACTTCTTTACCGTCAATTACTCTGAAAGCGCCTTCTGCAAGTGCATCAAGCTCGTTTTCGCCGGGATAAATAAAGAAAGGAGCCATCCAGCCTGTATATTCTTTCAGATTCTGTGCGAACTGTTTGAAATAAGCACATCCGCCTGTGATGATGATCCCGTCAAGCTTTCCTTTGAGCGCGGCACAGTATGCACCGATCTCTTTTGCGATCTGATATTCAAAAGCTTCGTTTATTTTAACTGCTTCAGGGTCTCCTGCCACAACTCTGTCTTCGATCGTCCTGAAATCGTTTGTGCCGATATATGCCTTGAAACCGCTTTCACTTGAGAACATTTTCTTAACTTCAGCTTCGGGTTTGCTGTAACAGAGCTTCATGACTCCTGCAAGAGGAAGAGCGCCTGCTCTTTCAAGGCTGAACGGACCCATACCAAGAAGTCCGTCATTGACATCAACAATCTTTCCGCCTTCAAGTGCGGCAACTGAAATTCCGCCGCCAAGATGTGCAACTACGAAATTTGCCTTGTAAAAATCCTTGCCTGTTTTTTCAGCTATCTTTCTTGCAACAGCCTTGATATTAAGAGCGTGAACTCTGCACTTTCTTTCGATTCCGGGAAGTCCGCTCAGACGGGCTTTGGGCCACATATTGTCAGTGGTAACAGGATCAACTATATAACTTTCTTTCAAACCGTAATCTTCAGCAATCTTTTTTGCAATCATTCCACCTAGATTTGAAGCGTGGTTGGCATATTTACAGCTTGTGAGATCATCAATAAGAGACTGATTCACCCTGTATGTGCCGCCCTCAAGAGGTTTAACAGGACCGCCGCGACCTACCGAACCGACAACTTTAAGACCTTTTTCTGAAACAGCCTTATCAAGCGCTTTGTTGCTCATGGTATATCTGAAATCGAACTGTTCTGAAACCAGATTAAATTTTGCTATCTCTTCCTGAGGATGTCTGACAGTTTCATCATAAACTGAACCCATCCTGTTAAATAAGGCGAATTTAGTAGATGTGGAACCTGGATTAACAACAACAGTTACTTCCAAATCTCTCATTTCCAACTCCATTAAAAAATAATTTAAAACACCAAATTCTGCAAGGTTTGTAACATATCGATTTTGTCAATGCAACTTTTTAAAACCACATTTTTTTGCCTTATTGTTCAAAATGTTAATAATAAACCGAACGCAATGCAGGTAATGTGATGACGGAAGGAAAAGTTCAGTCTGCCTCTCTTGAGCTCTTAAAAGATCTACATGAATATTCCTTTAATCTTGCCGAAATCAGTGATTCTGAAATGTATGATTATATTGCAGACTGTTCCAAGAAACTTTTTGATTCCAAAGCTTCATGGATATCAACCTACAATTATAAACGCTCTGAACTTACTATCCGTTCATCATCTTTTTCCAGCGAAGAACTTTCAAAGGTCAAACAATTTCTAGGTGGTCATTTAAAAGAAAGTGTGATCAGAATATCTCTGGAAAATTATGAATATATGATCGGAAATCCTGTTAGTGAAGCTCTTTCCCTTAAAGATGCTGTCTTCGGATTTATCCCTGCACCGTTATGTGCAATTATACAGAAAAGCTTAGGAATAGGCTGGATTGTCGGAATTTCTCTTGTAAACCATGGAAAACTGCTCGGCAATGTGCTTTTTGTAGGACATCGTGAACAGAAAGTTCCTGAAAAAGAGGAACTTCTGATATTCCGGGCGATCACATCGACTGCTATTGCCAAAAAAGAAGCTGAGAAAAAACTCATGATGGCCAAGGAGGAAGCTGAAATGGCAAATACCGCCAAATCAGAATTTCTTGCAAACATGAGTCATGAATTGAGAACGCCTTTAAGCGGTGTCATCGGGTTTTCCGACCTTCTGGAAACCACCGTTCTTAATTCTGTACAGCATGAATATGTCTGTTCTTTAAAAAACTCCGCAGAAATATTGATGAATCTGATAAATGACACTCTGGATCTTAGAAAAATTGAAGCCGGAAAGCTTGATATAAAACCTGAAAAAACAGACCTGAGATCTCTTTTTCAGGAAGTATTTGATTCTTTTTATCCGCTTGCAAAGAAAAAAGGGATCGATACTTTTCTGAAAATTCCTAGGAATCTGCCGGAATTTGTAATAGTAGACCCGCTCAGACTAAAACAGATACTTATTAATCTGACAGGAAATGCCATAAAATTTACAGACAAAGGATCTGTCACTCTTAAACTGGAATCAACCGGATCGGATCATATTAAAAATACACGGTCGTTCATTATCTCCGTTGAAGACACCGGTATAGGAATTGACAAGGACAAACAGAAAAAAGTTCTGGAATCGTTCTATCAGGCAGATTCATCAAGCACACGGAAATACGGCGGAACAGGACTTGGACTTGCAATAACGGAAAAACTTCTGAAATTGATGGGATCACACCTTGAAATATCAAGCGTTATCAACAAAGGAAGTGTGTTTTCATTTTTGATAGATCTACCTATGCCGTCATACAAACCCGATGAAATAACTCTGGATCTCAACATTGGAATTAATTCAGTTGGTCATCCATTTCCCAAAAAAGCTCTGGTTGTGGATGATAACAACTTAAACCTGTTCCTCACATCCAGAATTCTTCAACTTGCAATTCCTGAAATTAAAGTGTTCCATGCAGAAGACGGAATAAGCGCACTGAACAGCTATAAGTCAGTCGGACCTGACTTGATACTTCTTGATATTCAGATGCCGGACATGAACGGCTTTGATGTTGCCAGAAAAATCAGATCAATAGAACAAAACAACCTACAGACAAAAATCATTGCAGTTTCAGCAGATGTAATAAAGTGTGATGAGCAATCGTACATAGAAACAGGAATAGACGGATATCTGAGCAAACCTTTCACGAAAGCCGATCTTTCACATGCCATAACAAAAGTTTTTTTTAAAAAATAGTCTTACTAAAATATTAACGATTGGTTATCTTTTCAACAAGCTTTATACGATTTTCAGCTCTTTTGAGAGAATATACAGCTCTCCTAAATTCGTATGATCCCGCTGTCGAGCTTTGAAGTCTCTCCTCCGCTCTCTTTTTTGCCTTAAGCGCTCTTTCCAGACTTATCGAATCAGCACTTTCAGATGCATCGGAAAGGATTGTGAGTTCATTATTCACAAGTGAGGCGACCCCTTTTGAGACCGAGTAATATTGAACGCTGTCAGCAAATTTAAGACATATCACACCTGTTGTCAGAACCGTTATTATCGGAATATGCATGTCGAGTATTTCCATTTCTCCTTTTCTGGCGGGAAGCCGGACAGATACCGCTTCTCCTTCAAAAAGAACCGTAGTTCTTGTGAGAAGTTTTACTTTAAGCATTAACGCTCCTCATTATGATTCAGAAAGCATTTTTTCGCCTTTTTCAATAGCCTCTTCAATCGAACCGACCATTAAAAAAGCCTGTTCGGGATATTTATCAAGCTCCCCATTCACAAGCATCTTAAACCCTTTTACTGTCTCATCTTTTTTAACATATTTACCCTTCATACCGGTAAAAGCTTCAGCAACTGAGAACGGCTGTGACAGAAATTTCTGTATCTTTCTTGCACGGTAGACAATTATCTTATCATCTTCGGAAAGTTCATCCATACCAAGAATTGCAATGATATCCTTAAGTTCCTTATATCTTTGAAGTGTGGACTGCACTGCTCTGGCAACTGCATAATGATCTTCACCGACAACCGCAGGATCAAGCGCTCTGGAGGTCGAATCAAGCGGATCGACTGCCGGATAAATTCCCATTTCAGAGATCTGTCTTGAAAGGACTGTTGTAGCATCAAGGTGGGCGAAAGCTGTCGCAGGAGCCGGGTCTGTAAGGTCGTCAGCAGGTACATATATAGCCTGTACTGAAGTTATGGATCCTTTCACAGTAGAAGTGATCCTTTCCTGAAGAGCACCCATTTCTGTTGCAAGTGTCGGCTGATATCCTACAGCAGACGGAATTCGACCCAGAAGTGCTGAAACTTCAGCTCCGGCCTGAGTAAATCGGAATATATTGTCAATGAACAGGAGCACATCCTGATTCATGTCATCACGAAAATGTTCTGCAACGGTAAGAGCTGAAAGAGCAACTCTGGCTCTTGCTCCCGGCGGTTCATTCATCTGTCCGTAAATAAGGGCTGTTTTATTGATTACCCCCGACTCTGTCATTTCAAGCCAGAGGTCATTACCTTCCCTGGTTCTTTCTCCTACACCGGCAAAAACGGAATATCCACCGTGATGGGTTGCAACATTGTTAATAAGTTCCATAATAAGAACCGTCTTGCCGACTCCGGCACCTCCGAAAAGACCTATCTTTGAGCCTTTCAGATAAGGTGCGAGAAGATCGATGACTTTTATACCTGTCTCGAACATCTCTGTTTTGACATTCTGATCCTTGAAAGAAGGAGGATTTCTATGTATCGGCATTTTCTTGGAAAACTCGATAGCCCCTTTCTCATCGACAGGTTCACCTATGACATTCATTATCCTGCCCAGAACCTTTTCACCCACAGGCATCATTATCGGGCTTCCGGTATTTTGAACCTCAGTACCGCGAACAAGTCCGTCAGTAGAATCCATTGCTATACATCTGACATTGTTCTCACCGAGATGCTGAGCCACTTCCACCACAAGATTGAACTCGTGGTCATTGATGGATGGATTTGTGGTTTTAAGCGCAGTATAGATCTGAGGAAGTTCTTCTCCATGTTTTACATCGAAAAAAACATCAACAACCGGACCCATGATCTGAACGATCTTTCCTTTTTCAATCATTATTTCACCTCACTTTCTTTTATTCTTTAAGTGTTTCAGATCCACCAATGATCTCCACCAACTCTTTCGTTATGGCGTCCTGACGAAGCTTGTTGTAAAGGAGCACCATCTTCCCCACCATTTCCTCTGCACTCTTTGTGGCAGAATCCATCGAGTTCATACGGGCTGAAAATTCAGCTGCCGCAGATTCAGCCAAAGCCGTAAAAAGCAGCGTGGTGGCGTGTCTTTTTATAATAAAACCATATAGTTCATCCGGTGAAGGTTCAGCAATTATATCTCTTCCCAGCGAATCCATATTCGGCTTTGTGGATTGAAATATCTCCTCTGTAATTGGAAAAAGTACTTCCTGTTTAACTTCCTGAGAAACCGCCGATTTAAAATCGTTATAGATCAGCGTCACAAGATCTATTTCTCCAGCAGTATATTTTTCCGAAAGCATTTCAATAAGATCGTACATCTGATAGAAATGGAATCTCTGGAATATGTCAACGAAATCAAGGATCTTTTCGGCATCAACATGCTTTAGACTCTCGTATGCTTTTTTTCCGATGAAATATATGGTTACGGCTGTTCCATGGTTGTTAAGTTCAATGATATTCTTCTTTGCCGCTCTTGAAACATTTGCATTGAATGAACCGCATAGACCTTTATCACCGCTTACAACTATCAGCACCTCTCTTTTAATTACAGAATGATGCTGAAGAAGCGGATGGTCCCTTTCATTTTTTTCAAGCAGGGTATAGATTATCTTGTTCATTTCATCACAGAATTTTCTTGCCGAGATCATCGCATTCTGGGCTTTTCTGAGCTTTGTAGCAGCGATCATCTTCATTGCTCTTGTGATCTTCTGCGTATTTTTTACACTTGAGATCCTTTTGCGTATCTCTTTGAGACCGGCCATCTATTCCTACTCCTGTTCGCTTTCTTCAGCAAGCCCATGCTGTTTATTGAAAAACACTCTGAAATTCTTGAGCATTTTCTTCAGTTCCGATTCAATTTCTTCAGTAATGACCTTTTTCTCGCTTATTTTTCCAAGCAGATCTTTATTGTTAGCTTCAATATAATCATGCAGCTCTTCTTCAAATTTCAAAACAAGATCAATTGTGACATCTTTTAAATATCCATTAGTTGCCGCATAGATTGTAACAACCTGCTTTTCGACCGGTTGAGGTGCATATTGAGGCTGTTTAAGCATTTCTGTGAGCATAGCGCCCTGCTCAAGCTGATCTCTGGTCTGCTTGTCAAGATCACTTCCGAATTGTGCAAAAGCTTTAAGTTCACGGTACTGGGCAAGCGTCATCTTGAGTTTACCCGCAACCTGTTTCATTGCTTTTATCTGAGCGTTTCCGCCGACTCTGGAAACTGAAAGACCGACATTTACAGCAGGCCTTATGCCGGAATAGAAAAGATCGCTCTCAAGGAATATCTGACCGTCCGTTATCGAAATTACATTTGTCGGGATATATGCCGAAATATCACCTGCCTGAGTTTCAATGATCGGCAGAGAAGTAAGGGAACCCCCACCAAGCTTGTCTGACATTTTAGCAGCTCTTTCAAGAAGTCTGGAGTGAAGATAGAAAACATCGCCCGGATATGCTTCACGACCGGGAGGTCTTCTTAAAAGGAGAGAAAGCTGTCTGTATGCTACCGCATGTTTTGAAAGATCGTCATACACAAGCAGTGCATGTCTTCCAGAATCTCTGAAATATTCACCTATTGCAGTACCTGAATAAGGAACGATGAACTGCATCGGTGCGGCTTCTGCGGCAGTTGCAATAATAACGACCGTATATTCCATTGAGCCATGCTTCTTGAGCTTGTCAACAACCTGCGCAACCGTAGACTGTTTCTGACCTATTGCAACATATACGCATATTACGCCTTTTCCTTTCTGATTGATAATGGTATCAATAGCTATAGCCGTTTTTCCAGTCTGCCTGTCACCGATTATAAGCTCTCGCTGTCCTCTTCCGATCGGAATTATAGCATCAATGGCTTTTATCCCTGTCTGCAGAGGCTCTTTGACTGGCTGTCTTTTTACAATTCCGGGTGCTTTGACTTCAACAGGTGCATATTTGTCTGTTTTAAGCTCTCCGAGCCCGTCAACAGGAACTCCTATCGCATTAAGAACTCTTCCGACAACATTTTCGCCTACCGGCACTGACATTATTCTTCCTGTCCTTTTGACTTCGTCACCTTCCTTGATGTTCTCATAATTACCCATTACAGCGATACCTGCAGCACCATTTTCAAGATTAAGAACCATTCCGTTCACGCCGTTTACAAATTCAACGAGCTCTCCTGCCATCGCTTTGTCAAGACCGTGAACGACTGCAATTCCGTCACCGGCTGTCATGACATACCCTACCTCTCTGGTATCCATCCTTTTTTCAAAGTTGGCAATCCGTTCTTTTATCAGTTTAGATATCTCGTCAGGTCTCAGTGAGTGGTTTTGCATCAGCCAACCTCCATTATATTCTTCTTTAAATTTTTCATCATCGAACGCAGCGATGCATCATAAACTTTATCCTGTATCCTTATAATGGCACCGCCCATAAGTTCAGGATCGATCTTCTGGAGCAGTCTTATTCTTTTATTATCCGTCAGATCAGAAAGTTTTTCTTTTATTGTTTCGAGTTCGTCTTTTGTAAATTCGAACGGTGTCGAAAGCACTGCTTCTTCAATGCCTGAGTGATGATCATGATATTTTTCAACTGCAGTTTTGATATCTGCAAGACTTGAAGTCCTCCTGTGCTCTATCAGAATTATATAAAGACTTCTGAAATGATCGGAAAATTTCATCTTGCCGGCAATGAGACTGAAGACCTCTATTTTCTCACCTTCACTGAACGCAGGTGATATGAAAAATTCATTTAATTCTTTACTTTGACGCGTCAGTTCAAGAAATCGACCGGTTTCCGCCACGAATTTAACGACTTCATCTTCACTTATCAGAATCAGTTCCGCAAAAACTGAGGATGCGTACCGTTCAACAGCTTTCAGATTCATTTTTTTCTGCTCAGAAGTTCAATAAACTCTTTTCTCAATTCTTCCTTTTTCGATTCAGACAGTGTATTGGCTTTTTTCTCGACGGCAGCCATTATTGAGTCTGTAAATTCGCCGATTATCTTTCTTTTCATATCTTCGATCTCAGCATCAATTATCTTATTGCATTCACATTGCATTTCATCAGCTTCACTTCTGGCTTCATCAATTATTTTTTTATATACGGCTTCACTTTTCTGCTTATACTGCGCAATTATTATATTTTTTTCATCCTCTACCTGATCCATCTTCTGTTTCAACCGGTCTATTTCGACCGCCGCCGCTTCATAGCGCACTTTATATCCGACAAACTCATCCCTCAGTTTTTTTTCACGGATCTGGAAAAATTCAGCGATCTTTTTTCTGGTCAGATAGATAAGAATTGCCGCAAAGACGGCAAAATTGATAAAAGGAATTATCAGCGATTTCATTCAATACCCCAGAGTTTTTCACAAATGAGAGATGCCATTTCAGGCTCCTTTTCTAAAAGACTTTCCTGAAGTATTTTACCGCTTTCTTTTACTTTGATTCTATTTGAAGAAAGAAACCTTTCTATTCTGATCTTTGCCTCTTTTGCAATATCAGCCCTTTCGGCAAGAGCTTTTTCTCTAAGCTGTTTAATTGCAGAAGCTCCTTCTTTATGTGTCGAATTTATTTCAGACTCATAAATTTCACGATGATCTATCACCTTATTTTCAGCTTTTTCCGCAGTTCCTTTTTCCGAAAGAAGCATATCACGCCTCTTTTCAGCCATTTTCATGACAGGTTTTACAATAAAACGAGCCGTAAAAATAAGAAAAAAGATGAAAATGAAAAGCTGAATGAGGAAAATATCCAGATCAAAAGAAATCATAAAATTACTGTCCTATAACTTGAAAACAAGCATAAACGATATTACCAGTGCATAAATTGCAAGCGATTCAATCAGTGCAAGACCGAGAATGAGAAGTACAAAAAGTCTTTTCCCTGTCTCGGGATTTCTCGCCGTTCCTTCAAGTGCCGCCGCAACAGCTTTCCCCTGTCCCATACCGCATCCAAGCGCAGCAAGACCGATAGCAATACCCGCACCCAGTGCAATAAGTCCTTTTTCTGAAATCACTCCGGATGATGCTGTCTCCTGTGCCAGAAGAAGTACTGAGGAAAAAAATGTAATGATAAAAGCTGTTAATTTTTTCATTGGATGCTCCTTTAATGGTCTATATCGGTTGATAATAAAATATATATAGCGGAAAGCGCTGTAAATACGACTGCCTGAATAACATCTGTAATTAATGAAAGGAACATGAATATTACCGGAACACCCCATGGAACAAGACCTGAAATTATGCTCATGACCAGATGTTCGCCACCCATATTTCCTGCAAGACGGAGTGTGAGTGAAAGCGGTCTCGCCAGATGGGTCATTATTTCTATCGGCACCATTAAAAAAACAAGCCAGATGACAGGACCTGCAAATATCTTAAAATAATAAAATCCGTGTTTTTTCAGTCCGATAAAATTATAGTAACAAAATACAAAAGCGGCCATTGCAGCATTAATGCTTGCACTTCCGCTGGCAGGGATAAGCCCCGGAATCATTCCGCTCAGATTTGCGATAAGAATATAGAGAAATGTTGAAAGCAGAAACGGGAGATGCCCTTTTGTATGCTCGCCAAGTATAGATTCAAGAAAGTCATCCATTGCTTCAATTACCGCTTCAATAGCATTTGTAACAGACAGTTTTGGAGAAGGAATATGTGCGGAAGGTTTTTTATATTCAAGTCTGATAATAATTGCAATTATTGCAGTTATCAGAAAAACGAGAAGGGATCCGGCAACAGGAATATAGCGTTCAGGCACGCCCAGGATGCCATATATCGAAACTCCGTGCATTACTGCCGTACCTCGCCCCATTTAAAGTAATGGAAAAGGCCACAATTTTAAACCACCAACGAGCGCATTCAATCCTTTTTCTTTTTTTTGTCAAATTTTTTTGAGATGATTTGCTATGGCGTGATATCATTAATTGTTTTTATAGCAAACGGATTTTCGGTTTTTAAAGACCGTCCCTTACCGGCTGAACATCCGTTGTGAAAACACTTCCGTTATCACAAAATTCCGAATTAACAAAAGCATTTTCAAGTATCTGGGATTGCTCAATATTCCACGCATTGACAGCGCTCACATTTTTTACAAAAGATGCCGCTCCTTCGTTTTTTTGATAAATTTTTGAATTTTCTATGTTCATTCCGTTGCGGTTGTTAAAAATAGAAATATTTCCGAAAACCAGTTGCGAATTCTGATAGAGCGATATCCCGTGACCAAAAGGAATTCCCGGAGCAAATGAACAACCGTTCAGCTCAATACATTTTCGTTGCATCGTGTTTTTTATCTCAACATTATTTATCTCGACCTTTCCATTTATTGCCATAATACCGCATTCTAAGTTTTCATTGATTATTCCATTTTTCATAATAATTTCAGCCTGTTCCTGAATAGCAGCACCCAAACCGAATTCACCGGCTGAATCAGGTTTTGTGTTTGAAACTGAAAAGTCCTCAATTTCAGCAATACATTTTCCATCCATAAAAATTCCTGCAATTTCAGCTTCAGTCATAACTATTCTATTGAATTCACTGATACTTCCGTCAAAAAGCGACACGCCGAAACCGTTTTCACCAGTTTTGTCAGAAGTAACACCGGAAATTGTTATATCTTCAGCAATAATTTCAGAACCGTTCGAAAAAATTCCGTTTCCTCTGCTTTTAATAATCTCAACTCTTTTCAGTTCAGCTTTTATATTTCCTTCAAAAACAAACCCTCCCTGCTTTTTGTCAGAGTCTGTTATTTTTTCCACCGAAATATCTTCAAGGACAACAGTCGAAGTCTCAGTCTGGTTAGTAGAAGATATATATATGAATGATGTCGCAGCTTTTTCGATCGACACTTTCTTTATTGACACTTCTGACAATCCTTCAGAGTAGAAAGCTGTTCCTTCAAAGTCTGTTTTTCCGCCATATATATCTGATATTGTTACATTATTCATATCAGCATAAACTTTCGAGGCAGGTTCGCCCCATAGCGAGATTGCAAATGAATTGAACCCCGATAATTGTGAATTCTGAACTGTCAGCAAACCCGGTCCCATTGAAATACCGTAACTTACACCGCTTTGTGCATCGGGAATGACATCGCTTATTTTTGAACCTGTGACTGTTACTTCGCTTCCGCACAAAGATTCACCACCGCAGACATTTATTCCACCCTTTTCCACATTGAATATTGCAATGTTCTCTATCTGCAATTTACTGTTATTATTAACAAAAACGCCTCTGGTTTTTCCACTTATCGATAAATTTCTCACAATGACCTCTGAACTCTTCTGAACTTCTATGACTCCATTCTTTTCAGGATTATCACAGACAATGATTGTTTTATCGCTTCCGGCACCCGATATTTCGAGCAATTCATTTGCAAAAATACAACCTTTAAAACATCCTTCACCTAATGTCAGCCTGTTTTCAGTTATTTCAGGCAGGACTTTGCATTTGTCGAAACCCTCTGAATATTCCGGAATTTCAGCCACATCCGGCAAAACAGGCTTAACTGGCAGGGCTGGAGTTATTTCAACAGTTTTACAGGACTGATCATCTTCATCAACAGTTTCATTATCTATTGCATTCCTCTCTCTGTCACAACTTAAAAGAAATGATAACAATACTGCAGCAATTACTTTTTTTACCATGATCGCTCCATCATTTCGGCACATGATTATAATCCATACTTTCATTTTTTCAAATTTATGTTTAAATTATCTTATCACGACATCTGCAACATTTTTGACTCTTTAAATAAGCGATGATATTATCCAGCCGTTTGGGTCTTTAATATGGAGAAAAAAGATATGTTAAAACTTACTGCTCTGTTTTTATTGTGTTTTACGGTCATGTCCTGTTCGGGCAGCCGGAATGTCAAAGAGGAGAAAATAATGTCAAAACCAGCAGGAGCGCAACCGCTGAGCTATTTAAACCAGTTAAACGAATTCATTCCGAGAGAAGTTCTTTTCGGCAATCCTGATAAAACAGGGGTGCAGATTTCACCTGACGGATTGAAAATGAGTTGGCTTGCCTCAGACTCGAAAGGGGTACTCAATGTTTTTATAAAAGATATTGCAGGCGCTGAATTGAAACAGGTGACAAAAGATGAAAAAAGAGGAATTAGAAATTATGGATGGACTTATGACAACAGAAAAA
>Ga0116170_10002189_pt1 | contig 19102 bp, 13 predicted proteins | sample AD_JPNHW1_MetaG_FD_89797 | JGI IMG/M metagenome (GOLD analysis project Ga0116170, IMG submission 89797) | Active sludge microbial communities of municipal wastewater-treating anaerobic digesters from Japan - AD_JPNHW1_MetaG | ecosystem: Engineered > Bioreactor > Anaerobic > Digestate | place...
CAAGCAGTTTGATGATCCGGTGATCCTCGGCTATATCAACGACGATGAGACCGAGGTGGGATCGGTCCATTTTGGCATGCTTTATCTGATCATGACCAGCGATCGCGGTGTGCGGCCCGCCGACCCCGAGATCGCCTGGGGCGGATTTATGCCGGTCCGCCAGCTCGAGGAAATCGCCCAGAGCAGCGAGGCGGCGGTGGAGAGCTGGTCGGAGATCGCCCTCGCTCCCCTCAAGGAGGCCCTGGGGCGGAAATAGCGCCCGGCGGACCTCATCGATCATCTTGTTCAGCGCCCGGTCACCTGCAGGTACCTTCCCCTGTCGACGAGGTAATTGGCTTTGGCTTCGGTGAGCTGGTCCTGCGCCTGCTGCAGCAGAGCCTGGGCCTGCAAGAGATCGGAGAGGTTGATCAGGCCGTTGCGGTAGCTGTCCTCGTTAACCTTGAGATTCTCCTCGGCCTGCTCCAGGGATTCCTTGCCCAGCAGATACTGCTTGTGGGCATCGCTCAGATCTTTCCAGGCCTTCTCCATTTGCAGTAGCAGGAGCTCCGAGTTGTCCCGGAAAACGTTCTGCGCCATCTCTTCCTGCAAATGCCGCTCCTGCAGCTGGTGGGAGCCGCCCCACCATCCTGAGAGGGGAACAGAAAGCGATCCGAAGAGCACGCCGATGGTCCGCTCATCCCCCTGGTCGAGCTTCATGTAGAGGCCGGCCACGCCCACGCCCGCCTGCGGCAGGAACTCGCCGCGCTTCATCCGCGTTTGCAGCTTTTCCGCCTGAACCGAAAGCTCGAGCAGGGCATATTCGCCTCTGCTGCGCAGCGCCGCCGCTTTATCCACACGGAGGGATTGCGGATCATCCTCCATCATCATCTCGTCCTTGAGCAGCAGGGTCGAATCGTAATCGATGCCGATATAGTGGCAAAAGGCCATATCCGCCAGGCATTTGCCGTTGTCGAGCCTGCTTTTGTCGAGGAGGATTTCATTGCGCTTCAACTGGACCTTGAGGAGATCGTTTTTCATGATCAAACCCGAGCGCCAGGCATCCTCAACCTGATGCAGCAGGCTGGTGAGCATCTCCTCGTATTTTCGGATGGTCTTTTGCTTTTCAGACAGCGCAACGATCTGCCAGTAGAGCTCCGCGGTTTTGCAGAGCACCTCGGCATGGGCGAGATTTTCTTTCAGCGTCGCCGCCTCCTGACCGAGCGCGGCGAGCTTGTTGCCGTTAATGATCCGGCCTCCGGCGAAGAGCGGTTGAATGGCGCTGATGTTCCCGATCGTCCCGTCTTTCAGCAGCCCGGTGACCGTGCTGGGGAAATAGGCGAACTGGGTGGCGGTACCAAGATGCGCCGGATCGCCGTCATAGACCGGCAGGTTGCCGCCGCTGCTGGTCATCTCCATGAGGTTCTTTTCCGCCGCGAACCGGAATCCCATGGCACTGACGCTGGGGAAATACTGGGTCCGCGCCGAGCGCCTGATCTGCTGCGCCGCTCTGGTTTCGAGCCGGCTGTTTTTATTCGCAATATTGTTGTGCAGAGCGAGCTGCTTGCTCTCCTCCAGGGTTAGAACCCGCTGTGCCCGGAGCGGAGCGCTGCAGAGTCCCAGGAGCATTATCATGATACAGGTGATGTTTTTCATACCGATTCGATCTCCTTGGATGTGCGGTCCTCCCTCCGATAGACCAGGTAATAGAGCACCGGCACGACGATCAGAGAGAGCGGCAGGGCGAAAAGCAGTCCGAAACAAACGGCTGTGCCGAGCGGCCCCCACAGCGGCGAACGCCCCAGCACCATCGGGATGACGCCGACCGCAGCGGCAGCCGCAGTGAGAAAGATGGGGCGCATTCTGCGCTTGGCGGCCGAGATGGCGGCCTCTTCAGGTGAAAGGCTGTGCTTATCCCGCAGCTCTTCGGCATAAGCGATGTAGATGATGCCGTTGCGCACCACGACGCCGATCAGCCCGATCACGCCGATAAAGGCGGTGATACTGAAGGGATAAGCCAGTAAGGTGGTTCCGACCGCCGCGCCGAATATGGAGAGCGGCACGGTCACCATTACCAGCAAGACGGTTTTAATCTTCCTGAACTGGACCAGCAGAATGAGAAAAATGATGGCAATACTTACGATCAGGGAGTAATAGAGGGGTGTCAATTCGGTGTCCGCGGTCTCCATCTCGCCGCCATAGTGCAGGCTCACCCCTTTGGGCAGCTGCAGGGCATCGATTTTGGGCCGCACCTTGCTTAATACCGTGTTGGCATAGGCATCCCTGCGGAGATCGGCCATAACCGTGATGGTGGGGACGCCGTTGCGGCGCGCGATCTCGCCCTCGGACCAGGCTGGCTGCAGGGCGGCCAGCTGCCGCACCTGTACAGCGGAAGCCAGGTAGGGCGAGGTTACGTACTGGTTCAGAATATCGTCGACACTGGTCTTGATCTTTTTATCCACCTTGAGGGAGACGGTGACCGGGTAATCCCCCTCCCAGATGGTCGAGACCGGAAATCCCCTGGTTCCGATCATAAGGGAGTAATCCAGCACCGGCTTGGAATAGCCGAGACGGCTGGCTTCATCCTGTTTGACGTTCAGCTGCACCGACTGCAGGGGCATCTGGAAATCGTCGCCCACCCAAACCGTCCCCGGTGTGCTTCGTAAAAGATCGGCGATCTGCGCCGCGGTCCTGCGCAGGGTCGCGATGCTGTCGCCCGAGATGCGCACCTCGATGGGGCTCGCGAAAGGAGTGAATCCAAGCTGTTTCCATTTGATGTGCGCATGGGGATCATGGTCGGTGAATTTGGCGCTGTATTCATCGAGCATTTTTTCCGTCACCTTGGCGCTTTCGGTGATGACCAGGAGCTGACCGATATTTTTTCCCGGAAACATCGGGGCATAGATGGCATTGAACCGCGGCGAGCTCGTCCCCACAAAGGCGGCCACCTCCCGGGCTCGTTTGTCCTTGAGCAGGAGATCCTCGATCTCCTGCATCACCCGGTTGGTCTGCTGCAGGGAGCTGCCGGTCGGAAGGGTGACCTCTACCGCGAACTGGTTGCGCTGATAATTGGGGAAGGACTGTTGCGGCGAAAGCGCTAGGAGCGCCAGCCCGATGATAAACGACAGCGCGCCGATAAGAACGACGCTCTTTTTCCGGGTGAATGATTTTTCGAGCAAGGTATCGTATAATCTTTGCAATCTGGTCAGCAGGGTTCCCTTTGTGCCCTGTTCCTCCCTCCTGACGCCGTGCTTGATCAGGCGGTAGCACATCATCGGCACCAGGAGCACGGTGACGATGAGGGAGATGAACAGGGCATAGGCGATCGTGCTCGGCAGCGAGCGGACAAAATCCGAGGCGGTGCCGGTCATGAGAATCGTCATCGGCACGAAGCATATGACGATGATCAGGGTCGCACTGAAGACCGAGCCGAAAAGGTCGGTGACGCTTTGCGAGGCCGCCTCGCGGGGCGAGATGCGGTTATCCAGTTTCTCCACATAGTTATCGATGACGACGATCGCATTATCGACCACCATGCCGAGTACGATGACCAGACCGGCCAGGGAGACGGTCTGCAGGGCGCTTCCGGTCATCCACATCACCCCCAGGGTGATCAAAATGGAGATCGGAATCGTCGAGGCCGCCACCAGGGCTATTTGCCACGGCAGCAGCAGCAGGGTCACCAGGATGACCGAAAGGATGGCGATGCCAAAATCCTTGAGAAAGCCGACAATGGCGCTCGAGACAAAATAGGGCATATCGGAGATCAGGCTGACGCGGATATCCGCCGGCACCTCAGTGGCAAACCCGGCGATCTCCTTTTTCACCTTGCTGCCGTATTGCACGATATTGTTGCCGGGCACCATCTCCAGCGAGACCAGCAGACATTTTTTGCCATTGACCCGGATGTAGGATTCGGGTTCCACATACTCGCGCACGACCCTTGCCACATCCTTGATGCGGATGGCATTTCCCAGAGGATCCGAATAGACGATCTGATTGGCGATGTCGCTCTCGGTCCGGTAACTCGAAGGAATGTGGATCGGCCGGATGAGCGTGCCGTCATCAATCTCGCCCGCATAATTGACCATACTCTCCGGTTTCAGCGCCGCCAGGACCATGAGCGGCTTGACGCCGTAGCGCGTCAGTTTGGCATCATCGATATAAATGTTGATCTCTTCCTGCTGCAATCCGAAATGCTTGACCCGCGAGGTGGCCGGAATGGTGCGGATCCGGTCCTCCAGCTTTTCAATATATCGCTCCAGTTCCTTGTAGGTTCGCGTCTCCGACTCAATCGTGAGCAGGATGGCCGAGGTGTTGCCGAAATCGTCGTTGGCGGTCAGGGAGAGCACGCCCGATGGCAGCGAGCCCTTGAATTCATTCAAGCCATGCCGCAGTTTGGCCCAGAACGCCTTCTGGTCCTTCACCTTGCGTCCGACCTCGACGTAGATGACCATGACATTCTCTTTCGAAACCGAGTGCGTTTTCCCCTTGTCGATCTCCTCGTACTGGAAGAGATAATTCTCCACCTTTTTGGTCAGCTGCTCGGCCACCTGCTCCGAGGTTGCGCCGGGATAGACGCCGATAACCAGGCCCTGGCGGATGGTGAATTCAGGAAATTCATCGCGCGGCATCTGGACCAGGGCAATGCCGCCGACCACTACAAAGATCAGTGTCAAAAGGATAATGCACTGACGGTAGCGCAGCAAAATGGACAATACAGTCGGCTTATTGCTCATAGCTGTGCCCTTCCCGATTCTGGCGTTGGACCATCTCGACCGGCGACTGGTCCACCAGCTTCTGCTGGCCCGTGATGACGACCCATTCGCCTGCGCGGACGCCCTCGGTTATTTCGATGCCGTTCTTCAGCAGACGGCCCGTTTTTACATATTTGCGTGCGGCCCGGTTTTGCGCGGTATCGATGGCAAAAATAAAGGTCCGGCCATTCTCATCCACCCGGAACGCCGCGGTGGGAAGGATCAGGCCCCGGTCCTCCGCGGTGGTCTCGAGGGTCACGTTGCAGATCATGCCCGGCTTGATCATTTTTTCCCGGTTAGGAACACCGATTTTGACTTTATAGGTATGGGCGATGGGGTCGGCCATAACGCCGATCTCTTCGACATTTCCTGTGAACTCACGATCGCCCAGAGCCCCCACTCTGATCCGGGCTTCCTGGCCTTTTTTGATCGAGGCGATCTCACTTTCCGAAACCGGAATCCGGGCGAAGAGTTTTTCAATTTTGACGATGGTCAGGGCCGCAAGCCCCGGGATCACGCTCATCCCCGGCTCCATCGAGCGCTTGCCGACATAGCCCGAGGAGGGGGCAACGAGGAGACAATCGGTGACATTGCGCTGTGCGATCGCTGCGGCCGATTTCGCCTGCTGCAATCCGGTCTGAATCTCCACCAGTTTGACCTCCGGCAGGTTGCCATTCTGATACATGGGATACAACCGGTTGTAGGCATCCTCGGCCTGCTTGAGCGCGGCTCGGGTCATTTCATAGGTGTCCTTGTAGCTCTCTCCGCTCAATTCCGCGAGCAGTTGGCCTTTGTGCACGTAATCGCCTTCAGAGACGAGAACGCGCGCGACCTTTCCGGGAACCGAAAAGCTCAAGGGCGTCGATTCGGATTCTTCCAGGGTGCCGCTGTAGGAGAAAACCTCGTTGGCGCGCATCACTTCCGCTCGCACTGCCTCGACCCTGACCGGGGTATGGGCCAGGGTTTCTTCCACGGATCGAGAACGGCAGGCCAGATGCAGCGAACCGGCGCTGAGGAGCAGCAAAAGGACTCGTGAATTCATGAAGGACTTCCTTTCTGCAATTAGACTATTTTGGTTCCAGAGTCGAAAACGAGTCAAATTTTTTATATCCCGTTAATGATCATTCTGGCCGCCATATCGATCTGTTGCGTATCGTCATTTTCGAGAAGCAGATAGAGCTCCAGGGCATGAATGACGCCGAGAATGGTCGCTGTCGCCATGGTGATTTCATCTTCCGAGATGAAGGCCAGCTCTTTCGTCCGCAAGCCGAGGGTCAGGATCTGCCTGATATAGGCCTTCTCCATCTCGGTAAACTTTTGCCGCAGCTTGTCGAGGAAATTATGGTTGCGCTTGACTTCGTCACGCACGATCGTGTAAAGACCGATCATCTCTTTACTTTCCTTGATGGTGACGACGATGTAGCGCTTCAACTTGTCTTTTGCGGAGAATTCCCGCTCCGCGGCGTCGCGTGCGGTCTGCAGCACCGCATTGAAGGCCTCGGTGACGACCGCATCGAAGAGTTCTTCCTTGGTCTTGAAATAATAGTAGAGTGTGCTTTTGCCCTTGACCGCTTCGCGGGCGATATCCTCCATGGTGGATTTGTTCAATCCCCATCTCTGGAAAATGCGTTTGGCCGCGTCGAGAATGGCGATGCGGACCAGATCGTCCTGAGCCATCGTTTGCACGATATTACCCCTTTCGACTATATTCGTTTTCTGGTCTAAAATATACAACCGGTTCGGGAATAAAGCAATACTATTTATCGCGGGAACACTTCAGGCCGTCGCTTCCGGATCGCTTCATCCGGTCATCGCCGGCCCGCTCTCCCGGGCATATCCTATTGTAAAATCGGCATATTTTCCTTGCGTTTCTGGTTACATTGCTGTTAATTATGATCAGGATACCCTGCATCCCGGAGAAGGGATTCAGAGCAAGCGTTATCAACGATCGGGGAGCGCATGCTGAGCTGGACGATACGGTTCTGGAAACAGACGCTGGTAGCACTCACCCTGCTGTGCGCCTTTTTTTGTTTTCTGCAGTCGGATCTGGTCACCGCCGCCGGGATCATGAGATACCTGCAGGCCCTCTATTTTTCCCTGTCGCTCTTCATCCTCGGAGCCCTCGATATCGGATTCCCTCCGGATGCCTCCACCATAGCGGACCTTCTCTTATGGATCTGCTATTTTCTCGCCCCGCTGTTGACCGCCGGTTTTCTCTATGTTTTTGTCCAGGAACGGCTCTTGAAAAACCTGAGTCCGCGCTACCGCCATCACACCGTGATCTGCGGCTTGGGGCGCAGCGGCAAGCTGGTATTCGAGCTGGCCAAAGCCAACTATTCCAAAAAGAATAAAATTGTGATCATCGAGGCCAATCCGGACAATCCCCACGGGACGGAGATCGAGAATGATCCGGCCGTATGGTGGATCCGCGGCGATTTCACCGATAAACTGATCCTGAAAAAGGCCCGGGCGCATCAGGCTCGGGAGATCATCATCACCACCAACAACGATTTTGCCAACCTGAAGGCGTTGTTCACCCTGGAGCCGATGCTCGCGCCTGGCCGTGTGCCGCGCATCTTTTGTCACATCGGTGATCCCAAGCTGCTTGCGACCTTTAAAGACCCTCTCCTGGATGAGACCCTGCTGAACCAGGTCCATTTTTTCAATGCCTATGACGAGGTCACCCGGCGCCTGGCGAGAAATTGGCTGCAGGATCGAGCGGAGGAGCCGCATCCGCGCACCTTCATTCTCGTCGGATTGGGCCGTTTCGGCCGCCTCTTGCTGCAGAACATTCTGGCCGATCCCGAACTGACCGAAGAGGATGAGATCGCCATCGTGACCATTCAGCAGTGCTATGATATCGCCAGACTCAAGCACGATTGGCCGGCCGGGTTGAACCAGCGTCCGCGCCTCCATGAGCCGATCATCGCCAATGCCAGCGATCCGGCGGTTTGGGACCAATTGAACAGCATGCTGAGCGGCAGAAACAACAAAGTCTATTTGATCCTCTGTCGTGATGACGACATCGCCAATCTCGAGACGGCGATCACGCTGAAAACCGGACCGGCCTCTCCCCTGCAGCAAGCGACGGTCATTTGCCGTATTTTCAGCAAAACGGTAAAAGCGATGAGTGATGTACTTGAGCACAAGATCACCCGCCACGAGCAGCGCGATCTGCTGTTATTTCCGTTTCAGGACGAGTTAAAGGAGGCCTTTCGGGAGGAGATCTTTCATCCGGATTCGAGCCGGGAGGCGGGCGATTCAGACTGATTCCAGGAGCACCCCCGGCCGAGCCGCCGGAGATGCCGCCTTCCGGAGGGCAGCACTATCGGCACAGTCATTTGGACTTGAGGGCCCGCATGCCCTTGTCGGCGCGCATCATTCCTGGAGGGCAGCACTTTCGGCACAGTCATGCGGCCGGCGGCTGAGGGCATACGCTCGCTCCTTCGGCCCGTGAGAATCGCTGCTTCCGCCAGACTTTTGCCCCTTGAGCGATGATATCCCTCATTTCAACAGCACGGCCTTGCGGAATTGCCGACAGGAGCCCGCCTCCAGGAGCAGAAAGTAGACGCCGTTGGCTTGGCCTGCCGCGTTCCAGCTTGTTTCATGATACCCCGCCGCCATGCGCGCATGCATCAGCTCCGCCAGCTCTTCGCCAAGAAGTGAAAACACCCGTATCCGGACCTCCTCCGCTCTGGGCAGTGCGAATTCGATCGTCGTGACCGGGTTAAAGGGATTGGGATAGTTCTGGAACAGGGCAAATCGATTCGGAAAGCCGACATGCACCGTGATCGCCGCCGAGTAGGCAAACCGGCCATCCTGATCGACGATCTTCAGCCGGTACGCGCATTGGCCGGCATCGTCCAAAGCGTCATCGGCAAATTCATACGAGTGGGCGTCGGCCGTGGTGCCGTGCCCGGGGACAAATCCGATCTTGCCCCAGGGATGATCGCCCGCTCTCCTCTCTATCTCAAATCCGTAAGTATTCTCTCCGCTCAAGGTCTGCCAATGCAGGGTCACTTTTTGCTCTGCGACCGCCGCCGTGAAAGAGGCCAGCTCCACCGGCGTCACCGCCGGCTCGATGAGGGTCATGAATTGGTCCGCCGCCTGGGAGGTCACCACCTGAACCTGACCCGAGGGCCAGAATACGCGCAGGCTGTCCACCATGGCGGCATCGTCCAAGCCGAAATGGGCAAAGAGGCTACTCTGGCCGCTGTGACCGCTCTGGCTGGTGATCTCGCGCGTCTGCCAGAACGCGTTTCCGTGGATGGCGGCCTTGACCTGCACGCGCGCTCCGATCGCCGACCGGTTGGAGCGGCTGCCGATGCACCGGATCTCGAGCCAGTGCGCGGCATTGCCGGCGTTGATGAACAAATTCGCCGGGGCGCCATAATTGGCCACCACCAGGTCGAGAAAGCCATCGCGGTTGGCGTCGGTCCAGGCGCACGCCAGCGAATTATCCGCAAGAGCAAACGCGGGGGCATTCAGCCGGACGAAACCGCGGCCGCCGGTGTTTAAATAGAGTGCGTCTGCGCCGTTGCGCGCCACATACAGGTCCAGCCAGCCGTCGTTATTGATGTCACCCCAGCCGCTGCCCTTGGAAATGCCGGTATCGGTAGCGACCGGCCCCTCCAGGATGCGGGTGAAGGCGCCATCGCCCTCGTTATGATAGAGAAAATTGACCCCCTCCGTATTGGTCACGAAAAGATCGGGCCAGCCATCGTTATCATAGTCGCCCCAGGATCCGCCGAAAGAATGGCCGCCATCGGTCACGACCGGGCCGGTCATGATCTTTGTATACGAACTGCTGTCATTACGATACAAAAAGTTGGTGCCATAGTTGGCGACGAAGAGATCGGCATCGCCGTCGAGGTCATAGTCCACCCAGGCGCAGCCGTAGGAGAGGCCGCCGTCGTTGGCGAGGGCGCCGCTGGAAATCCTGGTGAAGGTGCCCTTGCCGTCATTATGGTAGAGCAGATTGCCGCCGTTCAGGGTGGCGACAAAGAGATCGAGACAGCCATCCTGATCGTAATCGGCCCAGGCTGCGGCGCGGCTGGGAAAAACCTCCGTAGTCAGCGGCTGGTCGGCGATGCGCGAGAAGGTACCACTGCCCTGGTTATGAAAGAGGGCGTTGGCGGTGTTTTCGTCGGCGACGAACAGATCGATCAGGCCGTCATTGTCATAATCCCCCCAGGTTGCGCCCCGCGCGGGATCGCTGCCGGATACCACCGGACCAGCCGCTTCGGCGGCAAAAGTGCCATCCCCCTGGTTGCGGCAGAGGGTGTTTTGACCCTGGTTGGCGAGGAGGAGGTCCTCGTCGTCGTCGTGATCGAAATCCGCGCAAGCGACACCGTAGGCATTGATCTGGTTGGTCACAGGGTCAGCCGCAAAGCGGTTGGGAAAGACGATCGGATCCCGGCTGCGCAGGAGGTTATTGGCCCAGATCTCCGTCGCGGCGCTGATGTAGAGATGGCCATCCGGATGCAGGGCCATCGCGGCAACAGATTCCTCCGAATCCTGGAATCCCGCATCGGGATCCATCTGCGTCCAGTGCTCCCCCAGGTCGAACGAATAATAAAAATCGACACAATGATCAGAACCCGATTGCAGCGCCAGCAGCAGGCCGCCGGGGATGGTGATCAGGGCCCCTGCGCCGTAGCTGACCGCATCCGGCAAGCCGTTCGTCAGCTTTTGCCATGGGGCGATGAACTCCATCCGGCCGCGGCGGTACAAGCCGGAGGAAGTCAGCAAGAAAAAGCAATCGGCGCCCCGGTCATAGATGACGGTTTGAGTGTACAAGGCAAAATCAATTTGCTCTTCATACCAGCTGCCGCCGCCGTTGAGAGAACGGAAGAGAGAGCCGGAACTCGTGGCCAGCAATACATCGTTGTCATCCTCTCCCGGAGTGAGCAAGGCCACGACCGGATCCGCCGCGGCTGCGCTGCCGGCGATTTTTTTATGCCAGGTTTGGCCTGCATCATCGGAGCTGTAGAGATAGATCTCCTGGCCGGAGGTGCCTGCTGCATAAATGCGGCCGTTCGTCCCGACCGTCAATCTGGAGAAGGCGCGATCGCCGATGCCATTGGTCAGCCGCTGCCAGTGTTCGCCCGCATCCGCAGAACGATACAAACCATTCCGCTCGGTCGAGACATAAAAAATCCCCGCCAGATGCCGGCCGAGTCCGGACACCCTTAAATTAGCGGCAGCGGTGTCGATTGTAAAAACGGACCAGGGATGGCGGTCATCTGTTTGGCGCGCCAAGATCCCATCCATGCCCACGTAGACCACACCGCTGCTATCGATGAGCATCTCATGACTGCTGCGACTAAAGTTGGTCTGAATGCGTGTCCAGCTTTCGCCCCGGTCGCTCGAACGGAACACGTCCATATCGAAAAGCAGGAGGTTTTGTTCCTGATCCAGAAGATACCAGACTCCAGACCACCAGCCATTGAATATCATGGAAGAATGCTCCCCCGCATCGGCTGAATAATAGAGCCCGACTCCCGTACTGATATACAGATCATCAGACCGTCCGATCATGATGTGCCGGACATCTTGATACTCTGTAAATATCTTCCAGGTGATCCCTCCATCCTGCGAACAGGCTAAAAGGCCGTAGGGCTTGTCGGATTCACCCCCGCACAGGACTCGGGCGTAAAGGGTGCCGGCACGATTGACGGCCAGATCCTGCACGCCATCTTTGCACAGCAAGGTCGAATCCGGCCAGCTCTCTCCCTGATCGGCAGAAGCCAAAAAGAGACCGTTATGAGTGCCGGCCCAGGTCTGGCCATTGGAGAAGGCCAAACAGCTCAGATCGTCCCGCAAGGCCGACCAATGCACGCCATCATCATCCGAACGGAAACATCGCGGCGAGCATCCCGAGGCGGTGAGTACAAACAGGCGATCCGCGGGATCGATAAAGAGGCGATCGATGCTGCAAGAGCCGGTGAGCGCGATCGTCTGCCAGCTCCGGCCATGGTCGCGCGATCGGTATAAAACCGGGCCGCTGTGATAGCCGGCGATGAAAACATCGCCCCGGGAATTGACCGCAAGAGGAGCATGGTCAAGAAGGGCATCAGCAGGGATTGGCAGCCGCTGCCAAGTGAAGCCATTATCCTGCGAAGAGAACAAGCCCTTGGCCAGGACATAGATATCTCCGTTGGGCGCGAGGGCGGAGTTGGAGACCGCAAAGGGCTGATCGTTGGCCAATTGCCAGAATTCATCAAGAACGACGATCTGTCCTGAAGCAGTGCCCCGCCAGAGCGTGACGAGCAGAAATCCCAGCAGCCGTTTTTTATGATTCATCATCCGCCTCCCCGAAAAACAGTGGCTTCATTTTCTTGAAGATTCATGGAATCATGAAATGAAAGAGTATGTGGATCAGGACAAGTGCGGTGCCAGGCGAGGTGCGGAGCTGGATGGCAATGGCAGGGTAACTCCGGGTGCATCATCATGGGATACAGGGTAGTTCAATTGTGAGACAAGCCGTCGACCTGGATCAGGGGCGGGCCCCTCCTCCTCATCAGGTCGCCAGGTGCAAAACGGATAGTAATGACCTGAATATCAGGTACTTGGCAGGTTGCGCCGGAATCTGTTTTCAGACCGCTAGAGTCGATGAGCGACGGCAGTTGGTAAAAAAGCAAAAAGCGGGCCAGCGGTAATCTCGTCTCTTCCCTTCAATTTTTGTAGGGTGAACCAGGGTACCGATCCCCGGCATCGGCACATCGCAATGCAGGTTGATTTACAGCACGGGCAGAAGGGCGGTCATCAAGAAATAGACGCCGCCGAGCAAAACAAGCAGTCCGGCGACCCTTTTAACTATCTGGGTTGATCTGGATTGTGCACTCCAGTTTAGATAATTTTGCACCCACTGGCCGAGTCCGCCGGCCAGGGTGATCACGGCACAATGGCCGATGGTAAAGGCGAGAATCAATAACGAAGGTTTGACCCAGCTGCTTTGGGCCATGCTAAACACAATGCCCAACACCGGTGCCAAATAAGCGAAGGTGCAGGGACCGAGCCCCAGTCCAAACAAAAGACCGAGGCTGAATGCTCCGGGGTAACCGCCCTTGTTTGAGCTGATCGCCGTGTTCCCCCAGTTCAACGAAATGATATCGAGCAGATACAATCCCATGATGAAAAAAATCGCAGCCACGAGAATGTTCCCCCAGATCCCTACATCACCAATCAGCCGGCCGAGTGAGGCGGTAATACCGCCCACCAGCGCGATGGTTATCGAAATGCCCAGGGCGAAAACCAGAGCCAGGGAAAAGGAGCTGCGGGTGCTCCTTTTTTCGCAGCTGGAGATATAACCGATAACCAACGGGATGCTCGACAGATGGCAGGGGCTGAGCAGGACGCTCAGAACGCCCCAGATCAGGGAAGCCAGCAAGGCCAGGGAAAAGTTGCCGGTCATCAATTCACCGAGGGAGCTGAACAGGCTGTCGATCATGATTCGCTTTGCCTGGATGATTTCAATCCGTGGGACTGCAGCAGCGCATCAATCTCAGTTTCCGGGAAAAATCCCTCGTGGCGAAAAATCTCCTTGCCTTTGGCGTCGAGAAAAACCTGCGTCGGGATAAGTCGGATATGATACTCCTGCGCATACTTTTTCTGCTCAGCCTTCCATACATCGTAAAAAATCACCTCGATCTGATCGCCGTATCTCTCTTCAATGGCCTTCATCACGGGCTGCATGGCCTTGCAGGGGATGCAATTGACCGAACCCAATTCGATAAAGGTTATTTTCGCTTGAGATGCGGATTTCTTCGAGCTGTCCTGTGCGGTATTTTCCGGTCCATTGCAGGCGTGCAGAAAGAGCAGGCCTATAAGGATGGCTGAACCCGCCATTTTGTTCATTCTGTTCCTCCGATGTGTCATACAGCTGATCGTGATAGTCCTCATGGGCCATCCTGTCGATCACGCATTTTGAAAACGATTACGCCAGCGCAGGGCGACATTGACCAGGCTGATGAGAACCGGCACCTCCACCAGCGGGCCGATCACCGTTGCGAAAGCCGCGGCTGAGTTGATGCCGAAGACGGCGACCGCCACCGCGATAGCAAGCTCAAAGTCATTGCTGCCCGCAGTGAACGAGACCGTCGTCGTTTTTTCATAAGAGATGCCCATAGCCCTGGCGATGAAAAAGGTCGCAAAAAACATCAAGGCGAAGTAGAGGGCATACGGGACGGCCACACGGAGCACATCCAAAGGCAATTCAATGATCTTCTCCCCCTTGAGAGAAAACATGACCAGGATCGTGAAGAGCAGCGCGACAGGCGTCACCATGGACAGGCGCGGAATGAAACGCTGAAAATACCATTCGCTGCCTTTGCGATGGCGCAGGACAAGGCTGGATATCAGGCCCGCCGCGAAAGGGATGCCCAGATAGATGAGGACGGTCACTGCTATTCCGGAGATGGACACCCGGACCATCGCTCCGCTCAGACCGAAGAAAGGCGGCAGTACGGTGATGAAAACATAGGCGTAGACGGAATAGAGCGCTACCTGAAAGAGGGCGTTGAAGGCCACCAGGCCAGCCGCCAGCTCCGAATCGCCTTTGGCCAGGTCGTTCCACACCAGCACCATAGCGATACAGCGCGCCAGTCCGACCAGAATGACCCCGACCATCATTTCAGGTTTGTCCGGTAGAAGCAAGATCGCGAGGAAAAACATCACCAGCGGCCCGATGATCCAGTTCTGGACGAGCGATAACCCCAGGAGCTTGAGATTGCGAAAAACCTTGGGCAGCTCCTCATAGCGCACTTTGGCGAGCGGAGGGTACATCATCAAAATCAGTCCGATGGCGATCGGGATATTGGTCGTGCCCGATTTGAATTGATCCCAGAAACCCGCTATGGACGGAAACAGGTATCCCAGTACCACGCCGGTGAACATGACCAGAAAAATCCAGACGGTCAAATAACGGTCGACAACCGATAGTTTCTTCGCGGTTCCCATCAGCCCTCCGAAGCAGAATTTAGACCCGTACCATCGTCTCCTGCACAATTATCCTGCGTGAATCATCCCTCAGCTTCCGGGTCTATCTGATAATCCAGCAGTACCAGTTGGAAAGATGGGGCCAGGCGTGAGTCAATCTTCCCTCACCTTCCGGGTTTTTCAGCGGTGATCACCGCCGACAGGATATACTCCTCGAGGTTTCGGCCCGGCACCCACTCCTTGATGAAGCGCCGGCTTTCATCCTTCGGCTTGATCTGAGTGTTAACAAATCCCGCTCGGGCGATCATGGATTCGAGTTCAGGGATCGCCAGAGCACCGGCCGCGCACGCCGCGTAGAGGTCAAGATTGCTGCGGATCTCCTGCGGAAGCTCCGCCGTCGCCACGACGTCGGAGATGGCCAGACGGCCGCCTGGTTTGAGCACGCGGAAGGCCTCTGCAAAAACGGCCTCTTTATCGGGGGAGAGATTGATGACGCAGTTCGAGATGATCACATCCACCGTGTCATTCGCCACCGGCAGCGCTTCGATCTCGCCCAGCCGGAAAGAAATATTGGGATATCCTGCATTGGCCGCATGGGCTCGGGCCTTGGCCACCATATCCGGTGTCATGTCGACGCCGATCACGCGACCTGTCGATCCGACCTGCTGCACGGCGAGAAAACAATCAAAACCGGCACCACTGCCGAGATCGAGGACCACTTCGCCGGGCTTGAGGGCGGCGATCGCTTGCGGATTGCCGCAGCCGAGACCGAGGTTGGATCCAATCGGGACACTCCTCAATTCGGCTGCAGAATAACCCAGTTGTGCGGAGATCTGATTTTGGTCCATAGCCGGTGTACTCCCGCCGCAGCAGGAGGAGGTGCCGCCACAGCAGGACGCATTCTCATTCGCCGCAAGGCCGTACCGCTGCCGGACCGCCGCGCGAATCTCTTCATCAGACTTTTTATTCATATCATCATTTTCCGATCATGGTTTTAAGTTCTTCGATCCCGGGGACCCGGCCGTATACCTTGACGACACCGTCGACCACGAGCGCCGGGGTCATCATCACGCGGAATTTCGTGATCTCGTCAATGGTATTCACTTTCTCTATGGTATACTCGATGCCCAACTCCTTTGCGGCCTGCTCGGTCATCTCCTGCAACTTGTTGCATTTGGCGCATCCCATGCCGAGTATTTGCAGTCGTCGCATCTTTTTAGCTCCTCCGGTTAAGAAAGCAATCCGAACAAAATGCCGGTAATGGTGGCCATCACTACTACCAGCGCAACGTAAACAAGCGTCTTGCGCGATCCCATAATGGAGCGTAAAACCAGCATGCTCGGCAAGGAAAGCGCCGGCCCCGCGAGCAGCAGCGCCAGGGCCGGGCCCTTGCCCATGCCGCTGCCCATCAAGCCCTGGAGGATGGGCACCTCCGTCAAGGTCGCAAAATACATAAAGGCGCCTGCGAGCGCGGCGAAGAAATTGGCAAAAAGGGAGTTGCCGCCAACCGCGGTGCTGACCCATTCGGAAGGGATGATCCCTTCCTGGCCGACTCTTCCCAGCAGCATGCCGGAGATAAATACCCCGATTAACAACAGCGGCAGTATCTTTTTGGCAAAATCCCAGGTTGTGGCAAACCAGGCGCCCGCCTCACCTTTATCCATGGCCGTGATCACCGCGAGCCCGATGGAGCCGGTTGCGAAGAGCAGAACCGGTGCGGCGGGGGTAAAAAGCCTCAATAGAACCACAGGCAGCGCGGCCAGAGCAAGGCGAAGCCAGCTGATCCTGAACCATAATCCCAGAACGACCGCCAGTCCGAGCGCGCTTGCGCCGGTCAGGTACCATTTGATGGAATAGATGGAACGCCACAATCCATCGGCATCTGCCGGTTTGCCCCAGTTAGCGAAAACGAGGATCGCGATCATCAGAAAAAAGTAAATCACCGTCTGCCACAGAGGCCGCCCCGCTCCGGATTCTTCGAGGAGCAGCGGGGCCTCAGTTGATTCGCTTTTGTCTTTTCTGAATATCCAGTGCATCAGCAGACCGATGAGGATGCTGAAGACGACAGCGCCAACGGCACGAGCGATGCCGATCTCCAGGCCCAGCACCCGCGCGGTGAGGATGATGGCGAGCACGTTGATGGCCGGGCCGGAGTAAAGAAACGCCGTTGCCGGTCCGAGACCGGCGCCCATGGTATAAATCCCGGAAAAAAGCGGCAGTACCGTACAGGAGCAAACCGCCAGTATGGTTCCCGATACCGAGGCTACGCCATAGGCGAGGGCCTTGTTGGCATGCGGGCCCAGGTATCGCATCACCGATTCCTGGCTGATGAATACGCCAATCGCGCCGGCAATGAAGAATGCGGGGACGAGGCAGACCAGCACATGTTCACGGGCGTACCATTTGACCAGGTGGAAAGCCTCCATGATGGCGTTGTCAAAACGATGGGTACCAATGGGCAAATAGTAAAGAAAAGCAAAGATTGCGACGATCCAGAACAGCGTTTTGGATTCCTTTTTCCAGTCCATTAAAACTCGAACTCCTCTCTTAGCTGCACACAATTAATCCCGGGTCTGCCTTCTCATCGGAATGGCCGGTGATACTCCTTTATGGAATCGATCATCCCGCGTACTTACCGCTGCTGCAAATCTTCAGCCGGTCCACATCTGCACGGCGCTGTTTGTCCTCGGCTACAACAGAATCGAGATTGAGTTGTTTGGAGATAACCAGCCATAATTCTCTGAAGAAGGGATCAGGATTTTCGGCCATCTGATAGTTGATCCACTTGCCCTCTTTCTCATCCTTGATCAAGCCGGCATTCTTCAGGACATTGAGATGAGAGGAGATGGTCGAGGTGGCCAGTCCGATCAGCTCGGTTATTTCACATACACACAGCTTTTTGTTTTCGAGCAATTTCAGAATGCGAAGCCGGCCATGATCGGACAATGCTTTTAATACATCCACAGGTTCCGCCATCTTGTGCCCCAATCATTTCGATATTTTTAGTAATGTAATTCTTTTCATCTCCAAAATCAAGTCCTATTTTGACATTAGGCCCAAACAGGAAAACAAGCACCTATCACCGCCTGTTAGCCCCCAAAAAAGGCCCGCCCGAATTGGATCGGGCTGGCCTTTGCAGGGTGCTCGCGAGTTGTGGCGGAGGGATTTGAACCCCCGACTAGCAGATCAGAGGACAAGCGCATATCTTTTCAATTTAATGAACTCACTGGCATGCTTCTTGCGTAACTTGCAACTGTGATATTCATGATGATACGCCAGCATGATGAGCAAGCGAATGCAATCACGATAACTATATTTATATTTTACAGTTAATTGCCGCTGCTATGCAGATTATGCGCGAGGAAGTCAAGCTCCTCCCGAGATGATCGTATGAATTTGGACATTTCGTGTTTCACAATTGTGCACCCGTGGCTGTCCATTTTCTCTTGCATGGGCAACTCCCCCCTACTGCCCTTTGATTAAAATCATCGTGGCACTTGCTCCGAGAGCATCGCTATAATGACGCTGGCAACAGGACGGCCTCTTTCAGCCGGATTTTGTTGGGTTAGGAGATTAACGATGAGATGGAAATTCGTGTATCTCACCCTGGTGCTTCTCGCAATCGGGAACGGATTAGCATCCGGACAGGATGTATTGCCCCAGGAAACGGGATACTGGCATTTCGCCGATAACACCTCGCCGCGATGTGTGCGCTGCTCAGCGACGGGCCCTGATGGCCGCCTTTATGCGCTCTCGGAGACCCATCCCCATCTCTTCTGTTCTCGGGACGGCGGTGCCACCTGGTGGAATATCCCTGTGGGTACGGGTGATTTTCTCCTGTACACCTTCACCATTGCGGCCAATGGCGAGATCTATGCCGCAGCCCGGTATGCGGATAAGTTGTTCCACTCAGCCGACCAGGGAGAAACCTGGCAACAGCTCAAAACCCCGACAACAGACTGCCGCATTCTGAAAATCCATGTCGATACTAAAAACAGGCTGTATGTCATCGCTAAAAGCGACTCTGGCGTTGATGCGTTCCGCTCCTATGACTATGGCATACATTGGGAGCAGTTGGGCCATCACTTAAGCTGTCTGTTATTCTGGAACGGCAATATCTATGCCGGAACATATTCGGAAGGCCCTTCGGATTATAGGGACGACTTTCTTGTTTCAGCAGATGACGGAAGTACATGGTCACCCCTTTGTGCAGATCGGAATTTCTTTGCCTTTACCGATTTGCTTATCAACAGCAAAGGGGTTCTTTTTGCTGCATGTAGCGTGGATGCGGAAGATCGCTCTTCCGATGTACTCATCTGTTCGCAAGATGGCGGCATGAGCTGGCAATCGATTCATGCTGGCAGCGCGGAGAGCCAAATACTTCTTGATGCCTCGGATAATCTAATCATACATGATGGCTCCTATCTTGA
>Ga0116170_10002191_pt1 | contig 19100 bp, 13 predicted proteins | sample AD_JPNHW1_MetaG_FD_89797 | JGI IMG/M metagenome (GOLD analysis project Ga0116170, IMG submission 89797) | Active sludge microbial communities of municipal wastewater-treating anaerobic digesters from Japan - AD_JPNHW1_MetaG | ecosystem: Engineered > Bioreactor > Anaerobic > Digestate | place...
AGGGCGTAGACATTGATGTACGTCGCGGCGATGGACACGTTGGACGTGGGCATGGTCACGAACGTCGACGAAGACGTCACACTCGACACATACGCCGTGTCGCCCGTCCAACCGTTGAAGCGCGTTCCCGCCGGCGGCACGTCCGCCGTGACCCCCACAACCGCGCCATTCGTGTACGCCCCAGAGCCGCTGCCATTGCCCACGGTAAGCGTGTGGGCCGGAGCCCAGCACAGGGCGTCGACCCAGCCGCAGTCCATACCGTCTGAACCGCCAGAAGGATCTTTCACATATTCCCATCGGAATGTATGAGCGGCATTCGTAGCCCCGGACACGGTGGCGAAAACGCGCGTCCATCCCGCTCCCGTTCCGGATATGAAGTTGGTTTCCGTTCCGCCGACCTCGTAAAAGCGGAGTCCGTCTTTGCCCGCCTCGCTTGAAACCATCCAGTCGAACGCCATCACACCCGGCCCCGTCGCACTCCACTCGACACCGGCCATTCCCCCGTCCGGTAGACCGCCCCCTCCCAACTGGATCGACAAGTCACCCGTGCTGTAATGGTCGCCCACCTCTTGGACAAAGTTCGTGTCGCCAATCGGTGTGACCGGATACCCTACGGCCATAGACGGTTGAGCCAAGTCGTAGACCATACTGGATGACACATCAGACGAAATCTCCCCGCCAAAGAGAGGCGGCTTGAGCCCGCTCCCTTTGTTGTAGAGTGTGGCGACATTTTCATCGGTCAAGGCCATCCCATAGATGCGCAGATCATCCATGTATCGCGTCGTGTAATAGTTCGGCAGAGAGGTGTCCCCGCCAAAACAAATCGACGTGCTGGTCGCAGGCGCGCCCATCGGCACCGCCGTTCCCGACAAGGCGCCATCCACGTAAAAGCGCAGCGAACTGCCCGAACGGGTAAATACGAAATGGCGCCAAGTCCCTGCAGGAAAAGAGCAGGTCATGTTCGTCCCTGAAGTTGTGCCATAGTACCACAACCAACTCATGGCGTTTAGGTCACGACTGTAATACCACCCCATTCCGCTGTTCACGCTGTCGTACACCCAGAACCACTCCGTGTGATAATTTGTGTTCGCTCTCTTGCCCCAGAAGGCGACCGTCCAAGAAGTGCCGTTGAAAACGGACAAAGCGGCGGCATTCGTGCTGACCGCAGCCTCGTCGTTCAAAAACGAAAGCCCGGTTCCAACAACGCCGGCGACCGTTCGGGCCGATGTGTTTTGCGCAATGTTCGAGGCGCAGACAGCCGTGGGCGATGAATCCACCACGACTCGAGTCGTCGTATTGTCGTCCATTCGGTACCAGGCCACCTCGCTCCCTTGAGAGGCCAGCACCTTCACTTTGAACTGCGAATACCTCGCCCCTCTCAACTCGCCCTCTCCGCACCAAACGATGCTGCGGTCAACGCCAGGGGCAACCGGCGTTGTGCTGCCCACCGCCCCCGTCAAGTTGCTGGCTGCGGGCGAAAACCACGAGGCTCCGTCGTTCGTCGAGACATTGACGGCAACGGAAAGGAGGTCCGAGTCGGGATCGGCCAGATCGTAGGTGATGTCGAGTATCCCCGTGCCGGGGCGCTGCGCCACCCGCACGTTCGACACGACGGGTACGGCGGCCAAGGCACCCATACAAAAAAGTGCTGCGGCAACAAATGGTGTCCAAGCCAAGACTGTTTTCATTCCACACCCTTTTGAGTATGGGTGTAGTGTACGCTCCTCAAAAAAGCGTTACAAACAAATTTTTATATTTAGGCTCATTTGTTTGTTGGGCGCTGGAATCTGCGCGCAACACAACGCGTTTGGACGGCAACGCCCCGCTTCCGCGAGCAGAGATGGGGGCGCATCCCTCAGAATGCAGTTTGACATCTTTCGTGCACTCGCGATAATACTGGGTTGCAAAAAGGAGATACGCCATGAGATTGACCCGCAGAGCGTTTGTTCGTCAGACCGCCGTGGCGCTGACCGCCGCCACCCTGTCGCCCCAATTCGCGCGCGCCGACACCCCAGCCGCCAAAATCAAGTTCGGCGCATGTGTCGTTGATCTCAGCGGCGCCAAGCAGGCGGGCCTCGACGGCGTCCAGGTCTGGGCGGGCAACGCGGCCGACGAACTGGATATCCACAAGGCCGAGACGCGCGCCCGTTACAAGGCGCAAATGCAGGCCACGGGACTCCCTCTCTGCTCCTTTATGATCGGCCTGCTCAACGATTTTCCGCTGGCCACCGACCCGCGCGCACCCGCCTGGCTGACGCAGTCGATCGAAGCCGCCAAAGACCTCGGCGTCAACAACCTGCTCGTGGCGTTCTTCGGCAAGGGCGACCTGCTCGCCGACCGGAAGCTCAAGGAAGCCGAATTCGCAAGAGTCATTCAGCGGCTGAAGGACGCCGCGCCGCGCGCAAAGGACGCGGGCATCACGCTCGCCGTCGAAAGCATGCTCAGCGCCGAGCAGAACCTGAAGCTGCTGGACGCCGTCAACCACGAAGCCGTGAGCATCTACTACGATGTGTACAACACGGGCAAAACGATGGGCTACGACTCGCCCGCCGAAATCCGCAGGCTGAAGGGCCGCATCTCGCAGATCCACTACAAGAACGGGCCGGATTATCTGGACGCCGACAAACCCTACTTTGAGGCGATCACCGCCGCGATCAAAGAGATCGGCTACAGCGGGTGGATTGTGCTCGAAACGGCGAGTCCCTCCAAGAACGGCGTGGCCGACGCCAAGCGCAACGGCGACTTTGTCCGTGCGCTCTTCGCTTAGCGCCGCGCGTATCTGTGGGCATCGGATTGCCATTCTGAGCCCACTCATTTATCATTGCACACGTTATGCACTCGGTACTTTTTTCCATTGGCCCCATCACCCTTCACACGTACGGACTGTGCATGGCCATCGGCTTTCTTGCGGGCTGGCAAGTCGCCGTCTGGCTTTGCCGACGCACGGGACAAAACCCCGACCCGCTCACGTCGCTGTTGACCTGGCTGATGGTTTCGGCGATCATCGGCGCACGCACGGCCTACGTGCTGGAGCACTGGAAGTCCGAGTTCGCCGATGCGCCGCTGAGCGTCCTGCGCTTCGACCAGGGCGGCCTCATGTTCTATGGCGGATTCATCGCGGCAGCCCTCGTGCTGGTGGCGTTTGCGCGCGTGATGAGGCTGCACCTGTTCGCGATCACGGATCTCGTGCTGACCGTCGTTCCGCTGGGTCATGCGTTCGGCCGAATCGGCTGTTTCATGCACGGCTGCTGTTTCGGAAAGATCACGCACTCCTGCATCGGAGTCGCTTTCCCAAAGGATTCGCCGGCGTGGTGGGAGCAGGCCTATGCGTCGCCGCCGCTGATTCCTCAGACGGCGCTCGAAAGCTTGCCCGTTATCCCCACGCAGCTGATCGAGTCGGCTGCCAATTTCGTTCTCTTTGCGGTTTTGTTCCGGCTTTATCCGCGGCGCCATCGGCAGTTGGGCTTCATCACGGGCTGCTATCTGCTCGCGTATGCCACACTAAGGTTCTTTGTCGAGTACCTGCGCGGCGATCCCCGCCTGGCGGTCGGCCCCTTTTCCATCGGTCAGACAATCAGCCTGTCCATCTTTTTGGGTGGCCTCCTGTGCCTCACCTATGCGCTCAAGAAAAAATCCCCTTGAAATTGTAGACACATTAGGTACATAATATGGACATGACAACGGTAAACACGGCAACACTCAAGCAACAGCTCAGCCACTACCTGGGTCTTGCGAGGCAAGGCAAGGAGGTGCTGATCACCAACCACAAGCGCGTGATTGCGCGCCTGCTGGCTGAAGAGTTGGGTGCAGGGCGGCTGCCCTTGATCCCGCCTTCCCGCCCCGCCTCCGAACTGAAAGACATCGGCGGGTTCGGGCTTGAAGCCGATCCGCTTGAACCCCTCATTCAGGACAGGAGGAAAAGATGATCGTCTACCTGGACTCTTCTCTGGTGATCCGTCAGCTCGTGGGCACCACAACGCCCTGGGCCGGTTGGGGCGCATGGGATTCCGCCTACGCCAGTACGCTGATGCGCACCGAGTGCCACCGGACGGCCAACCTCCTGCGTCTGGCAGGCAAGATCGACGACGAGCAGCGCGCCCGCCTGGGCCACTGGATCGAGCGCGTCTGCGAGAGCGTCACGCTGGTGCAGGTCACCGAGAACGTCCTGCGGCGCGCCGCAGAAACGTTCCCGACGTCCGTCGGCACGGCGCAGGCCATCCACCTCGCCACCCTGTTGGAACTTCGCTCCACGCACGGAGTCACCTGCCAGCTCGCGACCTGCGACGCGGAGCTCCTGCGCGCGGCCGAAAGCATCGGCTTTTCCGATGCGCTGAAAGCACCCGCACAGCCGGCCCAAGCGCCGGCCGCCCCTCAGACGCAACCCGCTGCGCCCGCCCCCCAGGCGCAGCCGGCCTGACCCACACCTGTCGCTCGGCCTGCACCGGTCAGGCCGAGCGCACTCCGCCACTTCGATGAATCTTTTCACAGAATCGATGATCCAGGGCATTGTCGGCTTCGCCATCGGCGCCGGCACCAACGAGTTGGCCATCCGCTGGGTTTTCTGGGCGATTTTCTCCAAGAAAAAGAAGGAGATCGCCGCCGCGGTGCAACGCGTGGTCAGCCGCGAACTGATGACCCCTGAAAAGATTGCCAACCGCCTGGCGTCCCCCCAAGTCGCTGAAACGCTGAGGGCCAGCCTGCTCAAAGCCATCGCCGAGGCCACCGCCAAGCCGTGGCCCTCCCTGGAGTCGCTCGCGGGCGCAAGCCCAGAAGCGCGGCAGCACTTGGACGGCCTTCAGCGGCACCTTGCCGCCCTGGCGGCCCAAGTCGTCTCCGCGCACATTGCGGCCCCAGCGTTCCGCAGCGCGACGCTGCGCACGCTCCTGGAGGAGCAGTGGCTGCGCCTTGCGCCCCGTCACCCCAGCGAACTTTTGCCCGCACAAACGCGCGACGTCCTCGGCACGCTTCCCGCGAGCCTCGCAGCGGCCGTCCTGACGGAAGAGCACCGCGACCGGCTCTGCGCCGTGATCGCCAACGGCATTCGGGCCTGGATGGCCGACTATCCGACACCGGCCTCGTTCCTCGGCCCGGTCAACAGCGACGAACTCACCCACTTCATCGGCTCGCGCACACGCCTGCTCGGCGACGAACTCGCCGGCCTGCTGGCCACGGCCCCGGCGCAGACCGCCCTGAAGGAAGCCATCCGCAGCGCCGTGCGCAAACGCCTCGACGGCCAGGGCACCCTCGGTTCGCTCCTCAGCGGACTGACCGGCGCCGCCCTCGTCGAGGACCAGCTCGTCAAATTTTGCTCCACGATTCCCGATTCGGTCCGCGAGCAGTTCGCGGGCGACGAGAGCGCCCGCATGCGGGGCCTCATCGAGACCGCCGTGCGCAAGCTGCTCGATCGCCCGTGGGGCGACCTGCTCGGCCCGACCGAGTCACCGGACCTCGCCAAGCACGTGCGCGCCGTGCTCGCCTCCGAGGCGGTCCGCGACATGGTGCGCCACGGGTTCGAGAGCATCGGCGCCTCTGTGGTCGCCAGCCTCCAGACCGAGACGCTCGCCGAAGCCTCGCGCATGGTCGCCGCCGACGGCGACGTCGGCCCCTACCTCAACTGGCTCGCCGGAGCCCTGCACGCCGCGCTCTGCTCGCGCGACGTGCACGACCAGTTTGAGCGGCAGACCGAGGCGATCCTGAGCCAGCTCCGCACGCTTCCCGTCGGCGCGCCCTGTCGGTTTCTTCCGGAAACCGCGCTGCCACAAATCGCGGCCCTGCTGACCGACCAAGTCACGGCGTTCGCCCGCGCCAACATCGACGAGCTCACAGAGAAAACCCACATCTGGGACATCATCTCCGACTCCATCATCGTCTACGACGAAAAGAAAATGGAGGAGATCACCCGCAGCGTGGCCAACCGCGAGCTACTTTGGGTCACGATCCTCGGCGGCGTTATCGGCTTCGTCGTCGGCATCACCCAAGGCTACATCCTGTCCCTCCTCAAGCGCTTTTTCTAATGCGGAGCGCCGCGCGAGGGGACACCGCGCCGCGCCCGAATCCGCGCCGAAGGCCCCGAGGGGTGAGCCTACATTCCGCTGGATTTCCGATTCCGGAAGCGCTATCATTTCTCCCGGTAAATTGATGGGGGTAAATGCCATGAAGGGGATTTTATTTGCTTTGTGTTTAACCTCGATATGGTCTGTTCAAGCCGACGTTGCGCAGGGAACGATTCCGCTGCAGGCTTCGGCACCAAAGGAGCCCAAAAACGTGCAAATCATTCTCGACACCAGCATGGGTATCATCACGGCGGAACTCTACCCGTCTAAAGCGCCCGGCACGGTGAGCAACCTGCTGTCCTACATCGACGCCAAGTTTTATGACGGAACCATCTTTCACCGCGTGATCGACGGCTTCATGATTCAGGGCGGCGGCTTCACGCGCGACATGATTCAGAAGAAGAACAGCGCGCCCATCAAGAACGAGGCCGACAACGGCCTGCACAACGAGCGCGGCACCCTGGCGATGGCTCGCACGATGATCGTCGACAGCGCCACCAGCCAGTTTTTCGTCAACCTTGTGGACAACACCAGCAATCTGGACTTCAAATCGCGAACAGACGCCGGTTGGGGCTACTGCGTGTTCGGCAAAGTGATCGAGGGCATGGACGTCGTGGACAAGATCGCGAAGGTACAAACCGGCTTCTCGGGGCGGCACCAGAACGTCCCCGTTGAACCGGTCGTGATCAACTCGATTCGCCGCAAGCCCGAAGCCCCCGCAACCGAATCCGCCAAATAGCGGGTTCCGCGAGCGATTGTTCGGATTGCAGGCGTTCGCACGGGGCACACGCGCGCTCCCGCGGTTTGTTTTTTACGTTTCAGCATCGAGCTTTACGGTTTCACCATCAATCCCATGTCAGCCAGCACCTACGACGACAAGCACATTCAGACGCTATCGGCCATTGAACACATCCGCAAGCGCACCGGCATGTACATCGGCCGCACCAGCGACGGCAGCCAATACGAAGACGGCATTTACATTCTCCTGAAGGAAGTTCTCGACAACGCCGTTGACGAATTCATCATGGGCTACGGCAAGCGCATCGACATCGCCATCAACTACAACACGGGCGAGGTCTCGGTGCGCGACTTCGGCCGCGGCATCCCGCTCGGCAAAGTGGTGGACTGCGTTTCGCAGATCAACACGGGCGGCAAGTTCAACGACGACGCCTTCCAGTTCTCGGTGGGAATGAACGGCGTCGGCACGAAGGCCGTCAACGCCCTCTCCGCCTCGTTTGAGGTGCGCGCGTTCCGCGAGGGCGAATACTCGGAAGCCTTTTTCAAGCAGGGCCACCTCGCCTCCCAAAAGCGCGGCAAATGCGCGTCCGCCGAACGGAACGGCACGTTCGTCCGCTTTACGCCGGACCTCGAAATCTTCAAGAAGTACCAGTTCCGCGAGGAGCACGTGGCCCGCCGCATGCGGATGTACGCCTACCTCAACGCGGGCCTTACGCTCGACGTCAACGGCACCAAGTTCGTTTCGGAGAACGGCCTGCTCGACCTCATCCACGACGAGGCCCAGTTCGAAAAGCTCTACCAGCCGTTCCATTACCGCACCAAGACTCTGGAGCTGGTCTTCACCCACACCAACCGCTTCAGCGAGGAATACTACTCGTTCGTGAACGGCCAGTTCACCAACGACGGCGGCACCCACCTCTCCGCGTTCAAGGAGGGCCTGCTCAAAGCCGTCAACGAGTTCAGCAAGAAGAAATTCGACGGCGACGACGTGCGCGAGGGCATCATCGGCGCCATCGCCATCCGGCTCAAAGACCCGATTTTCGAATCGCAGACCAAGAACAAGCTCGGCAACCAGGAGATCCGCGCCGACCTCGTCGCCGAAATCAAGCGCGCGATCGAAGAGATGCTCCACCGCGACCCGGCCGAAGCGGCGAAACTGATCGGCAAGATCGACGAAACCAGCAAACTCCGCGCCGAACTCAACGCGGTCAAAAAACTCGCCCGCGAACGCTCGCGCGCCGTTTCCGTGCGCGTGCCCCAGCTCAAGGACTGCAAGCACCACCTCCACAAGCAGAAGGGCACGGGCCTCGACACCATGATCTTCATCACCGAAGGCCAGTCCGCCGCCGGATCGATCGTGAGCTGCCGCGACGTCAACACCCAGGCCATTTTCACGCTCAAAGGCAAACCCCTCAACGTCTGCGACCTGAAGCGCGACGCGCTCTACAAGAACGTCGAGCTCTACAACCTCATGCAGAGTCTCGACATCGAGGAGACCGTCGACAACCTCCGCTACCAGAAGGTCATCCTCGCCACCGATGCGGATGTCGACGGCCTGCACATCCGCAACCTGATGATCACGTTCTTCATGCGCTTCTTCGACCGCGTCATGCGGGAGGGCCACCTCTACATCCTCGAGACGCCGCTCTTTCGCGTGCGCAACAAGAAGGACACGTTCTACTGCTACAGCGAGGAAGAGCGCGTCAAAGCGATCGAGAAATGCGGCAAGAACCCCGAAATCACCCGATTCAAAGGACTCGGCGAAATTTCGCCGGGCGAGTTTAAAGGGTTCATCGGCAAAACCATCCGTCTGACGCCCGTAGACTGCACGCGCGACCATTCGCTCAAGGATACGATCGAGTTCTACATGGGCCGCAACACCCAGGAGCGACGCCAATACATCATGGACAATCTGGTGATCACCGAGGAGTCATTGTCGTGAGCAAAGTCCCCAGAAAAAATCCAAAAGGCCCGTCGCCCGACCCGTCCACCGAGCCGCCCAGCCTGTTCGACAACATGGCGCTCTTCGATGCCGTCACCCCTGCCCCGCAGCCGAACGACGAGGAAGCGGACCACCCCGTGCCACAGGGCGGTGTCAACCTTTCATCGGACGAGCGGCAGGCCGCCGCCAGCGCGCACGGCGGCACGGGCCCGCTGCGCGAGCTCATGGACGGCAACTTCCTGCAGTTCGCCTCCTACACCATCTGCAACCGCGCCATCCCCACCGTCGAGGACGGACTCAAGCCCGTCCAGCGCCGCATCATGCACTCGCTGTGGGAAAAGGACGACGGCCGCTTCATCAAAGTCGCCAACGTGGTCGGCCACACCATGCAGTACCACCCGCACGGCGACGCCTCCATCGGCGACGCGATCGTCAACCTCGCCAACAAGCGCTACCTCATCGAAGGCCAAGGCAACTACGGCAACCTCTTCACCGGCGACCCCGCGGCCGCCACGCGCTACATCGAGTGCCGGCTCACCGAACTCGCGCGCAGCGAGCTCTTCAACCCCAAGCTGACGGCGTTCATCCCCAGCTATGACGGCCGCAACAAGGAGCCCGTGCTCCTGCCCTGCAAGCTGCCCCTGCTGCTGATGCTCGGCGCGGACGGCATCGCCGTCGGCCTCTCCACCGCGGTCCTGCCGCACAACTTCATCGAACTGCTCGAAGCCCAGATCGCCATCATCCAGAAAAAGCCGTTCACGGTGCTTCCCGATTTCATGACCGGCGCAAAGATGGACGTTTCGGAGTACAGCAACGGCACCGGACGCGTGAAGCTCCGCGCGGTCATTGAGCCTCGCCCCCCCAACAAACTCGTCATCACCGCCCTGCCCTGGGGCCAGACCACCGAGTCGCTCATCGCGAACATCGAAGAGGCCATCCAAAAGAAAAAGGTGCCCGTCAAACAGATCAGCGACTTCACCGCCGAGCGCGTCGAAATCGAGCTGAGCCTCAACGTCGGCGCCACGCAGGAGCAGACCACCAAGGCCCTGTACGCCTTCACCTCCTGCGAGTCGTCGATCTCCAGCCGGCCGGTCGTGCTCTTCCGCAACCGTCCGCGCGAGATGACGGTGTCCGAGATTTTGCAGGCCTGCACCGACCAGCTCCTCGAGATCCTCAAGCGCGAGCTCGAACTCCGCCAGCGCGAGCTCGACGATCTCTTCCACTCCAAAACGCTGGAGCAGATCTTCATCGAGGAGCGCATCTACAAACGCATCGAGGAACAACTCACCTACGAGGCCGTCCAGCAGGCCGTGCTCGAGGGCTTCGTCCCCTTCCGCAAAAAGCTCCGCCGCGACGTCACGCTCGACGACGTGGAGAGCCTGCTCCAAATCAAGATCCGGCGCATCTCCCGCTACGACATCAACAAGAACCGCGAAGAGATCGAGGCCATCCTGCGCGAGGAGGCCGAGGTCGCCGAAAACCTCAGCGGGCTCCGCGGCTACGCCGTGCGCTACCTCAAGGCTCTCGTCAAGAAGTACAAGGACAAGTATCCCCGCCTCACGCAGATTGCAGCCACACCCTTCGGCGAGATCGAGGTCCGCGCCCTCACCGCCAGCGAGCTCACCCTCAAGATCGACCGCGAGAACGGCTACATCGGCACCGACATCCGCGGCGGCGAGGAGCTCTTCAAATGCTCCTCGCTCGACAAGATCATCGTGGTCTGGAACGACGGCAACTACAAGATGATACCGCCGCCCGACAAGTTTTTCGTGGACAAAACCTTCGCCTACTGCCAGATCTTTGACCGCGACAAGGAGTTCACGGCTATCTACACCGAGCCTCACTACGGGTTCACCTACATCAAGCGCTTCGCGTTCGGCGGCGCCATTCAGAACAAGGAGTACCACCTCGCGCCCGAAGGCAGCAAGATGGTCCTGTTCGAAGAGGGCGTGCCCGACGTGGTCTACGTCAAGTACAAGCCCGCCAAGGCCCAGCGCATTCACCAGCAAGTGTTCACTCCGTCGGAGGTGCTGGTCAAAGGCGTGGCGGCCAAGGGCATTCAAATGACGTCGAAGGACATCGCCAAGATCGCGACCAAAAAGCCCAGTTGGTGGGACGATTCCGAAAGCACGCCCAGAGGTGTTCTGACGTGACGCTCGCAGCGGTGCGCCTCCGCTCGCTCCGCACGCTTTCGGCGTGGCGCATCCCGTTCGGCTTGATTATAATGGCGACGAAACCAGAAAGGGAACAACGATGAAACAGCCTCTCCTGATGAGTCTCTTGGCACTCGGAAGCCTCTGCGCGAGCGCGGCGCTGCCGCCCGAGATTGAAAATCCCGAATGCCTCGGCATCAACAAGCAGCCCTACCATGCCACACAGATGCCCTACAAGACGCTGGACCAGGCGCTTTCCGGCAAACGGCTGGAGTCGCCTTTCTGCCAAAAGCTGAACGGCATCTGGAAGTTCAACTGGGTGAAACATCCCGATGAGCGCCCCGTGGACTTCTATAAACCCGACTTCGACGTCAGCGGCTGGAAGGACATTCCGGTCCCCTCCTGCTGGCAGGTGCTGGGCTACGGCACGCCCTACTATCGGAACCTGGGCTACATCATCCAGAAGGACTATCCCCATGTGATGTCGGAGCCGCCCAAAGAGTTCACCGCGTTCGTCGAGCGCAACCCCGTGGGCAGCTATCGCCGCGCGTTCGAAGTGCCCGCCGACTGGTCGGGCCGCCGCGTGTTTCTCGCGTTCAGCGGCGTCGACAGCGCGTTCTACGTGTGGATCAACGGCGAGAAGGTCGGCTACAGCGTCAACAGCCGCAACACGGCGGAGTTCGACGTGACCTCGTTCCTCAAGCCGGGCAAAAACACGCTCGCCGTCGAGGTCTACCGCTTCAGCTCCGGCACCTGGTTCGAGGACCAAGACATGTGGCGCCTCTCCGGCATTTTCCGCGACTGCTACCTCTGGTCGGCGCCCCAAGTCCACGTCCGCGACTTCTTCGCGCTGCCGGACCTCGACGCCCAGTACAAGGACGCGACGCTTTCGATCAAAGCCAAGGTGAAGAATTTCGGCGCCCAGACCGCCGCGGCCGGAAAACTGGCCGCCAGCGTCTATGACGCCAAAGGCAAGCCCGTCGCCAAAGACGCCGTGGCCGATGTGCCGGCCCTCGAAGCCGGCGCCGAAGCCCTCGTCACGCTCAAGCTGGAGGTGGCGGACCCCGCGAAGTGGACGGCCGAAACGCCGAACCTCTACACGACCGTGCTCTCGCTGAACAACGGCGCCGAACTGCTCTCCACGCGCACGGGCTTCCGCAAGGTCGAAATCAAAGGCCGCGTGTACCAGATCAACGGCGTTCCCGTGAAGCTCAAGGGCGCGAACCGCCACGAGATGTGGCCCGAAACCGGCCACACCGTCGGCGAGGCGGAAATGATCCGCGACATCGAAGTGCTGAAGCAGGGCAACTGCAACCACGTCCGCACCTGCCACTACTCCGACGACCCGCGCTGGTATGAGCTGTGCGACCAGTACGGCATCTACCTGACGGCCGAGGCGAACCTCGAGTCGCACGGCTACGGCTACGGCCCGGAGTCCCTCTCGAACCGCAAGGACGCCGAAGCCGCGCACGTCGACCGCAACGTGGCCAACGTGGAGAATTTCAAGAACCACGCGTCGGTGGTCATGTGGTCGCTCGGCAACGAGGCCGGCTCGGGCCCGAACTTCCTGTCGGCGCTGAAAGCCGTCAAGTCGCTGGACACCTCGCGCCCCGTGCACTACGAGCGCTTCGGCACCGGCGACAACAACCCCGCCGACGTGGACAGCGAAATGTACACGCACTGGACGCAGGTCGAGCGCATCGCGCAAGACCCCAAGCTGACCAAACCGTTCTACATGTGCGAATACGCGCACGCCATGAACAACTCCATGGGCTCGATCGGCGAGTACAACGACGTCTTCGACAAGTACCCCACGCTGATGGGCGGCGCGATCTGGGAGTGGCAGGACCAGGGCCTCTGGAACCGCCGCGACCCCAACCACGTGTATCTGGCCTACGGCGGCGGCTTCGGCGAGTTCCCCAACGACCACTACTTCATCCACAAGGGCGTGGTCTTCGCGGACCGCTCGCCCAAACCGCACTACCCCGAGATGAAGAAGGCGTACCAGTGGATCGGCATCGCGGCCGACGACCTCGCCGCGGGCAAGGTCAAGATCCGCAACAAGTATGCCTTCATTCCGCTCGACGGGTTCACCGGCGAGTGGGCCGTCACCGGCGACGGAAAGGAAATCGGACACGGCGCCCTGCCGAAGCTCAGCCTCGCGCCCGGCGCCGAGCAAACGGTCGAACTCAAGCTGCCGAAGATCGAAGCGAAGCCCGGCGTTGAGTATTTCCTGCGCGTGTCGTTCAAGCTCGCCAAAGACGCGTCCTGGGCCAAAGCCGGACACGAGGTCGCCTGGCAGCAGCTCAAGCTGCCCGCCGCAGCCCCCGCGCCGACCGCCGACGTTGCCGCCATGAAGCCCGTCGCGCTGAAGCAGGACGACGCCAGCCTCTCGGTTGCGGGCAACGGCTTCGCGGTGACGTTCGACAAAACGACCGGCTTCATCCAGAAGCTCGAGCGCGACGGCGTCAGCCTGCTGACCGAAAACGGCGGCCCGCGCCTGCACCTCTGGCGCGCGGCACACCGCACCGACGATATGTGGGCGTTCTACGACTGGAAGAACGCGGGCCTCGTTGACCCGAAGTGGAAGGTGCTGAGCCTGAGCGCGCAGCAGGCCGGCCCCGCCGCGGTCCGCATCACGGCCGCCGTCGAGCTCCAGGGCACCGGAGGCTTCCGCCTCACGCACACGGCCGTCTACACGGTCTTCGGCGACGGTTCGATCGCCGTGGACAACAGCGTGGTTCCCCTGGGCAAAAAGATTCCGTTGGCGCGCCTCGGCGTGCGCCTGCTGCTCGACCCGAAGCTCGACCAGTTCGCCTACTTCGGACGCGGCCCCATGGAGAACTACGCCGACCGCAAGCGCGGCTTCGACGTGGGCCTCTACACGAGCTCGGTGCGCGGCAACATGACGCCTTACGCCAAGCCGATGGAGAACGGCAACCACGAGGACGTGCGCTGGGCGGCCGTCAGCGGCAAAGGCCAGCCCGGAGTCATGGCCCAGGCCGAAGCCGACGGCGTGCTCCAAGCCGGCGTGTTGCCCTACACCGACGAGCAGATGGACCCCGTCGAATACACGGTCGATCTGCCGCCCAGCACCGCCAGCGCATTCGTTGTCGCCGCCCGCACGACCGGCGTCGGCTCCAACGGCTGCGGCCCCCGCCCCGGCGACGACTACATCGTCTGGTCCACGCCCGCCACATTCAGCTACGTCCTGCGGCTCTTGCCCGCCGACGCGAACCTGCCGCAGACGGGGCGCATCCAAGCTCCGAGCAACCGCGTCCTGCCGGTCTTGTCCGGACGCGACGCCGCCGGCAACATCACGTTGAGCTGCGCAACGGCGGGCGCAAAAATCGAATACCGGCTGGGCGACGGCGCGTGGCAGACCTACGCTGCGCCTTTCGCAGCCCCCGACGCCGACCAGCTGAACGTGCGCGCCAGCGCCGCCAGCGCGATGGCCTTCGAGGGCAGCGTCGTGCTCGGCAAAGCCGACCGCCGCGCGAAGTGGAAGGTGACCGCCAGCAGCTTTGAGCAGGGCGAAGGCGATCCCAGCCACGCCGTGGACGGCCTCAGCGACACCTTCTGGCATTCGCGCTGGTCCAACGATGCGCCGTCGCACCCGCACTGGCTCGCGGTCGACTTTGGCCAGTCCCTGAAGTTCAACGCCGTCACCGCGCTTCCGCGCCAGGACGGCAACCCCAACGGCCGCGTCAAGGACTACGAAATCTATGTGAGCGACGACGGCAAAGAGTGGGGCTCTCCCGTGGCCAAAGGAACGTGGCCCAACGGCTCCGGCGAACAGACGGCCAAGTTCGCCGCGCCGGCCCAGGGCCGCTACCTCAAGTTCGTCGCGCTGAGCGAAGTCGCCGGCCAGAAATTTGCGTCCATCGCCGAACTCGACGTCAGGGAAGTCAAGTAGCGCCTAGCCGTTCTCTCTGTGTGCGTCACGGACGGCGACTGCGAAACGGAGCCCGCATGAAAGTTCCACAAACTCCTCTTGTTTTTGGTCCCGTCTACAAGGACTACATCTGGGGCGGCGCGCGTATTCCCGCCGCCTATGGGCGGATTGGCGCACCCCCAATCTGCGCCGAGTCGTGGGAGATTTCGGCCCATCCGGACGGCGAGAGCGTGGTCGCGGCGGGACCGTTTGCACGCAGCAAGCTGTCTGAACTCACCGCTCGTTTCGGGGCGGCGCTGATCGGCACGCGGGCGACAGACCCCCATCGTTTTCCACTGCTGTTCAAGCTCATTGATGCGCGCGACCGGCTGAGCGTGCAGGTCCACCCGAACAACGCCAACGCCGGTCTCACCCGCGGTGAGCCGAAGACGGAGATGTGGTTTGTGCTCGACCGCGCACCCGGCGCCAGCCTGTACGCCGGGCTCGCGGACGGCGTCACGCGGGACACGCTGCGCGCGGCCCTTGCCTCGGGCACCGCCGAGTCGCAGCTCGTGCGGCTGGCGGTCGAGCCGGGCCAGGCGCTGTTCATCCCCGGCGGGCTGGTTCACGCCATCGGCGCCGGCTGCCTGATTTACGAGGTGCAGCAGAACTCGAACACGACGTACCGCCTCTTCGATTGGAACCGATCCGGCGCCGACGGCAAACCGCGCGCGCTGCACATCGAGGAGAGCTTCAAGAGCATCGACTGGTCGCTGCGCCCGCCCGCCATGAAAACGCCCAGCCCCAGTGCCAGCGAGGACCGCAACGCGTGGTTCGACGTGGTTTCGTGCGACTACTTCGCGCTCCGCAAATTGTCGCTCAAGGAAACGCTGACCCAGTCCATGGACGGAACATCGTTCCATGCGTTGTTCGTCGAGCAGGGGCGCCTGTCCGTCGCTGCGGGCGGCGAAACCGTGGCGCTGAACGCGGGCGCAAGCTGCCTGATTCCGGCCGCTGCGCCGCACTACAGCCTCATTCCTGACGCCGAGGTTTCCGTGCTCGTCACTACCCTATGATCAAATCAACCTACCAGCTTTGCCGCGCGTTCGGCATCCCCATCAACCTCGATCTCTCGCTGATCATCCTGATGTTCATTTACATCCGGGCGTACGGCAACCCCGTCGACGGAATTACCGCCGGCGTCATTCTGCTATTGTCGATCACGCTGCACGAACTCGGGCACAGTCTCATGGCTCGCGTCTTCGGCTGCCGCGTGCGCGACATCACGCTCATGATCATCGGCGGACGCGCCTCACTTGAAAACATGCCGCGCAAATACTGGCAAGAGTTTCTGGTGGCGGCGGCGGGTCCAGCGGTCAGCTTGGTGCTGAGTGTCATCGGCATCGTAGGCACAGCCGTTTTGTACCATACGGGCTTTCTGAAAGAAAAGACGGCGAACTTCCTGGCCGAATCGCTCGGCCTGCTCAACCTCGGACTGCTGCTTTTCAACCTGCTTCCCGCCTTCCCCATGGACGGCGGCCGCATCCTTCGCGCGGCGCTTCAGGCGCGGTTGTCCCGGATTCGTGCCACGTGGATCGCGTCTCGCATTGGGCGCGTGTTCGCCGGTCTGATGATCTTTTTCGCTCTGTGCAACATCTTCCATTTCCCCCTCCCGTTGCCCAAACACCCCGGAATCTTTGGCCAACTGTTCATCTATTTTATCGCGAGCGGCACGTTCATTCAGCTGCTGATCGGCTGGATGATCTACACGGCCGCAGACCGCGAATACCGCATGGTCCTGCTGGAGGAGAACGGCGGAAATCAGAATCCGTTCGCGGGGTTCCCGTTCTTTGGAGGCCAGGCCCAGAGCACGCCTCCGCCGGACAACGGGCAGGCGGTCGTGAGCCCGCCGCCCTACGAGCGCCGCGGCACCACGCGCGTCGACGTCCACAAAGAGCGCTGAACCTCAGCGGTACAGCGGCGAACGCGGACGGCCCGTGAGCACGTTGTAGTGCCGCATGGCCATCTTCCACCACTCGGGCAGCGAGCGGTCCGGCATTTTCCAGAGGCGGTTGTGCGCCTCGGTCATCGAGTCGGCGTTGCGCAGCAGCGCCAGCAGTTCGCGGCGATTCAGAGCGTCCGGCCCCTGCGTCAGCAGCCGGTCGCTGAGCCGCTGGAAGTACGCGGTCGAGGGATAGCTCAGCTTGCGCTTGGCCCGCAGCAGCGACACGTGCGCGGCGTTGATGTACGGGTCGAGCACGACCTGCGCAACGCCGTAGTGCTTGCGAAGCCACTCGGGCGGCGGCACCTGGCTGCGGCAGACATCCAGGTTCTTCTCCATGTGCGCGACCATGAGCGACACGTCCGTCTCGGGGGGCGTGCGGAAAAGGCCGATGCGGTTGAGCATGCGGCCGAACGCGTCGTGCGAGAGCAGCGCCGAAATCGGAACCGAGAAAATCAGGCCGAGCGTCACCGGCAGCATCCACAGGAAAAACACGGGGTGGATGCGGTACGAGATTTCGGCCGCAAGAAGGCCGGCGGCCGTATGCCAGGCGTGAGCGCGCAGAATGCCCGCCCAATCGATGCCGCCCGCGTCGCGCCGCTGCGCGCCCCACGTGATTTCGCGGCCCAGCAGAACAAACGCGACAGACAGGGAGGTGAACAGCATCAGGATCGGCGCCATCAGCGCCGACACCACGTGTTCGGTAACAAAGCTGAAAACCGTCCGGAGCGTTCCGCCGAAGGCGCGCCGCTTTTCGCGATCAATGAGCACGAGCAGCGTCGCCAGCGCTTTCGGCAGCGTCAGCATCGCCAGCGTCACGAGAAACAGGATCAGCGAAAGCTTTCCTCCCCCGATGTCCAAGTAAGAGGAAATGCCGATGTCCGCGTCGAAGGAATGCTCGGTCAGCAGCGTTTCGCGCCGGAACTGAATCATGCCCATGACGAGAAACGCGAGCCAAAGGGGCGAGCACAGGTAGGAGAGAATGCCCAGCGAAAGGTGCAGACGGTTGATGGGCTTGAACCCTTGCGCCATCAGCAGCCAGCTGTGCTGAAAGTTGCCCCTGCACCAGCGGCGATCGCGCTTCGCGCAGTCGATCAGCGTCGGCGGCAAATTCTCGAAGGAGCCGCCGAGCGTGTAGGCCAGCCAGACCTGGTAGTTGGCCCGGCGCATCAGCGCGGCCTCCACGTAGTCGTGGCTCATAAAGCGAGCGTGTTCGGCGCCCGGCATGGCGGGCAGTGCGCAGTGCTCGATGAACGGGGCCGTGCGGATGATGGCGTTGTGGCCCCAGAAGTTGCCGTTGCCCGCCTGCCAATAGTTGAGACCGGCCTGAAAGATGGGGCCGTAACAGTGCCCGGCGAACTGCAGCATGCGCGCCAGCGGCGTCTGCGCCTGAATCGGCTGCGGCGCGGTCTGAAGAATGCCGGTCTGCGGGTTCGCCTCCATGAGCTGAACCATGCGCACCAGCGTGCGCGCCTCCATCAGGCTGTCCGCGTCGAGCACCACCATGTAGCGGTAGCGCTTGCCCCAGCGGCGGCAGAAGTCGCTGATGTTTCCGCTCTTCCGATTCAGAGGAATGTGGCGCTTGCGGTAGAAGATGCGCCCGAAGCCCTTGAGCTGCTTGCAGAGATCGATCCAGCCCACCTCCTCCTCGATCCATTTGTTGGGGTCCGTGGAGTCGCTGAGGATAAAAAAGTCGAAGCGGTCGATCATCCCAACGCCGGCCAACGCCAGATACATCGTGCGCAAGCCTTCGTACACGCGGCTGACGTCCTCGTTGTAGATCGGAATGAGAAGTGCGGTCGCCGGAAGCTGCGCGGGCGTTGGCAAAACCGAGGGAACCGTGGCCGTGATCTCATAGGTGTCGCGCCGCAGCAACAGCGTGATGAAGCCGAAGACCGCCTGGACAAAGCCCAGCGCAACCATGCCGAAGAGCGGCACGAACAGCACGAGCATCGCCGCCTCGAGTCCGGTGAGACCGCCGCGCCACAGAATGTCGGCCATCAGCCACGTTGCCACAGACGCGATGAAGACCACGCACGAGAAAAACAGGATCTGGCGGCGCGCCGAGTGACGCGCGGGGTTGATGACCTGCACAGAAAGCTGCGCGGATGTTCCGGTTGATTCGTTCATTCGATCTCACACAAGGCCAGAGAAACCGCCTTACCGCGTATACCAGAAGAGAAAACCCAGCAGGCCAAGGAACAGCAGCCACGCCAACAAAGTTTTCAGGATAGAAACCGACTCAAACGCCTCCATGGCGCTGCCGACCAACTCGGGCATGAGCCCCAAATCCATTTCGCGGGGCACCATGCTGCTGATGGAAAGGTCCGGCCCGGAA
>Ga0116170_10002195_pt1 | contig 19085 bp, 3 predicted proteins | sample AD_JPNHW1_MetaG_FD_89797 | JGI IMG/M metagenome (GOLD analysis project Ga0116170, IMG submission 89797) | Active sludge microbial communities of municipal wastewater-treating anaerobic digesters from Japan - AD_JPNHW1_MetaG | ecosystem: Engineered > Bioreactor > Anaerobic > Digestate | place...
CAAGGCGGCCACGTACGGCACCTTCACCCAGACCACCGCGTTGGTATTGGTCACCACCCGTTCCGTCCAAAACGGCAACGGATTTCCTTGAAAATCGCCCATCTGGATGTCCGCCATGTCCGGCCGCATGCCCTCCAGATAGGGGATGTTCAATTCCACCTGGTAGTTCGTCAGGAACGCGATGTGCTGGTTTCGTATTTCCACTTGCACCCGCTTGGCGTAGTCGTAGTTCAACCATGGCGACGGCGTCCAGAGAATGTTCGCCACCGTGGTCGCTTGCGACACCGTTGGCACCGTGATGGAGGCCGGCGCAAACGTCCCGTCCGAACACGAAGGGGTGATCGTCCCGCTCCAACCCTTCGCCACCACCTGCGTATACGATCCGTTCGACGACGACGTCGTGCTTCCACCGTCATTGGAAAACATCACCGTCGCGCCAGCGACGCCCGCGCCCGTCATGGCATTCTTGATTTGGCCGCTGATCGCGACCTGCTCGCAGGCATACCTCACGATCACGAGGCCGTTCGAGCCGTCCAACAGGCTGCAGCCGCCACATCCTGCGGAGGCACGATAGAGAGAATCTGTCGTGCCTGCGGGTACTTGATAAGCTCCTGCCGTCGTCGTGGCATTGCAGACGCCCGACCCGCCGATGTAGCCGCTGCCGCCGCCGCCGCCCTGATGGTCGTCGCCGGCGCCGCCACCGTAGTATCCGTCCCCGCCGCCCGTGCCGTTCCATGCGTCGCCATTTCCTCCTTGATGGGAGCTCCCGGCCAAGCCGCCGGCGGATCCTCCAGAACCTCCCGCCGTCTGGGTCCCGCCCTTGCCGGCCGTGCTGTACCAAGCGGAGGCGGGCGCATCTTGTCCGTTCGCTCCGCCGCCCGCGCCGCCGCACGTCGAACTGACGTCGTGCGCCCCCGCCGCCCCGCCGCCGCCGGCCACGATCAGATCAACGCCGTTGCTTGTGGTCACGGCCGACCGTCCGCCGCCGCCCGCGCCATAGCAACCCGCACGGGTATTGCCCGCATTCCCGCCATTGGGCCAGCCCCCCAAAGCCGAGACTCGTTCCCCCTGTCCACCTTTCCCAACGAGCACCTTCAACTCTTGGCCGGCCGCCAAGGAAATCGTGCCTTTGGAATATCCCCCCGCTCCGCCAACTCCCAGCGTACCTCCGCCGCCGCCGCCCCACATCACCACGGTGACGGGGCCACCGCCTTGGGTGACAACGAAATTGGTGATCGCCCCGCTGGCCTCAAATTGGTGAACGCGACATTGAACGCCATTCACGGTGACGGTCGAGATCGTTCCGCCGGTCGCGACGATTGCCCAAGCCTCCTGCCGGGCAAAACCCAGCAAGACCGCCAGCATCAGCAAACGCATGGTCATTCTCATGTTATTTCCCTCGTCTCAATTGTTCTTCGCCCAGGTCTGGACACGCAATCCGCAATGCCCACAGGCTCCGGCAGGATTCCCGCCATCGCCTCGGGCGGCGACCCCGGCAAGCGCACAATCAGGTTGCGAATATGCATGTCCGACCTTTCAGCATCTCGTCCCGCAAAATGCCTGCCCTCCCCGCGCGAGCGAGGGTGTTCACAAGGCGCATCTTGACGCGGCAATTCACGTTGGCTCTTCCTCTTGCTGGCTCGAACCAAACCGGCCTGTCCACCCCCCGCACCAACTGCGTGGGCGCACATGCCTCGGCACCTTGAATGTGCTCCCCCCCCGGGGCGCTGTCTGTAGGTTCATGTTCACGCCGCGCGTGAGACTTTTCCCCTCGCGACGCAACGGATTCTCCCTTCAGTGCGGGCAGCCGCCGCACCCTCCCCCGCGGCGCGGCGGGGCTCCGACGGTCTCGCTGCGCGACACGACCGCCTTGCGCTGCGGCAGCGCGTCCGTCAGTTTCCGATGCGACTCCCATGCGGCCCATCCCCCCTCCAGATAGAAGGCGAAGACATCGGTGCCGGCCAGCGCTTTCACCAATCGATCGTAGTCGTACCCCTGTTCCGTCGAGATCAGGACGGACGTGACTTCCGGACGCTCCGCGAGCGCCGCCCCCAGCGCGGCGGCGAAATCCGCCTCCGCGGACGGAACAAATGGGATTTCCACAGCGCCGGCCACCCCGTGGATGCCGCCACCCGCCGACACCACCAGCCAATCCGACGCCTCGGCGATTTCGCGCAAGGCGACGGCTGGTACGCGGTCAAGACCGTCATCCTCGGCACCTTCCAGCGGACCGCCCAGCTGCCGCCAGGCGTTCAGCCCGCCATACCAAATCCACAGGTCGGCGAAACCCATGTCCCGCAGCTTCCGGCACTCCGCCTCCAGCGAGCGGCTGCCCCACCCCTCGTCCACCAGCACCGCGCGGCGGGACTTCAGGAAGTTCTTCGTTTTGATGACGAACGATGCCATCTGCAGCGCTCCCGGCACGTGCGCTTTTTCGTACGCTTCCGCGCTCCGCACATCCACCCAGACCACCCCGCCCGAATCCCGCAGTGCGGCCGCCACCTCGTCCGTCCCCAGGTACAAGGTCCAATCCCGCTCCACCGGCGCCCGCGCGGCGGCCACCACTTCGCCTTGGATGGCCAGTTCGATTCCAGGCCGATCCGGGGACTTCGGCCGGACATCGATCCGATAATCCACCGTGCCCGCATGGTCCGGCGCAAACACGACCTCCACCTCCCCCGTGCCGCCAGCCTCCACGAAGGCGGGCCACCGCACCACCCGTAGACATTCGCACGACGGCGTCGCATCCTGGATCTCCAGTTTTTCCGCCCCGTCGTTCCGCAGCCCAAACACGTTCGTCAGGCTCGCGCCGATCTCCGCCGTCCCGAACCGGAACACCTCCGCCGGTTCCGCCGCCCAGGCGCCACCCGCCCACGCCACGGTTCCCAGCAGGCCCACCGCCACGGCCCGTCCGCACCTCGAAACTCTGGAAAGGTTCATCGATCCATCTCCGCGCGCAGGCCATCCCCCACCACCCGGAACCGCGCGTAGGTTCCCAGCGGACTGTCCGACTCCCCGAAGATTCGCGTCGCCACGTAGCGATCCGCCCCCTCCCGGAAAACGCCCGCGTGCGGATCCGCGAGTTGCCAGCGCCCTTCCGCGTGAAACTCCGCCCAGTTGTGATAGGCCGCCCCCGACAGCCGCGCGTTCCGGTCCACCACGTATCCCCCCATCACCCGCGCCGGAATTCCCGCCCGCCGGCACAAGGCCGCGAACAACGTGGCGTATTCCGTGCAATCGCCCTTCCGCTCCGTCAACGCATGCAAGGCGCCGCGGTCCGTTCCGTCGTAGCCCGAATCGCGCAGGTTGTCCTTCACCCACGCGAAAATCCACTGCGCCTTCTCTTCCAACGTCCCCTCCGGAACCGCCGGCGCCTGCCGCGCGAACGCCTCGTCGCCGAATTCGATCAGCGCCTCCGGCTGCAGATATCGTTCCGGCGCCGCTCCCCCCGGCCGCGGCTCCGCCACCATCTCCAGCGTGGCTTCCACGGTCGCGAGGCGCACGGCGTAGGGCGGCACGTTGCTGAACACGATCCGCAGCAGATGGTTGCCCAAGGCGTCCGTCCGCTCCTCGGCGGCCGGCGTGCTCTTCAGATCCCTCGTCCGCTGCACCGACGTCTCCGCGAGCGGCGCGCACACCCACAGCTCCGCCACCGGCACCAGCCGGTCCGAATCGTTCCGCACCGTGAACCCGTAGCGAACGTAGCGCTCGACGGCGCCGGGCTCTTCCGCCAACACCGCCGTCGCAGAGATCACCATGCCCAGCGCCGTCCACCGCCGGATCCGGCACGCATTCTTCAGCCTTGCTTCCATGTCGGTCCTCTTTTCGTTCCGCCGTGCTAGCCGCCACTCCGCCGTCTAGAACTCCAGCTCCGTCTCCCCGCCGCGCCGCAGGTAGTAGTAGGCCGCCCCGGGTTCCAGCACCGCATTCGTCGGCACAATTTGATATGTGCTGAAATCGAACCAGTTCCCGTCGAACGGCGCGCCCCAGTCCGTCACGAACATCAGCCATCGCCACGAGCCATCCGCCTCCTGGATCACCAGCTCGTCCGCCGTCTCCTCCGACGCCCCCCCCTGCGGATCGGCCGCCGCCAACGTCGCCGCCAGCGGCAGATCCTTGCCTTCCGAAAGCCCGATCAGGTTGAACCCGGTTTGCAGCGTCACGCTCTCCGTCCCGTCGTTGCCCACCGGCCCCGTGAACGTCGCGCAGGCGTCGCTCCCGCTCTTGTTGGCCACCCAGAGCCCCTGGCCCGCGGGCAGCTCGTAGGTGCTCGCCGTCCCGTCGGCTTCCCGCCAGACGCCTTGGGCGTCCAGATACAGCGTCCGCCACGATCCATTCTCCTGCAGAAGGAAGACCTCCGCCGCGCCCGACCCGACGCCGCCGTCATGCCCGGTCAGCTCCTCCGCCAGATCGAAGCCCATCTCCCCGTCGAAGCGCCGGTCCGTCCGCAGCGGCAGCGACACCAGCGTGTAGCCCGCCGCCCGCATGTCCTGGCGAATCACGCCCCAAACATCCTGGTCCGTCGGGTCATCGCCGTACAGCGCCACCTGGTAGTAGCGCCGTTTCTCCTCGCCCAGCGAGGAATCCTGCACCGCGGCCAGGCCGCCGGCTCCCAGCACCTGGGCCGTGCGCGTCCAGCTCGAACCCCTTTCGAACGGATTGCTGTTCCAATACACCTCGTACGGAATCCCTTCCACGCTCTCCCATTGCACCGTCGCGTTCCCGCTCGACGTCACCGCTTCCAGATTGGTGATCGTCGGCTTCCAGGCCGTCAGCGATTCCGGAATCCCATTCGCATTCAAGGTCTCGCCAGGCCTCCCCACATAGAGTTTGACGATTTCCCAGTCCGTGAATTCCCCGTCCGACGCCGTGAAGCGCATCGGATGCACGCCCGCCTGGCCCGTCGCCGGCGTCCAGAAGAACGTCGCCGTCCCGTTGGTGCCGGGCGTGAACGTCGCCCCTTCCGGCACCCCCAGCGCGCTCAGCTCCGGAATCGTCCCGTTCATATCCGTGGCCCGGACGCTGAACCCGATGTCTTCTCCCTCGAACCCGACTCGGCGGCCGATGTATTGCAGCACCGGCGCCTCGTTCGCCGCCACCGCCCGCGGCCCGAACGTCACCGTATAGGTTCCCCCGGCGCCGCTGTCGAACAGGTTGAGATAATACGTCCAGCCCGTCCCCGACTCCGGACGCTTGCGCGAGATCCACACGTTGTTGGTCTTGATCGTCTTCCCGTCCCAACGCATCGCCCCCGCCACTTCCAGTCCGGAGCCCGCCTCGAATTCCTGTTCCGCATAATACAGTCCGCTCACTCCCGGCAGCGTCAGCGTGTACACCGTCTGAGTCGCCGCGCTCCGCTTCGCCGCCGCCGCCGCCAGCGTCGCCAGCGCCGACAGGTTCTGCACCGCCGCATCCGTTCCGTCCGAACCGTAGAGGTTCATCGCAAGGTCGTCGAACGCCAGGAAATCGTCCCGGGCGTCGCTCCCCGGCGAGTCCAGCCGCACCATCCTCGCCAGCGTGTGCGTCGCCACCGACTCGATCAGCGACGTCAGCCTCCCGCCCAGGTCGTCGCTGTGCGCGAACGACGCCTCGAACGACGTGCACCTCCCCGACAGCGTGCATTCCATGATCCACCGTCCCATCGCCGCCGTCCCCGCGGCGATGTCCCCGAACACGACCGTCAGCGTCTTCGCCGCCGCCGCCCCGTTCACTTCCGCCCCCGTGATCTGGAAGCCCACCTGCAACCCCCGGTCGTTGTCCACGATCTTCGGCTGGCCCGACGACAGGCTCACGTTGCGGGCCGCCCCGCAGCCCGAGTTCTTGACCCGCACTCCCAGCGTGAACGGCTCCGGCGGCTCCACCCCTTCCGTGAACGCATCGTCGCCGTACACGTGGTCCGGCAGGAAATAGTCCAGCTTCAGCTTCGGCATCGGCGTCACCGTGATCACGTCCGGCGTCACGTCGATCGTCTGCGCATCGTCGCCCAGCGTGTAGCTCAGCGTCGCCCCCACCAGATAGCGCACGCCCAAACCGGATCCGCCCGCCCCCGCCGCCGGAATGATCAGCCAGTGGACGTCCGCCGAACTGGCCGCCGTCACCGACCCCGCCCCGCTCACGCTCGTGATCCCCGTCATCGAATCCTGCCGCACGTAGAAAAGCGCGTTCGTGTTGTTCGCGTCCGTCGTCGCCGCCACCGCGTTCCCGGAGACGTCCTGGAACGTCAGCGTCACCTTCACGTTCCGCATGGGGAGCGTCGTCAGCCCGTTGTGGATCTTCATGTTCGCGTCGAACGCCTGCCGCTCCAGCGCGAGCTCCTGCTCGATCTCGATCTGCACCTCCGCGCACATCTCCCCGGCCTGCGCCGAAACCGCCGCCAGCAGCAACCCCGCCAGGATCGCCCGCATGCTTCCCTTGCCGCCACGCATTTTCATGGTCTTCATTCGCTCCGTCTGCTGCGTCCTCATCGGCATTCCTGGTTGAAGGTGGCTCCCAGCTTGTCCACGAAACCCGACAGATCCGCGTCGGACATCGTCGGCGAACGGAAGCTGGCCCCTCCGTCATCGGCGTATGGATCGTACGGGTTGTGCGGATTGTAGCCGGATTCGATGAAGTCCTTCACGTCGTACAGCCCGTATTCGGCCGCCTTGCGGGCAAACTTGCCCTCCGCATAGGCCGAGGTCTGATCCATCCACAGCCATGTCTCCGGATTCCGCGCGTACGGATCCTCCAGCGGCCCTTTCTTCGTCAGCTCGTCGATCAGGCTGTCGACGTCGTTCATAGCGGCCGGATCGAACCCCCCCAGCGTGCCGTAGAGGTCGTGCAGGCATTGCTTCGCCAAGTCGGGCCGCAGAATCACCACGTCCGGCGCGGCGCCGTCCGTCAAGTGCCCAATCCCCGAACCGTACGCCCCGTCCGTCGTTTCCCATTTGTATTTGTCGCGCCCGATTTGATAGCCGGTGCCATCCGTGCTCCGCACCTTATTAATGTCCAGATGCCCATAGGTGTCCTCCCAGGCATGGATCATCATGCCTTTTTTCAGCGGATCCTTTTCCCGGTTGATCAACTGGCTCAACACGCACCGGTTGCACTCCGTGTACTTGCCGTCCTTGCCGTGCAGCATGTGCAGGATCGGCAGCGCCTTGTCGCGCCAGTCCCAGGTCGAAAACTGATCCTGCATCCAGGGTTTCAACGCGCGGCCCCCCGCGATCTTCAGCGCATCGACGCGCGTGTCGCCGTCGGGATATTGCGCCCCGTAGGCCAGCGCAAACGCCGCCTCCTTGGACATCCCCGCCTTGCGGGCCACGATGAACGTGCCGTAGAAATGCACGTCCGCTGCGTACAAGCCCCACGGATCCATCCGGTTGACGGGATCGTTCAGCGAGAACTGGTATCGGTTGATGCCGTCCCGGAAGCCCATCGGATCCGGCGTCAGATAGCGCCCGATTTCCGGATCGTAGTACCGGAACGTGTTGTAGTGCAGACCCGTCTCCTCGTCCGCATACTGCCCCGAAAACCGCAGACGGTTGGTCGTCGCCGCCGAGGGCCCCGCCACGGCGCGCCCGAAGGCGTCGGCCCGCGCGCTCCACGCCACCGCGCCGTCGGCCGTCACCAGCTTGGCCACCATCTCGTGCGGATCGCGCAGCGCGTAATACCGCTCCGTCCCTTCCTGCACGTACAGCGGCGCGCGCATCCAAGGCTGGTCCGGCCGGTACAGGTAGGTCCGCCGCACCTGGCCGGCGGCATCGAATTCCGCCACCAGTCCTTCGTCCGCGTACAGGAAATAGTTGGTCGCGCCGGCCGTCGCCTTGGAAATGCGCCGCCCCAGCGGATCGTAGGCATACCGCGCCACCCACTGGCCGTTCGAGCGGACCTCCGCGAGCTGCCCGGCGGCATCGTAGGCGAACGCCCACGTGCGTCCGGCCGCGACCCGCTGCGTCACCGCGCCTTCCGCGTTGCACGCATAGATGGCGCCTGGCCGGCTCCGCAGCCGGTTCACGGCATCGTACGTCCACGCCTCTCCGGCGGCTTCGCGCACGCGGTTCCCGTTGCCGTCGTAGCCGAACGCGTTCGTCTCCGCCGCCCCTCGCACCGCCGTCAACTGCCCCTTCGCGTCGTATTCATACGCGCAGGATTCGCCATCCACCGCCGCGTTCGTGACCTGCCCCGCCGCGTTGTAGTCGTACGTGCCGGAGAGCAGCGGCTGCCCCGCCGGATCCCAAACCATATTGCTCCGGACCAGCGCGAAGGCATCCAGCGCCACCCGCTGGACCGTCCCGCCCGGCAGCGTCGTCTCCTGCCACTGCTCCGGCAGGCTCTCCTCGAACCGGATCACCCCCGCGTTTGGAATCGTCACGCTCTGCAGCCGGTTCCCGTCGCCGTACCCAAAGGCGTGAACCACGCCGCGCGGATCCGTGTAGGACACCTTCCGCCCATGCTCGTCGTAGGCGTACGCATGCGTCGCGCTGAACCCGCCGAAATGCGTCGTGACCGTCTCGACGCGCGCCGCGTCGTCGTAGGCGATCTCCACCCGGTAGGCCTCGTTGCTGAACCCGCGCCCCGTCGGCCGCCCGCTGACGTCGTACGTGAACCACGCCACCTGGGCGACGCCCGCCGTCGCCGCCGCGCGGTATTCGATCGCCGACACCCGTCCCTGCGGATCGTACGCCGTGTGGATGCGGCGCCCGCCGGGCAGGACCTGCTCGACCGGTTGCCGGAACACGTCGCTCCGCCGCGTGGCCACCGTGCCGTCCGGATACACGACCCCCACCGTCAGGTTCGTGTAGTCGGTCGTGAACCGGTTGGTGTACCCGCGCGCGTCCCGCCAGGCGTCCAGCGTCACGGGCGTCCCGTACTCGAAGCGATTGGTGTAGCCCAGCGCGTCGATCTCCGCCGCCATGTTGCCGAACCGGTCGTACTCGAACCGCCTCCGCCGGCCGGCCGCGTCGATCTCCTCCGCCACCTCCCCCGCGTCGGTGTACGCCCAGCGGTTCGTCAGCGTCCGCGCCCCGCCCGCCGCCGTCAGTTGCACAAGCTGGCCCATCGCATCGTAGCTGTACCGCATCCGCAGATGGGGCGTGTCGAAGGCCGTCACCCACCCCGTCGCCTCGTCGAACCCGAACGCGTACGCCTGGCCGTCGGGCAGCGTCATGCGCGAGACGCGCCCCTGGGCGTCCCGCTCGACCGCAGGCTCCGCGCCCACGGTCTTGCGCCGCCCAGTGGCGTCGTATTGGTATTCCGTCGTCGTTCCGTCGGGATGGACATCCTTGACGACGCGGCCCAGCCCGTCGTGCTCCCGTCGCGCCGTCTGCCCCAGGCTGTTGCTCGCCGCCACCAGCAGTCCGTTGGTCGCGTACGTGCTCCAATGCTCGACGCCGCGCGGATCGCGCATCCAGATCTTCCGGCCGGCGTCGTCGTAGCGGTTGCTCGTCACCCCGCCCTGCGGGTCGCGAATGACCACCGGCTGGCCCGCCCCGTCGTACTCGTATTGCCACACCGCGCCGTTCGCCAGCCGGGCGGCCGCCACGCGGCCCGCCGCGTCGTAGGTGTTGCTCTGCACGTTGCCCCAGGGATCGGTCTGCGTCACGGGCCGGAACTTCCCGTCGTAGGTCCAGCGCCAGGTCATGTCCGGCCGGCTCTCCATCCCTTTCAGCGTCGCGGTCAGCCGGTTGCCGTATTCGTCGTAGGTGTACCGGATGTCCTCCACCGTGTTTGTCCCCGTCAGGCTCGCCTCGCGCAGCAGGTTGAAGTGCTCGTCGTACTCGTTGGTGAACGAGGCGCCATCCCAGCTGCGCCCAGCGACCGGCCAGGGCCAGAGACTCCGGTAGGTCCACGTGTTGGTCCCTTCCGGAGAGACGTACTTCACCAGGTTGTAGCGTCTATCGTACGTCGCGTTCGGATCATCGTTCGTTTCCACCGTGGCCAGCCGCCCGTTGATCGACCGGCCCACCAGCGCCCCGTACTGGTCGTGCCACGTTTCCTCCACCGTCCCGGCCTCGTCCCGGACCATCGCGTAATAGCGGTCCTTGCCCGAGTCGTAGCTGTATTGGTAGTGCAGCGCGCCGCCCTGGTTGTTGCTGACCGCGGTGACGTAGCCGCGCGCGTCCCGATGGATCGTCATCGACTTCCCGTCCGGCAGCCACTTCGCCACCAGCTTGTACCGCTCGTTGGTGGCCGTGCCATAGGCGTAGCGCGTGCTGTTGGACGCCACCCCCACCACGTTCGTCAGCAGCCCGTTCGCGCTGTACTGGTACTGAACGCCCCGCCCGGTCGCGTCCCGCACGCTGGCCAGACGGGCGAGGACTGCGTACTCGTTGGTGGCGACCGGCTCGTAGGTCAGCCACGCCACCTGGTTGCTGAAATGATCGAGATAGCCGCTGACCCGCCCTGCCCAATCCCGCACCACCCGCGTCGTCACCCCGTTGCGGTCGCCGAACTCCGTCAGGGAGATATCAGCGAAGCGGGCCCAGTTCCCGAGCCGATCCATCCACCGGTAATTATCATCGGGGACGTCCATGAATTCCTTCCGGTAATCGAGGTTCACCCCCGCCGGCACGGCGCCGGTCGTCGCGACATGGTCGTCGAGCAACGCCACGGAACCGCCCGACGAGGATCCGCCCGACGAGGATCCGGAACTTCCGGACGAACTCATGACATTGCCCATCCGCTGGGACTTGGGGTTCATCAGGTACTCCACGATCCGGTTGCGGTACGTTATGGCTTCCGGATGCTTCAGCGGATCCTCCGCTGGCACCAAGGTCGGGGAGCCGGTCATGTGCACCGCGCCGTTCTCGGCGACATAGAATCCCGTGAAGTCGTAGCCGGACAGATCCGTCACCAGCCAGCTTAGATGGATCCAGAGGTCCTCGTGGGGCCCCACCCGGAACGACCAGCCCTTCTCGTCGTCGTAGAACCTCTTCACCTTGAGCGCGCCGCCCGGACACTCGATCTCCATGTCCTGCACGTAGTCGTGGTAGCCGCGCATCGTCAGATCCACGTGGCTGCCGGTCGGACTGGCGCTGGGCAGCAGGGGGCACGTCTCCTCGGGATCCGGCTCGTCTTCTTTTGCCTTCGCGCAAATCGGATCGCTGGAGGCCGTCGGCTTGGCGGACACCGACGAGGAACTGCCGTAGCCGCTGCTGCTGCCGCTGCCGCCAAAACCGAAGCCGCCGGATCCGTTGCCGCCGCCGAGGCCGCCGCTCCACGACGACGGCGCGCTGCCGCTGCCGCCGAAGCACACGCTCTTGGTCACGCAGGCCGCCAACGCCTCCCGCTGCTCGATCGCGCCGTTGACGCACTTGCAGCGATAGTCCAGTTCCCCGCAAACGCTGTAGGTTCGGCACCCGCCGCCGCCCGCCGCTTCTTCTGCTCCAAACGGCTTCAGGCACACCACGCGGTACGGAATCCGCACCACCTGCGACGGCAACAGCGTCTCCGGCACGTCCTTCAACAGCTCGTAGTGGTAGTATTCATCGCTCTCCGGCAGCGCCATCGCCACCGCGTCCGCCTGGATCAACCCCAGATTCTGCATCGTGATCTCGCCGTTGAACACGTCTCCCGCCGCCATCCCGTCCGGCAACGGCAAGACCTGCGGCGACGTCGACACCACCGCCGCCGGCACCTTCGTCTCATAGGTCGCGTTCAGCGCGATGGTGTACACGTCCTGGATCGTCGTCGGCGTCACGCTCCATTCCACCGTGATCAGCGACATCGACAGATGCACCGATTCCACCGCCGTCGCCCCCGGCTTGATCCACAGGTTCACGCTGTTCGCGGCGTGGTTCGCCGCCGATACCCGCACGTTGTACAGTCCCGCCGGCAAGCCCGTCGCGAGCACTTCGCCCGACGCATCCGCCGTCAGGTTGGTCTCGTAGATCAACCCCTCCTGTTTCACCAGCCGCACCCGCGCGCCCGACACCCCCGTCACGGCCTGCCCGTTCGTCCCGAGGGTCCCCGTGTACAGATCCGTCACCCGGATCAAGGCGTTGCCCTTCCCCGACGCGTCCACGTACGCCAGCATCGGCACCACGATCGCCGCATGGTTGTCCGCCGTCACCTGCAACGCGAACCGATAGGGCTCCGTGCCGCTCAGCGCCACGCCCGCCCCGGGCTGGAACGACGTCTCCAGCTCCCAGCTCGCTCCCGGCTCCAGCGCGTCCAGACGGCTCGCGCTGGCCAGCGCCGCCCACTCCAGATCCGCCGCGTTCGTCGCCATCAGCGTGGCCACCGCGTTGCTCAGCGCCTGGTAGCCCGTGTTCCGGATCGTCACCTTCTCCACCTGGCGGTTGCTGATCGCCACCCCCGTCTCGAGGGTCGCGGGCGTCCAGGACAGCACCGGCGCCACCTGCCCGCTCAGCGCATAGGAAACCGATAGCGCCCCCCACGTCTCCGTCCCGCTCTTGACGCGCAACACCAGCTGCCCCGACGCCGACGCCGTCGCGTCCGCCTGGAACGTCGCCGTCAGGACGCCCGACGCGCGCTCGCCCAGCGTGGCGATCCGCGACGGGTTCGTCACCGCGATCCCCGCCGGATAGGCGCCGCCGGCCTGGTCGATCGCCAGGTACTCCAGCGACAGGTTCGTCAACGTCGTCCCCGGTCCCGTCGTCACCCGCACGCTGATCGGCGCCCCGAAGCCGCGCGGACAGTTGATCGCGTAGAACGTCGGCGTCACCGCCACGCGCTGGATCGTGAAGGTCTGCGCCCCGCTCCGTTCCGTGATCGTCGGATGCAGGGCCACCGCCGTGAACGTGCCCGCGTCGCCCGTCGTCGGCACGTATTCGTAGCTCCATTCGCCGCGTTCATCCGTCGTCAGGTCGTAGGTCCGGTCGAACCCCGATTGCGACAGGATCAGCTTCACGGACACTTCCTCCGCCGGCTCGCCATCGGCCCGCCGCAGCGCCGCCCCCTGGAGCACGATGTTCGTGTTTCCCGTCGAGATGCGCGGCGAAACGTTCGTCAGCGTCGCCTGATACTCCGTCTCGGTCAGATCCATCGTCGTGCGCCCCGCCGGCCCGCCCAGACTGACCTCCGCGACGTCGCCATGGCGATAGTAGATCTTTCCGACCAGCACCTGCGCCGCCACGCGCGTCGGCAAGGCCGACGGCAGCTGGACCGAGATGGGCCCCGACTCGAAGCTCGACCGCGCCGGGATCCGCGCCACCGTCGTCCCGTCCGCCAGCGTCACCACCCCGTCCCCCGTCATCTGCTTGTAGCTCGCCGTCGCGTACACCATCCCGTCGCCGTCCAGGATCTTGCACTCCACGTCCGGCGAAACCGCGGAACCGCTGCCTTTCGCCGTCACCACCTCGATGTCCACGTCGCTGATGTTGTACAGCGTGAACCGCACCGTCCCCACCGCGCCCCGCACGAAGCTCTCGGGCTGCACCGTCAGCACCAGCGCGCCCGCCGCGGTCTTCACCAGATCCTCCCGCTCCTGGGACAGCCCTTCGCCCGCGTTCGGCGCATGCGTGAGCACGTTCGTCGCCACCACCAGGCTCGCCAGGTTCGTGTAGCCGCCCACCACCACCGGCACCGTCTGCGTCGCCCCCGCCGCCAGGCCGAACACCTCCGACTTGTGCGTCTTCCCGCCCGCCGCCACCGTCAGCGACAGGTTCGTCAGGTCCACCCCCGACTCGTTCGCCACCTCGTACTCCAGCCGGTTCATCCAGCCGCGAATCAGCTTGTTCGTCGTCGCCAGCTTCACGTCCAGCCCCGGCGCCAGCAGGCGGCGCACCACCCCCTCTTCCACTCCGTCTTCCGCCGAAACGCCGTACCACCGGTTGCCATCCGTATAGCCTTCGTCCACCCACGACTGGATCAGCCGCGACACCAGCCCGTCGTTCACCTGGTACGTCAGGCCCGTCGCGCCCACGTACAGGTTGTAGCCCGCCAAACCGGCCGCGCTCGGATGCGTCCACGACACCACCGGCGCCTGCCCCTCCACCCGCTTCATCCGCAGGCTGTTGACCGGCAGCAGCGACAGATTCGTATAGGCCACCGCCGAAGGCGCCGACTCGTTCCCGGCCCCGTCCAGCGCCGTCACTGCATAGAACGCCGGCCCGGTCACCGGCGCCGGATCCACCGCGTTCGTCGAGGCGATCCGGTCGATCAACGGCGTCCGGTTCGACACGCTCGCGAACGTCGACGTGCTCCGATACAGCCGATACAACAGCGATTCCGCCCCCGGCGGCGTCCAGGTCGCCGCCACGCCCTGCCCGTACAGCAGCAGGCGCACGTTCGTCGGCGCGCCCGGCGCCGTCGCATCCGCCGTCACCGCCACCGCATCGCTCACGGCGCTCGTCGCCGTCGTGCCGTTCGCCGTCCGCACCGACGCCACGGCATATTGGTATTCCCCTTCCGCCGAAACCGTCTCTCCCCAGGTCTGCGTCGTACTGGTGGCGTGGAAGGTCAACGCCGATTCGCCCGGCGCCCGGCGATGCACCGCGTAGGCCGTCGCCTCGTCCACCGCATGCCAGCTCAGCGTCACGGTCCCGCCCGGCCCCGCCGTCGCCGCCAACCCCAGCGGCGAATCCGCCGGCGGCAACGCGCCCTGATACACCATCGTCCGCTCCGCGTCTTCGATCGCCGCGCTCCGGTTCCCCAGCGCGTCCACGCCTTCATACGCGAACTCTAGCCACTCGTTCGTCGCCCCCGCCGTCGCCGGCAGCGTGATCTCCCCGCTCCACGTCGTCCACGTCGCTCGACTCAGCGCCACCGCCGTCGGATTCGTCCGGCTCGCGCTCAACGTCCAGGTCAGGCTCGGCGCGCCCACCGGCAGATCGTTTCCATCGAACGCGATCCGCACCGTCGCCGTCGTCGGACTGGAAGCGCTGTTCCGGATCGGACTGGCCGGATCCACCGTCAGCCCCGTGGCCACCGGGCCTTCCGTGTCGATGGTCAACGTGTCGCCCAGCAGGATCTCCGTGCCGCGGTTTCCCACATCGTCGCGGCCCGAGAACACCGCATACAGCGTCCCGGCCCCCATTCCCGGCGCCAGGACGAAACTCCCGGCGTACCGCGTGTCCGTCTGCGCCGTCAGCGACACGGCGATCGGCAATCCATTCGAACTCGCCAGACTGAAGAACGGCGTCGATTGCAGCTTCTCGCTCAAGGTCACGACCACGCTCACCGTCCCCGTCCCGAGACATCCCTCCAGCGTCGCCCCCGTCGTCGCGTACGCGGCCGACTGGACTTTCGGCGCCGTCCGGTCCGAGACCGCGCTGACTTCCGCCGACAATTCCCCTTCCGTCCCCGCCGAATTCACCGTCGACACCCGGTAGCGATACGTCCCGTCCGCCGCCGGCAAGTCGTCGAGCGTCGCCGCCGTCAGCAGCGCGCTGTTCACCCTCGTCGCCGCCGCCGGCGAACTGAAGCTGGCCGTCGAACGGTACACCCGGTAGCCTTTCACGTCCGCGTTCAGCGGCTCCCACCAGCTCAACCGCACCACGCCGCCCGCCTGCGACTCGGCCGCCACGCCCGACGGCGCCGACGGAATGTTGGAGTCCATCTTCACGATCCGCGCCGCCGACTGGGGACCTTCGCCGCCCCGGTTCACCGCCGCCGCCTTTAGTTGATTCGTTCCTTCGGCCAGCGTCACCGGCGCCGAGAACGCGCCGCCCGAGATCGGCGCGCTGCCCAGCAGCGTGCTCCCCCGGTACACTCGCACCGTCTGGGCATAGGCATCCGCCGTGCCCGCCACCGTGATCTGCGCCTGGTTCGCCCAGGCCTGGTTCGTCGGACTCGTGATCGCGGGCGCGCTCGTCGGCGCCCCCAGCAGCACCCGCAGGCTGTTCGTCGTCTCCGTCGCGTTGCCCAACGTGTCCAACACGGTCAAGGCCACGTCATAGACCCCGTCCGTCTCGTCCGCGATGTTCCAGAACAGGCTGAAGTTCGTGCCGTTCGACGCCGCCAGCGTCCGCGCCGCGCCGTTCAAGGCCACCTGCGCTCCGCCCACTCCCGCCCGATCCGCCGCCTGCACCCGGAACGTGCCCGGATGCCGAATCAGCATGCCGTTGCTGATCGCGACGCCGTCGTACGTGAAGGCCAGCACGGTTGGTCCGTCCGCGTCCGGCCGCGGCGTCGCCGACGTTGAAACCACCTCGTCGGCCATCCCGCCCGACCGGTTCACCGCCGCCACGCCGAAATGATAGGCCGTGCCGTTGGCCAACCCCGCCACCGAGGCCGTCAGCCCCGTAGCGGATGCCACCGCCGTCAGGCCCGCCATGTTCGTGAAGGCCGCCGTCGCCGTGAAAATCCGGTACGCGGCCACGTTCTGCGTCGGCGTCGAGGCCGGCCACGCCAGGTCCACCGCGCCGCTGTACGGCGTCGCCGTCACCGAAACCGGATTCCGCACCAACGTGTAGCCGGTCGCCACCAGCCCCCCCCCCACGTTGCCCGACGCGTCTTGCGCCTGCACCCGCACCACGTACGACGTCGCCGCCTCCAGCCCGCTCCGCGCGCACTGCGTCTCGGCCGCCCCGACGCTCGTCGTCGCCGCCTGCCCCGCGAAGCTCACCCGATACCCCGCCAAATCTCCGTCCGCGTTGGCCGACGCCGCCCATTTCACCGTCAGGTTCGACCAGCCGCATTCGAACCACGCATTCGTCGGATTCGCCGGCGCCACCACGTCCACCGGCGCCGCCGCGATCGACTCCACCGTCGGCGAAGCCAGCCCGGCGGCATCCACCGCGACCACGCCATAATGCTTCGTCACGTTCCGAACCAGGTTGCTCACCACGAAGTGCTTCGTCCCGGCCTGCACGGTTCCCAGCAGCGTCCCCGCCGACGCCATCGTGAACGCCGCATCCGCCTGGTACACCGCGTAGTTCGCGATGTCCCCGCCGTTCGCCAGCTCATCGAAGCCCGACCAATCCAGCGTGATCCGCGTGCCCGTCCCCTGCACCTCCGCCGTCACCGTCACCGCGCCCGGCCCCACGTTGTCGTACTGGATCGCCACGTTCGTGGCCGCGCTCTCGTTGCCTGCCCGGTCCCGCACCGTGAACGCGAACGCGTTGCTGCCCAGCGTCAACGGCGCCGTCCACGACCAGATCGTCGAGCTCGCCGACACCGAGGCCGTCGTCCCGTTGCACATCACCGTCCCGTAGGCTTCCCGGCGCCCCGTGATCGTCTGTTGGTTGATCGTCGTCGGCGTCGTCACCGCATCCACCTCCGGCGCCGCCGGCGCCGTCGCGTCCACCGTGAAGCTCCACTGCTGGACCGCCGCCGCATTCCCCAGCCGGTCCCGGAGCTGCACTTCCGCCACGTACGTCCCATCCAGCAGCCCGCCCTGCGGAGTGAAGATCAACCGGTTGCTCGCCGCGCTCCAGACGCCGGGCATCGCCGTCACGCCGCCGCGCTTCAGGCTCTTCGCCGTCGCCTCCACGTCCAGGCCGCTCGTCTGTTCCGAATACCCCAGCGAGACCGTCGCCGGCGACGTCGCCAGATAGGCGTTGTTCGCCGGAACCGCCGTCCCCGCCACCGGCGCCACCGTGTCCGCCAAGAACCACAGGGCATTCGTCGCCGAGACATTCCCGGCCGCGTCCCGCGCGCTCACCAGGAAGCCGTTCAGCCCTTGGCTCAGCGCCGCCGTCCACGACCAGCTGCCCGAACCCTGCGCCACCCGCTGCGCCCCGTTGATCCATACCGCCGTGCCGTCCTCGCGCGTGCCCCGCAAAACCGCCGAATTCGTCGCCACCGCGTTCGTCCCCGCCGCCGCCATCCCCCAATTGGTCACCGCCGGCGCCGCCGGCGCCGTCAGATCCATTTCGAATTCGCCGTAATATCCCGCCGTCATCCCCATCCCGTTCGTAGTCTGGACGTCCGGACCGATCCGATACGAATAGGTGCCCTCGGCCGTCGCCGGCGACGCCAGCTGCACCGCGAACGTCGTTGCGTCCTGCTTCGTCACGCCCGCCAGCGCCACGGTTCCTTCCGGGCCCGTCAACACCACGTCGCCCGCCGCGAACGTCGCCGCGTCGATCATCACGTTGAACCGAACCACCAGCGCCGTCAGCGGCGCGTTCTGCCACTCCGCCGGCGTCACCTGCCGCACCGCCACCGACGTCAGCCGGTTCTCCAGGTGCACCGTCCCCACCTCCCCCGTGCTCCCGCTGCCGCTGCCTGTGCCGTAGCTGGCGGTGATCTTGCCCAGATTGAACCCGCTGGCGTCGTTGTAGTAGACGGCGACCCGCCCCCCTCCGCCGCCTCCGCACTTGGACGCTCCTCCGTTGGCCGCGATGCTTCCCGCCCCGCTCAACGTCCCGACCTCCACCCAGATCGATCCGCCCGCCCCCGCCCCTTGCCACGAAGCGTCGCACGATGCCCCCGAGGCGCTCACCGCCCCGTCCACCACCAGTTCCTCCGCCACCAGATGGATCACCCCGCCCCCTCGATAGCTCGCGTTGGACTTCGCCCCGCCCAGGCCCGGCGCCGTCGGCGCCAGATAGTCCCCATAGGTCGGCGGCGGCATCAACGACCCGCAGGCGCCGCCCAGCCCGCCGTAGCTCCCCCCGGCCCCTCCGGACACCGTGTTCGTTGTCGTCCAGCCCTGGCCCGCAACGTCGATGCTCCCGTTCGCGGCGATCGCGATCTGCCGCGCCGAGATCGCCACCTCGTTCGTCTGCCACAGCCCCGGCGCCTCCGTCGTGATCTTGCCTCCGTTCGTCACCGTCACCGTGTCCCACGTCTGCGTCAGACAGGTGACGAAGGTCATGTTGCTGACGATCAGGGCGCCGCCGAACGGCATTTCCATCCCGGCCCGCTGGTACCACGTGATCCCCGACTGGCTAAACGCCTCCGACACCGTCACCGCGCCGTTCTGGTTCCACGTGCCGTTCGACAGCGCCAACGAAGTCGCCGTCACCGCGCCCGTGTGGCTCAGCACGAAGTTTGTCATCGCCACCGGCTGCGCGAACGCCACGTCGCCCAGCAACGCCACGTTCGCGTTCTTCGCCGTCAGCAACGCATCGATCGGCGCCCGCAGCTCCGTCGGCTCCGTGTTCGTCCCCCGCAGCGTGTGGTCCACGATCAGCCGCCCCAGCGCCTCGCCGGTGTTCTTCAAATAGACCGTCCCCGCCCCGCCGATGGTGCTG
>Ga0116170_10002196_pt1 | contig 19073 bp, 18 predicted proteins | sample AD_JPNHW1_MetaG_FD_89797 | JGI IMG/M metagenome (GOLD analysis project Ga0116170, IMG submission 89797) | Active sludge microbial communities of municipal wastewater-treating anaerobic digesters from Japan - AD_JPNHW1_MetaG | ecosystem: Engineered > Bioreactor > Anaerobic > Digestate | place...
AGTAAAGTTTACCTTTTTCAAGCTTTTCTAAAGCAAGTTTTCTATTCTTAGTAATTCTAGCCATTTTAATCAATAATTAAATGTTTAATTAAATGGAGAATCACCTGTGATAGTAATCCCCATACTACGGGCAGTACCAGCAACCATTCTTAAGGCAGACTCGAGTGTAAAACAGTTCAAATCGCTCATTTTGATTTCGGCAATATCTTTTACCTGGTTCCAGGTAATCGATCCTACTTTCTTTACATGAGGTTCAGCTGAACCACTCTTCACTTTGGCTGCTTCAAGAATTTGAATAGCCACAGGTGGTTGTTTTACGATAAAATCAAACGATTTATCGGCAAAAACGGTTATTATAACAGGAAGCACTTTCCCTGCCTGGTCTTGCGTCCGGGCATTAAACTGCTTGCAAAACTGCATAATATTTACCCCTTTGGATCCTAATGCTGGTCCAACTGGTGGTGACGGATTTGCCGCTCCACCTTTAATTTGGAGTTTAATAATTCCAGCAACTTCTTTAGCCATAACAAAAGATTAATTTTTGTTGATTTACTCCTTTTCTACTTGCATAAAACCAAGTTCCAAGGGTGTCTTACGACCGAAAATTTTGACCATTACCTTCAACTTCTTCTTCTCTTCATTGATCTCTTCGATAATGCCATTGAATCCATTGAATGGTCCATCGATCACTTTAATTGTTTCACCTACCACAAATGGAATAGTAAGTTCTTCATCGCTTGCTGAGAGCTCGTCCACCTTCCCAAGGATACGATTTACTTCGGATTGTCTCATCGGAACGGGTTCGCCGCCCTTTGTGTCGCCTAAAAATCCGATCACGTTTGTAACATTTCTGAGAATGTGGGTAACCTCACCAATCAATGCAGCTTCGACTAACAAATAACCGGGAAAAAAGTTACGTTCTTTGCTGATTTTCTTACCATTTCTAATCTGATAAACTTTTTCGGTTGGTATTAATACCTGCGAAACATACTCTTGGAGACCGGCAGATGCAATTTCACCTTCGATATATTCTTTGGCCTTCTTTTCTTTTCCCCCGATGGTTCTAAGAACATACCATTTTTTTTGGATCTCACTCATCTCTGACCTCCAGAAAATTAATAGAATAAACTGTAAATAATACTCATCATCTTTTCGAAAACGAAATCCACAATGAATATTATCAGTGCAATTATGATGGAAGCAATCATAACAATTTTTGCGCTACTCTGTAGTTCTTTCAACGAAGGCCACGTTACTTTGTGAACCAATTCGTCATAAGACTCTTTAACGTAAGTTTTGATTTTCATCACCTTTGTGGTTTTATTGGTGCGAATAGTAAGAGTCGAACTTACCTTAAAACCCCGACTGGCATATTCGCATAAAAGTCCCGGTTGAAAAAACCGGGACTATATTATTATGATATTAAGCAAGAATTTCAGTTACCTGACCAGCACCTACGGTACGACCACCTTCGCGGATAGCGAACTGAAGTCCTACGTTCAACGCAACTGGATAGATCAATTCAACCTCAATTTCTACGTTATCGCCTGGCATAACCATCTCACGTCCTTCCGGAAGATTGATTTCACCGGTAATATCAAGTGTACGCAGGTAGAACTGAGGACGATATTTGTTGTGGAATGGAGTGTGACGTCCACCTTCTTCTTTCTTCAATACATAAACCCCAGCTTTGAATTTGGTATGAGGAGTAATTGAACCTGGTTTTGCCAAAATCTGACCACGTTTGATCTCTTTTTTGTCAACACCACGGAGCAACAAACCTACGTTGTCACCAGCCTGTCCTTCATCCAAAATCTTACGGAACATTTCAACACCGGTACATACGGTCTTACGTCCTTCGGCACCTAAACCGATCAACTGAAGTTCATCGCCTGTGTGAACAATACCTGCTTCAATACGACCAGTTGCTACAGTACCACGACCTGTGATAGAGAATACGTCTTCTACCGGCATCAGGAATGGTTTATCTTTATCGCGAGGAGGCAGTGGAATCCAAGTATCGCAAGCATTCATCAATTCAATAACTTTATCTTCCCATTGTGGTTCGCCGTTCAATGCACCTAATGCAGAACCTTGAATTACAGGAGTATTGTCACCATCGAATTTATAGAAAGTTAATAAGTCACGAATTTCCATTTCAACCAGTTCGAGGATTTCCGGATCGTCAACCATATCCACTTTGTTCATGAAAACAACCAGTTTAGGAACGTTAACCTGACGTGCCAAAAGGATGTGTTCACGGGTTTGTGGCATAGGACCATCGGTTGCAGCAACTACGATAATTGCACCGTCCATCTGAGCAGCACCAGTAACCATGTTTTTAACATAGTCGGCGTGTCCCGGGCAGTCTACGTGTGCATAGTGACGGGTAGCTGTTTCGTATTCTACGTGAGCTGTATTAATGGTAATACCTCTTTCTTTTTCTTCAGGAGCATTGTCAATCTGATCAAAAGTTTTAATCTCGCAATATCCTTTTTTTGCCAGCACCATTGTGATTGCTGCTGTTAAAGTGGTTTTTCCATGGTCTACGTGACCAATAGTCCCAATATTGACATGGTCTTTATTCCTAACAAATGTTTGTTTAGCCATAGCACTAAATATTAGATAACATTAACTTTTTTTGTTTTAAATTCTTTTTTTCGTTATGAGCTGATAGCGAGAATTGAACTCGCGACCTCTTCCTTACCAAGGAAGCGCTCTACCCCTGAGCTACATCAGCAAAATCGAGAATAAACCCGAATCGTTTTTTTGAGCGGGAGACGGGATTCAAACCCGCGACCCTTAGCTTGGAAGGCTAATGCTCTATCGACTGAGCTACTCCCGCAAAAGTTATAATTTATGAATTATAACTTATAATTTAGTGGGGAGAGCTGGATTCGAACCAACGAAGGCGTTGCCAATAGATTTACAGTCTACCCCATTTGGCCACTCTGGAATCTCCCCTTTTTCAAAATGTTACTGAACAAATGCTTTACTTTAACATTAATCGGACGATCTTGAACTCCCAAAATCGTCCCCTAAAATTGTGTCGCTCAACGCTAATAAAGCACAAACCCTTATCAGTCAAAAAACTTCCTGAAAAGGGTTTGCAAATGTATAAATATTTTTAAATAAAAAACACAAACGCACTTTTTTTCTTATTTATTTTTCATGCTGCTTGTCTTTCATTTTAACAAGCTGACGTTTGATGGCTTCAATCGACAGATCAAGGGCCTCTTCAAAGCTATCGGCCTGCTTCTTGGCAAACAAATAATCTTTAGAAGGTATTGAAAGCTTTAATTCTGCTTCTTTATTATTGGAGGTCTCCGGTTTAATCAGCTTCAAAATAACTTCAACACTAATGATACCGTCGTAATAGGTTTCAAGCTTGCTTACTTTTTTGTTGATGAAATCAACCAACTTCTGGTCTGCACTAAAATGCACGTCATTAATTTTAATATTCATAGCATTTCCTCCTAATTTAAGCTCGTGGATGGGCTTGTTTGTAAATTTCTTTTAATTTTTCAAAAGTAGTATGTGTATATACTTGAGTAGCGGCCAAATTTGAATGTCCTAAGAGTTCCTTCACCGCATTTAGATCAGCTCCATTGTTCAACAAATGGGTGGCATAACTATGACGAAGTACGTGTGGACTTTTCTTCGAAACAGTGGTTACCATCGACAAGTGTTTATTCACTACCCTATAAATTAATTTATCGTATACCGGCTCTCCTTCCGGTGTTAACAAAAGAAGAGTGGTTCCTTTCGCTACCTCTTTCCGCATTTCCATATATTCCAGCAACGGCTGGTCAATACTTTTCGGATAAGGGATAATTCGTTCTTTATTGCCTTTTCCCAACACTTTAATTGTATGACCCGAGATATCGATATTTGGGCATGTTAAATTTTTAAGTTCTGCCAAACGAACACCTGTGCCATACAATAATGAAATGATCGCTTTATTTCGTATGCCTTCAAAATCATGTCCAAAATAGTCATGATCGAGAAGTTGGTCTAAATTCTCTTTCTGAACAAAAGTAGGAAGTTTTTTTCCAACTTTTGGCGCTTTTACCAGTTGAACCGGGCTTACATCAACAATACCTTCGCGCATCAAATATTTATAGAAAGATCGTACGGTCGCAATCTTCCTGTTGACACTCTTTGACGAGACTTTATTGTCCATCATGGAAATGATCCATGAACGAACCTGTTTGGATGTTACTTTACTAAAGTCAAAATCCCCGTCCGATTTACCCAAGTATTGAATAAACTGAACGAGGTCCGTATGATATGCTACAAGCGTATGCTCTGAGTAACGCTTTTCAAACTGAAGGTATTTTATAAAATCATCTTGAAGAGCCATCAAAAAAGGGTTTTAAATAAAACAGATTAAACAGAATTTTGTTTCTGCAATCTTTCCCTTCTTTAATCGTCTTCGCGCTGTAATTGTTGAATGTAAATTGCCTTCTGGAATTCAGCTCTTCTAAGAACGGATGGTTTTGTGAAAGCCTGACGACTACGCAGCTCTTTAATCACACCAGTTTTCTCGAACTTGCGTTTGAAACGCTTCAGAGCTCTCTCTACATTTTCGCCTTCTTTTACAGGAATTACGATCATATTTTTAATTACTTAATTACTTGTTTTTTAAAATTCGGAGCGCAAATTTAGCAATGATTCAATTATATTCAAATTTATTTTGGAAAAAATAGTTTTGAAAAACCAAGAAGTAATTTTATTGAGCTACCAGATAGGGAGAAAGTTGGTTATACACGGGCTCTGGAATAACTGAATCTTTTAATAACTGATCAACGGACCGAACATAACCTTTCGCAGAACGGTAATTTACAATCCTTTTCGCATCTTCATAACTGCAATATGGATGACGGTTTAGCTCTTTTACATCCGCAAAATTCAAATTAATTTTCTTAACCTTGCCAGTATCGAGCGTTAGCAATCCACTCAAAGACCGATAGGTTTCAGGTGGAAGCTTATAAACATCTTTCAACTGATCCATCGAAATAAAACCACCCAGCGCATTCCGGTACCTACAAATCCGGGACGCATATACCGGGCCAATGCCGGGCAACGTTGTTAACATGGCCGAATCGACGCTGTTAATTTCAATAAGGACTTTATTCTCCATTGTTTGGGGAACATGGCTACTTGCCTTAGGCGAATCCGACAGGCAGATATAGGGTTTAACCAGTGCAAACAAAGAAGAATCAACACCATAAATTTTCTTCAGATCATCGCTTTTGTGTATTGTGCCCCCTTTCGAACGGTATGCCAACAAGTTTTTGGCAGCATAAACAGGAAACCCCAACCGGAGCAACTCTTCGTAAGAAACCTTGTTGGGATCAAATTGAAATAATGTTATGGACACTGCCGGAGCATCTTTCCCTTTTTTTACGGTCTTTTCTCTTTGGGGATATTTACTAAATTTTTTGTACTTCGCATTTTCAGCCAACTTGCTTTTCTCATTCAGCGAGTCACTTATTTTCTCCAACTGGCTAATGCGCTGATCATATTCCAGTTGAAACTTGTCATCATTGTGAATCAAAACCGGAAGTAAAAAGCGAAAAAGGACCAGAAGAGAAATAATAGAAATGAGTACAATTATTCCATTACGCTCCGATTTTGTCAAAATGAAAACGGAGTCGAAATACCTCCTGAACTTATTGACATTCTTCATTTTGCTATTCAGTAATCGTTCAACATCCCTATTCGGTCGTTCAATTCCGGTTCACACAATCGAAATCATTATATACTTGCTTAAGTCGCACAACTACTGATTCCTGACTTCTTCTCAGCCACAGCCGGGGATCATACAACTTAATAACTTTCCCATTTTTCGCTTCCACACACCCTTTTTCGCTCTGCAAATGATCGTGATTTAAAAATTCATATTTCCGAATCCCATCCCATTCGGCCCAATCGGTATAGGTATCAATATTAATTTTTACAACTCCCAATCCCTTTGTTTTTACAAACTCTTCAAACGGAAGGTTCTTTTTCCAATAAAGGGCAAACCGTACTGGATTATGATTGAACAATCCTTGTTTCATCTGTATATATTCCTGCGAACTTTTTAGGTTCTCACTAAGACTATTATTTTGTCCCCGAATTGTTTCAAAATAATTTACGGCCAACGTGACCGAAACCAAAAAATTGGAAGAGATTGGATGTAGAACCTCGTAAAATTTATTGATACAATCGGGTTGAATGAAGATCGTATTACCATCAGAATTACAAGAATAAGCAGCTTCTGCTTCAAGGAACTGCCCCAGCTTGCCCATCTGTTCAAAATACCTCTTCAACACCTCCATATTTCGGGAGAAAGGTTCATCCGAAAGGTCAAACGCATGCGAACTAAACAATGGTTTTCCGTTCTCCTGAAAATATTTTTCATCGGCAAGGAGTAGTCCATCGACCCAATGCAACGAGCCACGGCTAATTCGGTTGGTCTGAAGGATCACCCGAACGCCATAAGCCTGAGCCATCAGGTGAACATGTCGGGCTGCAGCAACTGCCCCTAAGATCAACGAATCACTATCGGAATACATCAACCCCAACCCGGCATAGAACCGGGCACCTTCTTCTGTTATCTGAATAAAAACCGGGGAATTAACAACCCTGGCGGTTTCGAGCACCGCATTAATTGTATTGGAATCAACAATATTCACTGCCGGAATTGCAAACCCCTCTGTTTTTGCATAATCGAGTATGTATTTCATATCAGCGCCTGAAACAACACCCGGCTTTACAACATCAGAAATAGCCCTCATATCAAGAAAATTTTAGGTTAGTTATTAGTAATCAAACATGTTAATCCTAAAATTGTTTACAATCCTTAAAAAATTGTGATTAAAGAAATGTTTGTTAAGGTAACTTTAATACAGGTAATTGGACAAAATATTGTTCTTCATTTGAACTAATTATCACTAAAATTGTAGTATTAAATGGATCGTAAAGAAAATTGCAGGATATAATCCTAATTTTTTACTTTTACCCCGATTTTAAATTTTCATTTTTTTGATCAATTAATATTAACAAATAATTCCACAGAAATGGCAGTTAGTTATAAAGAACTCGGTTTAGTGAACACCCGGGAAATGTTCAAAAAAGCGGTTGCCGGCGGATATGCAATTCCAGCCTACAACTTCAATAACCTGGAACAAATGCAAGCAATTTTGCTGGCATGTGTTGAAACCAAATCACCTGTTATTTTACAGGTTTCATCTGGCGCCCGGAAATATGCCAATAGTACACTTCTTCGCAATATGGCCCGCGGAGCAGTCGAATATGTGAAGGAATTAGGATACGAAATTCCAATTGTCCTTCACCTTGATCACGGCGACTCATTCGAACTTTGCAAAGATTGTATCGACAATGGATTTTCTTCCGTAATGATCGATGGGTCTCACTTCTCGTATGAAGAGAATATTGCATTGACAAAGAAAGTTGTTGAATATGCTCACGCTCACGATGTAACCGTTGAAGGTGAATTAGGCGTTTTAGCTGGAATTGAAGATGATGTTTGCGCAGAACACCATACGTACACCGAACCCAAAGAAGTAATCGACTTTGTTTCACGTACCGGTGTTGATTCGTTAGCCATCTCGATCGGCACTAGCCATGGAGCCAACAAATTCACTCCGGCCCAATGCACCCGCGATGAAAATGGAATCCTTATTCCACCTCCACTTCGTTTTGATATCCTCGAAGAAATTGAAAAAGAAATTCCTGGATTCCCTATTGTTCTTCATGGATCTTCATCGGTTCCTCAAGAATATGTTGCAACCATCAATCAATACGGTGGCGCTTTAAAAGATTCCATTGGGATACCCGAAGACCAATTGCGCAGGGCCGCAAAATCGGCTGTTTGCAAAATCAACATTGACTCAGACGGTCGTTTAGCTATGACTGCTGCAATTCGCGAAGTTTTGGCAAACAAGCCTGCAGAATTCGATCCTCGCAAATATCTGGGTCCTGCTCGCGATGAGTTGAAAAAATTATACATGAACAAGAACATCAATGTTCTGGGTTCTGCTGGTAAAGCTTAATCATTCTTGCTGACACCAATTGGAAATGCCATCTTCAGAACTGAAGATGGCATTTTTTTATCAAAAAAAACGAATCCACCTTTATTTCGACCAAAATTGTTGTAAATTATGATAGCATTAATGGGGCTTTTTGATGATGCTATCAAAAAACAAAATCATAATTCTCATCATCCTGATTGCGTGCTATTTAATAGCTCCAGTAACTCTTTGTGCAAAAATTCCTATCGGAACTATCGATTTCAGGAAGAATGATTCCCTGCAAATCGAAAACTTACAACAAACGGCCGCAAATCTATTCATGATCGATAACTCAAAATGTGTCGAAAAATTAACAGAAGCTCTTGCAATTGCCCAAAAAAACAACAACACACTGAAAATAATCGAATTAAATTACTCGATCGGAAAAGTATACGACTACCTGAACCAATTTGATCTGGCTGAAAACTATTATAACAAAGCATGCGAAATCGCTTTTTCGATGGATAACAGTTCCTACTTCAGCTCCGTATCCAAGACCTTTGACATTCTATCTTTTCATAAAGGTACCTCAAAAGAATCGTTTGAGCGTTACTTGAAATCGATAAAAGCCGGTCCAAACAACATGATCTCTTTCATCTATATTGGAAATATTTATTACGACCTGAAAAACAAGAACAAAGCAGAACAATACTATCGGAAAGCTTACGAGATGATGCAAACCGATAGTTCAGAAGCGAGCTTAAATGCCTATCTCGAACTAGGAAAGGTATTTCTAAACCAATCAGAATTTAAAAAATCACAACGCGTGCTGGATGAAGGCATCCTTATCGCCCAGAAAATAAATTCGCATGATAAAGAGTTACTGTTCAAATACTATCTGTCTCTCCTTAACGATTCTCTGGGCAATAAAATTCAGGCTCTTACATCTCTTCAACAGATATCGGATCAGGCAATCAAAGAAAAAAATCACCAAATAACGATCCTTTCGCTATTTTCGCTGGCGAATATCTACAATGAAGTAAAGAAAAATGATCAGAAAATTAAATCAAACATTGAATCATATCTTCTATCCGATTCGCTGAATTTTATTACATCAAAAAGAGATCTGGTTAAAAAAGTAAGCGAATTTTACGAAAAACAAGGAGATTATAAAAATGCACTCGTATACCACAAACAGTTAGAAAGGCTGAATGACAGTCTATATAGTATTGAAAAATACCGGGTTACTTCTGAACTAATTTTTAAAAACGAAACTTCAGCACAGGAAAAAGAGAATCTGATCCTTCAATATAAACTCGATTACAACAAAAAACTTTTCCTTTATGCTGCAGCCTTCCTGACAATTTTCTTCATACTTCTGATCATTGAATTCCTTCTATTTCTTAAAATCCGCAAACTCAATTTCGATCTGCACGATCAAATTGCTATCGTAAAAAGGAAAACCGAAGAACTTGAAGCGGTCAACCAACGGCTAAATCGAACATTTTCAATCATTGGACACGATTTAAGGGCCCAAATCAGTTCGATCATCTCCTTTTTCGATTACCTGGAAGTGGTCCAGTTTGATTCATTCGAACCGGAACAACTAAAAATGGCCGAATCGACACAGCGAGATGCATTAAACGTTCTGGATTTGCTCGAAAACTTGCTTAGCTGGGGCAAAGCTCAATCTCAAAACAGCATCGTTACAGAAAATACCTTCTCGATAAAAGTGATTTTTGAAAAAGTAGAAGAGTATATCAGACACCGGGCCGAACAGAAAAATGTAAAATTCAAAACAAATGCCAGTTACACGGGCGTTTGCTACGGCGACAGCAACATGATCTATACCGTATTCCGAAACCTTATTGCAAACTCGCTGAAGTTCACACCATCGGGGGGAGAGATAACCCTTTCATCGAGAGAAGAGAACGACTTTGTAATATTCGAAATAAGTGATACGGGCATCGGAATGAGCCCCGATGTTATCCAAAAAATATTTTACAAAAGAGAATCGTACACAAGCCATGGAACCAATAACGAAATTGGTTCTGGACTGGGGCTTGGCGTTTGCATCGACTTTATAGAACAACACCGGTCAAAACTCATCGTAAGCAGTGAAGTTGACAAAGGGACAACCATGTCTTTCTTTCTGAGAGTGTGATGGAGGGTGGATCAGAAAGGATACCCAATCGCAATATTCAGGTTCAGGTCTGACTTTTCAAAAGATCGGTTTCCGGGAATCCAACGATTGCCAGTATCCTGTGCCGGATCTCTTAATTTAAGCCCCAAATCGGTACGAACAATAAAATAATTGGTGACAAGGCGCAAGCCTAAACCAGTACCGATAGCAAATTCATCATAAAACCGATCAAATTTAAAGACCGCGTCTTCCCGGTTATCCTTTCCACTAATCGCCCAAATATTACCCGCATCGACAAATAAAGCCCCTTCAAAAACCCAAAAGAGTTTAAAACGGTACTCAACATTTGCCTCCAGTTTGATATCTCCAGTCTGATTCTGATCTTCGATAACGCCATAACGATAACTTCCCGGACCAATCGTACGAACCGGCCAGGCCCGGATACCATTAGCACCTCCGGTATAATAACTTTTCTCAAATGGAGTCACATTAAAATTGCCATAGGGCAATGCAACCCCCAGGAATGCCCGGGTTGCAATCAGATTGTATTTATCGAACCGGTAACCATACCGATATTCGAAATCGCCCTTGACATATTGAGCAAAACGGGTGCCGAAAAGCGTATAATAGGAGGAGCTATTAACCGAATCAACAACCGCATACTTTTTCTGCCCTGTCAAAGAACTTAATGCCCACAACAAATTACCAGCCACCTCAATATTCATCTTAAAATACTCATAATCGGGCCTTTTCTTACTTATCTGGTTATTATAAACCAAGCTATACGATGTGGCAGAGATAATGTGGTCGGTATAACTGCTTTTGATGTACAAACTCTTTATGTCGTCCAGGAACTGTTGATTAATGCGGTAGATATAAACAGAGTTTAAATCAATGAGATTGAAAGAATGGCTATAAAGGGCACTCGACCTCCATTGATAACCCAGCGTTGCATTCAGAATGGTTCGGGTAAATTTTGGCCGTTCCTGAAAATTATAGGAAGCAGAAAAAGAGGTAAATGGCATCGAATAGAGCTTAAATTTCTTTTCATTTACCGGCAACCAAAAACCAGGAATTGATAACTTCACCGTGGTACCATACTCATTCATGTCAAATTCAGACAGTTGGTCATCGACCATTGTCACTTGGCGTTCAGTTGCACCTTTTAAGGTAATATCGAAAATCTCCCCACCTCGGAATAAGTTTCGGTGCTGATAATTGAGATTTCCGGCAATACCGAGATTACTTGCCGTATTGGTTCCCTCAATTTCAAAGGAATAGTTCTGCTTAACCTGCATCGGAAGAAAAATCCGTCCTTTCAACCACCCCGTCAAACTATCTTCAGAAGATGGTTCTTCAGAATATTGGATATTTACAAATTTAAACTGCCGGAGTGAATAGAGGTTATTCTGCGTCCGCTCTTCCCGATGCTTACTATACAAATTTCCGGGCTCCAGATCAATTGTTTTAGATATAGTCTTAACTTTCAATGGGATCCTTTTGTTGAACAAATAATTATACCCAACTAAATGGAGCGTATCGGTAAAATCCTGAAAATTGATTGAACTGATGCCCTTTGGAGGAGTAAAAACATTGATCGCATAATCTTTAATGAAAAATTGTTTATGCAAGACCTCCTTCTCCGGATCGGACAACGACCGGGGATTATCGATAATCATTTCAATGGTCACTGTAAAAGGCGATATAAGTGTATCAACCTTAAAATGAACATAATCGTTCATGAATTTATAAAATCCCTGATTATTTAAGAGCCTCGAGATTCTCGATCTCTCCTGATCAACAATCTCGACATCAAATATATCGCCTTCTTTGATCAATGATTCACTCCGATGAGCCGTCACCAAATCGTTAATTCTTTCATCCTTTATTCGATAGGTTATGTTCTGAATAAGGTAAGGTCTTCCTGTTTCTACAGAAAAAACAATATTGGCCTTTTTACTTTTCAAATCGACCCGATTGGTTACTTGTGCCTGATAATAACCTTTGTTATATAAATACTGCTGGATTTGTGAAATAGATTTATTGACCAATAACTCATCATAAACTGCCGGAGGTTCCCCAATTTCTTTCAACCATCCATTAGGCTTATCTTTTCGTGAGAGGTTGTAAAGCCATAAATGAAATTTGAAGAAACCTAGAATTTTCAGGTTTTCATCCTGTCTTACATAGGTTGAAAGTTCTTCTTTATTGATCTGCCGATTATCAACCTTATAATCAATGTCGTTTACTAAATATTTCCCATCAGGCACATAACGGGTCATGTTGCAACCTGCCAGCAGAAAAAAGGCTGAAACAACAAACAAAATAGAGAAAAATCGATATTTAATTCGGTAAAGCATAATATGACAAAAATAGCAAACCTATTGCTTTGAAATCAAACGTAACAACTATAATTTAGTTGTCCAAAGAATAATTAAATGATTAGCAAAAATAAAGCCAAGTTCGTACAATCACTATCCAGCAAAAAAACAAGAGAAGAGAGTGGTCTCTTTATTGCAGAAGGAGAAAAGTTAATCACAGAACTGTCCAATGCAGGTTTCCGTTTTGAAATGCTTTTTTTAACAGACGATTTTCAAAAAAAGTTCGCTAAAATCCAGTGCGAGAAAATCATCACCCATAAAGAAGAATTGGCAAAAATAAGTTCGCTGATGAATCCTTCGTCAGCATTAGCGATATGCTATCAACGCAGAGAAAATACGATTAACACCTATTCGATCGACGACCTCACCCTGGCGCTTGATAACATTCAGGATCCCGGGAATTTTGGAACAATTGTCCGCACAGCATCCTGGTTCGGCATCCGTCACATACTATGTTCTGAAAACACCGTCGATTGTTACAACCCGAAAGTTATACAGGCAACGATGGGTGCAATTGCCCACGTAAAAATCATCTACACCGATCTACGCTCCGCTTTAAATAATTATGCGTCAAACGAAGTCGCTATTTATGGAACATTCATGGAAGGAAAAACAATTTATCGCGAAAAGTTGAAAGAGAATGCAATTGTTGTCTTTGGCAACGAAGGGAAGGGCATCTCGAAAGAAGTTCAACAAGTTATTACCCACAAAATCTCAATACCTTCATTCCGCAACGGCGATCTTACGGTTGAATCGCTCAATGTTTCAATTGCAGCATCCATTGTATGCTCCGAATTTCGTAGAAGAAAAATGGAATAATTCAACGCCTGAGTTTATGGGCAACTTTCTCCGCACAACGTTCACCATCGACAGCCGAAGACACAATGCCCCCTGAGTAACCAGCGCCTTCACCACATGGAAACAGGTTTTTAAATTGAATATGTTCAAAAGTAAATTCATCTCTCGGAATTCTTATAGGAGAGGATGTTCGTGATTCAACACCAACCATAATGGCTTCATTCGTTACAAAAGCCTTTGCCTTCGTTCCAATCTGAAGAAAACCCTTTTTTAACCGCTCGCAGATAAAACCAGGAAGCCACTGATTAAAATCGGAAGAAAGAATACCTGGATGGTAAGAGGTTTTGGGCAATGTGGAAGAAAATGCCCCACGGATAAAATCATTCAACCGCTGGGAAGGAGCAATCTGAGAAGAACCAGCCTCTTTAAAACAAGATCTTTCAATCGCCTCCTGAAATTTTAATCCTGATAATTCATTAAATTTCAAATAATCGCCTAAATCTTCGCTTCGAACTTCTACAACCATACCGGAATTGGCAAACAAACCACTTCGGGAAGAAGAAGACATCCCATTTACGACCAATTCATCGGGAGCAGTTGATGCAGGAACAATTGTTCCACCCGGGCACATACAAAAAGAATATACTCCCCTGCCCTCTACCTGTTCAACAAAATTATAAGTAGCAGCAGGCAAATAGATCCCACGCTGACTTCTTTTGTATTGAATTTCATCGATCAACGCTTGAGGATGCTCAACTCGGACACCCACCGCAAAATTTTTAGATTCTAATTGTATCCCGTTATGATACAACATGGAATAAATATCCCGGGCTGAATGACCTGTAGCCAGAATAACTGCTTTGGCTGAAACCGATATGCCATTCTGAAGTTTGACACCTTCAACAGAATCGCTTGATAAGATTAGTCCCGTCACCTTACTATTGAAGTGAATCTCACCACCACAATCAAGGATCGAATTTCGCATCTGTTTGATTACCCGGGGCAGGACATTTGTTCCGATATGAGGATGAGCATCATAAAGAATCTCATCCTGTGCACCATGGTAATGAAAGATCTCAAGGATTCGATGAATATCCCCTTTCTTTTTCGACCGGGTAAAAAGTTTTCCATCAGAAAATGTACCAGCACCTCCCTCTCCAAATCCATAATTTGAATCGGGGTTCACCCCTTCATTTCGATGAATCGCGGCGATATCACGCTTCCGGGAATTAACATCTTTTCCTCTTTCAAAAATAATGGGTCTAAAACCCAGCTCAATCAATCGCAGTGCAGCAAATAAACCAGCGGGACCAGCTCCTATAATTACCACCTCTGTTTGAGCTGTCACATCCTTAAATTCAGGTTTATATTCTGAACCAACAGCAGGCAACTCATTGATGAAAACATCAACCCCAAGATTAATTTTGATATTCCGGGAACGTGCATCAATCGAACGCCTGATAATACGGATCGCTAAAATCTCATCTTCTTTGACTCTTAAGTAAGAAGACAAAATCTGCCGCAAATGTTCCTCGCTAGAAGCTTGCCACGGTTCTACAATTATTTCTGCTCGTTTAATCAAGTATAATAAGCTTCAATAAATTATTATTCAAAATGAAAACTCAATGTAAAAACATTGGCAGTAAGCCTTTTAAAAGACATCTGATAGTATTGATACTGACCTTGTTGTGGTAATTTTGACGAAAGAGTGTTCCCTATTCCAAAACTATACTTCAGCTCGGTCGACAATCTAAAAAACTGAAGGTACAAATCCCAACCCATCCCAGTTTCAACAGAGAACAAGGTCTTTTTCAGACGAATCAAATCATTCGCATGGGAAATATCATATCTCAACGCCACGCCACCAATCATATAGGGGCGATGGTTAACGATACGTTTCGACTTGTACTTCAACAATAATGGAAAATCAAGAAAAGTAGCTCTTGATTGATTGGTCTTTTGAATCCCATTTCGTTCACTATCGTGAATAGGAATATTGAAAGACATCTTCCGATTCCCAAATGAGAGACCTGGAAGAAAACGCAAATCAAGATTCTGCGTCAATCGCAAATTAGTCACAATTCCCACCGTAAAACCAGGGACCAAACTAGCAATATCACTTCTGATCATTCCATGAACCGAATCGATTTCTTCCCTGAATGGAATAGAATCAGCAGCATAAAAGGCAGGATTATCATATACCGTATTAAAATGCCTGTATGAATAATCCATTGTGTTAATTCCCAGAGTAAATCCAAAATGAAGACGCCGGTCATCAAAGGTTGTCAAATTAGGTATCGCAAACCATTGGGCAAATGAGGTTGAACAACTAATTAAAAATATCAATATCAAAAAAATTCTCTTCATTGATTATTTTTCTCTAATAACACGTTTTTAATTTTTTTATTGTCCCACTCATTTTTTTACACCAATATAAAGTGTTGCAATTTGGAAAGTTAATGGTTTGAACGTACACTTCTCAAAAGAGCAACGCTCTAAAATTCCAATCATATCGTTCCCATAAGGAAATGCGGCTATCGATTCAGGCAAATAAGTGTATGCCCTGTCGTTTTTGGAAATAATTCTCCCTATAAAAGGCAAAAAAACGTTGGAATAAAATCGATAGATCTGTTTTACAGGAAAGACCTGAGGTGTTGAAAATTCCAGGATCATAAAGGGAGCTCCTTTCTTTAATACCCTGGAAATTTCAAACAAACCCTTTTCAAGATTTTCAAAATTCCGGATCCCAAAAGCGATGATAGCAGCATCAAACGCCCCCTCCGCAAATGGTAATTCCTCCGCATCACAAACCTGTAGTCCAATGATATTCTGGAGATTTTCATTCTCAATCTTACAACTACCGATTTCAAGCATATTGGGAGATAAATCAACCCCTATAATGGAAGGAATACCCTTATGTGCAGCCATAATAGCCAAATCGGCCGTCCCTGTAGCTATATCAATTACATGTACAGGATTATACTTCTTCAATTCACGGATTAGCTTTCGCCTCCAGGAAATATCAATTCCCAACGACAAAAAATGGTTGAGAAAATCATAACGACGGGCAATGCTGTTAAACATTGCCCGGACATCAGATTTATTTGTAGTGTTTTTATGCTCTGTGTAACTCAATGGAAAGAGAATTAACGGGTTTCAGACATCTTATCAGTAAATCCAAACGACTGATCATCAATTCGGATCTCGCCTTTGGTAACATGACCAAGTGTAAAAAAAGGAATTTTAGAGTCGAACATGAAGTCAACAAATTCGTCTTCCTTTTCCGAACTTACACTAACAATAATACGGCCCATTGCCTCTCCAAATAAAAAAGCATCAGTCCGAACTTCCGCAGCAGTCGTTATATCAAAACCAAAACCATTCTTCCAGCACGCACGTAACAAGGTAAAAAAGATACCCCCTTTGGCAACCGGGCTGGCATTATCAATCAGTTTTTTAGTAATCAGACTATTAACAACATCTACGACTTTAGTCTCAAAATCAAGATCGAATTCCGGCAAGGGTGATTCAGATACACCATGATAAAATTCAAGATAATCTGAAGTCATAATATCGTCGGTTGTATTACCGATTAAAAAGAGGGTATTCCCCTTTTTCTTAAAACTCTGACTTAATAGCTTAAAATTGCCTTCGTTGTTTACAGGCAAAGAACCAATCAAACTTACGATCAAGGTTGGTGATTGAAACCCTATTTCCCCAAAAAAATCAAAACGGATCTTTCGGTCAGATATCTGCAAATCAAAAGCTTTTGCAGCATTTTCCAGTCCAATTTTAGCTCCAGCTGCTATAAACTGTTCGCCCGGATCACTATAGTTAATATGATATAACATGGCTGATATCGCAACGGGTTTAGCACCATAACAAACCATTTTCCGAGTGGCTCTCGAAACCAAAATTTCAGCAGCTTTTTGCGGATCACTTTCCAAATGATGATGCATGGCATGGGTTGTCATCGCCATCAACTTGGTCCCATCTTCCAACTTAAAGATGCCTAATTCATCGGAATCACTCCCCATCTTTTGAGGATCGGTCTTGATATCGGTAAAATCATTAAAATAATTTAATGGCGTAATATTCGGATTTACCATTAAAGAATAAATGACTTCATTAATATTTTCTGGTTCGGGAATCTGATCAATATCGAAATCAGAATAATCAGTTGCATTTTCCATGATTATGAAATTAAATTCTTTACAAATTTAATTAAAGCTTTCATTTATTAAGGTTGATCAAATATGAATTTTACGTTTATTGAACGGAGTAATGGGAAAAGTCATTTCCAAAATGGTCGTTTTATCTATCTTCGCAAAACGTTTTAACCACTCTGCTATGAATAAAATTGCTTTGATTACAGGCGCTACTTCCGGAATTGGGAAAGCCACAGCCATCACTTTGTCATCCAACGGATGGGACATCATTATTACTGGTCGTCGTGAAAACCTATTAAATGAATTAAAAAATTTGATTCAGCAAACGTCAGCAGCAAAAGTTTATAGCCTTTCTTTTGATGTCAGAGATCGGGAACAAGTAAACCGGGCTATCGACTCCTTACCCGAGAATTGGAAAAAAATTGATCTCCTGGTCAATAATGCAGGGTTGGCTTCCGGTTTAGACCCATTACATGAAGGCGACTACGAAGACTGGGAAAAAATGATTGATACCAATGTCAAGGGGTTGCTTTATGTTTCCCAAAAAGTTGCCAACCTGATGATCCCCCGGCAAAAAGGGCAAATCATCAACATTTCATCCATTGCGGGAAAAGAAGTTTATCCTGCCGGAAATGTTTATTGTGCCACCAAACATGCCGTTGATTCGTTAACCAAAGCGATGAGGCTCGATTTCCTAAAATACAACATCAAAGTAGGGTCCATCAGTCCGGGTATGGTAGAAACAGAATTTTCCATTGTTCGTTTCCATGGTGATACCACTCGCGCATCGAATGTTTACAATGGGATTACGCCTCTATCGGCCGAAGACATAGCGGAAACTGTTCTTTTTATGGTCTCACGCCCACCCCATGTAAGCATCGACGATGTCATAATCATGCCCACCGCACAAGGCTCTGCCAGAGACGTTCACCGTCAATGAGATTCATCAGGAAGAAAACCCTGATCTTTTAGTACCTGAATGATTTTTTGAGAAAAAAATTCATTATCGGCCTTTTTATAGCGCACGTCGGTAAAAACCTGTGCCAACGTTTTTTTACTGTTTTCGGCTACGAATTGCTTGTTCTCAGGCAAATTCTCCTTTTCAAGATAATACGTCTCGATATCTTCCTTCGTATAATCAGTATAAGTTTCCGAATGCAACACAGCTTCCAAAGGCAAACGATCGGTTTTATCCGGAGCTTCATCGGGCCAACCAATTGTTAGCGTCGTAACCGGTACGACCCCCTTCGGCAAATTCAATACCTGAATAATCCGATCGGCATTATAAATGGTTGTACCAAGATAGCAAAATCCCAATCCTTTTGATTCGGCAGCCACCGCTACATTTTGCGCTACCAGAACAGCATCGATTGCAGCCGTTATAAACGAAAGAAAATTATCATACCCGGGAAGAGCTTCATTCAATAAGCACCATCGCTTAAAACGATTAAAATCGGCACAAAAAGTAAGGACATTAGAAGCCTGCAAAACCATTTTCTGATTAAAATGTGCCGGTGCCAATTGCTCTTTCAATTCCCTTCTTGTTGTATTCACAATTGAA
>Ga0116170_10002198_pt1 | contig 19062 bp, 15 predicted proteins | sample AD_JPNHW1_MetaG_FD_89797 | JGI IMG/M metagenome (GOLD analysis project Ga0116170, IMG submission 89797) | Active sludge microbial communities of municipal wastewater-treating anaerobic digesters from Japan - AD_JPNHW1_MetaG | ecosystem: Engineered > Bioreactor > Anaerobic > Digestate | place...
CATCAGATCAGGGCGCAGCTTTCCGCTATCGGATGCCCTATCAAAGGCGATCTGAAATACGGCTCTCCCCGCTCCAATCCCGATGGCTCAATACATCTTCATTCAAGAAAGATTGATTTTATTCACCCGGTTTCTAAATTAAATATTTCTGTAACGGCCCCTCCACATCCTGAAAAGGTTTGGAATATTATGGTTAATGCCTATAATTCAGGGTTGCCAAAGCAATAGATTCTTTTTTTTATTTAATTGGGACCAAATGCACCCGGTCATTCGTGTTACCCGATCCTTCAACAGAAAACAAATTGGCGAAAATTGATGTAAGGTTTGCCAATTTAGGACATTTCAATCATTTTAATTTTTTTGAATACCGGTGTAATCGTTTGAAAAATAGCTGCGTGTAAATTTGGGCATATCTTTTGTTAAATATGGCGGTGCGTTCAAATATACATGGGAAACCGATAATGAGGCGGGAAATTAATGATTTCTAAATAATTTGTTATCAGTTTATTGCGGGATGATCTGTGGATCTGTCCTGCAACGTGTAAATTGGGGCATGAATGCAAAAATGGAAAAACAGTTTATCTGAAGCATACTTTTGAGAATGAAATACAGGCTGCTGACATGGACCCTTTTGGTTTTTCTGCTTTGCTCGGGCTTGACAGGTTTCAGCCGTGCAGGCTTAAAAATCTGTTCTGCCGGGAATCACCTGTCATGGGACGATCCAGCCGCCTGGCGCATTGTTCAAAACGGAACCACCGGCGCGGTTACTCCCCAGGGAGATGATACGATCATGGTCCGTCATGAAATATTGATGTACAATAATTTTGAACTGAACACCGGCAAACTGATTATCGAAAAAGAAGGTTCGCTGCTGGCGCCTGGTTGTACGGTTAATATCAGCTCCGATGCTGCCGGTGAATGTTCCGGCCGCCTGGAAGTTCTAAACCTTACTGTAAAAGGTTCTGCATCTTTTCTACTGATGCCGGAGGGCAAAGTCACCGTTAACGGATTGCTGCATGTTGATGCAGGAGCTTTGTTCACTCTTCAAGACAGTAAAAATAAACAAGGCTCACTGATTACTTATGGGCCCGTCGAAGGAAATGTCTCGGCGGGATATTCTGTTCCGGCCAATGAAAATCTGCTGGTTTCTTCACCGGTATCAGGAGCCGAGTCAGGGGTATTCCTGAATATGTACCTCCGTAATTATAACGAGCAAAAATCGGGATGGGGCGAATATATCGTGCCAACAACAGTTCCATTGAATCCGATGCAGGGTTACGAAGTGTTGTCCACCTATGAAGATTACCGCAATTTTACGGGGGTGCCTCTTTCCGGCGAACAAAAGATTGCCATCACTTCCGATGGCGACGGGTGGAACCTGGTGGGCAATCCCTATCCCAGCAGTATCGACTGGAGTCTGCTTGGCAATGGATATGATCACGGAGATTTTCCCCCGGGGATGAGTACCATATATTATTGGGATCCTTCCGGATCGGGCAACTTCTCAGTGTTCTGCGCCGGGGAGGAACCCATCTGCATTAACAATGGCAGTCCGGTTGTACATCCGATGCAGGGCTTTTTTGTGAAAGCCGGTGTTTCAGGTGAAATAAGTACGACCAACAAGATGCGTATCCATGCTGAAGATGGTGATTTCGTTGCCCCATTGCCGTTGTCAGCCTTAAAATTCAAAATCGAAGGCAATAATTTTTCGGATGAAGCAGTGGTGCGGTTTAATCCGGATGCCTCAGGCGATTTTGATATCGCTTATGATGCATACGAATTGCAGGGCTTCAACACGGCTCCGGGCATTTATACCACGCTGGCCGACGGAAGCAAACTGGCTATAAATACACTGGGATCTGTTTCTTCCGGGTCAATTATCCCGATAGATGTTATCATACCGTATGCCGGAATATCTGTCATAAAGGTTCAGGGGGCTTCTGCATTTGAATTCAGATATCCCGTCTATCTTGAAGATGAAAGCACCGGCATATACACGGATCTTCGTGCCGATTCGGTTTACAGTTTTGAATCCGAAAACGGAGATCCTGTTCGTCACTTCAAACTGCATTTTGCCTTACCGGGCGGAATTCAGGAAAATGAAACAAATACAATCTCGGTTACGGCCGGAGGTTCAGCCATTGATATAAAGGATGCTGAAGGACGTTCCGGCATTATCGAAGTATTTACCGTTGACGGGAAAAGAATATTCCGGTCGGCAGTAACATCCCTGGCGGCAGTCAAAATACCGGTTTCGTCCGGCCGGGTATATATAACGCGGATTGAAACCGGAGAGAAGGTTGAGACATGCAAACTTTACTGCTATTAAATCAACAGAGCACGAATAACATTATTTAAAACCGGCTAGTTAACAAATTATGAAGAGATTAAGAATCCTGTTGGCTGAAGATGATGAAATGATCGAAAAGATCACTTCATACTACCTTAAAAAATGCGGGCACGATGTAGATGTTGCCCGTAACGGATCTGAAGCCCTGCGTAAGTTCAGCAATGAACATTATGATCTTATTCTCATGGATATTCAAATGCCGGAAATGGATGGATTACAGGCTGTAAAGGAAATACGCCGCATGGAACAGGACAATCAGCAAAAAGAACATACAACCATAATCGCGATTACCACAAACGCCAATAAAGCTGAATGTATTGAAGCCGGTGTAGATGGTTACGCCCGTAAACCCTTCAGCCTCGAAGAATTTAACACGCTATTTTACCAGCACAACCTGGTTTAAAAACTACTTTTTTTACTATATCATTTTTTTCATTGCAGGTTAACCCCATCTCAAGGTGGGGTTTTTTGATGCGCTGCCGGCACATATTTAATACATTTGTCCAACACTTTTCGCTTATGAAAGTATTCGTCTGCCCGAAGAAAAAACCTTGTTTCAAGTGGTTCTTAATCATACAGGTTCTCATATCGTGTCAGGTTGCAAATGCACAATATTATAACTTAGGCCAGGATCCGGGCTCCATCCAGTGGAGGCAAATCCGGCTGAAAAACTTCAGGCTGGTTTATCCCGGCGAGTTTGAATCCAAGGCTCAGCGAATGGCAAATATCCTGGAATGTACATTCCCATTGGATACCTTTTCGTTAACAAGGCCGCCTTCGTCAATACCTGTAATCCTTCATACTTCAACGGTCGAGCCAAACGCTTTCACCGTATGGGCTCCAAAACGCATCGAGATGTATATGTGCCCTTCGCAGCAAACCTATGCACAGGACTGGATGGAACAACTGGCAATTCACGAATACCGCCATGCCATCCAAGTGAGTATGCTTGATCAGGGATTTACCCGCATCCTGTCAAAAATAACCGGGGAACAGGCTCTTGCTGCTGTCCTTGGCCTTTTTATCCCGACCTGGTTCATGGAAGGGGATGCTGTATCAGTGGAAACGGCCATCAGCCATTCGGGAAGGGGGAGGGTCCCTTCCTTTGAACAGGCAATACGGGCCCAGGTTATGCAAAAAGGAATCTATACGTATGATAAAGCTGTATTCGGGTCGTATAAAGATTATGTTCCCAATCAGTATGAACTGGGCTATCAGATCGTAGCAAATACCCGGAGACTATATGGCGCCCGGTCATGGGAAATGGTTCTTTCCAATGTAGCGCGCAAACCATATACCATTGTTCCTTTCGACCGGTCGCTGAAATCGGTGACAGGCATGGGTAAAAAAGCATTGTATGGGCAGACGCTCACTTACCTGGACAGCCTGTGGCGCATACAACAATCAAAAACAGTACTTTCGGAAAGAAGTCCCCTGCCCGTAAAAACAGCGAAAACCTATTCATTATACAAGTATCCACAGTATGTTAACGACAGTGTTTTTATCGCGGAAAGGACTACCCTCGATGACATCAGCAGGTTTGTCCTGATCGACAGGGCCGGGAAGGAGAAAATTATTGTTACACCCGGTTTCTTCTCAGCGGACTACTTCACTGTCAATAGCGGTTTTGGAACGGGTTACAGTCTGAATAAGCCGGGTTCTTTCACTGCCGACAATATCTCATTGGTCGGGGGGGTGTTGGCATGGACCGAGAAAAGCGCAGACCCCCGATGGCAGCAAAGAAATTATTCCGTCATCAAAGTGTTCGATTTTAAGTCGGGTAAAACCCGTCAGTTGACTGACAGGAGCAGGCTTTTTGCTCCTTCCATTTCACCGGACGGAAAATCCATGGCTGCTGTCAGGGTTACAAACCATAATATATGTTCTGTTGTAATCCTGGATATGCTGACGGGCGATATTATGAAAGTGCTCTGTTCATCGCCCGACGAGTTTTATATGACACCTTCCTGGTCGCCTGACGGGCATATGCTTGTTTTTACAGTGCTGAACAACAGCGGGAAAAGTATCAGGATGCTGAATGTAAATACCGTTACCTCCCGCACTATTGTGAAACCGGGCTTTACCGATATCGCAAATCCTATGATTGCCGGGGGATATATACTGTACAACGGTTCTTATTCCGGGATCGAGAATATTTATGCGGTAGATACTGCTTCCGGAAACCGTTTCAGGGTTACATCGGCAGAATTTGGCGCCTGTAACGCATCCTTTAATCCGCATCTTAACAGGATTGTTTACTCCGAGTATTCTGCGGGCGGTTATCATCCGGTAGAATCAGCTTTTGATCCGGCCGGATGGAAGCCCCTTGAGGAGGTGCAGGACAATTCGGTGTCGTTGTACAAATGGCTCTTGCCGCAGGAATCCGGAGTCGTTGATTCATCTTCAATAGGCAACAGGGTTTTCGATTCCGAGCCATATAAAAAGGCGTGTCACTTGTTCAGGTTTCACAGTTGGGCGCCGGCTTTCATCGATTTCAATTCGTCCTATTTAAATTCAGGCGTTTCGGTTGCTTCGCAAAATGAGCTAAGTACGGCAACTACATTGGCAGGTTACGACTGGGATATTGCCGAAGGCGTCGGCCGTTACCGGCTGAATTTTGAGTATGCCGGTTGGTACCCGGTTCTCGATGTGAGCGTAACGGAAGGGAAGCGGGCTGCATACGAGGAGTCGGATGAGGGGAAAAGCCACCGCTACACCTGGCGTGAAACATCCCTGAACGGAGGCGTGAAAATCCCTCTTTGTTTCATACACGGAAAGTACTATAGCGGGCTTCAGCCTTCGGTGCGTACCACCTGGACCAACATAACCCACAATACATCGGCAGATTCCGGGAGAATTTCAGGCACAATCAATACCATCGATTACCGGATATATGCTTACCATTACATAAAACAGGCTTCCAGGGATATCTATCCCCGCTGGGGACAGGCAATTGACCTCAATCTGCGCCATTCGCCGTTTGGCGCTAACGAACTGGGCAATATTACATCTGCCGAAACATTTTTATTCTTTCCCGGCATTTTGAAGCATCATGGTCTCAGGGTGTATGCCGGAATGCAATACCGGCAGGAGGGAGATTATTCCTATTCCAACCTGGTGAATTCTCCGCGAGGATACAATGCCCTCAAAAATAACAGGATGTACAGCGCCGGTCTGACCTATAAATTCCCGTTTCTGTACCCTGATTACTCTGCAGGGGATGTTGCCTACTTTAAACGGGTTAAGGGCGCCCTGTTTTATGATCTGACATACGCCGGCGATGCCGGCAGATTTGACAGGTACGAGTCGACCGGCGCGGAACTCACTACCGATGTGTATTTATTCCGTTTCCTTTTTCCTTTTGACCTGGGTACGCGCATCGGGTATCTGCCGCAAAAATCGGAATGGTTTCTCGATTTCCTTATTTCAGTTAACTTTGTCTTATAAATCCTAAGCCATGAAGTTTATCCTCAGGATTCTGGTCTCATCGCTGGCCGTTTTTTTTGCTGCCTATCTTCTGAAGGGGGTACATCTGAATGGTTTCCCGACGGCGGTATTGCTGGCCATAGTCCTGGGATTGCTGAATGCCTTTCTGAAGCCTTTGCTGGTCCTGATGACAATTCCTTTTACCGTCTTTTCTTTCGGTTTATTCCTCCTGGTGATCAATGCTTTTATTATCCTGATTGCCGATAAACTGCTGGCTGGTTTTGCCGTTGATGGTTTTATGACGGCTCTCATCTTCAGTATCATCGTGACGCTGACAACCTGGATACTCGAAACCTTAGCCGGCGAAAAGAAGGAATCCTGATGGTGCCTTCAATAAATAAGACGTTCACCACATAACCTGAAAACCATGCGAGCAAAATTCATCACGCTGCAACGTGAAATTGACGAGATTATCGAAAAATGCCAGGTATGTTATGTCGGAATGGCAGACGAAAACGGCATGCCCTATGTGTTACCTTTCAATTTCGGATATAAGGATGGGGTAATTTATCTTCATTCTTCCAGGAAGGGGATGAAAATTGACATACTTAAAAAAAATCCCGGCGTATGTGTGGTATTCAGCGCCGACCACCAGTTACATCATCAAAGCGAACAGGTTGCATGCAGCTACAGCATGCATTATCGCAGCGTCCAGGCGTTCGGGGATGTGGAGTTTGTTGAAGATGACAATCAAAAAGTTGAGATACTGAATATCATCATGTCCAATTATACCGACAGGGAATTCAGGTATAATCCGCCTTCACTTCGCGAGGTGTGCACCTATAAAATAAAGGTAAAAAGGTTTTCGGGGAAAGTATTCGGTTACGTGAGGTGAAAACTGCTGACCCGTAGTGCTTATTTCCTGCTGAGCCTGAGGTCGGTATAGCGGTATGCTTTCGATGCGCCCCAGCCAATGAACGATCCTGCCACAGCTCCGGTAAGAATATCAATGGGATAATGGACTCCTAAGTAGATGCGGCTGTAGGAAACCAGGACCGCATAAGCCAGGGTTAACGGAAGCATATACCGGCGTTTTTCCGGCAGCATCATGATCATAAACAATGCAACGGCAAAGGAATTTGTAGCATGTCCGGAGAAAAAGCTGTAGGCGCCTCCCGTGTATCCGTTCACGGTATGTACCAGTTGCTGAATAGCCGGTTCATGGGTGGGGCGATATCGCCCTACCATGTCTTTAAACAGCCGCGACAATTGGTCTCCCGCCAGGATCATCAAAGCCACCGACGCTAGTATCAGCCAGAAGCGTTTGGGGTATTCCCGGTAAAGTAACCACAGGAACCAGATATAAAGAGGCGCCCAAATGAATTTATCGCTGGCCAGCCACATCACATGATCGAAAAAGGGGCTGTGCAAGCTGTTAAGGTAAAGAAGCAGCGATGTGTCGAATTGGTTTAATGCCTGAAGCATAATCGGTAAATTTTGTTGATGGCTGTCATTTTGGGACGTCTTACAAGCTTGATATCCTGATCAGGTCGTCCAGGGTCAGGATCCCGCCCTGGGGGATATTTCCGGAAAGCATAGCTGAAACGATGGCGTCAGCCACAGTTTCAGGTTTCACGAGAAGTCCGTTATCATGCAATTTTACAAATTTATCCCTGTCGCGGAACAATTCCGGATCGGATCGGCGGATCAGGCTTTGCATGGATGTATCCACGATCCCCGGCTTGAGTGCGAAAACTATTACAGGATGTTTTTCTGTCTCCTGCTCCAGTGCAACCGTCCGGGTAAACATTTCAAGGGCCGCTTTTGAAGAACAATATACCGACCAGCCATGATAAGGGTGACCCGATGCACCGGAAGAAATATTCAGTATGACTTTTTGCAGGGTCAGGGTTTGAGTGCGTTTAATAAATTCGTTGGTCAGGTTAACCGGCGCCAGGATATTGGTTTTGTAATGCCGTTCAATATCCAGGGGTTTCAGGTTGCCAGCCGGCCCTATGGGTGCCAGCATTCCGGCGTTGTTGATAAGAGCGATGCTTTCGGCGTTTTTCAGGTCGATAATGCGGAATGCGGTTTTTATGAATTCCATGGCTGATGACGTCCGGCTGAGGTCGCACGGATGGTAGTACAACGGGATACTCATGTTCGACGCCGTTTCCGTTAGATCCTCATTCAGCGAACGGGAAGTACAAATAAGGGAATTGCCGGTCATCAGCAACTTTCTTGCAATAGCTTCACCGATTCCGCGGGATGTGCCGGTTATGATGAAATATTTCATGACGCGTTTTTATTTTGAACCGGCTTTATTGTTCCGGAACTCAATCTGTTGTTTTAAACGGTATTTATCAGTGCAAATTTAGTTGTGTATCGTTGCATATTTCAAAGTCGCCCCTTCTTTTTCCAATGACGGGGGGGGATTGGAGGCACTAGAAGGGATAAAATAAAAACTGCCGGTTTTTGCCGGCAGTTTTATTTTTAATTGATCTGGCTGTTGTTCAATTACCTAGAAAGTTACTCTCAGGCCAACCTGGGCGTGCCAGCGGCTATAGAAATCGCTCTTGGTAACTTCGCTGCCCTGGTATGAGTAAGTAGGAATCTTATTTCCATTCTCATCCGTTGTTAATGAGGTTACTTTCAGGATTTGTACATTGTAGTATGATGAATAGTTAGCGCCCCACTCTTTATTGAGAAGGTTGCCAATGTTCAGAATGTCGACTGTCAATGATACTTTGCCGTCTTTACCACTCATATAGTAGAAATCTTCGGCCAGGTGAAGGTCAAAATGGTTTTCCCAGGGAGCGCTGTTTGAATAGCGTTCAGCAAATTGTCCGCGGTTATCCTTGGCGTATTTGTCACCTTCAATCCAGGTTTCATATTCTGCACGATCTTCTTCGCTGGTAAAGGTCATTTTTGCAAGTTCATCTTTTGTCGGGATGTAAAGCAAGGAGTTGCCATACTGGCCATCGCCGTTGAAATCTTTGCTTTCGTTCATGGTCAAACAATAACGCTGACCATTAGATCCATTATAAACAAGGGAGACGACAGTGTTTAGCCTTTTGTTTAAATATTTCGGTGAGGTATAAGTGACGGCAGCCAGAATGCGGTTAGGAACATCGAACAATGAGTACGAAAGCTCATCGGCATTATTCGGATTAATAGCGTAGTTATACTTCCAGTTGGAATAAGCCACAGAACTGGTCCCGTCGTTTACGGAAAAAGCATGGCCATAGGTATAACTTGCCATAAGGTCAAGTCCATAGTCAAAGGTTTTTTCGAGTTTTGCACTTAAGGCATACGTATAACCTTTATTGGTATTCTTCAGGTTAATGATGGCATAGTAACTTCCGGTATTTCTTGACCAGTAGGTGGCTGCTGAATTTTCAACATCAGCGCTGACGGCATAAACTTTTTTGCCAAGGGTATCGGTAAGGGCTAGATTTTCCCACCAAACGTTGTTCAGCGTTTTTGAATACAAACCTTCGAGGGTTACTTTTACATCTCCCGGCAACACTTGTTCCAGAGCAAGGCTCGAACGGAATACCTGGGGGTATTTAAAATCTTTTGATACAGTGTTGATCGTCGGTTTCGAAGCAGAACCTGAGGCCGAATTCATGGCTGCAACCGGATCATTGCCAAATGTTGCAAAGGAAGGAACATTGCTTGTAATGGTAGTACCCTTCATTTCAATCCCGGTATTGCTCCAGTTATTTGACAGCCATACAAACGGTACACGACCGGTAAATAATCCGGTACCGCCGCGAACCAAAGTCTTGTGGCTGTCATTTGCGTACCAACGGAAACCAAGACGGGGCGATGCCATTACCGTTGTTGCAGGAACGTCACCGGTTTTTACGTCGTATGCCGTGGCATAATTGCTTTCGTTGAACTCAGCATTGGTAGAAGGTTTATTGAAGAATGTCGGAATATCCAGACGTAAGCCATAGGTGAGATCAAGGTTGTTTGAAATACTCCATTTGTCCTGGGCATAAAATCCAAGTTGTCCCGCTTTTACGGTAGCAGCCCACTTATATGAACCTGTCAGGTCATAATCAGAATAGTTGTAACCGAACTTGTAAGCATTATCATTAAGGAAATCATTCAGCGAGTGGTAGTAATAAGCACCGTTACTGGCCTGAATGAAAAGGTTGTACATATTGTAAAATTCGTTGTGGGTGCCAAAAGTAACGGTATGATTCCCTTTGTACCAGGAGAGGTTGTCTTCAATGGTATAGATATCCTGATTCAGTGTGTTGGCTCCGGATGAGTATTCCGTTCCGATATAGGCCATCGTCGGGCCTTGAGTCCAACCAGCCGTATCAGTTAATACACCTCCCAGGTTTTCGATGGTAATGTTTGGTCCCTGATAAGCCACCTCACGATCGTCGCGAACCATGGTAAGACCTACACGGGCTTCATTGTATAAGGAATTGCTGATGTGAGAGTTTAATTCTGCAACCAGCGAATTGGTTTTATCAATTATCCGGTAGCCGCTGTTGGCGAAATAGTAAGTATTTGCACTGGCGCCATATACATCTTTGTAGGAATCATTATACTGGTAACGGAGCGAGAATTTATTGTTTTTATTAATATTCCAATCGAGGCGGCCCAATATAGACAATCCTTTTGTTTCCAGGTTACGCCTCCCATAGCTGTCGGAAAATCCGGTGATGTCTGAATATCTGTCAGTAATTACCTGAGCTTCATCGGCAGATATGTAATCTTGTTTATATCCTGCATAATAGTCAGAAGGATAGGTGTCAAATTTATATTCGGTATTGGCAAAGAAAAAGAGCTTATCCTTGATAATGGGGCCGCCGACAGAAAAACCATAGGATTTGGTTGATTCTTCAGCTAATTTAACTTCTTCTTCTTTGACCTGGCTCCATTTTCCGTACATATCCTGGTTTGTAAAAAAGCCATAGGCCGAGCCATGAAACTGATTGGTTCCTGATTTGGTAATGGCATTAATGCCTCCGCCGGTAAATCCTCCCTGGCGTACATCAAAGGGGGAGATAAGTACCTGGACTTCCTGAATTGCATCAAGAGAAATAGGGTTGGCTCCAGTCTGCCCGCCATTGGTACCCGAACCGGCAAGACCGAATACATCGTTACTTACCATACCGTCGATCTGGAATGAGTTATAACGGTTGTTGGAACCGGCAATAGAAATACCCCCGGCTTTAGAAGTTGAAACCAGCGGGGATAATTTGGCAATATCATAAATATTGCGATCTACCGTAGGCGTGCTGGCAATCTGGGTTTGTTTGAAGTTGCTGGCTGCCCCGCCAGATGTGTTTTTCCGGACGACTGCACTGATAACAACTCCGGACAACTGACTAGATGATTCTTTTAAAGACGCATTGTAGTTTGATGATTCACCCAGAGAAAGCTGAACATTTTCAAACTCGGTACTGGCAAATCCGACAAAGGAGACAGTAATTTTGTACGGGCCACCTACTCTCATACCTTGTATGGAATACCAGCCTTTATCGTTGCTGATTCCGCCATACATGGTATTAGAAGGAATATGAACAGCAACTATTGTAGCTCCGGGAAGAGTCTCTCCCTTGTCGTTTGTTATCCGGCCATTAATGCCCGATGTGGTTACCTGTGCCGACAGCATTGCTGTCCAGAACAAGGTAAAAGTTAGTAGTAAAAGTTTTCTAATTTTCATAAAATGAATGGTTAGGTGATTATTCTTAGATGGTGCCTAAGGTAGGAATAGAGACTTAAATTCCAATTAAAACACTAATAACATTTATCAACATTTTTTATCAAATTATCACCATCCCGGATAACAGGGGAGGCATTTCGGCCCATGAAAATCAGTATCTGAACGGACAGGCTCAGGTACACCTTCTGAGTTGTTGTCACGGGTCAGGCCATACGCCGGATGATTCTCAGCGTGTGCGTGTATTTTCCGGTTTCGGCATTAAAAATACCATTGTGGTCGATGCTGTCGATCCGCACCCATCCTGAAGCATGGATTATTTTTCCATCGCCTGTCAGGATTCCTGTATGAATAATATTTCCTACAGCATTTTCAAAAAAAGCAAGGTCGCCGGGTTTCGCTTCATTGACAAAATTGACGATTTCACCCTGTTGAGCCTGTAAAGAGGCATCGCGTTTGAGCGGAATGCCGCATAGCCGCAATACCATTTGCGTGAAACCGGAGCAGTCGATACCGAACGGACTGCGGCCGCCCCACAGATATGGTGAATTGAGGTAGGCCAGCGAGGTTGCGACGATAGCTTCGGGACAGGGCTCTTCGGGAATAATGCTGGTTTCGGCATCGAAACGGTATTCCTGCCCGCCCAGCATAAATTTGCCTTTGCGGAACTGAGGCAGCACACTTCCCCTGCACAGTATCAAAGGCTTGTCATCGCCGCTTTTAAAAGCAGGATCCGAAATGCCGGCCACAACATGTACGGTTTTTACTTCCGGTTCAACAGCCTGGTTGTACTCGGCCGGCATTGATTGTTTAATGTCAATCCATCCCTCATATCCGTCGTGCAGAACTTTCACAAGGAGCCATCCTTTGAGCTCTTCCACTATATGGTATGTTTCACCAAAAAGCAGTTGGCTGACCATTTCAGTACGATCGCTGGGCTCAAGCCTTAACGGGACAAGGCTTAAAGGGCATTTTCCGGTCATAGGGTTTCAATATAAAAATGAATAATTTGTAAGCAAATTTACTCTTTGGCGCTAAACTGTCAAATTTATCTATATTCGTGGGTGAAAATTTGTGAATCATCATGAAGTTCAGGATTAACGGATCGGGGAAATATTACTATGAAGTGAATAAAGCGCTGTTGTTCCTGGCGGCGCTTGCCGTACTGGTCAGTATTTTTCCGCGGCAGGGTAAATTAAAATCCGAATTCCAGAAAGGAAAGCCCTGGCAGCACGAAGAATTAATAGCGCCTTTCGATTTTGCCATCCGGAAATCAGAATCGGAATTACAACAGGAAAGGCGCGAGATTCTGAACAACGCCTACCTGTACTTCCGGTTTGACCGGGATGTTGCCGAAAGCCAGCGCGAGCGTTTTATCCAGAGGCTTTCGGAAGAATGGAAGCAAAAACATGGAAATTCGGATCAGGCAACACTTAACGAAATGCAATCGTCCGGGTTAAAAATAATCGACACTTTGTTTTCGCATGGTATTATCGAAATGACGGACGACCTGGAAACGAAAGACGGCGATTTTAAAATAGCATTGCTTCAGGGCAATGTAGCTACGATCTTTCCGCTCAACCATTTTTTTACTGTAAGAACCGCCAACGCATACATTTCCAGGCAACTGGCTTCAGCCCCACCTGATAACAGCGCCCTGACGCTTCAGCTTTTACAGGAATCCATTGCGCACAATGTGCTGTTCAGCGAAGCCCTGAACCGCGAACAGCGCGAACAGGCGTTACGCAATATATCGGTAACCCGGGGTATGGTGCAGAAGGGTGAAAAGATCATTTCGAACGGGGAACTGGTCACGGATGAGAAATACAGGGTACTTGAATCATACCGGGACGAATATGAAACCAGGATCGGGAGGCTGTCGGATTTCAGGATGGCGCTGGCAGGCAGGATTATTCTCATCTCGGTGGCGCTTATCGTTTTCGCCCTGTTCATGCATACTTTCAGGCGCGATATCTTTATCCAGAACCACAATATTGTTTTGCTTCTTTCGCTGATCACCATCATGGTTTCGGCAACTACCTTTATCGTGAACAGGGATGTGTCGTGGCTGAATGCCGTTCCTTTATGCCTGGTTCCGATCATTGTCCGAACTTTTTATGACACCCGTCTGGCGCTGTTTGTCCACATTATCACGATCATTATTCTCGGGTTTATTGTTCCTAACAGTTTCGAGTTCCTATACATGCAACTGATAGCCGGGATCATTACCATTATCTCGGTGACAAATCTGACCCGCCGTTCACAATTCTTTTTCACTTCGTTGTGGATATTCTGTACCTATTCTGTTATCTATATCGGAATGACCTTGTTGCAGGAAGCTTCGCTCTCAGGGATTTATCGTTTTAATTTCGTGCTTTTCGGAATAAGCGCCTTGCTGACGCTGTTCAGCTATCCTCTAATATTTCTTTTCGAGGGTGTCTTTGGCATGGTTACCGACGTTTCGCTGATCGAATTGTCGGATACACACAGCAAATTGCTGAGAGAATTGTCGGTTAAAGCGCCGGGTACCTTCCAGCATTCGATGATGGTAAGCAATATTGCCGAAGATGCTGCCAGGGCTGTCGGGGCCAATACCTTGCTCACCAGGACCGGCGCCATGTATCACGATATCGGAAAGATGGATATGCCGTTGTATTTTATAGAAAATCAGACCGGTACGCTTAATCCGCACGACGAATTAGCCAGCGATGAAAGTGCGCGCATCATTATCAGCCATGTCATCCGGGGAATAGAAAAGGCAAGACAGTATAAGTTGCCCGAACCGATCATTGACTTTATCCGTACGCATCACGGAACCCGATACACGCAGTATTTTTACAGTGCATACAAGTTAAAAGGATCGGCCAACCCGGTTGATGAGTCGGTATTTATATATCCGGGGCCTGTTCCCTTCTCAAAAGAAACATCCATCCTGATGATGGCCGATTCGGTGGAAGCGGCGTCGCGTTCGCTGAAATCGCCGGATGAGCAGAAAATAAGCGAGATTGTTGAAAACATCATCAACGATCAGCTTAAGAACGGGCAGTTTGTTTCAAGCGAACTTACCCTTAAGGATATTTCGGTCATTAAGAAGATCATCAAGAAGAAACTGATGAGCATCCATCATGTGAGGATTGAATATCCGGCTGTTTAACAGGCTTATTCCCGGGGCAATGGCGGTAAAGGTAATGAGCTGCCGAAGGACCTTCGTTGAAGATGAGGTCGATGATGCTGAGGTTGGGAAAGAAGGGGTGGCGGTCGGAAAAAACCTGCATATAGGGTTCAAATTCTTGTACCGACCAGGTATGAACCGTTTTTCTTTTATGCATGATCAACTGACGCATATCAACGGCATTCTCATATCCTTTACGGTAGTTTTCGGTTAATACGATGCCGGGATCTGTTTTCAGGATTCCGCAACATGCTTCAAGAATCTTCAGGTTGAAATCAACCAGTAACTTGGGCGGGGCCAAAAATATACTTTCAAACGCTTCGCGGTAATAAAGGAAATAGGGTGATTTGTTATAAGCCGATTCAATCGTACGCCAGTGAATTCTTGCCCAGGGGCTTTTATGATCAAGAAGGATATCCCTGGTGCAGGTGTGGTTGCCGTCGGGTTTTGTTACCGGCACGACAAGATTCAGCACGCCATTGGCTGTTTCGATGGAATAACGGTTCCTGCACGTCTGTTTCGGGTATGTTTCCTGAATTTCAACCAGCACTCCCGATGCATGGAACAGCCAGCAGAAATACTCAATATCAGGCAGACAGGCAAGGGGCAGAATAACCTGGGGCAATTGTTTGGTGACGTTCATGCGGCAAAGTTAAATGCTTGGCTTGAACAGGCAAAATCGGGCCATCCCAAATCACGACCTCCTCTGTCAAATGAAAAAAGAGTCTCCGGTAACAAAAAAAGCCCTTTACAGGGCCTTTAGGGATAATCGCGGCACAAGTTACCGTTTAGCTGACTTTGCCGTTCAGCAAAAGTTTATTGATGGTTTCAACTAGTGAACCTTTCGGCATGGCGCCGGTGGCCATCTGAGGCTTGCCTTTGGCCGGTACAAACAGGAGCGAGGGAATGCTGCGGATTCCGAATGCGGCGGAGAGCTCCGGCTCGGCTTCAGTGTCGACTTTATAAATTTCTATTTTGCCGGCGTATTCTTTTGATACCTCATCCAGAATGGGGCCCATCATTTTGCAGGGGCCGCACCAATCGGCATAGAAATCGATAAGACAAGGCAGGGAGCCTTCATATTTCCACTCCTGGTTCTTTTCGTAATCGAATATTTTTTCCAGGAAAGTTTGTTTTGTCAGGTGTTCCATTTTTATCAGGGTGTATTAAAGTTTCGGTTTAGATTTAGCTTTATTTAGAGGCTGGCGCAAGAAGGAATTCATTGATGATTTTTTGAAAATCTTCTTTTGGCAATGCGCCTTGTGTCATTTGGGGGTTGCCTTTTACCGGGCAAAATAGTACCGAAGGGATACTGCGAATGCCGAAATAGCCGGCAAGTTCACGTTCCTTGTCCGTGTCGACTTTATAAATGGTAATTTTTCCTTCATATTTCGAAGCAAACTCCTCCATAATGGGGGCTACCATCCGGCATGGGCGGCACCAGTCGGCGTAGAAATCAATGATGCAGGGCTTGTTATCTTTGTAAACCCAATTATCGGGATTTTTTTCAAAGTCATAAACTTTTTCAAGGAATAAAGCCTTGGTCAGAACGACGGGTTCTCCTCCGGATAGTACCGGTATGCCGGTGTTTGCCGCTTCGGGTTTGCCGGCTGTTTCCGGGGATTTTTCGCTAAGACCGGATCCGGTGTTCCCGTTTCCGCAACTGGTTATTGTGAGCAGGAGGGCGATGGCTGAGGTAAGCATTAAATGTTTCATGATCATCCGGTGTTAAGAATGGGTGTTTTGTGGCTGCAAAGATATGCAATATTTTAAATATATCGCATAAATATCACTTTTTGTTTTTAACTTTGTCAACAATTATTATGCCACCGACAAAATGTCAGATAATACAAAGATGGTACAGGCCACAAACCTGCAAGGGCTATTCAGGACTCTGGATGTCCGTCAGTTTGCGGAGGCGTTTCCCGATGAGGAACATTGCCTTCAAATATTGGCGGAAATAAAATGGAAAGATGGATTTGCGTGCCGCTATTGCGGAAACACGCGATATGGCAAGGGTAAAACGCCTTTTGCCCGTCGGTGTACGCGATGCAAACGGGAGGAATCGGCCACGTCGCATACGATTTTTCATCATTGCCGCATGGAATTGCCGAAAGCTTTTGAAATTGCCTGGTATGTATGCGGGAAGCCCGGAATATCAGCATCGGCTTTATCGGAGATGCTTGAAACCAGGCATATGACATGCCTGCGATTCAGGAACCGTATTTTGAATTGTATTAACGGGCACCGGGATCTGACAGATCCGGCTCATGAGTAAGAAACAGGAACCGGAATCCGGAGCCTTCGGGCAGGGACCGTTGTGTTTTCTTTCTGAATTTTTCATCTGCTTAAAAATCATTTCTTTATCTTCTGTATTACCTAAGATGTAAAATTTCAAATCAACGATATTTTCGATGAAAATCAATAAGGTGCAGCCTATGATTATACCGATAATTTAAATCTTTTCTAAAAAACCCTGTAAAACCCTTGTCAACGTTGAAATATGTAGAACAGGTCATGACGTTTCATGTATGATTTTTCAGCATAATAAACTATAAATCAGATTGGTAAATTGGTTTAAAAAATCAGGAAATATTTTCTCAATCTTCTCAATAGTATTTACATTTGCCGCGGTCTAACCGGGGAGCGCAGTTCAGTTGTCGCTTACCCTGATTAAAAGATACTCATTTAAATATAGGAGGCTTAACGTGAACCAGGCCATTCTGTTTGCGGTAGCTACATTAGGCATAATCGGGATAGCATCAGCCGCAATTCTGTACATCGTAGCTCAGAAATTTAAGGTTATTGAAGATCCCCGCATCGACGAGGTTGCAGACGTTTTGCCCGGCGCAAACTGTGGCGGCTGCGGTTTTGCCGGTTGCCGGAACCTGGCAGAGAACATTGTGAAAGCAGGAACGATAGAAAGCATGAGGTGTCCTGTAGGCGGGAACGAAGTCATGAAACAGGTGGCGGCCATTATGGGGCTTACGGCGGAGGAAAAGGAGCCGATGATTGCCGTTTTACGCTGCAATGGTTCCCGGGCCAGTGCTCCTAAAAAAGTTGAATACGACGGCGCATTGAACTGTCAGTTTGCCAATGCCCTGTATAATGGCGAAAGCGGTTGCCCGAACGGCTGCCTCGGATTGGGCGATTGTGTTTCATCCTGCCAGTTCGGAGCCATGTACCTCGATGAAACCACGGGACTTCCGGTTATCGACGAGGATAAATGTGTTGCCTGCGGATCCTGTGTGAAATCCTGCCCGCGCAGAATCATCGAATTGCGTAAGAAAGGCCCTAAGAACAGACGCATTTACGTTTGTTGCATGAACACCGAGAAAGGAGCTGTAGCCCGGAAGAATTGCGAAGTGGCCTGTATCGGCTGCGGAAAATGTGTTAAAGCCTGCAATTTTGAGGCTATAACACTGGATAACAATCTGGCTTACATCAATTTTGAGAAATGTACGCTATGCAGGAAATGTGTTGAGGAATGTCCAACCGGAGCAATCCAGGAGATTAACTTCAAACCCCGGGCTCCGAAACAATCGGCTGAAAAGCAGGAAGAAGTAATAGCCTGACATCCGGATCAATAATTGTATTTTCAACAAGATCAATATTATAGGCATTAAGTATGCTGAAAACGTTTAAAAAAGGCGGTGTTCATCCTGAAGAGAACAAAATCTCGGCCGGCAAAGCGGTCGAAGTATTGCCGCCGTCGCAGAAGGTTTATATCCCCCTGGGACAAAGCCTCGGAGCCCCTGCCAAACCATTGGTGGATAAAGGAAGCGAAGTGAAAACCGGACAACTGATCGCCAAAGGTGAATCGTTCATTTCGGCCAATGTCCATTCAAGCGTTTCGGGGAAAGTAATAAAGATCGACGATATTACCGATCCGAGCGGCTATCGCAGAAAGGCCGTTTTTATCGATACGGTGGGCGACGAATGGCTTGAAACCATCGACAGGACTGAAACCATTAAACGGGATTGCGATCTTTCGGCACAGGAAATCATCCGTAAGATCAATGAGATGGGCATCGTGGGGATGGGAGGCGCTACATTCCCTTCACACGTTAAACTGATGGTTCCCGAAGGGAAGAAGGCCGAGATACTGATCATTAACGGTGTTGAATGCGAACCTTACCTCACGGCCGACCACCGGCTGATGCTTGAAAAGGGGGAACAGATACTCGTTGGGGTTACGTTGCTCATGAAAGCGCTTGGCGTTGCAAAAGCCGTGATCGGTATTGAGAACAACAAGCCGGATGCCATCAGCCACATGCAGGAACTGGCAAAATCGTTCAAAGGGGTTGAGGTTGTTGCCCTCAAAGTGAAATACCCGCAGGGAGCCGAAAAGCAGCTCATCAAAGCCATTACCGGACGGGAGGTGCCTTCGCAGAAACTGCCTATCGAGGTGGGTTGCGTGGTCAA